>Ga0316204_10010896_pt1 | contig 11559 bp, 11 predicted proteins | sample 6monrhotite_MG_2_FD_205661 | JGI IMG/M metagenome (GOLD analysis project Ga0316204, IMG submission 205661) | Microbial mat bacterial communities from mineral coupon in-situ incubated in ocean water Damariscotta River, Maine, United States -... | ecosystem: Environmental > Aquatic > Marine >...
GGAGCGCTTTGTCGCCGACGAGCGCCTGCAGTACCTGGATGATGCTGTGCCGATCGCCGATGAATTCGACCAGTACCTGCTTAGCGTCATCGAAGAGGGCGAAATGCGCGCCATGGTCAACTGGTTGGCACAAAGCCCTGATCCCGCTCAGTTACCGGCATCATCGCTGGAAACGGAGAAACAATGAGCCCGACACCGCGCAAGCGTCGGCGTCGATCGCTACGGCGGATGCCTGTGCAAACGGCCATGCTGTTCTTACTCGGCGTATTGGCGCCCCTGCTCGCCGCTGAACACGGTCAAGTCGATACGGTTGAGGTGCAAACATCCGCGGCCTGGGAGCGAACATTCAATGGGTACTTCGCCTCGCTCGCAGCGAGTTCAGAACCGAATGAAGTAGCGCTCAGCCTACAACTGCCTTTTGGCAACGAACCCTCGCCGTCCGAAATCGAAAACCGCATTGATCGCTGGGAGCGGCACCAACCCAATGCTGAGGCGGTCAGGCTCCTGGCAGCGCTCAGCTGCAGCGCTTACAGCGAACACAATGAATCCGCGCTGCAGCGCATGTGCACAAAGCACAAACTGCTGCCGCGTTGGCAGCAGATAGATAGGGGCAACGCGCTGCCATGGATGATCGCGGCGCAGCGGGCGCAGTCTGCAGGTGAGGACGCCGACCTCGCGCGGGCACTGACAAAGGTGGAGGAAAGCGATCGGTTCGACTGGCAACAGCGCGTGATCATGCGCGTGATACATCGCGGCCTAGCGGACCTACCAGCGGTTACCTTCGAGTCCGCGGACCATCGAGCGGTCGCTGGACAAGGAATCGTCATCGGTATCCAGCCAATCACTTGGGGCGCGATCAATGCTGTGTGCCCAATCGGCAAATCGGCACCTGTGCGACCTGAGCGCGCGGCAATCTGCCTGCACTTGAGTGCGCTGCTAACCGCTGAAACAAGCGAAATTGGCGATGTAAGCTACGGCCACGTGATCGCTACTGCTTATTCGGACCATCCGCAAACAGCGAAGAAGCGCGACGTGTGGGCTCTGCAGTTTCAACGGTTCATGGATCAGGTAGAGACGGTGAGCGATTCGGCATCCGTCCCTGCCGGTTACGCCGATTACATCGACCAGGTCATCGCCGAAGGCGAAGTTCTCGCTATGCGAGCGTGGCTGGAGGCAGGCAAAGACTGAGATTCCCAGAGCATCCTGGCCTCAATCTGGACCGCTGCCCGATCCCGCAAATGGCACCGCTGTGTAGTCGATCCTCCGCACCCAATTAAGTCGCCATGCGAGCCAAGTGCGCTCAGGCATATGCGTTGGATCGCGGCAACCACGCGACAGTTGGCCGAAGCTAACAAGTCGAGGGAACCGGTGAGGCAAGATCCGGGTGCGCTCGCTTTGGCGAATACGCCTCCCGGATTCCCAGTCCAGGCAGCATCAGGGGCAAATTGCAGCGCAATCGCAATGTGCATAACGGGACTTCAGATGGGTCTTTTCGCGGTCTTACTGCAACTATTCCTGGCCACCGCCGCGTTCGCCCAACGCGGGGCGGCAGATCACAGCTCAGAACCCCAATACGAACGGCAGAAGGCGGCAATCGATGCCTATTTCCAGCGGCTTGCCAACAGCATTGACCCAACTGAGCGAGCTCTGCATTTGCTCCACATCGCACCTCATACTGAGCCGCGCGAGTTTGCCGAACTCGGCAGACAGTGGGAGCTGAGCAACCCTAGCCCACAGGCGATCCACATACTTGCCTCCACGGCTTGCAGTTGGGTGCGAATGGCGGCCTGTAGCGATGCTCTGTTCGCGCGGTGGTCGCAGCAAGATCCCGATAACGCCTACATTTGGGCAATTGCAGCAAATCGAGCCGAGCGCATGGGCCGTAACGAGCAGGCCGAGCGCAGGATTGCTCGAACGATGGCCAGCACGCGATTTGATGCGGGCTTTTGGACGGTGCTCAGTGCACTGCGCAACAGTCTGCAGAGCGACGCCGAATTTTCTCAGCTCTCTCCGAGCACCAGGGCGTTGGCCGCGCTAGATATAGCCGCGACGACTGGCATGCCGATCTTCAACGATGTAGATCAGCTTTGTCCGCGCAATGGCCCCATGGTGAATGCGGACAGAATCGGGGTTTGCCTGCACCTGGGCCAGCTGATGCTCTATCAGAGCAACCACAGGCTTTCGGCTAACCACGGCCATCTAATCATCGATTTGACCGCCGCAGATGAAGACGAGCGGACTGTTGCACGCCAACACTGGGAGCACTGGCAAGCGCTGGCTGCACAGATCGCCGCTGACCGGCGGCTGCAGGCGGACCCAGTAACGGCGGCCGCCAGCAACGACATCAATCTCTATCTCCAGCAAATCCTTGAGCTAGGCGAGATGGAGGCCATGATCCACTGGCTGGCGGAGACAGCCCAGTTGGATGCGAACGTCGTTGCAGTGTCTGCGCGATGATCACCTCAACCAACGGAGCAATCGTTTGACCGAACTCGCGACCACACCCGCCCCACCCTACTACGCCGTCATTTTCACCAGCCTGCGTACAGACGATGAGCAGGGCTACGGCCTGACCGCCGAGCGGATGATGGAGTTAGCGGCACAGCAACCGGGTTTTCTGGGCGTAGACGCCGCCCGCGACGGCGATGGCGTCGGGATTACGGTTTCCTACTGGCAGGACCTGGAATCTATCGCCAACTGGCGCAAGCACGGCGAACACACGGCAGCGCGCAACGCCGGTCGGCAGCGCTGGTATCGCTGCTTTAGGCTGCGGGTGGCCAAAGTCGAGCGGGCCAGCGACTGGGAAGCCGATCGGTGAACCGCTGGCCATGAAGGGCATGCGCTGACCTGGAAGCATGGATCGAGTCGGTCTTGCAACTCGCAAATCTCCTTCGCCACAACCCCTAAGTTCAGTGCCGTCTGCCAATCTCCTGTAGGTGCCTGCCCTGCAGGCGAATCGGGCTAGCCATCTGGCCTCAGACCGAGATTGACGCGTCGATCAAGCAAGCGGTATGGACCGAGTACATCGGCCACTCGATCGTTTTTTTCGCCAGCACGGCTGGCTCCTACAAAAGACAGTTTGAGGGCTTGTGATCCGACGCCGCACAGACCTCTAAACTCTTCCAGCAACGGGCTCACCAGTGGTTCTGACTGATTCCCATAGCCACGCCCCAAGCGTTCCGTCTTCAGCCCGCGGCCCTTTGCGCTACAATCCCGGCCCTTCCCAACGCGCACTCGGCGCGGCTGGTCGCAAACTGACCTGGCTGCCGAGAGCGGCTGCGCATTGGGGAACCCTATTCGCACACGTTTTGGAGTACCCATGCGCGCCTTGATCTGTGGCTCACTCGCTTACGACACCATCATGGTGTTCCAGGATCAGTTTAAAAACCACATCCTGCCGGACAAGGTGCACATGCTGAATGTGGCCTTTTACGTACCGGAAATGCGCCGAGAATTTGGCGGCTGCTCGGGCAACATTAGCTACAACTTGAAGCTGCTGGGTGGCGAGCCGGTGCCGTTTGGCGCCGTGGGCAAAGATTTCGAGCCCTATCGGGGGCACATGCAGGCCAACGGCATTGATTTGACCCACGTGCGTGAGTTGGATAGCCACTTCACCGCCCAGGCCTTCATCACCACCGACCTGGACGACAACCAGATCACCGCCTTTCACCCCGGCGCCATGCAGTGCAGTCACGAGGCCTCGGTGAAAGAGGTCAAGGACATCAAGCTAGGGATTGTTGCGCCAGACAATCGACAGGCCATGCTCAACCACGCGGCCGATCTGTCCGAACGCGGCATTCCGTTCATTTTCGATCCGGGCCAGGCCATGCCGCTGTTTGACGGTGCGGACTTTCGCGCCTTCATTGAGCAGGCTAGCTATGTAACGGTCAACGATTACGAAAGCCAAATGCTGGCCGAACGCACCGGCTGGACGGCAGAGCAGATCGCCGACAAGGTTGAGGCCTACATCGTCACTCGCGGCGGCGAAGGCTCGCGCTGGACCACCCGCGACGGCGTGTTCGATATCCCCTGCGCCAAGGCCAAAACTGTAGCCGACCCAACCGGCTGCGGCGACGCCTATCGCGCGGGCCTGATCTTCGGCCTGCTCAAGGGTTTCGACTTGGAAACCACCGGTCGCATCGCCTCACTGGCGGGCACCATCAAGGTCGAGCATCCTGGCACCCAAAACCAACGCTACTCCCCGGCGGAGTTCGAAGATCGCTTTTTTGCGGCCTTTGGGTATCGGTATTCGTAGGGCTAAGGGCTGAGGGCTGAGGGCTGGCAGGAATTGCGGTTTGGAGATCTCGGAAGGCCGCAGCAGCCTGTCGCCTTGATCGAGTCACACCAAAGCGCCGGCGCGTATCGCGACCGGCGCTTTTTCATTGCTGCGTGTCGCTGCGTATTTGCTGGAGTGTCTGCTCCCAGCTTATGCACGCGGTTAGCCCGGACGGACTGGGCCGATTTGGGCGTTGCGGCCCAAACAAATAGCGATGACCAACTATCCCGGCCAGGTACCCAAGCACATCGGCCCGATCATCGATGAAGTGAGTGATACCTAGCTCGCGGCAATGATCCGCTTTTTGCGGCCGCTGCAGGCAGAACCGCAGGTTCTGTCGCGGGATTCCGGTGCGCTCGAAAAATCGATGATGGCGTAACCAGCGACGGGACTTCTCCTGTACTCGCGGGCCGCATTTGGATACCAGCCAGACCTGACGTTCGAATTGCTCAGTCAAAGCGGTAACCGCATCGAACATGCCGTCGTATGGCTGCGTGCGCAGCGCGTCGTCCATTGATCCACCGATAAATGAGGTGTCGCGGCGATCGCCGCTCTCTGGGGTGATGATCACCCGCCCGATGTCTATACCTAGCTTCATTGCCGTGCTCCTTGTTTAGTGAGCCGGCATCGTAGAATCCACAGGAATAACCTGGAACTACTTTATATTTACTAGATATAGTTTAAGTCTATGATGCTGATAACTTGAAAGCCCAATGAACCTCGACGCAGTTGTCTCCTTTGCGGTGTTCGCCGATCACCTAAACATCAGCGCCGCTGCGCGCCAGCTACACATCTCGCAGCCGGCGTTGCACGTGAAGCTGCGCAAGCTCTCAGAGCAACTCGGGCGGCCGCTTTATCGACGCGTCGGCGGCAAGCTGGAGTTGACCGCGCAAGGCCTACAAGTGGCCCGCTTCGGTCGAGAGATCCAGACCCAAACCCGCGGATTTGCGGAGCAACTGGAGGCTGACTTTCGGACTGACAACATCAGTTTGGCAGCCGGCGAGGGGGCCTATCTGTACCTATTAGGTCCGGCTATCCAGGCATTTTTGGATTCGGATTGCGGGCGCGTGCGGCTACTGACGGCGAACCGCGAAGGCAGCATCGACAGCGTACTCGGCGGGCATGCTCAATTGGGCGTGGCGCCACTGGAGTCGGTGCCCGATGGCGTTAGCGCGCAGACGTTGACCGAGGTCGAACAGATGTTGGTCGTACCTAGCAGCCATCGGCTGGCATCCCGTCGCCGACTTAAACTCAAAGATCTCAGCGAGTGCGATCTCGTTGTTCCGCCCCAGGATCGTCCGCACCGGCAGATGCTGGCACGCCTGCTGCAATCGGCTGGAGTGCCGTGGAAAGTAGCCGTAGAGGCCAACGGCTGGGAACTGATGATTCGCTTTGTGCAAATGGGTGTCGGCGTAGCCGTGGTCAACAGCTACTGCACCCTGCCCAAGGGTTTAACCGGCATCCCCCTGCCGGAACTCCCGTCCCTGCGCTACCACCTATTCCACCTTTCTGGCGCACCGCGCAGCAACGGATTAAGCGCACTAATCAGCCAACTACTGCATCACGCCGATCACTGGAAGCCTAAGCCCCGCGCTTAGCCCTGCTCTTACTGCTCTTGCTGCTCTTACTGGGCCCCGGGCCCTTTCTTCGCTCCACCCTGGGCCCTACATCATTGCCCTCGCGCTAATACACCTCACCAATCATGCAGCGCAGACTGCCGCCGGCCTTCTCGATCTCGTCCAGGGGCGAGGAGTGCAGGCTCAAGCCCAGCGCCTCGATCGCCGCGCGCGTCGCCGGGCGCAGCGCCGCCACCGCCGCTGCGCTCATCCATAGCTGATCACCGCCCAAGGCAATGCAGTTGGCGACGAACGCGTTCTTTTCTTCCAGACTAATCTCGATCAAGCGCTCGCCCATGGCTTGCCGCCACACCGCGAACCACTGCTCATCGGCTATGCCGCCGGCGTAGCCGAGCAGACCGCGGCCGCCCAGGGCCGAGAGCACCACGTTGCTGTGATACTCGCCTTCGCTTAGGTCGAACAGCACGCTGTGCTTGAGCGCAAAGCCCTCATGCATGGCCTCGGCGCCAGCGCGATTACAGCGCTCAGACAAGCCGCAATAACCCAAACTTCGAGCACGATCAATAACCAGACTGCCGGTCAATTCGGCGACCACCGGTTTTTGGCTCAAATCTACAGTCTGCAGGCCCAAGAGTTTGCCCAGCACGTTGCGGGTGGGCGCATGCAGCGCCTCATACTGGCGCGAGTTGTGGCACATGGCGCCTATCAGCAGGCGCCCTGGCGCGGTTGCAAACACGTTGTTGGGGAACACGGCCTCCGGGGTCTGTGGATCACCCGGCAGAGCCAGGACCAGCTGACCTGCCGCGCGCAATGCGGTAACTAAACCCTCCCACTGGGCACAGGCGCGCTCGCTGTCGAAACGACCGCTGTCCATGTAGACGTTGTCGTTGGCCGAATCGGCGGCATAGCGAAAACCATCGGGTCTGCGCAAGAACAACAGCCGCGCATAGTTGGTTGGGATGGGCGCAGGGTCCCAGAGGTCAGCAAAGTGCCCAGGTTGGTCGATAATCATGTCGCGCTGCCAAAGAATCCAGCGTCTATTGTCGTCTCTTTCTTCCGCGCGAAACAGGCCCTGGGCTAGTGCGCGATAGTCGAGGACCCGACGGCATCGATGGGCGCCGGATCATCCATCGCATTAGCACAGTAAGGCGTCCTCGGATCGCTGGACATATCGTGCGCCAACCAAGCCAGCAGACACTGTATCCCGACCAATACCGGCAGCGCTGCCAGCATCACCGTTCCGGCGCTGGCGGTGACCCCCTGATGGACGTGCGCCACCCACTCGGCAATGCCGAAAACGGATCCACCGCCAACCAATAGCAGGCCCAAAATGAGCTGTACTGAAGCCACTGAAAAGCCGCGCAGCAGGTAGTCATAAATCAGCCGCTTGGCGAAGTTGCTGCCGTGACCACGAAGAAAGGGCCGGATCTGCTGCAGCGGGCTGAGGCTGGAAGGCTCATCGGCGTACACCGAGCGCATCGGCAGCTCGCGCACCACCGCGCGGAGCTGGCCAAGCCGAAACAACAAATCAGACTCGAAGAAATAGCGCCGCGCCAGATGGTCCAGGGGCAAGGCTGCGAGGGTGTGACGGTGAATTGCGGTGAATCCGTTGGTCGGATCGAACAGCTGCCAATAGCCGGTCGACAGCTTGCTCAAGAACGACAGGGCAGCGTTACCTAGCAGACGTAGACTGGGCATATTGCGCACATCGGCGACCTGGAAGAAGCGATTGCCCTTGCTGTAATCGGCCTCACCGGCTAACACGGCTCGCGCCAGCTGCGGAATCAGCGCTGGATCCATCTGGCCGTCGCTATCGAGCTTGACGATCGCTACGGCCGGCGTTTCTAGCGCCGCCTTGTAACCGCTGACCATGGCACCACCCACTCCCTGATTGCTCGCATGGCGAATGACGCGTACGCGCGGATCAGCGATGCGACTGTCGACCAAGTCGCCGGTGCCCAGAGGGCAGCAGTCATCAACGACCAAGATCCAGCCCACTTCTGGACCAATCCGCTGGATCAGCTGAAGTACCCGCTCACCTGAGCGATAGCAGGGAATAACCACCGCGATCGGCGCGCATCGCGCAGCCGGCGTCGCTTTGATGGCGGAGAAATGGGAAACGGCTACCGATGAAATGGTCATTGGCGATAAACCCACAATTTGAGGAGTGAGAAGCTGATCAAGGCGAGCACCGCCTCAACCAAGGGTTTGGCAACCAGCACAGCGGCCGCCGTGTGGTGCGCCGCAATCGCGGCCAGGGTCTGAGTCGAAATCAGGGTTAGCGCGAGCCAAACCAGCACATAGCGCAGCCGCTCTGCCGCCCCGCTGGAAGCGCCTGAGGCTGCGCCAAAGGTCAACCGCCGATGAGCGTAATAACCGGCGGCCGCCGCCAGTGCCCGGCTCAGTGGATTGGCCAGCGCGACGGACAAACCGGCGAACGTTGCGAGCATAAAAACGGTCGCATCCAGGGCCAGCAGAGCGGCGCCCACCAGCACAAAGCGCAGTCCTTGACTGGCGACCGCGCTCATTGCTTGCGCTCGATATAGATATCGCCCACCTGAGGCGAATCGACTGGCACAGCCAGCAGCTCGGCTGGGCCATTAACAGCAACCGGGGTCGCCCAATCGGATAGGGCTGCGGCCAGGGCCGGGGCACGTTCGTTAGGACGTCCAATCAGATAGCCAAACCCGTATTGGCCTATCGCAGTTCGCCAGCACTGACCGCTACGATCGGCGCGGCAGCGCCGTTCCATGGCCTGCAGCTCGGGGTCATACCAGGCGGTCGTAAACGTTCGTCCCAGGCCGGAGGCGATATACGGATGACTCGAATCAGTCAGCAAGATATTCGCCCGCTGATCGAGTTGTCGTGCGATCTGGACCAGACGCAGCTCCGGCGCGGCGAAGTCGCGCCAGCGTTGTTCGGCATCCGGGGCCAGCAGCACCCGCGGTGTCAGTCCATCACGTAGCTGCCAGTGGACGCTGCCCACCGCCGCCAAATTGAAGGCCACGCAAAGCGTCAGACACACGGGCAGCACCGCTCGCAGTGGCCACCGTGAATGCTGTTGCAGTTCGCTGCGTTCAGCACCCACACCCATAGCCAGGCCAGCGACCAGCATTACCGGGTACAGGTAGCGCAGGTACTGCATTTGCCAGTAGAGCGCCAGCCCGGCAAACAACACCGCGACGATCGCATAGCGCACAGGTAGCAGGGTCTGCATAGACTCCGCTCGCTCGCGCTGTCGCCAAAGTGCGACCAGGCCTAGCAACAGCGCTATGGCGAGCACTAACCACTGGAATCCCGCGGTACCGTCCCAGCCTTCCAACACCACCGAGCTGTCGAAGATCGCGCTGTAGTAATCGCCAGGATCCAGACCCTGGCGATAGCGCAAATCGCTCAAGTCCGCGGCGGCAACGTAATCTGAGCCGAACCAGCTATTAAACAGCGGTAGAACCGGATTGCCGCTAATCCACCAGGCGTAGCTGTAGCTGGAACCGCCGGCGACGATAGCCCACGGCAGCGCCTTGGGCAGCAATGACCAACTCGCCCGCGGCGCCCACAGCAGCGCCGCCAGACAGAGCCCGCCGACGAAGGCCAGGTTGGTCAGCTTCAGAGCTATCAACAGTCCTAGCAGCAGTCCCAGCACGCGGCCCTGCGCAGCCACATCGCTAGGCTCGGCCCGGCTCAACCACCCTAGCAACGCAATCATCACCACCGCGCCTGCCAACTCGGTCTGCATCCCCGCCAACAGGCACCAGCTCAGCGGTAGGCTGGCAGCCAGCGCAGTTGCCCAGTTGGCGCTGATCCGCCCACCGCCGATACTGCGCGTCAGCTCCAGCGTGCCCTGAACTAACAGCAGCCACCACAGCGAATTCAGCGCACCGCGCGCCTCGCCGCCAGCCAACACCGCCGCCCATCCTTGCAGTACGTCTGCTGCCCATGGCGCCAATGCCCAGATCTGGCCATGCGCATCCAGGCGATTGACGCCCAGACTTAACAACTGTGCGGGCAGCGCCGCGTGATAGGCCAAATCATCGAACTGCAGCGTCGAATGCCCGGTGGCCAGTAGTGCCAGAGCAGCCAACAGCAGCGGCCAGAAGCTGGTCGAGGCAGGCTGATTGACCGCATGCCAGGCGCCGATCCAGCCGCTTGCAACGGAGCGTAGGTTGCGCCTGAGTACCCACAATGTAGCGAACATGGCGATCACCAGCAGCCACGGCCGGTGGATGGGCAAACCTTGCGTCCATCCCGCTGCGGCCGCAATCAGCGCCAAGCCAACCACGCAGGCCAATGCGGGCCGCTGGCGACCATCCACCCCGACTCGGTCGCCGATGCTGGCGGCGGTCATGCCGATCGAAACCACGGCGGCGGTGGCGGCCAATCCGTGCAGCAGCGGCACCATCAGTGCTGCGCAAACCAGCAAGATCAATCGCGGTGACCGTTGGCTCACGACCGCACCCAGCACACTGAGCGTCGCCAGCCCAGCAATCCATGTCGCCAGTTCGTACGTGCGCAGCCAGGCTATGTGGGCCAAGACTTGGCTGCTGCCCAGCCCGATAATCAGACCGACCACGCCAACTGCCAGACCTGCCAGCACAATCGCTGGGCGCACAGGTGCCCGTGGCGGACATGCGTTCACCATCACCAAACTCCGTATAGGGATCTGAATCGGCCCAGCAGCACTTGCCAGCGCTGCGGCGATTATTTTGCAATCGTTAACTTCGAGTGAACCGGGGGTGAAAAGTTCCGGCATCAGCCCAAAGTCAACTCGAACCCGGGGGAGGCGATTGAGTTACCCTGTCGCCCGGCGGAGCCGGCGAGGCCTCGGCTACTCCTTCTGCACGAAAGTTATCGGGTTAACCAGCACGAAAAGGCCACGCTTTGACGCGTTGCGCTGCGTGGTTGGGCTCAGCCATGCAAAAATGCGCTGCTGCGTTGCCCGTGCTGATGCAATTGGCGTCGGAGTGCGCGGGCAAGTCGGTGCCTAGCAACATCGATCAGTGCCTTTTCGTGCCACGAAACCCTCAATATTGCGTTGATTGTGGGATCAGCACGAAAGCAATTGTCTTCCAGGGAGGTCTTATCCAGTGGATGCGCGAGAAAGGTTTGACAGTCTGGTGAGGACGTACTCGACCGAGATTTATCGCTACGCCTATTGGCTTTGCCGAGACGAAGCCGTGGCGAACGATTTGGTCCAAGAAACCTTTCTGCGCGCCTGGCGTTCAATCGCCCAGCTGCGTGAGGTAGCGGCGGTTAAGGCTTGGCTGATTACTATCGTGCGCCGCGAACATGCACGTTTGTTCGAGCGCAAGCGTTTTCCCACCGATGACATTGATGAAATGCCGGTGGAGGACGAAGACAGCCTGAGTGCCGACGCCCAGATGGATATCCACCTGGTCAGGGCGGCAATGGGCGAGCTGCCAGAGAAATACCGCGAGCCGCTGGCCATGCAGGTGGTCATGGGGATGAGCTGCAAAGAGATCGCAAAGACGCTGGAAATCAGCGAAAGCGCGGTAATGACACAACTGTTTCGAGCCCGGCAGAAGCTCAGAGAGCTGTTGGAACCGGGTGCGGCTGCGGAGGTAGCCAAAGATGCAAGAGATTGACGCAAAAAACTATCTTCTGCGCTTAGGCGCCGATCCCACCGATCCCGCTCTTGCCTCAGACGCAATGGCGCTGGGTAACGGTGCGCAGGACCAGTTGAGGACG
>Ga0316204_10010897_pt1 | contig 11558 bp, 9 predicted proteins | sample 6monrhotite_MG_2_FD_205661 | JGI IMG/M metagenome (GOLD analysis project Ga0316204, IMG submission 205661) | Microbial mat bacterial communities from mineral coupon in-situ incubated in ocean water Damariscotta River, Maine, United States -... | ecosystem: Environmental > Aquatic > Marine >...
ATCGTAGTCCAATTCTTTTGGTACAGCCTCCATTAACTCCAAGGTAGTTTCCCGCACCAATCGCCAACCACCCCACGCCACAATAATTGCGACAAGGAAAGATAACAATGGATCAATAAGCATCCAGCCACTCAATAAAATGACTACGCCTGCTATGATTGCAGCAATTGAGCCCAAAGCATCACCCAGCACATGCCAGTAAGCCGCTCGCGTATTGATATCATGGCTACCATGCAACCAGCGCAGAATAATGAGGTTAACCAATAATCCGATGCCTGCAATCCATATCACCAATGCCCCTTGAACCACGGGAGGGTTGGATAAACGACCGACAGCTTCCCATATAATCCAAGCACTGAGAAACCATAATGCCATACCATTAAATTGAGCCGCCAGTACCTTGGCTCTACCATAACCATAGGTCATTTGTGCATGGGCAGGACGCGCAGCAATGGCTCTGGCTAACATTGCCAAGGCCAAGGCCACAACATCCGAAAGCATATGCCCTGCATCTGCCAACAATGCCAATGAGTTAGACATAAGCCCGCCAATCAATTCCACTAGAGCGAATACAGCTGTCAACCAAAAGGCAGCGTTTAATGAATGATGGTGGTCAGCATGACTCATGAATAAAACATTATCACTTTCCTTTTCATTACGCTCTTCTTTTGTTGCTAAATCGCTCATAGAGACACGGTAGAACAAACAGTGTTAGCAGTGTCGAAGATATAAGACCCCCAACGACAACCGTCGCCAAAGGCTTTTGAATCTCCGAACCAATACCTGTAGCCAAAAGAAGAGGCACAAGGCCTAAACCCGCAATCATGGCTGTCATCAATACGGGTCTTAAGCGACTTTCAGCACCATTACAGACGGCCTCATTCATATTGCTACTATCGCCAATATGCCGATTAATTGCATCGACCAGCACCACGCCATTGAGCACGGCAACTCCAAACAGAGCAATAAAACCAATGCTCGACGGTACGGATAAATACTGACCAGATGCCCATAACGCTAAAATACCACCAATCAATGCCATCGGCACATTAAGCATAATCAATGTAGCTTGCCCCATAGAGTTGAACATAAAATATAACAATATGAAAATCATCAACAGAGAAAGCGGTACAACGATCATTAACTTGGCTTGTGCCCTTTGTTGATTTTCGAACTGACCACCAAATACCACCGTGTAGCCTGGAGGCAGATCAATTTCATTTTGAATACGCTGATCCAGTTCAGCCACCAACGAACCCATATCCCTACCTTCCACATTGCTTTGAATCACAACACGGCGTTGTACATCATCGCGTTTAATCATCGGCGGCCCTTGTTCCACGCCAATCGATGCAACATCTTCAAGGCGTACCCATGCACCATCAGGTGCTTGTAAAATCAAGCTACCAATAGCTTCAGCATTATCACGGAAATCTTTTGCCAAACGCACATAAATATTATAACGCTCATTGCCAGAAATAACCTGTCCTGCGGTTGCGCCACCAATAGCATCTGCAACCAGACTCATAACATCATCAACAGGAATACCATAACGATCCAACTTGCTACGATTAGGACGAATGACCAGTTGCGACTCACCCTCGATCTGCTCCATCGCTACATCACGTGTACCTTCAATCTGTTTGGTAAGTGCTTCAATTTTTTTACCCATCATCGCCAACACTTTGAGATCAGGTCCAAACAGTTTAATAGCCAAAGCCGCCTTCACACCCGATATCAACTCATCAACACGCATCGCAATAGGCTGAGTAAACGCAATAAGCAAACCTGGCACCACCTGCATCTTCTCACGCATAAGTTTTTGTAGAGCAGGTCTATCGCTGGCACTTACCCATTCTTTAACAGGTTTCAGCCCTACAAATAGTTCGACATTGGATACCGGCTCTGGATCACCACCAATTTCCGCTCGCCCAACACGAGCCGATACATACGTTACCTCTGGGAAGTTTTCGATCAACACCCGCTCCAATTTCTCGCCCGTCTCTTTGGCATAAGCCAATGATGATGAGGGAGCCAGTGTTATACGAATAGCCAATGTTCCTTCTTCCAATTCAGGCACAAACTCTGTGCCCAAAAATGGCACAATGGCAAGGGTTAATACAAAAGCTATCGCCGCACCAGCCACTACTTTTTTGCGTGCATTCAAGGCAGAACGAAGCAAGCGATGGTAAGCTCGTGCAATGGGAGCCAATACAGGACTTTCTTTATGCACAACACCTTTGGTAAACACATATGTTGCTAGTACAGGCATCACAAAAATCGCAACCAACAACGATGCAAACATGGCAAAACAAATCGATAATGCCATGGGTGTAAACATCTTACCTTCTACACCTTCGAGTGAAAACAACGGTGTAAATACCAATAAAATGATGAGTACAGCAAATAATACAGGCCTTGCAACCTCTTTGGAGGCTTCTGTGATACGCAATGCTATGCCATGGTCGCCTTCTCGTACCTTCTCCAGATGTTTGAAGATATTTTCAACCATGACCACGGAACCATCTACCATCATGCCAATCGCAATCGCCAGACCGCCCAAGCTCATCAGGTTTGCCGAAATACCATAGTGCTCCATCACTGCCAGTGCAGATAAAACTGATATAGGAACCGATAAAAGTACCAAGGTCGCAGCCCGAACATTCATCAAAAACAAGAATAAAATGATAATGATAAGAACAAATGCCTCTAAGAGCGCCTTCTCCACTGTCCATACTGCTTTATTAATCAATTCTGATTGATCGTAAAACGGCTGAATTGTCACGCCTTTTGGCATGGATTTTTGTACAATTTCTAAACGTGATTTTACATCATCAATGGTATTTTTAGTATTCGCACCAAAACGTTTCAATACAATTCCAACGACCACTTCACCAAGTTGCTTGATACTGCCATCGGCTTGACGTTCAGTCATGGTAACCGAGCCTTGGCGAATTGCGCCCCCAAACTCAACATTTGCTACATCTCGCACACGAATCGATGTACCATTGACTGTTTTGACTGGAATTGCCGCAATTGCTGTCAAACCATCTTTACCACTAGGCACCCAACCAACACCACGAATAACCAGTTGTTCATCACCTTGCGGTAAATACCAGCCGCCAGCATTGCGATTATTTGCTTCAATAGCTTTAACTACATCGGCGACATGTAAATTATAGGAAAGCAGCCGTTCGGCACTCAATTGCACCTGATATTGGCGTACTTCACCGCCATAGGAGAGAATATCCGTCACCCCTTCAACAGGCATCAGCATGAGTTTGACTACCCAGTCGTTCAAGGCCCTAAGTGTAAGCGCATCATAGCCCGCTTCAGGCGCTGCTTTGATAATATACTGAAATACCTGCCCAAGCCCAGAGGTGTTCGGTCCAACTTTGGGCGTACCAGCCCAAGCGGGAACAGTTTGAGATGCATCCTGAAGCTTTTGGAACACCAGTTGCCTGGCAAAGTAGATATCGGTGCCTTCTTTGAATACAACCGTAATCACCGATAGGCCAGTTTTGGATATGGAACGTACTTCTTCCACATCAGGTAGTGAATACATCACCGCTTCAATCGGGTAGGTGATAATCTGTTCAACTTCTTCGGAGGCCAAACCTTGTGCCTCGGTGTTAATTTGCACCTGTACATTGGTCACATCAGGGAAAGCATCAAGATTCAATTTTGGCACAACAAACATAGCATAAGCCATTGAACCAATCAGCAGCATAAGAATCAGTAGGCGGTTATTCACCGCCGCATCAATTAATTTAGAAAACATAATGAATACCTCAATGGTTGTGTACTTCAAAACCAGCTTTCGCTAATTCTGAAGCAAGCACAAACGCACCCTGCACAACAATTTGTTCACCAGCTTTTACACCACCATGAATGGATACCATACCCATGCTCGCCTTTTCAATTTCCACTTCTCTACGCTCAAAATTGCCAGGTTCCTCTTCAACAAAAACAATCAACTCACTGCCTTGTCGTTGAACAGCATGTTCGCTGATCAATAAGCCCTGCTCGCCCTTACTTGTGGCAATGTTTGCGTTTACAAACATGCCAGGATGAAGCAAATCGTGACTATTTTGAATCTTCAAACGCACCCCCGCAGTTCTTGTCACTGTATCGAGTTGGTGGTGAATATTAATAACCGTTCCTTGATAGCTATCTTTTACGCCTTTTAGTGTAACCGATGCCAATTGGCCGACATGCATATCAGATAGTAATGTTTCAGGAATTTTTACTTCAACCCAAACATACGATTCATCCACCACCTGCATCAAACGGCTGCCCGCCGAAAAATGTTGTCCAATACGAAAATCATCTGCCACAACCGTTCCCGCATGTGGGGCCCGAAGCTTTAATAGCCCATATTCTTTCTGTTTGATTAAACCTGCAATATCCTGTTTTTTTAAACCATAAGAAAATAGCGTTGCCTTTGCAGCGGCTAAATCTGCCTGCATCATTTGGTAGGTGCTTTCTGCCTGCTGCAAACGAGCTTGGGAGACAATTTTTTGCTCTGCAAGCTCTTTCAAACGCGTTATTTCCTGTTTACTTCTATGATGTTCAGCTTGGGCTTTTAGATAGCTGGCTTCAGCCTGTGCAAGCGCAGTACTGTTTAAGCTAACTAGTTTTTGCCTTTTTTTGACTTGCTCCCCCAAGTGTACATATCGGGCATGCACCACAGCATCAACCAATGTAGTGATATCAGCGAGTGAATAAGCATTAAACACTACCGTTCCAGGCGCGCTGATAGCTTTTAATGCTGGTCTCATTTGCAGCTTCTCAGTGGCAATACCAGCTTGCTTAATCTGTGCAGGGGTCAATTTAATAAGGCCTCCCTCTTCATGGTCACCATGTCCGTTACCAGCAGGCATTGCTGTTTCATGATCATGCTCAGCTGCGCTAACATTGGAATGAATGGCTATAGAGCTGATGAAAAGCGCTGCCATTGTGATGCATACGTTTACTATTTTCATAATTGGGTTCCTTTAAGAATATATTCGGGGTGACCTAACACTTCAGCTAGGCGAATACGGGCTAACCAAGCTTGCTTAATCATTTCAAGTGCAGTTATTTGGGCGTCAAGACCTTGATTGATATGAATGACCAACGCTTCTAGATCAAGCTCACCTGCGTTATACGATTTTTGGGCTAAAGCAATGGTATTTTTAGCATTTTCCTGCATATGTGTTGTAATCATACCGGATAAGGCTTGTATGGCATTGCTATGATTATCAAGTGCGCTCTGCACCTCATAACGCAATTGTTGCTTTGACCAACGAAGCCCCATATTTACCCGTTCCTTTTCAGCCAGCGCGGTACGGTAAGCTCCCTTATGGCTATTTAGAACAGGGAACGGGATGGTAAGCCCTAATAAAAAAAGTTGTTCGCCTGCTTCACGCGCCACCATTGCATTGACTGTGACATCTGGAATACGCGCCATACTGGCTAAGTCCGCTTGCGCGTTGCTTTGCTCCAGTTTTGAGTGCAAGACTAAAAAGTCAGGGCGTGATTTAAGGGCTACGTTGTATGCATCCGCTGGGGGTTGCCAATTTAATGATAACTTAGGCAACACTAAAGCAGGTATAAGTTCAGAATCCGTAACCTTGCCCAAAGCAATAAAATAACGCTGTTTACTCTGCGTTAAAACTTGATTGGCAATCGTTGTTGCATTCAAAGTGGAAGCAAATGCTGATTGAGCAAGGTTGGCATCCAGTTGACTGGACTCACCCAGCTCTAATTGCCGTGTAACAGCATGACTTACCTTGTCTAACACGTTACGCTGCTGACTACGCAAATCATATAACTGACCCGAAAAATAGAGTGTTATATAAGCTCTCGAAGCTTCAATCATCAGACGCTGTTGTGTGTTTTCTCTATTTTGAGATGCCGCATTTAAGCTCGCTTGAGCTGATTGCTCTCTCAGCCCTTGTTTGCCGCCTACTTCAATGCCTTGAGATAACGTGATGTAATAATCATTGCTTGTGCCGCCTCCATTGAGTCGGCGGCGTTGTGGCTCCAACGAAAGCTCGGGATTATAAGCATACGAGCTTTGTTCTGTTAAATTACCTTGGGCAGACTCAATATTTTTCTCTGCCATTTGTAGCATTGGGTGTTGTTTGGCTACTATATCCATAGCTTCCTGCAACGTATCTGCATAACTATAGAATGGGTGAATGCAAAACAGCATTCCAATCAAAAAAAATCGTGTGCGCACAGTTTCCCCCTGTGAAATAAAATGATAGGTGGGGAAGCTAATTTTTAATCTATGCTTTATAATTATAAGCCAAACACATAGTCAGCCTTAATAAAAATTAAAATATGAAAAAAATTAGCTGCGCAAAAATCTAGGGGGGTGTTCGATTAAAGAGTAGAACTCAAAAAGGTTCAAAGGGCGTGATATATTTATGGATCCCGTATCATAATCAGACTGACTTTGATCGTGAATAGAAAATGCTAAAAAGACATGTGCTGCATGTGCTACACAGGTCGAATCTGCAGGTAAAGCATCGGAAGAATTGTTTGTTTGGCCTGCTTCAATATGGGCAGGGGCATCCGCTGCGTGACATACATCTATGCCCGCACCGCAAACAAACATTCCCATTTGCAAAGAAAAAATAGCTACCCATGCCAAATAACGCATGCAGCAAACAGTAAGCATGCAATCTTATTATGTCAAGTCTAACTGAAATTAGGCCGTATGTTATTCACCCAATACATGCAAATAAACATGCCTACTCAAAGCACACGTTCGATGTTCATAAAGGTAAATCGCTTGCCAAACACCCAAGCCAAGCTGCCCTCCCATCACAGGAACATTCAAAGAAATTTGCGTTAACGCCATACGTATATGAGCAGACATATCATCATCACCTTCATCACGATGAAGAAATTCAGCATCACCATCCACCACAAGGCGTGACATAAACATTTCCATATCGCGCAATACATCAGGGTCAGCATTTTCCTGCACCATCAAAGAACAACTGGTATGCTGCACGAATAAGTTGAGCATACCTGTTTGAATACCTGTTTCAGTAACCCAAGCTTGCACTTCACGCGTGATATTATAAAAACCACGCCCTGTTGCGGGAATATTTAAACGATACTGATGTTGTTTCACGATAATTCTGCCCAGACAGGTGCATGATCTGAAGGGCGCTCTTTGGCACGGTAATCACTATGCACACCACCAGCTTGAACTTTTAATGACTCCGTTGCCAAAATATGGTCAATGCGGATACCCCAGCCTCGGCGAAAGGCATTCATGCGATAATCCCACCAGCTATGCATCGGGTCACCTGCATGCAATTGGCGAAGGGTGTCATAAAGCCCCATATCCATTAACGAGAAAAACCATTCACGCTCTGGTGTGGAACACATAATCTTTTCAACCCAGCGAGATGGGTCATGAATATCCAAGTCCGCAGGGGCAATATTATAATCACCAAGCAATATCAACTTATCATGTTGGGCCAATTCAGTTTTCAAGAAATCACGCAGCGCATTTAACCAACGGAACTTGTACTCGTACTTATCACAACCTACTTCCTGTCCATTGGGGATATAAACATCAACAACCCGCACACCATCAATGGTTGCAGCCAATAAACGACGCTGAGGGTCATCTAAATTTGGCACATCGAATACCATATCCGCAGCTTCTTTCTGACTAATAATCGCAACGCCATTGTATGTCTTTTGCCCTGCAAACTGTACATGGTAACCCGCAGCTTCAATCTCTGCTTGTGGGAAATCTTTGTCTTGCTGTTTGGTCTCTTGCAAAGCCAACACATCGGGCTTTTCATTTTCCAAGTATTCCAACACGTGTGGCAAACGCACCTTTAAGGAATTCACGTTCCATGTAGTTATTTTCATTTGTATTTGTCCTTATACAAAAGCCAAATCGCCCAGCTTAGACCTGCCGCAAACATCGTGGATGACAGCAATATGCCCATAGTTAACCAATCACCATAAATAAAACCAAGCTGCACATCAGGCTGGCGAAAATTTTCACAAATAATACGTGCAATGGCATAACCGGCTAAAAAGAGGGCTCCGCGCATACCTACTGGCCAATCACATTTACGTGTAAACCATAATAACAAGAATAAGACGATGCCTTCCAAGGTCAGCTCATATAATTGACTAGGATGGCGGGGATCTGGCCCTGCCCCTGGAAAAATCATTGCCCATGGCACATCGGCTGGCGTTGTGACAACGCGCCCCCACAATTCGCCATTGATAAAGTTTCCCATGCGCCCAAATGCCAAACCAATTGGAGCAACAATAGAAAATTTATCCATCAATAACATAAATGGCATGTCATGCTTCTTGCAATACCACCAGCCTGCAACAATCGGCCCTACCAAACCGCCATGGAATGACATCCCCCCCTGCCAAACATACAGGATTTCAATCGGGTGGCTGATGTAATAGCCAAAATTGTAAAACAATACATAAGCCAGTCGCCCACCCAATACCACGCCAAGAATGAGCGCTGTAAACAAACCTTCATAGGCTTCAGGTTTCACACTCACTTCCCATGCGCCACATTCACGCAACTGTTTGCGCACCAACAACCACACAGCAGAAAAACCAAACACATACATCAGGCCATACCAATGAATATCAAACTGAGTTTTAGTTAATTTCCAACAAACAAATGCAAGAACTCCCAGAACAAGCGCTACAGACAATATATCTATATCTTTTAAAATATTGAGGTTAAGTAATTTTTTCCGGTATAAGGAAAAAGTAAAAACAAAAGCAAGAATGGCAACACCAATAAAAATAGTGAATGGCTCATAAGGCCCAATACTTAAGGCAACAGGATCGATATGCGGTGCCATCATGATAGAACCCACAATAAAAGAATCCCAAACACAATCCGATAGATGCCAAAAGCAACAAAGGTAAAGCGTTCAAGAAAATGAATAAGTAAACGCATGACCAACCATGCCGCAATAAATGCAACGACAAAACCTGTCAGCAATACCAGCCAGTCCGATCCTGCAAAATCTTGATAGTGTTTGAGTAAATCAAAGCCGCTGGCTGCCATCATGACAGGCAATGCTAATAAAAATGAAAACTCAGCACTCGCTTTCCGGCTTAAGCCCACCAACATCGCACCAATAATAGATGCGCCAGCTCGGCTTGTGCCTGGTATCAAAGCAAATACTTGCGCGATTCCAATCCATAATGCTTGTCGGTAATTTAGGTCTTCCACCTTTTGTACGGGGTATTCCTTATCTTTATGAAGGTATTCAACGAGAAGGAAGATGATTCCGCCGACAATAAACATGATCGCGACAATATCGACAGTAAACATGGCTTTGATTTGTTTATGAAAGAGAAAACCAACAATACCAAGCGGAATAAAGGCTAAAACGACTTTTTTCCATAAATCCAAATAAACAAATGAAAACTTTTCACGATAATTAGCAACGACGGCTAAAATCGCAGCCAATTGAATAATCACTTCAAAAGCTTTGTTCTCATCATTTTGAGCAATGCCCATCCATTGACTGGCAACAATCATATGCCCTGTCGAAGAAATGGGTAAAAATTCTGTAGCACCTTCGATCAAACCAAGAATGATTGACTGAAATATATCCATTTACACTGCCCCGCACATTTTTATAACAGCCTATGCTACGTCTTGCGAAGCACAAGCCAAGCTGCCATCGTTGCCAACCAGCATGGAGGTAAGTATGAAGCGATTATTCTCAGGCAGTCTGCGTATATTAGATATATTTCGCCGCGTACTTATCAATCTGTTTTTCGTCTTGTTTGTCATAGTCATTCTTGTTGCTATTTTTCAAACCAAGCCTGAATTACCTGACAGCGCAATATTACTCATTAAACCAAAAGGGCAGCTGGTCGAGCAAATAGCTCAACCTTCTACCGATGCTTTTCCTCTGGCAATCCCCGACTCCAACCAATCAAAATTACGTGATTTAACCAAAGCTTTGAAAATTGCCCGTGATGATGAACATATTCTAGCTGTCAAACTGGATTTGAGCGCTTTAGAAAGAACTTCACTAGTGAAATTACAAATATTACGTGCTGCTATTGAGGATTTTAAACAAAGTGGCAAGCCCGTCCTAGCATCTGGCACTGCCTACAACCAATCACAATATTACTTGGCTGCGGCTGCCGATACAGTGTTTTTACACCCCATGGGAAGCATCGATCTCAACGGCTTTTCCGTTTATCGCAATTATATTCATTCGGCATTGGATAAAATAAATGTAGATGTCCATGTATTTCGTGTAGGCGAGTATAAGTCTGCCGTTGAGCCCTTTCTTCGCGATTCGATGTCGGATGAAGATCGCAAGTCAAATCATGTCTGGTTGAATAGTTTATGGGCCGCATACAAACAAGGTGTTGCTGCCATGCGTGGTATTGATGCTGTGCACTTTCAAGATTTTCTTGACCATCAACCATCCTTTTTGGCACAGCACCATGGCAATGCAGGAGCATTATACAAAGCAGAGAGTCTGATTGACCACTTGGGAGACAGCCGTGATGCCGAAGCCTTCTTACTCAAGCAACTAAAGTGGTCAAAAAAGGAAGACCTCCCTTCCATAAATAGCAAAGATTATTTGGGCTTAACAGCAAAAACAAAAATAAAAGCGTCAGATACACCAAAGGTTGGACTCATTGTTGCAAGTGGGGCTATTTTAAATGGAGAGCAACCTTCTGGAAGTATTGGCAGTAAAACACTGGTAGAGTTGTTGCGTAAAGCTCAAAAAAATAACCACATAAAAGCGGTTGTTTTGCGCATTGATAGCCCTGGCGGTTCCGCTTTAGCATCTGAGGTTATCCGTAAAGAAGTCGAACGCTTACGTGCTGCGGGTAAACCTGTCATCGTTTCTATGGGCAGTGTTGCTGCTTCAGGCGGTTATTGGATTGCTGCAACAGCGGATGAAATATGGGCGCAACCAACCACTCTGACAGGCTCCATCGGTGTGTTTGGTATTATTCCTAACTTCACTCGTGGCCTGAATAACATGGGCGTTTATACCGATGGTGTCGGAACCACTGCAATGGCAAGTTCTATGCGCCCCGATATGCCCTTATCCAAAGAGATGGGAAGCATGACTCAAATGAGCGTGGATCATATTTACCAGCAGTTCACTCAGCTTGTTGCGACGGGTCGCCATATGAAAGTAGTCGATGTAGAAGCCATCGCACAAGGGCGTGTTTGGAGCGGCGTAGATGCGCATCGCTTGGGCTTGGTTGATAAACTTGGCAGCTTGCAAGATGCCATAAAATCCGCCGCCAAGCGCGTAAACATCGCAGATAACTACCAACTTGAAGAAGTGAAACTGCCTCTCACCTTTCCAGAAATGATCGCAGACCAGTTGCTTGGTGAAACCGATGCAATCATGCAATTACAGACAACTTTTATGGGCAATGATAGCTATGCAGCACTGTTGCAGAATTCCGTACTAAAAGAGCTCCTACACCCCCTACAGTTGCTTACACAATTCAATGATCCCAATCATATTTACGCTTATAGCGAGTTATCTTATTAAGCGTGT
>Ga0316204_10010899_pt1 | contig 11558 bp, 10 predicted proteins | sample 6monrhotite_MG_2_FD_205661 | JGI IMG/M metagenome (GOLD analysis project Ga0316204, IMG submission 205661) | Microbial mat bacterial communities from mineral coupon in-situ incubated in ocean water Damariscotta River, Maine, United States -... | ecosystem: Environmental > Aquatic > Marine >...
AACGGTTTATATAGCAGCGCGACCGCACTGAATATCAACATGCATAATCAGGATTTGATTTCGCATAACCTCGCCCATGTCAATGTTCCTGGCTTCAAACGCAGTATGCAAACCGTTGGCACTTTCGATGACATGGTAGAACGCGTCAAAGCAAACGGTGAATCGGGTTTTGAAAATGCCAACAGTTCGCCAGTCAATAAAAATATTAACGGTGCCCACCTAGCAGCTTTTAAAACCGATTTTTCACAAGGTCGAATTCAGGAGACGGGTGACAATCTGAACGTGGCATTGGATGGGGAGGGATTCTTCGTCATTCAGGGTGAGAACGGTCCACTCTACACAAGGAATGGCGATTTCAAAATCAATGCAAACAAGCAGTTGGTGTTACCTTCAGGATTTATCGTAGAAGGTGAGGGGGGGCCGATCGAGATCTCCAACGCGCTTGGTGCATCGATTGCACAGGACGGCACGATCACTGTTGACGGTGAGGAAGCCGGCAAGCTGCGGGTCGTTAATTTCACCGATTTGAATCAATTGTTACCGGCCGGCACGACGCTTTTTTATGCTCCAGAAGATGCGGCTCCGGAAGAAGCTGATTTGGCGAAGACTCGAATCATGGGGGGATGTCTAGAATCGTCGAATACGCAAGCAGTCGACGAGTTAATCAAGATGATTGCGGGAATGCGCCACTTTGAAGCGGCCCAAAAAACGCTCACCAGCATTTCCGAAACGATCGCAAAGCACACCAGCACTCAAACCGCGTAAAGGATGATTACAAGATGTTAAGAGCTTTTTTTTCAAGTGCATCAGGCATGCGTGCCCAAGAGACACTCATCGATGTCACGGCGAACAACCTTGCGAACGTCAACACCAACGGATTCAAACGACACCATGTCGACTTTGCTGATTTGATTTATGCAAATAGCCGGCAAGCGGGTGGTGAGGTTGCTCAGGGACAAGAGTCACCCGTCGGATTGCAAATTGGTAGTGGTGTTCGCGCTGTCGGCACGACCAAGATCTACGCACCCGGTAGTATCAATGAATCTCGAACGCCAACGCATGCCGCGATTGAGGGGCAAGGCTTCTTCCAGGTGACGCGTCCGGACGGTTCATTCGCATATACGCGAGACGGAGCATTTCATGTTTCGTCGGAGGGTGAGATTGTTACCGGCGATGGATTACCGCTTTCGGACAACATTGTTGTGCCACCGCAAACCAGCCTCGAGTCGTTGACCCTGGGCACCGATGGTACGGTTTCGATCATGGTTGATGGTGAAGCTCAGCAACTGGGGCAAATACAACTTCATCAATTCATGAATCCGGTTGGACTGGAAAATATCGGCGGCAATCTATTGATCGAAACTCCAGCCTCCGGTGAAGTGCAATCGGGCAATCCAGGCGTTGACGGTTTGGGCCGCATCAGACAACGTGCGTTGGAAGGCTCAAACGTCGAAGTGGTGGGTGAACTGGTTTCGTTGATTTCCGCACAACGCGCTTATGAAATTAATTCTCGGGCTATTCGAGCCGGTGACGAGATGTTGTCTAACACCGCTCAAATCGTGAGGTAGGAAAAGTGCTTCGAATTCAATCCAAGATTTTTTTTATTGTGTCGCTTGTCGTCATTGCTGTAACTCAACCTTGCAGTGGTATTCAATACAACAACACGACGATCAACTTGCAAAAACAGAATCGTCCCAGAGCAACTGTTTCGCTGTACACGTCAGTAAAGACAAGTATCAAACGCGAAAGGCGCAAGCCGGGCGGCGTGATTCGAATTGGTGATATCGCACGCGTGTTCTCGCAAGACAAGCAACTTGCTGCAAAGATTGAATCACTTGATATCGACAATTGGCCCGATCCTGGTACTGATTTCTCGATCACACGGTCGCAGATTCAAATCCGGACTCAAATTGCAGGCTATCGCGTCAGTGACGTTGTGGTATCGGGAAATGCACTTGTAAAGATCATCGGTGAAGGAGAAGAAGCACCTCCGACTGCCGCCTCGTTTGAGTCCAATCCGTTTACGCAACAACTTCTGCAGAAGGTGACCGCGTCTGCTGCAAAACGTTATGACGTTGACGAAGAGGCCGTCACCGCTGAGGTCTTGGGCGCACCGATTCTACCTGCCGAATTGGACATTGCTGGTTCGGAATTGTCCATTGATGTCATTTCAGATGGAAGTCAACTGATCGGAAAGCAAACGGTGGAGTTGCTGGTTTCGGACGGTCGTCTGACGCGCCGAGTTAAGTTGCCATTATCAATCTTGATTGCGAAAGAAGTCGCGGTAACGTCTTCAGTCGTTCGTACCGGCGACGTTCTATCTAAAACAAATGTACGACTTCAAAAAATGCATTTCACGTCGGGCACCATTGATGATTCGGTGGGCATCGACGCCTTTGGTTCTTTCTCTGCGAAAACCATTCGGCGAAATCAAATGCTGAAATTTTCGGATCTAGGGAAAATTGTTGGGGCGAACCGAGACGGAAATAACCAAATCGTCGTAAAACGCGGCGATCTCGTTACCGCCAAATTTCGCCGCAACTCAATCGAACTCAATCTTGCGGGTGTCAAGACATTGCAGGCGGGGAAAATCGGCCAATTGATTCAGGTCGAAAGACAAGACAACGGTCGAACGTTTGCGGGTCGAGTGATTTCAGCGACCGAGGTCGAAATCCGATAACGTTGCGCGAAGATGATTGATGAGACAAATGGGCTGGATGCCCAGACTTGCTTTTTTATGGATGAAGAGAATGATTGTTGACAATTTGGTGCGGAAAAACAAAACGTCGTTACGGAATGCTATTTGTTTCGTCGCTGCACTCCTCGCGTTCGCACCGGCAACGTTGAACGCGCAATACGGAAACACTCCCGCGAGCCATCCATACTATCGCAACTCGCCGGCAAGGCAAACCAATGCCCCATATCAGCAAACGTCCAATCGCCAGAACTCAAGTCAATATCAGCAGACACCGCCCCAACAAAACAGGTACCCGGTAAAACGTACGGCGTATCAAACGGATGGTCAACAATCGGTGATGCCGCCGGTCAATGCAATGTCGCAAAATAACCGACTACGAGAAACTTCACCGCAAACGTATCAGACGCCTCAGGTCCCGAATCAGCATCAGTTTGCTCAACAGCAGAATTTGATGGGCCGACTTCCCTACAAACTTCAGGCGACACCGACCCCGTCAAATTTGCCGTCAAGAGCGACAGGCATGTACGAACGTAGCCGAATGTTGCAATCGAATCTGGATTCAAGGGCAAACCGTGTGGGTGATTTGTTGACGGTTGATGTGAAAATTGAAACGGTGGTCAACAATCAGGATCGACGACAGCTGCGAAAGTCGACTGGTTCAGACGGAAATGCGAACGCTGCAGCGTCTGGGACAGAGAGTATCGATATTGATTACGGTTCCAGCTCCAACCGTCAGTTGACCGGGCAGACTTCACTTCAAGAGCAACGGACCATGACAGATGCTTTTCAGACAAGAATCTTGGATGTTCGCAACGATATCTTGTTGATTCAGGGAGAGCGATATGTCACGGTTCAAGGCGATCTCAGGAAACTGGTTTTAAGCGGGCAGATTAATCGACGCGATATATCGATCGGCAATCGTATCTCCTCCGACTATGTCTACGGAATGAAGTTGGAATACGAGGGAGTTGGACCCGAACAGGAATACATACGTCAAGGTTGGCTCAAGAGGCAAATCAGCAAGATTTGGCCATTCTAGAGTGCCCCAAGTTGTTTCGCAGCAAACAAACGAGTTGGCGGTGACAACCGTTCGAAGACAAAATTTTTACTCACGATCTGGAGATCAACGATGCACCTTATTCGTAAACACGGCAAAGCGTCGACCCAAGCCGCAATGCACAAAGGAGCAATGCAGTTATTTTCAGCAGCTTTTTGTTTGATGATGCCAACTGTGGTAGTCGCTCAAGTTGAAGCGTTGCCGACAACACCCACAGCGCCTGTTGCACAGAAATCAATCGCCGTTACGACGCAACCCTTGATGGTGCGAATTAAAGACATTGCGACCATTGAGGGCATTCGAACGCATAAGCTGACCGGGACCGGAATCGTGGTTGGGTTGAATGGGACTGGCGGAGACGATGATCTTACGAAGTATGAGTTTGCCAAGATTTACGCAATGGAGAATGCAGATGTGCCACGAGATTTTCTCGCCAATTTCCGGACGACGATAAACGCAAAAAATATGGCCATGGTAAGCATCACGGCAGAGATGCCTGAGTTCCCTCACCCTGGTCAAAAAGCGAGTGCCAATGTTGCCATTGTAGATTCATCGTCCAGTCTTCAAGGTGGCACATTAAAACATGCGATTTTAAGAGGCGAGGATGGAGAGATTTACGCAACCGTGCAAGGTAAAGTGATCGTTGGCGGTTTCGCTGCGAATGGTCGGGCCGCCTCCATCCAATCCAATAACGTATCAAGTGGAACCGTTGCCAACGGCGTAACCATCGAGCGGGTACTTTGTCAACAAAAAGTCGGTGAGGCGGGGTACGTTGATTTTCATCTGCGAAATCCAGATCGTCAAACTGCTGAACGAATTCTGACCGTTATCAATAAGCGGTATCCTCGGAAGGCGCAATTATTAAATCGGGCGTCGATTCGAGTCGCTGTTCCTGTTCAGCAAACGCAAACAGCGATGGAGTTGTTTCTCAATGAAATTCAGAATCTCAAAGTTGAGCCAGACAACACAGCAAAGATCATCTACAACGAGCACGCTGGAACGATTGTGATCACTAGCAACGCAAAACTCCGCCCGGTCGCTATAACGTTTGGGAGCCTCATGATATCCACGACCGAGACCCCGCAGGCATCACAACCGAATGCGTTTTCAGACGGAGAGACGGTCGTGCTACCAAGAACCACTTTGACTGCCAACGAAGATGCAAATGAACTCCGGATTCTACAGCAGTCCAATTCGCTCCGTGATTTGGTTGACGGACTCAACGCTCTGGGAGTCTCGGCTCGCGAAATGGGCAACGTGTTGATCAATCTGGAAAAATCGGGTGCACTTCAAGCTGAACTTGTTTTTGAATAATTAGGGCCAAGAAAAGGAAGGTACGAACATGGATGTCTCTGCATTATCCTCGGTGGCGATCAGTCCTTCACCGATTTCCGCCGGACTCAAAGCAATGTCTTTGGTGAGAAATTCGCTGCAAAATGACAACTCATTCAAAGAAGCTTCGATTACAGCCTTAGCAAACCAACCTGCGTCTCAAAACGAGGCACTAAAAGAACTACAGAACACAAAATTAGAAGATGCAGCGCTTCAATTTGAAGAGCTATTTGTGTCGACATTACTAAAGCAGATGCGAGAAACACTCGAAGAAGGAATATTTAGCGGTGAGTCTTCCGACTCGCTCGGAGCCATCTTTGACATGTTTATGGGAAAACATTTAGCTGCTTCAAAGCCATTGGGAATTGGGCAAGCTGTTGAGGCGTACACTAAACAAGCCGGAATGACCTTATGATTGATAAAAACGTAATAACCGAACTCGGTCAGCGCTGCATCACGCATCTTAATGCCGAATCGGAAGTGCTGGGAAAGTTTGTTAATGTTAGCCAACGCATTCGTGACAGCCTAGGAAGCCACGATGACGAAATGATCGCGGCTCTGAAAACTGAACAGGTTGGCATTGAATCCGAGGCGGAAGCGATGCGTGGAACTCGGGACAAATTGCGCCAAGATATCGCCACTGCAATTGGGCGGCAGGTCGATGCGACCTCCATTAAATCACTCGAAGATCATCTACCGATGGAAATCGCCAATGAAATTGGAACGGTCCGCGAAAAAATTGAAGAACGAATCAAGCAGATAAAGATTTTAAACCAGACCAATGCGGTTTTGCTTCAACATAACATCGACGTTTTTCAACGTTTGATTCTGGGGGCGAACGGACAGACTTCCAGCGAATGCAAAACTTACTCTTCGAAAGGCCTGTTACAAAAACCAACCGTTAAAGTTCCGATCACCGTTTCGAATTAGATCGGTGTTTTCGGCCGGAATTAAGGGCCTTTCTTCACGATTTGTTGATTCAGATTCTACGAACCAGGATAACTATTCGTTGCAATTATGCTTTCATTCTCATCCAGCATCACGGCACTTCGAGCAAATCAAGCGGCATTAAACACCGTCGCAAACAACATTGCGAATGCTGGTACGCCCGGTTATCACCGACAACAGGTGCATTTTAACGCCCGTGCTGATGTCAATGTGGGTGGGCATTTGATTGGCTCAGGCGTTGACATCAAAGGCATTTATCGACAGTTCAACAGTATCATCGAAGGCTCTCTGCTAGAAAACAATTCACTTCGAGCGTCGGTCGATCAACAGCTGGTTGTTTCGCGTCAAATTGAGACGATTCTGGGGCCAGGCGAAGGCTCGATCCAAACCAAGTTGAATAATTTTTACGCCGATCTGCGAAATCTTAGCACCGAACCGGACAACTCAAGTAAACGACTGATCGCAATCGAGCGACTTCAATCGTTAACGAGCGAAATCAATACGATTTCGTCTCGCTTAACTCAGGTGGAGCGTGATGTTGATCGACAAATCGACGCCGATTTGGATGCTGTTAATCGTTTCTTCAATGAAGCAACCGAACTGAACGAAAAAATTCGTCGCGAGCAGCTGCTGGGGCGGAATCCGAATAACATGCTCGACCAGTTCCATCAAAAGGTCAGTCAAATTTCGGAGATTGTTGACGTTAGCGTTGTTGAATCAAAGAACGGCGGATTCGGGTTTTCTTTGTTCGGAGGGCGGTACTACTCGGAGTCTACGGAAATCCAACTGGAGAAAACGAGCCAGTCGCATGAGCCTGCGACGTTCGCTTTGGCTGGCAGCAGCAAGGAGATGGAATTTGCGGGTGGGCGATTGGCCGGATTGCAGCAGCTTCAGAAGAATCAACTCACCGACGTAAAGGGACGTCTTGATGCTTTCGCTAAAGATTTGATTTTTCAGTTTGACAAGATTCACTCGACGGGACTGCCTCTTTCTGGTGAGTTTGAAATGCTCACTTCGAGCCGACCGGTATCCGATTCAAGTCTACCACTGGATCAAGCGACCTCGCTTGGCCCACTTCAAGCTGGATCCATTTTTGTATCAGTGACCGATACGACAACCGGTGAACGCAACCGACAGGAAATCGCTTTCGACCCTGCGACACAAAGTTTAGAAGATTTCGCGGCCGCGTTCAGCAGCATTGCGAATCTCGGAGCAACCGTTTCGAGTAACAACCAATCCATCAGTTTGTATGGAACTGGTGGTCACAAATTTGACTTTGCAGGGCGATTTCCAAACCCGCTTGATTCAAGTGGACTGACAGGATCATCCATTCCCTCAATCTCTGGCGACTACACTGGATCGGAAAACGATGATTTCACGTTTACTTTCAATGGCTCTGGAACCGTGGGCGTCACTGAGGGTTTGAGTGTCCAGGTCACTGACTCAGCTGGTGAAGTTGTCGGGAACTTCGACATTGGACAGGGGTATGAGCCCGGTTCGGATATTGAGGTTGGCGACGGAGTCATGCTCTCGCTTCCATCCGGAACGATCGTCGACACGGAGAATTTTTCGGTTCCGACCATTCAATCCGCGGATGAAACTGGAGTGCTCGCTGCGCTTGGAATCAACTCATTGTTTTCTGGAACCAATGCCAACACCATCGAGGTCAGTCAGGAGGTTCTCGATGATCCATCCCGATTGGCACTCAGTCGGAACGGTGATGCTGGGAATGCAGGAGTCATTGATCGTTTTACTGCTCTTAGAAATACAGCCGTATCCAACAACGGTTCCTCGACTTTGGAGGAATCGGTCGAGCAAATCACCATCGATATCGCTTTAGAAGTCAGCCAATTGACGGGCGAGCAAACGAATTTCGAACTAATTGGTAATCAATTAGCACAAGAGATCGATTCCATCTCGGGGGTCGATCCAAATGAAGAAATGGTTTTTCTTCTGCAATATCAGAAAGCCTATGAGGCATCAGTTCGCGTCATCTCTACGATGGACCAGGTTTTGTCCGAACTTTTTAACATCCTGCGTTAAGGCAAAACCCAAATGAGTATACGTAATACCCCCAATTTCCTCTCTGATCAGGTGCGTTATTATTCGCAAGTTCGCAGCAGTAACCTGAGCTTTTTACAGTTCCAAGCGAGCACAGGCTTGAAGCATTCTCGCTCTTCGGATGACCCATTGGCGGCACAACGATTGTTTTCGTTGAAGCGGACCACGAATAAGCTGGATTCTGACAAAGCCGTCATGGATGAAATTGAGCATACCTTGAATCTCAGTGTTTCGAACCTAACGGAAGCTCATTCAATCACGCGAGCGGCGCAGCGAATCGGTCTGGATGCGCGGCAAGCCGATGAAGGTGAATTGGCGGTACTTGCAAACGAGGTGGATGACCTGCTGGGACGATTGGTTAGTCTCGGGAATTCAACCGATGGTGGTCGATATCAATATTCTGGCCAGAACGACAAAGCGATTCCATTCGTGAAAAATCCCAACGGTGATTTGCCGCCCTACATTTACCAAGGGAGCCAGCGTTCATTCGAAGTCGACGTAAGCGAAAACGTGCGGATCGAATCATTAAAAAACGGAAGTGAAGTTTTCGGTTCAACGAATCGCACGGCATCCGTTTACATTGGGAAAACTGGGGCAAAGCCAGGTCCCGGTACCGATAATGCTACCGATCAGGGAACGCTGCAAGTGACGCACACCGCAACAAACTACATCGGAGGTTCAGGCGTTGCTCCAGGCACAGACTCGGCAGCTCTAGATACCATTATTGGAGCAGTCGGGACCCACAAACTGACTATTGTTGACCAGAGCGGAACGGGAACATCCGGAACAATTCAACTGAACGGTGGTTTGGAGTTTCCTTGGGATTCATCGGAAGCCAATCTCAGAATTGAAGGTCCGACGGGTGAAGTCGTCTACGTCGATACGCAGAATATTACCGCTGGTTTCAATGGTGATATCGATTTGACTGCTGATGGGGCGATTTCAACGGACGGTGGAAGCACCACGACACCCATCGACTTTTCAAATAACCAAATCATTACCAATTCCGTTGATCAAACTGTCACCAACGTTGATTCATCCGAAATCACTCAGGTTGGTACGGAGTCGGTCGAGTATGGGGGTACGAGTGATCTCTTCTCTGCGCTTGTGCAACTTCGAGACGATCTTCGAAATACGCGGGGACTGCAAGGCGATGAGTGGGACAACGCAATCATTCGTCGAGACATTGACATTGAACGGCATGCCACACAAATTTTAAATGTCGTTGGAGAGCAATCTGTTTCGCTCGAATCGATCGCCGCACTGCGGGATCGAAATCGTTCTTACAACTTGGAAGTCAACCAGATCATTGATGATGTTGAAAATGCAGATTTGACCGATGTCGTTTTGCAACTTCAGCAAGAGCAGAATTTACTTGAATACACCTACGCAACCTCGTCGACCATATTGAGCCAGAATATTCTGGATTACTTGCGTTGATTTTGCCGTCGTCTATTGCGACTAGCAGATTTTGGATTGGGACGACAGCGTTTTTTACTAGTTTGATCAAGGATCCGATGGAAAATTCAATCGTTGAAAAATGCAAAGAATTGATCGTTCAAACCTCGGACGAAGAAGTTGATTTGCGAAAACTGGGCAGTGATATTGCCTCGCAAAACGAAATTCTGTCTCAAGTATTGAAAAAAGTGAATTCGATCGAGTTTGGGTTGGATCATCAAGTGGAAGATCCATCCCACGCGACGGCAATCCTCGGTCAACGACGTTTAACCGAAGTTCTGGAGAATGTAATCCAGGTCCAAGAGCGACTGACCGAAGACAATGCTAGGATCGCTAAAAAGCGGGAACTAGATCATCCGAATCCTGAAGACAAACCATCTTCGCCGAGTTAAAGGCGATGAAGAAATCTAGGCGACGTTCAGCTGATGAGTCAATCGCGATGTTAACGCTGCTCGATGTTAACGCCAAATAAAAGCAATTCTTAATTGCTACTTCTTAATTGCTGCGACGGCTCGATAAGTCTTCAGCAATGACTCTAACCACTTTGACCTTTTCGAGCTGTGTGTCGGTGATTTTTTCCGAGTCAATTTTTTCCGAGTCTTGAATCGATTTGATTTTCGTTTCGCCGATAACTAGTTTTTCTGGAATCGTCGCCATTTTTACAACGGATCTTCTATAAGTCGGTTGCGTCGTATCGACTGTGGTTTTGGTGTTTTTTAAAGGCGAAGCTTCTTGATCGTTCAGATTTCGTTTTGGTGAATTGTCTTGAGTCAGTTTTGACAATGAATCTTTCAATCTCGCGAGATCGCTGGATGGATTCTGTACCGGCGGACTTGTGGCCGCAAGGCCGTTCGCGTCACTCTGTGTGACGTTCGGTTCGTCGCCGTTGATTTCTTCTTCATATGCCACCGTCATCACAGGATCCTGATGGTAGAACGGATTGACTACCCTGGCGCCACGGGTCCGATATTTGATTTCGATGGCCGGTTCTGTCTTGACAAATGGAGCTGGTGATTGAGTTGATGGGTAATCGCGTTCCGTCAGATCTGACTTAGCAGCAGAGTAGCTTGCCAAGATGGTCCGCGTTCCATCCGCTGAGTTAAGCCCCACCATTGACCGTTGTCTCGGGGGAGTAGGATTTGATCCGAATGTGTTGTTGCTCGGTTGGGTTTTAGGAATCAAATTCCGCAATGCTTGGTTTAATTCGGGACCGGTCTTGATTTGATTGTTTGGATTGGCGTCGGAATTCCGGTTGGACGGAAGGCCCATCGCCCGAGCTCTCGCAACTTGGGCGAGTCCATCTTGTGCCACGGCGTTGTTTGGATCGATCTTTAACGCGCGAGTAAAATAACTTTCTGCCGATTCCCAAGCATGTTTTTCCAAGCTTAATGTCCCAGCAACCACCAACAATTCTGGGGAGATATCAGGCCGGTTCTGCAAGCTGGTCGCATCATTAGGATCGACGCGTGGAGCGAGCATTTTTTTCGAATCGCTTTTGCCCGTGAAACTCGAAAAGAATTTTTTGATGCCGGACTTCTTCTCGTTGGATGCCACTCCCGTCGGCTGATTAAGATTTGTATTTACGGCTGGATTCGTCTGGAATCCTGTTGTTTTTTGCGATGTCACACAGCCGACGCTCGCGCCCAATGTGATAGCAATCGTGACGTAACCTAAAACAAACGATCTCATCCTGCACGCTTCCTTGCCTGAAGAAAAAAAGACTCGTTTCGCGAAAAAAGCGAAAACTATCCAACTCAAATATCGACGCGTCATTTTTTTCGCTGAATTCATTCTTGGATTCCGACTGGTTTTCCAATGGATTTTCAAAAACAATAGGGGATCATGACATCTAATCAGGCGATTCTGCCAACTACAGCCCCACGTCCCAACCATCACAGCCCAATTCTTATGGTTTGCAAAATTCAGTCGATGATCGCTTTTTGGATCCTTATTGTCGGTTTCGGTGCTAGCAATCACGATCAAACGGTTGCTGCCTACGACGAT
>Ga0316204_10010900_pt1 | contig 11557 bp, 10 predicted proteins | sample 6monrhotite_MG_2_FD_205661 | JGI IMG/M metagenome (GOLD analysis project Ga0316204, IMG submission 205661) | Microbial mat bacterial communities from mineral coupon in-situ incubated in ocean water Damariscotta River, Maine, United States -... | ecosystem: Environmental > Aquatic > Marine >...
ACACGCCTGTTCATCTGGAAAGCGCTCGTAAAAATCAATTAAGACCATGTCTTGGTATGGTTTTCTTATGCCGTTTTTCATTATTTTTGCAGTATATCATACGGGAGCTAAAGGCATAATCATGAATTAAGTTGTTGATAGTTTTTATTTTTTAAGTTCCCTAGAGAGATTGTATATTTCATTTAGACTCTTAAATCAAGGGGGCCAATTTGATAATCTTCTAGCCAGCTCCTCGCTGGCTTCAGAATTTGTTATTCTGATAAGTGACGAAACTCACCAACGAGGAGGTTATTATGTCACTTTACTGCGGAATTGATTTACACTCAAATAATCAGGTCATTGTCTCACCAATTATCAATAATGCGGAGGAAGCTCAACTTGCCTGGCATTAGGATTTGAATCATTCATTCTTTCGACTTGTGATGTGACATTTTCAACAACCCGCATTAATTTATTAATATCATTTTGTTGCTGAACGAGAGCTTGATTCAACTCTTCAATCAAATGATCTTGAAATGTAATCTTGGTTTCAAGTTCTTCGATTCTTTGAGTTGTGTTTTCAGATGCTGGAGTGTTGGACATATTGATAGTTAACTAGCGTTAAATGATAGAATAAATATATTACACTTAAATCCGCATTTTGATAAGCTGTAACCCGAAATTTTGTAACCCGAAATTTGCAACATACAATTTATCTTGATAAAACCAGTCTGAGGAAAAACAATGCTTCGTCGATTTATAACAAATTTGATTAGTTGTGCGGTTTTTAGCGCATCTTCACTAGTAATAGCTCAATCGCCAGAATTGCTGACTAAATCTGAACTAAAACAGATTAGTCAATTACGTGATAGCGCATTAAAAAGTAATTTAGGTTATGAAATTTTAGAATCTTTAACCACTGAAGTTGGGGCGAGAATGGCGGGCACGCCTCAGGACACCAAAGCGGTGAATTGGGCAGTTGCTAAATTTGAAGAGCTTGGTTTTGATAAAGTGTGGAAAGAACCTGTCACCTTTAATACTTGGATACGAGGTGTTGAAACTGCTGAAGTTATTTCTCCTTACCCACAAAGTTTACATATCACTGCGCTTGGCGGTTCAGTTGCAACGGCTAAAGGTGGCGTGACTGCATCTGTGGTTCATTTTGAAACACTCGATCAACTAAAAGCGGCAAAAGAATCTGAGGTAAAAGGTAAAATTGTTTTTATTAGTAATAAAATGGAAAGAACAAAAAACGGTAAAGGATATGGCGCTGCGGTTGTTGTTAGACGAAATGGTGCGATAGAGTCTTCTAAAAAAGGTGCTTTGGCAGTATTAATTCGGTCTATCGGAACAGACTCTCACCGTATGCCTCATACTGGCATGATGGCTTATACTGAAGAAGTTAAAAAAATCCCAGCCGCTGCGTTATCTAATCCCGATGCCGATCAATTAGAAAGAATTCTTAAGCGAACCAAGGATATTTCAATCAAGTTAAATATTGGTTCTCATGCCGGTCCTAAATTTACCTCACACAATGTTATTGGGGAAATTACAGGCACAGAAACGCCAGAAGAATTCATCATATTGGGTGGTCATTTAGATTCTTGGGATTTAGGTACGGGTGCTGTGGATGATGGCGCTGGTGTTGGTATTACCATGGCAGCAGCTAAATTGATCAAAGATAGCGGAATAAAACACCGTCGTACTATTCGAGTGATTTTATGGGCTGCTGAAGAGCAAGGTTTAATCGGTGCTTTTGCCTACGCTGACGCGAATAAAAAAGATTTAAAACGACATATTGTTGGTGCTGAATCGGACTTTGGCGCAGGCAAAGTTTATGAGTTTTCATCATTAGTGAAAGATAAAGATTTACCTTTTATTGATCAGATGGAAAAAATGTTTAAGCCTTTAGGGATTGCAAGAGGTAATAACAAAGCGACTCCTGGGCCTGATTTGATTCCTTTATACCAAATTGGAATGCCTGTTTTTAGACTGTCTCAGGATGGCTCTGATTATTTCGATCTTCATCATACTGACGATGATACCATCGACAAGGTTGAGCCCGCAGCAATCTCTCAAAATGTTGCTGCCTACGTGGTTTATTCATTAATGACCGCGCAATATAAAGGTGATTTAGACAGACCAGAACAGGCAAAAAAATAATGAGCAATAATGAAGTAATGAACAGCAATAAACTAATGAACACTGGTGAAATAAATGCACAACTGAACAATCGTGTTTATGAGATCCAGATTTCTCGTGGCGATAAAATGAATGCTTTAACTGATGAAATGTATGGCTCATTAGTTGAACAATTAAAACATGCTGAAAATAACGATGAAGTTAGAGTGATATTTTTACGCAGTGATAACAAGCATTTTTCTGCGGGAAATGATTTAGCAGACTTTTTAGAAACCGAATTTAATCCAGAGAGCAATGTCGTGCAGTTTTTATTGACTCTGGCAAGATTTACCAAGCCGATTATTTGCGCGGTTGGTGGTGCTGCTGTTGGAATTGGAACGACTATGCTTTTACACTGTGATTTAGTTTATGCTGCGGAAAATAGTAAGTTTTCTGTACCTTTTATTAAGTTAGGATTAACACCTGAGGGCGGATCTTCAGTATTACTTGCTAAACGATGTGGTATCGCTAAATCCAATGACTGGTTATTTACTGGGCGAACTTTTATAGCTCAAGAGGCTCTTGATTCTGGTTTGGTAAATAATATTTTTCCCGATATAGAAGCGACTTGGGATGAGGCGAGAAATAGTGCGGAAAGTTTAGCTAAAAGCTCTTCCTCGGTATTAAATGAAACTAAAGCACTTTTAAAACCTGAACAAGACGAAACAGTGAAAACGATTTTAAAAGAAGCAAAAGTTTTCGCTCAATGTTTAAAAAGTGAAGAAGCACAAGTCGCTTTTAATGCTTTCTTAAAGCGCTAATTTCCAGTTCAATTTTTATATCCAATTGTAAAACAAGGTTGAATAAAGCAACGGTTTAAGTCGTTGCTTTTATTTGCGCCTTTTTTGTTAGCTAATCAGTAAGAAACAGACCGTAGTAATTAAAGTCACTCCAATCAGGTTCAACGCGAATCCATTACGAACCATTTCTTGTATGGTTACCTTTTCACTTCCGTAAACGATTGCATTAGGTGCGGTTGCAACTGGTAACATAAAAGCGCAACTTGCGCTCATGGCTGCTGGAACCATTAACAATGCGGGATCGATATCTGCCGAAATGGCAGCTGCGGCAAGGATAGGCATAAGCAAAGCTGTGGTAGCAGTATTGCTAGTCATTTCAGTTAGAAAGGTAACCGTTAGTGCAATCAAAGCGATAACAATAAGAATCGGCAAAACAGTCACTTGTGCTAAATATTGACCAATAAGCTCGCTTAAACCACTTGCTCCAAAAGCTTTAGCAATACAAATCCCCCCAGCAAACAATAACAACACCCCCCACGGAATTTTATTAGCTGTTTCCCAATCTAATAGCCGACCTTGCTTAGTGATACCAGTTTTACCATTAACAGGTTTACCGTCAGGAATAATAAACATAGCGATACAGGCGAGTAGAGCAATGCTAGCGTCATTCGCTTTAGTTAAACCGGTTAATTGACTCCATCCACCAAAAGGTTCTTGGCGGGTAATCCATAATAATGCGGTCACTGCGAACACCCATAAAACCCGTTTCTCAACGACTGTCCATGCACCAGTTGCAGGTATCTGGACTTCAAGCTTTTTAGGTAAACTTCGAGTAATCCACAACATTGCGATAGGTATAAATATGATAACCAAAGGTATTGCCCATTTCATCCATCCTGCAAAACCTAAAGAACTTCCCGTTGTTTCATTATAAGTGGACATAAATAGTGCATTTGGCGGTGTACCAATCGGTGTGCCAATACCACCGATACTTGCAGCGTATGCAATGCCTAAAAGAAGTGCGCTTGTCAGTCGCTTGTCGTTAGCACTTTCAACTGTCGCGAGAGCTACTGGAAGCAGCATTAAAGTGGTGGCAGTATTAGATATCCACATACTAAGAACTGCAGAGGCTACCATAAAACCCATAACTAAGTTTTTTGGTGATGAATTACCAAACCAATTGACCATCATTAGTGCAATACGCTTATGTGCACCAGAATAGGCCATCGATTGAGAGAGAATAAAACCACCGAGTAGCAGTAGAATTAGTGGGTGACCATATGCTTGACCGACTTGGTTTGATGTTAGTATGCCAGTTAACGTAAAAGCGGCGAGGGGAATCATTGACGTTACTGGAATCGGGATAGGTTCGAAAATCCACCAAAGCGCACATAATAAGGTGACACTTGCAACGATATTAATTTCCGACGGTGTGTCTGTCAGAAATAATATACTGCTTAAGATTAAAGCAAATAACGGCCCTATCCATAAGAAATGTTTTTTCATGTGATCCATTTGGATAAATATCCTCAATTATGTATAAGATTTAGATTTTTTATAAGAATAGCGACTACACTTAAATCAGTGTCAATAATATATACCCGTTCCACCTCAAGATGCATGATTCAGCAAGGCTATAAATAATCATATTTGAGGCAAGTAATTTTTGTGCTAGTCATTCTAGCTGAAAATTAGTTAACAAAGAAGATGGTTGTTTATAGCGTTGCCCTATGGGTGCTCAGCTAGAAAATCTGCACGGTGTTACAACTCTTGAAAAGGACAAGTCATTTCCTACGAGTTCTGCCTTGTTCAGATTTTCTAGCTGAGCACTGAAACAAGCATCTTGAGGTGGAACGGGTATATTAATAACAAACGAAAATAGAGCTTTTCTTGTATGAGAGTTGAAGAATTAGGGCTTACTTGTGGCGATATGCTACAGATTCAAATAGGTGACAATGTGGAGCAGCGATATCCAGTAAAATTTATTGGAATCAATCCGTTTGGCAGCGTAATTGTTTCTGCGCCCATTACTGGTAAGGACAAAATTTACTTTGTTAGAGAAGGGCAAAACGTCACGCTCAGATTTGTGGTGAAAAATGTAGTTTCAGGATTTTCGACTCGCGTAATGTTAACAAGAGGTCAGCCTTACCCTTATTTGCATTTAGAAATACCTAAAGAAGTTCAAACAGTCGAAGTAAGAAAAGAGGTAAGGGTCGATACAGATATTGATGCGACAGTGATTAATAAAACTCATAATTCTCCGGCACTAACTTCAAAAATGGTCAATTTGAGTTGCTCTGGTGGACGAATAGAATCGACTTCTAAGCTGGCATTAATGGATAATATTCTAAACCTGACATTACCACTGAGTATTGATGGCATAGAAAGAATTGTCACAATGAATTGTCTGGTTACCTATATAAAAGAAGATGAAGATAAGCATCTTTTTTCATATGGCGTTAATATTGAGGATATTGATGAAGATGACAGTTTGTACTTGCGTGGGTATATCTACCAAGAGATATTACGTGGAATGTATATGATTTAAATTTAAACCGTGCACTGAATTTATAAATATGTACACGGTTATGTGTTAGCTTTACCCTTTCTAATTTTGAGCATCCAAAAATTTTTCTGCATCTAAAGCAGCCATACAACCAGCACCAGCAGAAGTAATGGCTTGTTTATAAACTTGATCTGCTACATCACCAGCAGCATAAACGCCTTCGACGCTAGTCGCTGTCGCATTGCCTTTGATACCGCTATTAACCGTTATATAGCCATTTTCCATGTCTAATTGTCCGTTAAAAATACCGGTATTAGGTTTATGTCCAATCGCTATAAAAACACCATCAACTGTTAATTTGGAAATAGAATTATCTTTAGTGCTTTTGATATTGATACCAGTGACCCCCATATTGTCACCAACGACTTCATCTAAAGTGTTATCCCAATGAATAGTAATATTGCCATTTGTGGCTTTTTCTTTAATATGATCTTGCAGAATTTTCTCACTTCGTAAGGAGTCTCGTCTATGTACTAGGTGAACTTCCGAAGCTATATTTGAAAGATAAAGCGCTTCTTCAACAGCGGTATTACCACCACCTATTACAGCCACTGGTTTATTGCGATAAAAGAAACCATCACATGTGGCACAAGCCGAAACACCTTTTCCCTTAAAGGCTTCTTCGGACTCTAAACCTAAATACATAGCGGATGCTCCAGTTGCTATAACTAAAGCATCGGCGGTGTAGGTTCCTTGATCACCAGTTAATGTAAAAGGGCGTTTGCTTAAATCTGTAGTATGGATATGGTCAAAAATAATTTCCGTACCAAAACGCAAAGCGTGTTTTTCCATTCTCTCCATTAGCTCTGGACCTTGAACACCTTCATGATCACCTGGCCAATTATCAACATCAGTGGTTGTAGTCAGTTGCCCACCTTTTTCCATACCAGTGATAATCACCGGTTCAAGGTTGGCTCTTGCTCCGTAAACTGCAGCAGAATAACCAGCTGGTCCTGAACCAAGAATAAGTAATTTGCAATGGCGAGATTGGGACATGTAAAACTCCAGTATGTGTATTAGTCTGTATATTTAAGCATAAGCATATTGCGATTTTAGGGGGATTTAAAGTGATCTACAAGCTCATTTGTTCTAATTTGGTCAGCTATTTTAGATGAAATATCAGGACAACAACAGATAAGCCAGTGAAGAATTGTTATCTACACTGTATTTACCAGAGGTATCAACTATATCTATCAACAAATATTTGTAATAATCATTATTTATTGTCAAGATAATGTTTTATCAACCCACTGGTAGAACTGTCATGCCTATTAGTTGAATGTGTTTGTTCGGTTGATTCTGATTCTAACTCCGACAAAATAGTTTTTGCTAATTGCTTACCAAGCTCAACACCCCATTGATCAAATGAATTAATATTCCAGATAACGCCTTGAACAAATATCTTATGTTCATACATCGCGATTAAAGAACCGACTGTTTTAGGGTTAAGCTCCTTAAATAAAATGGTATTACTAGGTCTGTTGCCAGAAAATACTTTATGAGGTGATAGCTCGCTGATATCCGGTTCCTTGAGTCCGTTAGATTTCAGCTCTGCAACAACTTCATCTTCAGACTTACCGCGCATCAAGGCTTCTGTTTGAGCCAATATATTCGACATCAGTGCGTCCCGATGTTTTGTTTCACCACTAATATTTTTGACTGCAGCAAGCACATCAATCGGTACCAGTTTAGTGCCCTGGTGAAGTAATTGATAAAATGCGTGTTGACCGGGATTACCGAGTTCACCAAATAAAATAGAACCTGTCTGATAGGATAAAGAGTCTCCATCAATCGATACAGACTTACCGTTACTTTCCATATCGGCTTGTTGTAAATAAGCGGGAAAGCGATGTAGATGTTGGGGGTAGGGCAGCACCGCCATTGATTGTGCGTTGTAAAAATTATTATACCAAATGCCAATTAAGCCCATAAGCGCGGGTATGTTTTGTTCTATCGGAGTATTTTGGAAATGCTGATCAACATCAAAAGCGCCAGCAAGTAGCTGCTTAAAATTATCATAACCAATGGCTATCATTACCGATAAACCAATGGCTGACCACAAGGAATAACGGCCGCCAACCCAATCCCACATAGTAAACATATTCTGCGGATCGATACCAAACTCCAGTGCCGCTGTTTGATTAGTCGATACCGCTATAAAATGTTTCTGTAATTGTGATTTATCATTAATACGATCTAAAAACCATCGCCTAGCAGTTTGAGCATTAAACATGGTTTCTTGGGTGGTAAATGTTTTTGAACAAATAACAAATAGCGTCTTTTCAGCTACTAAGTTTTTTAAAATGTCATCGATTTGGTTTTCATCAAGGTTAGCAACAAAATGCATATTAAGCTTGTCTGAGACGAAAGGTTTAAGCGCTTCGGTAACCATCTGAGGACCTAAATGAGAGCCGCCAATTCCGATATTAACGATATCAGTAATTACATCGCCTTTTGCGCCTAACCATTGTCCATTTCTTATTTTGTCAGTTAAAATTTTAGCTTTATCTAATTCAGATTGAACTAGCTGATAGACATTTTCATCATCAATTATTAGCGAGTCGTTTCCTTGATAACGTAAAGCTGTATGTAAAACCGCGCGGTTTTCAGTTTGATTTATTTTCTCACCAGAAAACATGGCTTGAATTTTTTCAGGTAGTTGACAAGCATGAGCTAAATTTGAAAGAAGTTGAACAGTTTCTTGATTGATCCGGTTCTTTGAATAATCGAATAAAATATCGCCTAAAATGAGTGAAAATTTATCAAACCGTCTCTCATCTTGATCGAATTGATCCCGCATATGCAAGTGTTTAGTTTTATTATGGTGCTCAATTAAGGCATGCCACTCGGGCATGCCTTCTAGATGGCTTTTGTTATTTCCCACTACTCATCGTCCTTTATTTAATTAAATCGAATCAAATCAAATAAAAATAAAACGGATAGTTGAATTTATTAAACCGTTCTATTTTTTTATTAAGCTTTATTACATGCCATTAATGCGAGCGTTGTATCAAGCATACGATTAGAGAATCCCCACTCATTATCATACCAAGACATCACCTTTACCATTTTTCCTTTAACATTAGTATGAGCAGGATCAAAGCAAGATGACGCTGGGTCATGATTAAAATCAATCGAAACTAATGGCTCACGAACATAGCTGAGTATACCAGCCATCTGGTTATTTGCAGCATTTTCTATTAGCCGATTAACTTCTTCAATTGAGGTGTCTTTAGAAGCGAGAAAAGTTAAATCAACCAGCGATACATTGATGGTTGGAATGCGAATAGCCATTCCGTCTAGTTTTCCATCAAGCTCTGGAAGAACAATACCAACGGCTTTAGCTGCGCCGGTTTTCGTTGGGATCATTGAATGAGTGGCCGAGCGAGCTCGATAAATGTCGCTATGGGCGGTATCAATTAATTTTTGATCATTAGTATAAGCATGAATAGTGGTCATTAATCCTGACTCAATGCCGATAGCATCGTTAAGTACTTTTGCGACTGGAGCAAGACAATTAGTGGTACAAGACGCATTTGATATGATATTACAGTCGCTGGTTAAAATATCATGATTAACCCCGTAAACCACGGTTGCATCAACGTCAGAGCCGGGAGCCGAAATAATAACTTTTTTTGCACCGGCTTCGATATGTTTATTGGCAGAATCTCTATCTTTAAAAAATCCAGTACACTCAAAAACAACATCGACATCTAATGACTTCCATGGCAAGTCAGCAGGGTCTCTTTGATTAAAAATTTTGACCCTATCGCCGTTTACCGTCATTTCATTTGCATCTTCTTGAAACGAAACCTCGGCATTAAATTTTCCGTGTACCGTATCGTATTTAGTTAAATGAACATTGGTTTTTGCATTTGCTAAATCATTAACGGCAACAATTTTCATCTTGTTACGATAACCGCCTTCGTAAAGTGCTCTTAGTATATTTCTACCAATTCGACCATAACCATTAATGGCTATATTTATCATTTCTTTCTCCTAAAGATTAAATTATTTTAACTATTTATCTATCTATTAATATTTCTTTATAATTGGCTAGCTTGTGAAGCAAGTCGTGTAATTTCAGACCAGTTTTTTTGTTCAATTAATTCTTTAACCAACATCCAAGTTCCACCAACACATGCAACATTATTCAACGCTAAATATTTTGCAGCGTTATTTACATTAATTCCGCCGGTTGGACAGAATGTCACTTGAGGCAATGGACCCCCGATTGACTTCAACATATTGACGCCTCCAGCAGCTTCGGCAGGAAAGAATTTCATCGCGTCAAAACCATGTGCCATCAAATTCATAACTTCGCTAGGTGTTGAAGCTCCAGGTAAAAGAGGGGCAGAGGTTTTACGAACTTCAGCGAGTAATTCAGAATTAGTACCGGGACTGACTATAAAATCAACACCCGCATTTAAAGAATCATTAAGTGTCGACGGATCTATAACGGTACCACTTCCAACAATCGCATTTGGTAATGCTTGTTTGATCTGTTTAATAGCTTCGATGGCGATTGGCGTTCTTAATGTGATTTCAAGAACATTTAAACCACCTGCGACCAAAGCATTAGCAAGAGGAATAGCATCTTCGATTTTATTAATAACTAGCACAGGTATAACCTGTGTTTTTTGTATGATGTCTTTAACTAACATGGGTAATTTATTTCTCTTGTTTATGTTTGTTCTACAAGGGTTTATTCAGACCAATAAATTTCTACAGGAACGTTTGTCTGATTTAAAATAGCTGCAACAGGTTGAACCAGAGGTTGGTTGTTTATTAGTGCTGTTTGGATAACCTCAAGTTTTTCTTTTCCAGTAACTAATAAAAGGATAAGCTCACTTGTTAAAATAGCCGACATAGTTAAACTCATTCTTTTTGGATAGTCTCCTGCTACTTCACAGCCACTAGCATCGATGGCAATACATAAGTCTTGATTTGATAAATCTAATCCTTGCTCGATTTCTTTGGAGCCGGGAAATAATGAAGCAATGTGACCATCTAAACCCATACCTAACATGGTTAGGCTAAAGGGTGAGGCTAGTTGACCATAAGAAGCATCACACTCTTTTAAACCTTCACCTGTTGATGAGGCTGAATTTTTCATTGGAAGGTAACCGGCAATACTTGCATTATCAATAAGCAAAGTTTTTGCAGTTAACCCTTGGTTACTTTGAGGATGGTCTGCTTCTACCCATCGTTCATCTGACTGTGCAACAGTGATTTTTTCCCAATCCAGATTACTATTGGCCAATTTCTTAAAAGCAGGTGCCGGAGTTGTACCGCCTGGAATAATAAAACTGGCCTTTCCATTATTATTAATGGATTGACTCAATTGAACTTCACAACGTTTAGCGACTGCACTGAATAGCTCGTCGCGCGTAGAGAATTTTTTTAATTTGATATTGTTCATTTGTTTTAACTGTTAACTCTAAATGTATAGGTTGATAATCAAGTTTATTTAACTTTCTCTTTTGTTTAACTATTTTTCAATATCAATCCATTCTCGCTTGTCTTTGGATAATAAATCATCTGATTCACTTGGTCCCCATGTGCCTGCTCGATATAAGAATGGAATAATTTCCTTTTCTTTCCAATAATTGATAATCGGATCAACCCAATGCCAGGCCGCACTACCTTCGTCTCTATGAATAAATAAAGCGGCGTTTCCTGATATTGCATCAAGTAGCAAACGCTTGTAACCAAAGCTCTTAAATCCTTTTGATGATTCAGTAAAGTTAAGATCAAGCTTTACTGGTTTTAAAACTGTTTTAAGTTGAGTCATATCTTTCGCCATTAAAAGAAGTTGCATTCTTTCTTCTGGCTGTAGTTGAATAATTAGTCGGTTCGGAATGAGCCCGCCTGCATCCTCATCAAATGCATTGTGAGAAACATTTTTAAATTGAATGACGATTTCAGCACTTCGTCTTTTTAATCGCTTGCCAGTTCGTAAATAAAATGGCACCTGCGCCCAACGCCAATTATCAATATTGGCTCTAATAGCAACAAAAGTTTCTGTGTTGCTTGTTGCCGAACCTAGCTCTTCTAAGTAGCCAGGAACTAATTCGCCTTCAACATTTCC
>Ga0316204_10010901_pt1 | contig 11557 bp, 5 predicted proteins | sample 6monrhotite_MG_2_FD_205661 | JGI IMG/M metagenome (GOLD analysis project Ga0316204, IMG submission 205661) | Microbial mat bacterial communities from mineral coupon in-situ incubated in ocean water Damariscotta River, Maine, United States -... | ecosystem: Environmental > Aquatic > Marine >...
CAAATACCACGACCGTGTCCAGTTCGCCACCCAAGGCCACCATCACTTGCGTAGCTCGCTCTTTCAAGTCCGCAGTGACCCCAGCATCCTGAATGATTGCCTTCAGGCGATCAATTGCCGCATCCGGATCGCCCGCCTCAATATCCAATAGCGCCATTTGCTCTGCTGCCAGCAGCGCCAAAGGCGCACCGGGTTGGGCCAGTGCTTCAAATTGCAACCGCCGCTCTGAGATGCTCAGGCTGTCCTGCTGCATCCCCAGGGCCTTAAAGCTGGCGATATGACGATAAATCAGTGGCAGTTCCGCATCCAGCGCAACCGCCTGCAGCCGCGCTACGGCCTCGTCCTGTTGCCCGGCATCGGCCAGGGCCCCCGCCTGCAACATCGCCAGAACAGCGGCGCCGCCGGGGGTCTGTGCCGAAATTTTTGACAGGGCGTCTGCCCGTTGCTGATCATCATCCGAAGACAGCGCGGCGATCATGTCATCGCCCAGCTTCTGGGAGGCGGCGAGTTCCTGGGCTTTGTTGTATTCCCGCAGGGACGCGCCGCCGACGATCAGCACAACCGCCAAACCGCCAATCCAGCCATAGCGCTTCAGCGTTCCAAACAAACGGTCGCGGCGCACCTCTTCCGTAACTTCATCAATAAAGCTGTCAGTGTCGCTCATGGTCTTCGCCCCCGCAGTGCCATCCCTCTGCAAATCGGCAGCGGATGTGTTATCCTCTTTCGCCTCTCATATCCTGCCTGTTGCGGCAAGCCAAGTGCTCCCGTGCAGGGGAAATTTTAGGCCAAGCGCTCCAATACTGGGGGATTTTAGGGAAACCACCACTTCTTTCCACTAATTTCGTGCTGAACTGTTCCGTTTAGTATGGACAATGCATAGATGGCGACTATCAACTCTTTTCAGATCTGGCGGGATCTCCGGTGTACTTGGTCACCTGCGTTTACCAAGCGAAATTACTTTTGAAAGGCCCAAGATGAAACTGATCCCCCTTATGACCGCCATATTGGTATCGCTAGGCCTGTATTACCTGGTCATCGAGCGTGACGAATTGCTGGCCTTCGCCCGCGGCGACGAGACCACAGAGCTTGCCACATCCGGCGCAGCCGCCGCCAGCCCCGAGGCAGAGACCACCACCGCCGAGGCCGATGAGCAGGTGGCGGAAAATCGCATTGCTGTGGTTGCCCTGCGCAGCCAGGCGCAGGTTTTTGACCGGGCGGTGATCCTTCGCGGCATGACCCAAGCGGCGCGCCAGGTTGATCTGCGTGCGGAAACCTCGTCGACCGTGATCTCTGCCCCCCTGCGCAAGGGGGTACAAATACATAAAGGCGACGTTCTGTGCCAGCTCGACCCCGGCACCCGCCCGGCAGCGCTGCTGGAGGCTCAGGCGCGATTGACCGAAGCCCGCGCAAATATACCCGTCTCGCAAGCCCGTCTGGAAGAGGCAAACGCAAAACTGAGCGAAGCCATTATCAAACTTACCGCCTCTGAGAAACTGTCACAGGGCGGGTACACATCAGAGACAAATCTGGCAGCGGCAAAAGCGACGGAACGGTCCGCAGTTGCCGGAGTGGCCAGCGCCAAGGGCGGGCTGGAAACCGCAAAAGCGGGTATTGAATCCGCCCTCGCCGCAGTTGGGGCTGCGCAAAAAGAAATCGAACACCTGACCATACTGGCGCCCTTCGACGGGCTGCTGGAAAGCGACAGTGCCGAGCTCGGCAGCCTGGTCCTGCCAGGTGATCTTTGTGCGACTGTCATTCAGCTCGACACCATCAAGGTAGTCGGCTTTGTGCCCGAAACCCAGGTAAACCGGGTTGATCTGGGCGCCTTGGCGCAGGCCGAACTGGCCACCGGGGACCTTATTCAAGGCAAGGTGACCTTTGTCAGCCGCTCTGCCGATCAGGCGACCCGCACCTTTGAGGTCGAAATCACCGTGGCAAACCCTGATCTGGCCATCCGCGATGGACAGACCGCAGATATCGCCATTGCTGCTGCAGGGGCAACCGCACATAAATTACCACAATCGGCACTGACGCTGAACAACGATGGGCAACTTGGCGTCAGAACCGTGGAAGCTGACATGACCGTCGGGTTTACCCCGGTCGAACTGCTACGCGACGAAGCAGACGGCGTCTGGGTGGACGGCCTGCCAGAACAGGCGGAGGTGATCATCACAGGGCAAGATTTTGTCACCACCGGCGTTGCCGTGACCCCCAGTTACAAGAATGAGGCCTCCCAATGATCGGCATGGTCTCTTGGGCGGCTGATCGGGCCCGCATGGTCATTGCCTTTATCCTGATCTCGATCCTGGTCGGTGGCTTTGCCTATTCCAGCCTGCCCAAAGAGGGCGAGCCGGATATTGAAATTCCGGCCCTGTTCATCTCGGTCTCCTTCCCCGGCATTTCCGCCGAGGATGCCGAAAGCCTGCTGGTCAAGGTCATGGAGACCGAATTGGCCGATCTCGACGGGCTCGACAAGATGAGCGCCACAGCGGCGGAAAACTACGCCGGCGTGGCGCTGGAATTTGACTTTGGCTGGGACAAAACAGCCGTGATGGCGGATGTACGCGATGCCATGACCCGGGCTGAGGCCGAGTTCCCCGATGGCGCCGAGACCTACTCGCTGACGGAAATCAACTTTTCAGAATTCCCCATCGTTATTGTCAACCTGACCGGCGCGGTGCCGGAACGCACCATGGCCCGCATCGCCAAGGACCTGCAGGACGATATCGAGGCCCTGGACGCGGTATTGGAAGCCGGCATTGCCGGCAATCGCGACGAAATGGTCGAGGTCACCATCGACCCTCTGCGTCTGGAATCCTACAACATCACAGCGGTTGAGCTGGTCAATGTGGTGCAAAACAACAACCAGTTGATTGCTGCAGGCGAAGTCGAGACCGACCAAGGCACGTTCTCAGTAAAGATCCCGTCGTCGTTTGATGACGTGAACGATATCTACAGGCTGCCAGTCAAAACCAACGGTGACCGTATCGTCACACTGGGAGAGCTGGCCGAGATCAATTTCACTTTTGAAGACCGCGCCGGCACCGCCCGGTTTGATGGCGCTGATACCATCGCCCTACAGGTGGTGAAGCGCAAAGGCTTTAACCTGATTGATACGGTGGATCTGGTGAAGGCAACCCTGGCCAAGGCCCAGGCCAAATGGCCAGCTGAGCTCCAGGCCTCCGTGACCCTTGGGACCTCCAATGACCAAAGCCGGGTTGTTGGCTCCATGGTAAGCCAGCTGGAGGGGTCGGTTCTGACGGCGGTAGCCCTGGTGATGATTGTGGTTTTGGCCTCCTTGGGCAGCCGCGCGGCGCTGCTGGTGGGTTTTGCCATCCCCACGTCTTTCCTGCTCTGCTTTGCCTTCCTGGCGGTGATGGGGGTCTCGATCTCAAACATCGTGATGTTTGGCCTGATCCTGGCTGTGGGCATGCTGGTAGATGGCGCCATCGTGGTGGTGGAATATGCCGATAAACGCATCAGCGAAGGCACCGGTCCGATGCATGCCTATGTTGAGGCAGCCCAGCGGATGTTCTGGCCGATCGTGTCTTCCACGGCGACCACGCTTTGCGCCTTCTTGCCAATGCTGTTCTGGCCCGGGGTCCCCGGCCAGTTCATGGGCATGTTGCCTGTCACCTTGATCTTTGTTCTGTCGGCCTCGCTGGTGGTGGCGCTGATCTACCTGCCCGTCATGGGCGGGCTGTCTGGCCGCATCAGCCGGATTTTTGAGCAAACCTCCACTGGTCTGCGCGCCATTGCGCCCTGGTGGCTGCGGGCGCTGTTGGTGCCCCCTGCCCTATGGGGCATGTTTGCCGGGGCCATGCAGATTCTCAACCCCACATATCTGTTGCCCGACGGCACCGCGCCTTTGGCTGGGCTGGGTTTTGGCGGGTTGGTCTTTATTGCCTCCGCCTTTGCCGCCTCCATCACCCTGGGGGCGACAAAAATCAGCCGCAAAGAGCGCAGCGTTCAGGCTGGCTATCACCACACCGCCTTTGGCTATGCGATCAAATTCATTGCCGGCAACCCGGTGATGCCGCTGGTCACCATCGCCGCTGTTGCCTTTGGCATCAGCACTGTTTTCAACCTCTTTGGGGACAACAACTACGGTGTTGAGTTCTTTGTTGAATCCGAACCGGAACAGGCCACGGCCTATGTGCGCGCTCGGGGCAACCTCAGCCTGTCAGAACAGGACCAGATGGTGCAACAGGCCGAACAGGTTATCCTGGCGCATCCTGCGGTAATCAATGCCTTCTCCTTTGCCGGTGAAGGCGGCCTGGCCACAGGCGGCCCCGGCAACAACCAGGCACCGGCTGATACGGTCGGTCAGGTCCAATTCGAAATCATCCCCTGGGAGGACCGCCCAACCCAGACCGAGACCTGGTTCTTTGATCTGCTGACCCGCGACGTCACCGCAACGCAGTTTGACGGCAATACGGTGATTGAGGAGCTGAACGCAGAACTGGCACAAATCCCCGGTTTCTTTGTTGAAATCAACGCGCTGGAACAGGGGCCAGGATCAGGCAAACCACTGCACCTGCGCATCCGCGGCGACAGCTGGGAGGCGCTGACCGCTTCGACGCTCGCCGCCCGAGCCCAGTTTGACAGCACCCCCGGCCTCACCCTGGTTGAGGACAGCCTGCCTTTGCCCGGTATTGACTGGCAGATTGACGTAGATGTTGAAAAGGCAGGACGTTTTGGCGCCGATGTCGCCACCGTCGGGGCCATGGTACAGCTGGTGACGCGGGGGATCCTGCTGGATACCATGCGGGTCGACAGCTCGGACGAGGAAATCGAAATCCGTGTCCGCCTGCCCGACGAGGACCGTGTCCTGGCAACGCTGGATACACTCAAGGTGCGCACCGCCGATGGGCTGGTGCCGTTGTCGAACTTTATCACCCGCAAACCTGTGCCCAAACTGGCGCAGATCAACCGGGTCGACCAGGAACGCTATTATGATGTCAAAGCCGATGTGGAAAGCGGCCTTCATAGCGTTTCAATTGACAACCCCTATGGCGAAGGGCAGCTCAACCTTGCACTGATCAAATCCGTTCCCGACGGGGTGGCGCCGCACGGGGAGGTTGTCAGCGGCCCGAATGGCACCGACTATACGATCTACCAATATGTTGCATTCGAGGACGTTGAGGCCGTGCAACAGGCGATAGATGGCGGCGCCAAGATCTCGCTGGTCAATGCAAATGAACGCATCGCCAAGCTCACGGAATGGCTCGAAACAGATCCGCTGGACCCACGGGTCAGCTGGGAATGGACCGGCGACCAGGACGAGCAGGCGGAATCAGGCGCCTTCCTGTCAAAAGCCTTTGCCGGGGCACTGGCCTTGATGTTTGTGATCCTGCTGGCGCAGTTCAACTCGTTCTACAATGCGGTGCTGGTGCTGCTGGCGGTGGTACTGTCCACCACCGGGGTGCTGATTGGCATGATGGTGATGCAGCAGCCGTTTTCGATCATCATGACCGGCACCGGCATTGTGGCGCTGGCAGGGATCGTGGTGAACAACAATATTGTTCTGATCGACACCTATCAGGAGTTCAGCCAGCATATGCCGCGGATCGAGGCGATCATTCGCACCGCCGAAGCCCGGATCCGTCCCGTTCTGCTGACCACCGTCACCACCATGGCGGGGCTTGCTCCGATGATGTTTGGCATCAGCCTCGACTTTATCGGCGGCGGCTATTCCATCGACAGCCCGACAGCGCTGTGGTGGAAACAGCTGGCAACGGCAGTGGTCTTTGGGCTTGGTATTGCCACGGTGCTGACCCTGGTGGTGACACCTTCGCTGCTGGCCATTCGTGTCTGGCTGTCCACCTACCTTGGCTGGATGGGGCGGTTGATGGCGCGTCTCACCGGGGGACGCTCTAGCCGCATTGCCCAGGACATGCGCCTGGCCAAAAAGGCCCGTAAGTTGCCCACCAGTGAAATCCTTTGGGATGACCTGATCAGTCCTGCCCCACTTGCAAAACCCGCAGACCAGGAGGCCAGCGAGGCCTCCCCTGATAAGCCCGGCGGCAATAGCGCGCTACGGGCCGCAGAATAAGGCGGGTTGCATACCAGACCAGAAAGGCTCCGCTCTGGCGGGGCCTTTTGCTATTCAGGGGACCAAAACTCAGAGCAGAGCAGTCTGATCCGCATCCACTTGCGCAATTTTTTCCTCGGCGCGTTCCGCCTCGCTAGGCGTGGCTGTCGGTTCGGGGTGCAGGTCGCGCGCCCGCGGGGTGTGTTGCAACACCGCCTGGATCGGAAAATGGTCCGACCCGATGTGCCCCAGCCGCCGGATCCGGGCCAGGGTGAAGTCACCGGAGCAAAATATATGATCCAGCGGCCACCGCATGAAGCGGTAGTCGGCGTGAAAGGTACTAAACAGCCCGCGCCCGATGCGCAGGTCCAAAAGGCCACTTACCTTTTGGAAAAGCCGCGTTGACGCCGACCAGGCCACATCGTTCAAATCGCCCATGACCACCACAGGTCCGGCGCACGGATCCACCTGCCGCGCGACCAGTAACAGCTCGCCATCCCGCTCGGCAGAGGTTGCATTTTCGGTGGGGCTGGGCGGCGCGGGATGCAGGCAATGCAGCCGCACCTTGGTGCCAGAGCGCAGCACCACATCCCCATGGATCGAAGGCACCCCCTCTTCCACCAGATAGGCAATGCGGGTGTCCTGTAGCGGCAGCCGAGAGTAAAGATGCATGCCGTAAAGGTTGTCGAGCGGTTGTTTCACTGTGAACGGATAGTCTGGCTCGATCCCAGCAAGTTGCTGTTGCCACCAATCGTCCGTCTCCAGGGTGAGGATCAGATCCGGCGCCTCTGTGCGGATCAGGTCAAGAAGCGGATCTGCGTTGCGGTTGGTCATCAGGACATTGGCGACAAGGACATTTATCTGATCCTTGGGCCGCACCTGCCGCGCGGTTTGGATCTGCCGGGGAAACAGGCGCGTATAGGGCAGGATCCGGCCCAGCTGGAATAGGGTACACCCAAACAGCACTGCCGGCAGCCAAAGGCCCCAGCCCTCTGGCCAGCCAAAGACCCAAACACAGGCCCCACAGGACAAAGCCGTGACGACAGCGATCTGCATGGCCGGAAATTCGAACCCCCGCACCCACCAGCCCTCGTGCCGCAACAACGGCACCAGCGTCATCAGTGGTACGGCGCAAAACGCCAGATAAAGGGCCCAGTTCAGGTCCATGTTGCCGCCGTCCCTTTTGTCTCGTCCACCAACCGCTTTACGCCACGTCCTGATCCGCTTGCTGCCGCTGCCACAGATGGGCATAGCGGCCGTCACGGGCCAACAGGTCTTCGTGGCTGCCCTGCTCAACCACCTCGCCCTGCTCCAGAACCACGATGATATCCGCCTCTGCCACAGTGGACAGGCGGTGGGCAATGGTCAGAACCGTACGGCCCTGCGCAGCGCGTTCCAGGGCATCCTTGATTTCTTGCTCGGTATCCGTGTCCAGCGCCGAGGTTGCCTCATCCAGCAGCAGGATCGGTGGGTTTTTCAACAGGGTCCGCGCAATGCCAACCCGTTGCTTTTCGCCGCCCGACAGCTTTAGCCCGCGCTCCCCCACCTGGGTGTCATAGCCTTCGGGCAGGCTGACGATGAAGTCATGGATCTGAGCGTCCCGCGCCGCCTGCTCGACCGCGGCCTGATCGGCGCCATCGCGGCCATAGGCGATGTTGTAGCGAATGGTATCGTTGAACAGCACAGTATCCTGCGGCACCACCCCTATGGCGGCATGCAGACTGTCCTGAGTCACCTGCCGCACATCCTGGCCATCAATGGTCAGCGCGCCCCCGGTGACATCGTAAAAGCGAAACAACAGCCGCCCGACAGTGGATTTTCCCGACCCGGTAGAGCCAACGATAGCAACCGTTTGACCAGCCTCGGCGACCAGATCAATCCCCTTTAGGATCTCCCGGTCACTGTCATAGCCAAAGCGCACATCTTTCAGCCGGATTGCACCGCCAGAGACCTTTAGCACCTTGGCATCCGGTGCATCGGTGACATCGGCCGGCTGTTCCAACAGATCAAACATCTCTCCCATATCCACCAGGCTTTGACGAATTTCGCGGTAGACCGTGCCCAGAAAATTCAACGGCACGGTGATCTGGATCATATAGGCATTGACCATGACAAAATCGCCGACGGTCAGCTCACCATTTTGAACCCCCATCGCCGCCATGACCATCACAGCCACCAGTCCGGCGGTGATGAACAGGCTTTGGCCAAAGTTCAGAAAAGCCAGGGAATAGGCGGTTTTCAGCGCCGCCTGGGCATAGGCTCGCATCGCCCCGTCATAGCGTTTGGCTTCGCGCGCCTCGGCGCCAAAATATTTAACCGTTTCATAGTTGAGCAGACTGTCGATGGCTTTTTGGTTGGCATCTGTATCCTGCTTGTTCATCTCGCGGCGCAGTTTCACCCGCCACTCGGTGATGGCAAAGGTAAACCACACATATAGCCCGATGGTCACCACAACCGCCGCCAGATACCGGGCATCAAACAGGACTGTCAGCACGATCGCCACCAGGGTCAGCTCCAACACCAGGGGGCCAATTGAGAACAGCATAAAGCGCAGCAGGAACTCGACACCTTTGACACCGCGTTCGATGATCCGTGACAGGCCGCCTGTTTTGCGGGTGATGTGATAGCGCATCGACAGACGGTGGATATGGGTGAAGGTCTCCAGCGCCAGATGCCGCAGGGCGCGCTGGCCAACGGGGGCAAAGATCACATCCCGCAGTTGCTGGAACCCGGTGGTAAAGACCCGCGCAACACCATAGGCGATGGTCAAGCCAACAGCGCCCAAGGCCAGCGGCGGCACACCCTCAGCCGCCAGACTGTCCACCGCGCCTTTGTACAGCATCGGCGTATAGACCGCGATCAGCTTGGCCAGGACCAGAACCGCGATGGCAAACACCACCCGCTGTTTGACCCAAAGATGTTTGCTCGGCCACAGATAGGGCCCCATCCGGCGCAGGGTGCGCAGGCCAGAGCGACGCTCGTCGCTGGCAATAGAAGTTTCGGCTGGGGGCATAGGGGGCGCTTTCCTGGCTCAATCTATGACAGATAGGATAGGCTGCCGATGGCGACAGCACCAGTAGCAGCCACAAAACCGCGCCCAGAACAGGCGCGGTTTTGTTGGTTGCCAGAGGTTATTCTGGAAGGGTAAAGACCTGACCGGGATAGATCAGATCCGGGTCGCGAATAGCACTATTATTGGCCTCAAAAACACGCACATACAAAAATCCGCTGCCATAGCGCTGCTGAGAGATCGCCCAGAGTGTGTCGCCCTCTTGCACGGTCACTGCCCGCACCAATGGCGCGGCCTCTCCGGTGGCGCCTTCAGCAACTGGCGGCTGCAACACCTCTGGTGCCTCGCGCTTGAACGGGGTTTCCATGCGGCTCAGAACCTTGCCCGCGTCGTTTACCTCATCCAGGCGCAACGTGTAGACACCGGGTTCCACCGCCTCCAGGCCACCGCCCCAATTGCCGTTCTCGGCGGCTGCAAACTGCCCCGCAGGTGTGTTGTCCAGATAGACCAGTATGTTCGAAGCTGCGCCGGCGCGGCCAGCCAACTGCACTTCGCCACTGTCAGAATAGCTGATGGTGTCCAGAACCACTTTGCCCTGAGGTTTTTGCGCAATGGGCTGCACCAGGGTAACCCCGTCGGCATCGGCCCGCAGCACCGCAACCTGAGTGGCTTCGGGCTGGGGCGCCGGTTTGGTCTGCGCCACGGTGGCCTGCTCAGCGGAGCCAGGATTGGTGGTATCCGGTTGCGCAACCACCGTTGTGGCATCGGCGATCTGCCGGGGTTCAGGAGAGGCAACCACAGCGGCGGGGGCTGTGGAGTCGGGTGCCGTAGGTGCCCCGGAAGCAATCCCCTGTGGCACCTGCGCAGTCAGGACCCCCTCTTGCGGCTCGGTGTTTTCCGTCAGTTCTTCTTGGGCCGGTGTACCTTGGGCCGGTGTACCTTGGGCCAGTGTTGATTGAGCCAGTGTTTGTTGAGTCGCGGTGTTTTGGGCCGATGTTCCGGCATCCTGATTTGCCTGCGCCTGGACCGCCGCAGGCTCTGGCGCTGCGGCAGCTGTAGCTTCTGCGGTCTCCTCGGCACTGGTCACGGCATGCTGTGCGGGCTCTTCACTGGGGGCCTCTGCCACCGTGGTTTCAGCGCCTTGTGTGGTCGCGGCCGCGACCTGCCCGGACTGAGGCGCCGCCTCCGCGATCACCACCGGCGCAGGGTTGGCTACTGGCAGGGGCGCAGCCGGGGCCACGATAAAGCTGCTGTCCGAAAAGCGCTCCTGACCCCGGGCGCTGGCCCGCAGGGAAATTACTCGCGCCTGGGTGCTGGGCGGCAGTTGTGCAAGGGCGGCAAAATCACCACCTGCCGGAACCTCAACCTGTTCGATAACCGCGCCATCCAACAGCACTTCGACCAAAAGACCCGGAGTTGCCCGGCCTGCAATCACGGTTTCGCCGCTGGGGCCGACCCGAACCAGGTCTAGCATTGGGGCGTCAAACAGGGGGGCCTCGGCGGATTGATCAGCTGTTTCGTTCTGCCCCTGGGCTACCGCCTGTGTGGTGGTCTCAGGCTCAGGGTCCGCGAGGGCTGCACTTTGTTCAGGCTCATCAAGCAGCGCGGCCTCAGCTGTGGTGCCGGTTTGTGCGCCCGTGGCGTCGTTCACCTCTGGCGTATCGGCAGACGCGAGCTGTTGCGCCTCAGCGCCTTCAGACGTCGGGGCCGCAGTCTCATCCACCGCGGGATCAGGTTTCTGGGACAGACCTTCAATCACCACCGGCGGAGTGGCCGAAGGCGAGATGGCAACGGTCTTTGAACCGTCATCGCGCGTCGCGCGGGTGCCCTGGCTGGTATCGAACACCCCCAGCCAGGCCATCGTCGCCCCACCGACGACGACAACCGTCGCAACAGTTCCACCCAGAGCCAAGCTACTCAGCCCACCTGTTACACCTGTCCCAGCCATCTTTTTCCTTCCTTCGGCGCCAAACGAAATTCCCACTGGAATCCCGCCATACGCCTGGTTGAGGCAGCCTATCAATCACGTTATCAAGGGTCAAAACACCAATTGTGTTTCCCCTTGAAAACTCAATGAAAGGCCATCTCATGCCTATAAAATCGGTCTGTGTGTATTGCGGATCACGGTCTGGGGCAATGCCCGCCTATGAAAGCGCTGCTGAAAGCTTGGGAGTGATGCTGGCAGCACGCGGGATGCGGCTGGTCTATGGTGCTGGCGATGTGGGGCTCATGGGGGTGGTGGCCCGCGCCACCCAGCAGGCCGGTGGCGAGACATTTGGGGTTATTCCCGAACATCTGGTCAAGCGCGAAGTGGGGAAATCAGACCTCAACACCTATGTGGTCACCGAGACCATGCATGAGCGCAAAAAGGTGATGCTGTATAATGCCGATGCGGTGGTGGTGCTGCCTGGCGGGCCGGGCTCGCTGGATGAGTTGTTTGAGGCCCTGACCTGGCGCCAGCTGGGCCTGCATGACAAACCCATCGTGATCCTCAACGTCGAAGGCTACTGGGA
>Ga0316204_10010902_pt1 | contig 11557 bp, 9 predicted proteins | sample 6monrhotite_MG_2_FD_205661 | JGI IMG/M metagenome (GOLD analysis project Ga0316204, IMG submission 205661) | Microbial mat bacterial communities from mineral coupon in-situ incubated in ocean water Damariscotta River, Maine, United States -... | ecosystem: Environmental > Aquatic > Marine >...
CTATACTACTAGCTGGGGCACATCGACCCGCATGATTGGCGGGGTCATCATGACCCACGGTGATGATGACGGAATGCGCGTTCCTCCCTTGATTGCGCCTTATCAAGTGGTCATCGTCCCGATGCTCCGTGACAAACCGGAAGATGAGGACGTTCTTGCATTCTGCAAAACGCTCGTAAAAGACATGGCAGGACTAAAAGCCTTTGATGAACCCGTTCGCGTGAAACTCGACAAATCCGGAGCAAAAACCCAGACCAAGCGCTGGTCATGGGTGAAGAAAGGCGCACCTATCATCCTGGAAATCGGACCGCGTGATATGGCGGAAGGCAAAGTGGCCATGATCCGCCGCGATGCTCTCTATAAAGAGAATGGCAAGCTTGATACGCAATTCATTCCGAAAGATGAGTTCATCCCGACAATCCCTGCGCTACTGGAAGAAGTGCAATCTGCTTTGCACAGTGAGGCCAAGGCGCGGTTGGATGGTAATATCACTCGCGGTATTGATACATTTGATCAAGTCGAAACATTCTACAAAGAGAACAAAAAATATCCAGGCTGGTTGGAAGTACAATGGTGCAAGGCCACTGGCGAAGAGCTCGAACAAATTGCGGAACGCCTGAAAAAGCATAAATTGACTTTCCGCAATGTTCCCGTTGCTGCCGAACCCGTTGATGGAAACTGTATCTTTACCGGCGAGCCGGCAGTTGAACGAATTCTCATAGGTAAAGCCTATTAATGGCCGGATATCCAAAAAATCCGGCTAACAAACCCAACAAGAAAAAGCGTTCCAAAAATTCGAATAGTCTGAAGGAACTTCCGACGAGCAAGCAAATATTGGAGTTTATCACAAAGTCCGAGCAATCGGCTGGTAAGCGGGAGATCGCAAAGCATTTCGGATTACGCGGTCCAAACAAAATTGCGCTAAAGGCATTGCTGAAAGACATGGCCGATGAGGGCCTTATTGATAGCACTCCGGGCAGAGCATTCCACAAAATGGGCGGTATTCCAAAAGTAACCGTTCTCAAGATCGTCGAAATTGATGGCAACGAAGCCATAGGCATGCCTGAACGCTGGGAAGCCGATAATGCACCTGCTCCGAAATTACGGATAAAAGAACGCGGGAGGCGCGCTGCTCTATCCATCGGCGACCGCATTCTTGCTCGCACCGAAGAGCGCGGGCAGGGGCATATTGCCTATCTGATGAAGAAACTTGCCGAAAGCAGCGAGATGCTGATGGGCATAGTGGAGAAGGACGAACGGGACCGGTTCTGGCTCAAGCCCGTCGATAAGAAAATCCGTCGCAGCACCGCAATATCCGATCTTGGCGAAGCCGAAGTTGGTAACCTGGTGCTGGCTGAACCGCATGGCCGGGGCGCGCAAATCAAAGCGCGCGTAAAAGACGTACTTGGCGATCCCTTTGCGCCCAAAGCATTCAGTCTGATCGCGATTAACAAATTTGATATTCCGTTGCACTTTCCTTCAGCTGTTGAACGTGAGGCTGAACAGGCAACAAAGCTCGAGTTAAGTGAAGAAAAACGTGAAAATCTTCGTCATCTTCCTATTGTTGCGATCGATCCTGCGGATGCGCGTGATCATGATGATGCAATTTGGGCGGCTCCCGATGATGATCCAAATAATGCCGGTGGGTTCAAAGCCCTGATCGCGATTGCCGATGTTTCTTATTATGTCCGTCCCGGCAGTGTCTTGGACAAAGAAGCCTATAATCGAGGCAATAGCGTCTATTTTCCCGACCGTGTGGTGCCCATGCTCCCCGAAGCGCTATCGACCGATGTTTGTTCTCTGAAACAAGACGTGGATCGCGCGGCCTTGGTTTGTCATTTGCAGATCGATGCCACTGGAAAAATGAAATCGTCGCGCTTTACCCGCGCTATCGTCCGTTTGGCGGGTAACATCGCCTATGAAGATGCACAGGCTGCTATTGATGGAGAATTGAAACACCCTCTGACGTCTTCCGCACTGGAACCTCTATGGGCATGCTGGAAGTTGCTTGCATCTGCCCGCGATGATCGAGAGCCATTGAATCTGGACCTGCCAGAAAAACGGGTCATTCTCGACGAAAATGGGAAAATCGCGGAAATAGCTATCCGCGAAAGACTCGATGCTCATCGCCTGGTAGAAGACTTCATGATTGCAGCCAATGTTGCGGCTGCCAAAATACTCGAAAGCAAGAAATCGCCTTTAATCTATCGCGTCCATGAAACGCCGTCGCGAGAGAAAATGGTAGCATTGAAGGATTATCTGAAAAGCTTCGATATCAGCTTTGCGCTTGGACAGGTCATACAGCCACGCATATTCAATCAACTCATCGACAAAGTAGGCGAGGGCGACACAAAACCATTGGTCATGGAGCAAATTCTGCGAAGCCAGACGCAAGCTTATTATGGACCGGCAAATGTCGGCCATTTTGGATTGTCGTTGGGGAGTTACGCCCATTTCACCAGTCCCATTCGGCGTTATGCGGACCTAATCGTTCATCGCGCTCTGGTCAGCGCCTGCAAACTGGAGCAGCCTGCTCCCGAAAATGATAATATACCCGAAACAAGCAGTTTAACGGAGGGTGAGGCCGGGCGACTGGAGATGATATCCGAGAAAATCAGTCAGTTGGAACGCCGTGCAATGATGGCGGAGCGAGAAACCGTGGATCGCTATATCTCCGCACATCTTTCTGATCGTGTAGGCCAGATATTCAAATGCCGAATTACCGGTGTTCAGAATTTTGGCTTCTTTGCAACGATCGAGGAATTGGGCGGAGATGGTTTGGTCCCCGTCAGAACCCTTGGCGTGGAGCGGTTTGACTATGACGAACAGGCACAAACGCTCACTGGAATGGATACCGGGACTGACTATGCCATCGGTCAAAAACTGGAATTGCGGCTTGTCGAAGCCAATCCGGCAACTGGAAGCCTGCTGTTTGAACTAGCCGAGGGTGCCAATCATATGGCAAGTGGATATGGTGGCCCAAGGCGCGGAAGAGGCAAGCCTGCACACAAGAATAAATTTAAAAAAGGCAAGCGCGGCCGCCCTGGCAATATTCGCCATCAGGGAAGAAAACGCTAGCTTAACCGGTCAATATCTTCCTTGCTTAGCGATCCGGGAACCACCATCACCGGGCAGGGCAGAGTGCCTGCTTCTGCAGCAAAATGGGTGACCAGCGGACCCGGTGCTCCTGAGGCAGCGGCACCAAGTACGAGAGCGCCCACGCCCTCCACCTCGTCCAATACTTTTCGAACCGTGTTCGGGCCCCGACTACTTTTCACGGTGATCGATGGACGAATGCCGGTTTCATCAAACAAACTACCCGCAGCGCTGGATACAAGCGCTTCGGCGCGGTTTTTCGCCTCCTCCTCCAAAGTCGCCTGAACGCCACCCCAAGCCACAAAATCCTCTTTTTCGACCAATGCCAATATGTGCAACGCACCATTTGTTTTCATCGCGCGACGAGATGCGAAACGAAGCGCTATACTCGCTTCGTCCGTCTCGTCGATTACCACCAAATACGTACGCATATCCAATTCTCGCCCCTGTTTGATTTACTTGTTGCGATAAAAATCCGCCGAAGGCAAGTCAGTGGCCTTGACGATAATGTCACAATGATGAACAGTTTACTCAAACACCACCCCTAGGATGGAAAGATAAATCAACATGCCAATCAATCTCCAAATGCCCGCTCTTTCGCCTACGATGGAAGAAGGGACGCTTGCCAAATGGCTGGTTAAAGAAGGTGATCAGGTTACTTCCGGCGATTTGCTGGCCGAGATTGAAACAGACAAAGCGACTATGGAATTTGAAGCAATCGATGAAGGCATTGTGGCCAAGATCGTTGTCGCCGAAGGCACTGACAATGTGAAGGTAGGCGAGGTGATCGCTATTATCACCGAGGAAGGTGAGGATGCTGGCGATATGGAAGCCTCCGAACCAACGCCCGCACCTGCAGCGGAAGAAGCCTTACCTCCAGTTGCACCGAAGCCAGACGACGGAATTAAAATCAGCCCTTCTGCCCGCCGCATCGCAGAAGCTAACGGTATTGACCTCGCGACGATAACAGGCACGGGACCGGGCGGAAAAATTGTGAAAGGTGATGTCGAAAATCTGGAGGGCAGTGGGGAAGCTGCTCCCGCGCCATCACCAGCGCCAGTGTCTGCACCAGCATCTGGCACAAGCGGCGAACGGATAAAAGCAAGCCCATTGGCTCGCCGTTTGGCAGAACAAAAAGGGATAGATCTTGCAAGCGTTGCCGGATCAGGGCCGAATGGCCGTATCGTGAAAGCCGATATTGAGACAGCCCAGCCCGGCGCAACTGCGGAACCAGCTTCGGCTGCTGCACCAGCACCTGCCGCACAGACTGTTTCTATTAGTGACACGGAGATACCGCACACCGACGAAAAACTGTCCAACATGCGGAAAACTATCGCCCGGCGCCTTACACAGTCGATGCAGGATGCACCCCATATTTATCTGACCGTGGATTGTCAGCTCGATGCACTTTTAGCACTGCGGAAGGAACTTAATGAAAGCCTTGAAGCGCGCGAAATAAAACTCTCTGTCAACGATATGTTGATCAAGGCGCTGGGGTTGGCTTTGGAACAGGTGCCGGCTTGCAATGTCTCGTTCATGGGTGATCAATTGCGCCGATATGAACGACAGGATATTTCGGTCGCAGTGAGCATTCCCGGCGGCCTGATTACGCCGGTGGTAACCGATGCTGCCAACAAGGCAATCTCCAAAATCGCAACCGAGACGAAAGATCTTGCGTCCCGTGCGCAAAAGGGCAAGCTGCAACCGCACGAATATATGGGCGGCACCGCTAGTATCTCAAACATGGGGATGATGGGCATCAAACAATTCACCGCCGTCATCAACCCACCGCAATCGATGATCCTGGCCGTTGGCGCTGGCGAGAAACGGCCGCATGTGATCGATGACAGCCTGCAAATCGCGACGGTGATGACCGTCACCGGAAGCTTCGACCACCGCGCGATCGATGGCGCGGATGGAGCGAAATTGCTGGCTGCGTTTAAGACATTGGTTGAAAAACCGCTCGGAATGTTGGCCTGATGAATATTGGCGACAAGATTCCGGCAATCCGTACGATAGTCATGCCGGCTGATGGTAATCCCTATGGTGTCGCCTTTGGTGGCTGGCTAATGTCGCAAATGGCACAAGCGGGCGGCGCACTGGCAGCGCAACATAGTAAATATCAGTCAGTTATTGTCGGAGCGGACGAAGTGCGGTTTGAACAACCGGTTCAAATCGGTGATGAGTTATCAGTTTACGCCGACTTCATAAAAATCGGCCGAAGCTCCATGCAAGTGGAAGTTAGGGCTTATTGCCGTGATCGGCACAATGATGAACTGAAAAGTGCAGCTTCTGGAAATTACACGTTTGTTGCTGTGGATAAAGATCACAAACCTGTTGCTGTTCCACCAAAGGATTAATTAGATAATGTCTAACACGTACGACCTCATCGTTCTTGGTTCCGGACCTGGCGGTTATGTAGCCGCGATCCGCGCTTCCCAGCTTGGCCTGAAAACCGCCATTGTCGAACGCGAGAATTTGGGCGGGATCTGCCTCAACTGGGGTTGTATTCCGACCAAGGCAATGCTGCGGTCGGCAGAGATTTTTCATAATATGCAGCATGCCGCCGACTATGGACTTGCTGCAGAGAATATTACCGCAGATCTCGACGCGGTGGTCAAACGCTCTCGCGGGGTGGCGAAGCAGCTTAATCAGGGCGTTACGCATCTGATGAAGAAGAACAAGATCGACGTCCATATGGGCGATGGTACAATCACCGGCAAAGGCAAGATTGCGGTAACCGAAGATGGTAAAACCAGTGAACTGACCGGCAAGAATATTATCATTGCAACAGGTGCTCGTGCCCGTGATCTGCCCTTTGCACCGGCAGACGGCAAACGCATCTGGACCTATCGTACCGCCATGACACCGCCGGAAATGCCAAAAAAACTATTGGTCATTGGTTCGGGTGCAATCGGGATTGAATTTGCCAGCTTCTACAATGATCTGGGCGCAGATGTGACCGTGGTGGAAATGCTCGACCGTGTGGTTCCGGTTGAGGATGCGGAAGTCTCCAAATTCCTGGAGAAATCTCTCAAAAAGCAGGGCATGAATATCATGACCGGCGCAGGCGTTGAAAAACTGGATGTCAGTGCAAAAGGCGTTAAAGCGGCGATCAAGGATGCAAAAGGCAAGACTGAAACCACTGAATTCAGCCATGTTATTGTCGCTGTGGGTATTGTCCCCAATACCGAAGATATCGGGCTCGAAGCGCTCGGTATAAAAACCGATCGCGGGCATATTGTGACCAATGCCATGTGCCAGACCAGTGTCGAGGGCTTCTTCGCCATTGGCGACGTCACTCAGCCGCCATGGCTGGCGCATAAAGCAAGTCATGAAGGCGTGATCGCCGTTGAAGCCATTGCCGGCGGCCATCCGCACGCGATGGACCCGCTCAACATTCCCGCCTGTACCTATTGCCACCCGCAAATCGCTAGCATCGGCATGACCGAGGCCAAGGCAAAGGAAGCCGGGCATGACGTCAAAGTCGGAAACTTCCCGTTCATCGGCAACGGCAAGGCTATTGCGCTGGGCGAGACAGAAGGATTTATCAAGACGGTGTTCGATGCGAAAACCGGAGAATTACTGGGCGCGCATATGGTTGGGGCGGAAGTGACCGAGCTTATTCAGGGCTATACAGTGGGCAAGACGTTGGAAACAACCGAAGCGGAACTGATGAACACCGTGTTCCCGCATCCGACGCTGAGCGAAATGATGCATGAGAGTGTACTCGATGCCTTTGGACGCACATTGCATATGTAGCCACGTGCTATTGAAACACCGCCAATGGCTTAATGTGTGGCGTCTCTAGCGAAAGAAACAGTTCTGCTTTCCTACACGATAACAGTTCGGATATGCCCTCACGAATGATCTTACCTCAGAAATGCCAATGGAAAATCGCGGTTCATCAAGTTGCTCCTTAACCTGAACAAAGCACTTATTTTGGGTCAGGTTGTGTGTATAATTTGTATAATTTGTCTGAGTTGGTTTAGCTGGCGGAAACGCAATTGGAGAGTGAAAAATTATGGCTAAGGGCACTCATGACTATACGGCCGACCCGCGCAATGAATCCATTCTGATCAATGTGAATGGCACAATGACACCGCGCGCCGACGCGGTAGTTTCGGTATTCGATAGTGGTTTCATGCTGGGAGACGGTGTCTGGGAAGGCCTGCGTGTGCACAAGGGCAAGATTGCATTTCTGGATGCTCATCTCGATCGTTTGTTTGAAGGCTCCAAGGCCATTGCCATGGATATAGGTATATCCAGAGCAGAGCTGACAAAACGCTTGTATGACACGCTGGAAGCCAATGAAATGGCCGATCAGGACGGTGTTCACATCCGTTTGATGGTGACGCGCGGCATTCGCTCAACGCCTTATCAGGATCCTCGCGTCGTTATTTCTCCTGCCACTATCGTCATTATCCCGGAATATAAGGATCCTTTGCCCAGCACGGTTGAAAATGGAATTCGGCTGTTCACGGTTCATGTTCGCCGCGGCGATCCCGCTGTGCAGGATCAGAAACTCAATTCGCACAGCAAGCTAAACTGCATCACAGCCTGTATTCAGGCGACCCAAGCCGGTGCGGACGAGGCTTTAATGCTCGATCCGCAGGGTTTTGTCGCAACCTGCAACAGCACGCATTTCTTCATAGTCCGTAAAGGAGAGGTTTGGACCTCTAGCGGTGATTATTGCCTGGGCGGCATTACCCGAAGCAATATCATTCAGCTTTGCCGCGAAAATGATATTCCGGTGTTTGAGAAGAATTTCTCCCTAACTGACGTTTATGGTGCCGATGAAGCCTTTGTAACTGGTACTTTTGCTGGAGTTGTTCCCGCAACGGAGGTCGACGGCAGGATTTTGACCGAGGGCAGGGGAGCAATGGTTGACCGCCTGCAAGGGCTATATAAAGCCATGATTGAAAAGGACGTGACGGCATGACGTCAGAACCAATCCGGATCGCAATGTGGTCGGGCCCGCGCAATATATCGACCGCGATGATGCGCAGTTTTGGGGGTCGGAGCGACTGTGCGGTAACAGATGAGCCGTTTTATGGTGCTTTTCTGAAAACCACCGGCATTCGGCAACCTATGGCTGATGAAGTAATTGCATCGATGGATTGCGACTGGGTTTCCGTCGCAGAAACCATGCGCGGGCCGGTTCCGGGCAATAAACCGCTCTGGTATCAGAAACATATGCCGCACGAGATGGTTGGTGACATTACGATCGCTGACTTTCCAAATCACCGCCATGCATTCCTGATCCGCGATCCGGCACGCGTTGCCGCCAGCTATGCTGTAAAACGGGTCGAAGTGACGGTTGAAGATATTGGTTATGAACGGCAATTGGAATATGTTGATCGCGCTGCTCAAATGACCGGAACTTCACCGATTGTCCTGGATAGCGCCGATATTTTAAGAGATCCGGAAGGCCATCTTAAAGCACTTTGCAAAGGCTTGAATATCTCGTGGGATCCGGGAATGCTCAAATGGGAACGAGGAAACCGCGCAACCGATGGTATTTGGGCTTCTCACTGGTACAATCGCGTAATTGAAACAACGGGTTTCGGCAAAGCTGAAAATGAAACGGCTCCCGTTCTTGCTGATGCAGAACAACGTGTGGCCGACGAAAGCCGACCGTTTTACGATCAGCTTTCGAAGTTCAAAATCAAATTATAAATATCCTTCAGTTTTGAAGTGAAGGACGTGTTTCAAGTGATTTGAAAATAACATTATTGAGTAGCAGGAACAGCAAGCCAAGCCCGGCAAACCAGAGCACATCGTTCTGGAAAACCATCAATATAATCGACGGTACGAAATTTTGAATGCCGCCAAGGAATAGTGCGAAAAGGGCCAACAATGACTGATATCCTGCAAATGCCCCCGCATAGGCCATTAAAATGCTAAGAATTGAACGATCACCGCGCAGCTCCAATATTTTGTTAGCAATCCACAATGTCGCCAGAGCCGTCACTCCGATCGCACCGCCATGACTAAAGCTGTTGGCAGTCTGCGGGTATCCGAGGATTAGATACCCAACCAATTGATTGCCTAACCAGGCAGCTCCCATCCACAGAATCGCTTTTCGCATGGGCAGGGTGGCCGCTAGAAGCGTCGCAATGGCGGCAAAGGGAAACATGCATGCCAGAAGCAAACTGCCACCGACAGATGCTGTCGCCAATATCCCGGCCCACATATTTTCGATTTTTGGAGACGTTCCGTTGCGAAGGCTCAGTTCCATGTTCATTCCCTTTATTGTTATTCCTAAAACCTAGCCCGCGCACCAATGTAGGCTGAGCGGCCCAACGTTCCGAAATCCGTGGCTGTCTCATAATTCACATCGAACAGATTGTCGATACGTCCGAAAATTTCGATTCCATCGGTTATCGGCATGTTTGCGCGAACACCGGCAAGCACATAACCATCAATGCGGCGATTGTTGGCCAGGTCATCGAAACTGTCTCCGACAACCCGCAAATTCCCGCCCAAATTCAAACCAAAGGATGTTCGATAACTGGCGTTGAGATAGAAACTACTCTCTGGCCTACGGGCCAGTTTATTACCAAAATTTGCTCCTCTGGAGCGGTTCTTCGCATCCAGATACGTATAATTTGCATCGATTTGAAATTGTTCGACCGGAATAATCGTCAAAATCGCTTCAACACCTTTTGTCCGGTTGCGTTCGATATTCAGCGTTGTTCCAAATGGCCTATTGCCGCTTAAACACAAAGCGGGAGCATTGTCCGGCGGTACAGGACAAGCGGCAAAAGCGATCTGGTTTCGCGTATCTCGCTGAAACAGGGTTACAGAGGTTCGAACAGCTCCACCCAACATGGTCTGATCCACACCCAGTTCATAGGATTTAGCTGTTTCAGGCAATAGACCAGGCGTACCAAATCCAAAGGGACGATCGTCCAGATCAATCAATGATGGTGCTCGAAAACCCTCAGCATAGGCTGCTCGGAATATAGGTCCGCCGTCGCTCGTTCGATAAACAATATTGCCCGCTAAACTGGTATTGCCGCCAAAGTCATCATGCTCGTCATGGCGAATACCGGTGGTAACGGTAAGGCCATCGACCGGTTGCACAATCGCCTGCAAGAACACGGAATCAATTCCTGTTGAATCTGTCACGCCGGTATTTTCATAAGAACTATCTTCGATTTCAGTACCAAAGACAAACCGCAATTCATCAAAAACCGTTAAGTCGCCTCGATATTCAAATCGCTCAGTTCTACCTCTGGGGAGCGACGTGAAAAACGGACTGATAATGTCCCTGTTTATGTCGGCAATGTTAAATGCAAAGCGGTTTTTGAACCTGCCTTCAAAGGCTTCCGCAACAACAGCCACTTGGCCATAAAATTCATTTGCCAAGGAAAATTGCGTGTTGTCGGAACTGAAAGGAGGAAAGACGCTGTCATTTTCAACCCTGCTGTCGGTATAATAGCCGCTAGCTTCAACCCTTACATTCTCGGCGATATCTACCGTAACCGCAGCGCTGGCCGAATATTGTCGATAGCCATCACGTTCTGTGCCACCTGAAAAGGCACTGATACCATCTGTCCTGGAATATCCACCACCCAGACTCAGACCAACAGGACCAACTTTGCCCCCAGCATTGCCAAGCAGACGATATGTGTCATTCGCACCATATTCACCTTGTACAAAAACCTCAAATTCCTCTGTTGGGCGCCGCGTAGTCACATTGATTACACCGCCGAGAGCCTGGCTACCCCATGCAACGCTGTTCGCTCCTCGCAACACTTCAACACGTTCAATATTTCCCGCCAGTAAATTCCCAAAATCGAAACTACCGTCCGGTGACGATGGATCATTGACCCGAATTCCGTTGATCAGAACCAATGTCTGATCCGATTCAGCGCCGCGGATGCGCACGGATGTTTGACTTCCCAAACCACCGCTTTGGACAACATTAATGCCAGGCAAGTCTTGAAGAATGTCGGCGACGGTTATTGATTGCCGGTCCAGTATTTCTTCCTCGGTAATGACTGAAATAGAAGCGCCGGAATCTTCAATATTCTGTTCAGTTCCAGTGGCTGTGACAATGATGACTGACTTATCTTCAGCAAATGCCGGTGTTGCACAGCAACTGCCAAGGGCAATCATGCCCACTAAGGATTTACGATATTTCATATATTTGTTCCCTTTGTTAACGACTAAAATTGCCGTTACGCGAGGGACATCCCCGTTCACCCGACACACCCCGTCCGGCTGAAGAACAGCGATATACAGGCAGGTCTCCTGACTTGCGGATCGTTGCTGATATGCCGCCTTCCCAGGTCGCAAGACCCAGTGGCAAATGGCATATCGGCTAACCGCTTACAGTTGCGGGGGCAGTACCGGATTTAAAGATGACGTCATGCCGTCTTCGCACCGGTTTCCCTTTCAATTCTCGACTAAGAGAAACCCGATATCTGCGAGCCTGTTGGTTTTTTTTGAA
>Ga0316204_10010903_pt1 | contig 11555 bp, 9 predicted proteins | sample 6monrhotite_MG_2_FD_205661 | JGI IMG/M metagenome (GOLD analysis project Ga0316204, IMG submission 205661) | Microbial mat bacterial communities from mineral coupon in-situ incubated in ocean water Damariscotta River, Maine, United States -... | ecosystem: Environmental > Aquatic > Marine >...
TATGATACTCATTCCTAATGTTTTTATTATTTTTTATATTCAGTTAAACTTTCTAAGTTTTCTATCGAGTGTAAGCTTTTTGCGGAATATTTTTAAGATCCCAATAACGATCACGTAACCTTGTTGCACGTGAGACCAAAGGCTGTTTAATCCCTTTGATTAATACATGATCGGGATTAGTCATTAACTCTAAAGGTTCCCCATCCCAAACAACTAGATCGGCTTCCATACCTATAGCAATTTGACCATAATTTTCAATACCAAAAACTTCAGCTGTATTAATTGTCATCGCTTTTAACGCTTCGTTTGCGTCCATTCCATAAGCAACTGCATTACCCGCAGATTGCCTTACTAAATAAGCATTATGAGTTGATTGCCAATCAATTCCCGTAAAGACTAGTTTAACGCCTGCTTTACTCAAAATGGCTGCGCCTTCAAGTCGAATCGCCAAGGATTCAAAAGACCCCGGAAGGTTTAAAATTGGATCCATAATAACGGGAACATTTGCTTTGGCAATTTCCTCTGCGACTTTCCATGCTTCGGATGCACCTGAAATAACCAAACGAATTTCGTGCTTTTTGGCCAGCTTAATCATCTGCAGAATGTCATCACTTCGATGAACAGAAATAACCAGCGGAACCTTTTTTTCCAAAACGCTTTTTAAACTTTCTAGATCCTGAACTGACTGAGAAAACTTCCAATCAAACCCTGCTAGATAGCGACTACGATTATTACGTAAATAATTGGCTTCTTCTAATGCTTTATCTAAAACGGCATATGCAGAACCACGAGAGCCTCCTGAGATATTTGCGCCGGCCACACCATAACTGGCATATTGAGCGATATCTTCTGCAATTAAGCCTTGCGGATCAGAAAGTAATGCTATCGCTGAACTTTGCCCCTGAAAAATTGATTGACCACCTCCCGGTCTAACAATGGCTCTGGTCAAGCCATTGATACGGTTTTGAGGTATTAAGGTTGAAAGGAAATTAATCGCTGGAGCAATTGAAAAAGACGCTCCTAACGATTTGTTAGTTGTTTGATAATCAACGGTGCTAGAAGCTGCACCAATTTCAACCAAACCTAAATGAGTCGATGCATTCATTAAACCGGGAGTAACATGTTTACCCTTAGCGTCGATGACCGTATGTTTACCTTCAACCACCAAACCACTTCCCACTTGCATGATAAAACCATCACTCACATGGATATCGGAATTTTCTAACACGCCTTGTTCAGTGACCGTATGAACAGTTGCATTTTTTATTAAAAAATCTCCTGCTGATAGGTTGATACTGAAAAGTGTAAGTAATCCTATAAAAGCATTTTTACTGATATCTAGCATTAACGTAAAATTTCTCATAGTCGCTCTCCTTCAGGCTCTGTAATACCTAAATCAAAATCACTAACCGGTTGTTTATTTTTATCAAGTCGGTCATACATCAAGCTACCATCAATGAATACTTTCTCAGCTTTGGCATAAATACTAAAAGGATTGTGTGACCAAATAACAAGATCAGCCATTTTCTTTTCTTCAATACTGCCTGTTTTATCTGAAATTCCAAGCGATTTAGCTGCGTTAGAAGTAATCCAAGCGATTGCATCTTTCTCTTTAATTGCTAGACCATTTTTGTTACCTGCCGCCATGGCCTTTGCGGTTTCTTGATTTAAATGCTGAATACCAATCGCCGAATCAGAATGGATAATCGCACAGGCTTTTGCATTTTCAATCATTGCTGCATTCTCTCGAACTTGATCAAACGCCTCGTGCTTAAATCCCCACCAATCAGCCCACATAGCTGAACAAATATTTTCTTTAGCTAAAACGTCCGCAATTTTATATGATTCAATTGCGTGATGGAATGCAGAAATTTTATAATCAAATTCCTTTGCAATATCAATCATGATCAACATTTCTTCTGCGCGATAACAATGGTTATGGACTAAGATATTCCCCCTAAGAACTTCCGCTAAAGTATCTAATTGAAGATCCCGCTTAGGCATTTCTTTTTCTTTTTCGTTTTCATTTTCATTGCCAAGCGACTCATAATATTTATCCCATTTTTTTCGGTAGGCTTCCGCTTTTATCCAAGCCATTCTGTAACCGGCAACATTGCCCATGCGAGTGCTAGGTAAATGCCCTTTACTACCATAAACTCGCTTAGGGTTTTCACCACAAGCCATTTTTAAAGAATGAGGCGCATCAGGAAATTTCATTCCTTGAACCGCGCGGGCAAAAACATTTTTTAGTGTTACTCCACGACCGCCAAATAAATTTCCTGAACCCGGAAGCACTTGAAAAGTTGTTACACCGCCAGCAAGAGCAAGCTGCATTCCTGGATCCTGCGTCCAAACTGAATGTTCAGCCCAAACTTCTGCCGTAACTGGTGAAGTCATTTCGTTGCCATCTTGGCTACTCTCAATACCCGGTGATGGATAAACACCCAAATGAGAATGCACGTCAATGATACCCGGTGTAAGCCATTTACCATTGGCATCGTAGCGTTTCATGTCTTTTGGTATAAAGAAATTTTGACCAATTAATTTTATCTTTCCGTTTTCAACCAATACAGATGAATCATCAAGTTGCTTTCCTGTTCCCGTTAAGATGGTCGCATGCTCAATCACAAAGGACTCGGACGCAGCGGGTATATAAGTAGAAGGGAACGCATCTCGCGGCGGCTTAGCTTCAACTTTTGTCGAATCTTCAGACGTACAACTTGCCAACCCACCAACAAGTAAAATTGAACAGACTAGCCTAGGAAAAGAATATCGGGCGTTCACAGAGTAACCTCACAAAAATAAATTTAGAAAGTGGATATTATAAAAAGGCGGAAGTTAATAATTCCGCCTAGATCTTATTTGTTAGCCGAAAACCATGTTTAGGATCTTAATACCTAAGAAGTTATCCAAAACAGTAATAATGAAGATACTACCTAATAAAAGTGGACAAATATAACCAATCGCAAAATCAACATAACTTTGCAACCAACTTCCTCTAATCGCTTCATCACCATTAGCCATTTCCATGTTGAAGTTTTCTTTTTTCCATACGTAGGCCGTAAACACCGAAATTAAGAAACCACCTAAAGGTAAGAAAGAATCATTTGCGATCAATGATACAAAATCCATAAAGCTTTGCTGTCCGGCTCCCGCTAAGGTCACAAAATTACCTAACCAATCGACCGCCCCAGCTGACAACATTGAAGGCACACCGACCAAGAAAATAAAGATTGCAACGATCCAAGTTGCTTTACTTCGCTTAATTTTCTGCTCATCCACCATATAGGCGGTTGGAACTTCTAGTAATGAAATAGTGGAAGTAAATGCCGCGAAAGATAAAAGCAAGAAAAACAAACCACCAACTAATACACCTAAAGTAGAGCCAAGTGATTCGAATACTCCCGGTAGCGTTACAAAAATCAAACCGGGTCCTCCATTGGTTTCAATACCTTGAGAAAAAACAAAAGGAAATATCATAAATCCTGCAAGCGTTGCAACACCGACATCCATCAAAGTAATAGTTGCAGCAGCACTAACAATATTATCTTTCTTAGAAACGTAACTACCATAGGTAATTAACGCGCCCATACCCAAAGACAAACTAAAAAAGGCTTGCCCTAGCGCGGAATAAACTACCTTACCGGTAATTTGGCTAAAATCTGGAACAAGATAGAAACGAATACCATCCATCGCATTGGGTAAAGTCACCGCATAAACGATCAAAGCAAGGATCATCACAAAAAGTGTTGGCATTAATATTTTAGCTGCTTTTTCAATTCCGCCAGAAACGCCCCTAGATACGACATAGGCAGTTCCGATCATAAATATTACACTGTAACTTCCCACAGTAATCCAATCAGCGGTAAACTCACCAAAACGTTTACCTATATCAAAATGCCCCATTATAATTTCTACAAAATAACCAAAGGCCCAAGCAGCAACAACGTTATAAAAAGAAAGGATTAAAACACCACTAGCGAGGCCAAGATAACCGACAATTGCCCAATTTTTATAGCCAAGAGCTTTAAACGCGCCGACAGGGTTTAACTGAGTTTTACGGCCGATAGCAATTTCAGCTACCATCACAGGGAAACATAAAATAAAACAGAAAAATAAGTACATCATTACGAAGGCTGCACCACCACCTTCACCTACTTCAAAGGGAAACTTCCAAATATTACCTAAACCAACTGCAGAACCTGCTGCTGCAAGGATAAAACCAAGCCGAGAACTAAAACCATCACGTTGTATTGCCATGATATACCTTCTAATTGTTATTCTATTGAATTCGCAAGCTTTGTTACGATTGCTTTAACTCGCAATAAAACCACAAATCACCTAAGCTTCACAAGTATTCAACCGTAATTTTTTTCTAATTTAATCAATAACATCAAGCATCGTTTACTTTTTAACCTAATTTATTGAGCCGAAGAAGCCTTCTTAGAAAATACACTGATTATCGCTCATTTTGGAGAAGCACGCCTCCAACGCCTTATTTATTGGCCTTGTTGCTCTAACACATGCAATTCCACCATTGCTAAAACGTGATTAAATCAGCAAACTAGTTGCCTAAATATCGTTATATGCGATATTTTTAGATGAAAAATTCGCTAATTGTTGTACATTTAGTTAAAAGTCTTTTATATTTAAGTTGTTACCGCAAACTTTATGTGGATTTCTATGGAGTCATCAATATGTCGGTTCAACAGATCCCTGCAATTTTAAAGTCAATGCAGCCTCAATTTGACAATAAAAACGCAATTAAAATTACCAATTCACAATATTCTATGATGAAAGAAGTTATTCAAGATTATTGTAAATCTCACGATGCGCCACGACTATACGGTATTTTAGGGCGCATTAGCCGACGAATGAAACAATCAAACAACCCTCACCTATGGGCTACTGAATACCAATATTTTGCCAACAGCATGATGGGGTCGCTAAAAGAAAACAATTGTTGTAGAGATGATGATACCTTAGCGGACATCAACGAGATATTTTTACGAGCCAATAAAACATCTGAACCAGGCAATAATCGGTATGATGATCGCTCTCAAATTATGAGTATTTTTGGGTAAGCTGTTACTTACCTTTATTTTTCCATAGAAAAACGTAAATCAGTCAAAACCAAAAAAAACTCGCTTTGTTTCATCTATTACACTCATTATGATTTGCTCTTTTTGCTTCCTATAAATTTAATATCGTACGAGCCTAATTAAACGTCGAAACTCAGCTACTTTTATATTCTAGTTTTAACATTAAATACCAGTTTTGATTAGATTTTGCTAAATGTTAAGAACATTCTGAAAGAAGAATTCCGGTCTTTACAAAGGTCACTAGAGAAAGGGGTTGGAGAAACAAAAAAGCCCCCATTTCTGGAGGCTTTGATATATGGTGGGTCGTGGGCGATTCGAACGCCCGACCAATTGATTAAAAGTCACAGGATACAACCGGTTAACGCCTAACGCACTATACAATGCGTTTATTATCAAACAAGTTATCTTACAAAACTCTCAATCTCAATACAAATCAGCTTAATTAACTAATTGTTTAAAATCAAGGTGTTACTGTAAAGGCCAGATCTAGCGATTGCAAGCATTATTTTGAATTCATTAACATTTGCTGTGGAAAACTTGGGGTTTCTTTGGGGCATTGTCATAACCTCACCACTATTTATCCTTATATAACGAATAGCAAAATACTTGAGTCGTCTGTGTAAATCACAAATCAGCTTCTTGTAAATAGTTTAGACATCTAAACGTAAATAACATAGCAGCACAGAGAGGAGTATATGTTTACTTTCAATAAGATACAGGTGTACTATGTAAATAATTGTTATATATCATGTAAATAACAAGTACACTTTTACGCACTAATGTGTACTTACTCAATGGCCGCAGAAATGACCAAAAACAACAACCAAAAATTAAAACTGATTCCCCCATCTTTTGATTCGAGCCTGACCGATACAATCATGGAGCTAAATCACCTACGAAAAAGTCAACTGAGTGGCTCAACACCTCCTTGGATATTTTTTCAAATAAAAGAAGTGTTTCATCTATTAGAAAGCGTAGGCTCAGCTCGAATCGAAGGTAATCGTACAACCATCTCTGAATACGTAGAGCAAAAAATTGAAGATGCGGATAATAATTCCGACAGCTTCTCAGAAATAGCCAATGTAGAAAGCGCGTTAAACTATATCGAAGAATACATTTCCGAAGGAACAGACATCACCCATCAATTCATTCGAGAATTACACCAACTTGCCGTGAGCAATCTCGAGCGCGAAGGCGATAAAACACCCGGAGCTTATCGAACTTGGTCAGTTCAAATATCCCAATCAACTCATACCCCACCAGAACATATTAAGGTAAACGATTTAATGGGGGAGCTACTAGATTTCATTAATGAGCCAGCACAAGGCAAGTACCAACTATTAAAGGCTGCAATAGCACACCACAGGTTTGCTTGGATTCATCCTTTCGGAAACGGTAACGGTAGAGTTGTTAGGCTGCTTACATACGCGCTATTAATTAAATATGGCTTCAATGTTAAAGAAGGAAAAATCATTAATCCTACAGCGGTTTTTTGTAATGACCGTGACGAATATTACAGAATGCTTTCAATAGCGGACAACGGGGATGACGCAAACATCCTTGAATGGTGTGAATATGTTCTTAGAGGAATTCTTGAGGAGGTTGCAAAGGTTAATCAACTGACAGACCATGAATTTATTGTTAAGGAGATTTTACACCCATCACTTGAGCATAGCCTAAAGAGAGATATGATAAGTAAAAGCGAATACCTCATATTAGGAATGGCAGTAGAAAAAGGTCAATTCAAATCACAAGACGTAAAAGAGCTTCTATCTCACCGCAGCCCAAGACAAATTACCAGCATTATAAAAAACTTAAAAGAAAATAATCTTATTGCCTCCTTTGAAACTAGCGGGCGGGTTTATTACGCCAATTTTATTAACAGGTATCTTATGCGTGGATTAATGCGCACCCTTGAAAAGAAAAACTTTATCCCATCGATAGACTAGCTTTCTAAATATGAGTAATGCAGCTACTTTGCAGACACAGCACGATTTCAACAGTTGGTCTATTACAATGATTCATAAGGTTTTCCTTTGTTAATTAATTTAAGTTTGGGTTAGGTTTTCAGTACATCCATTAGTAAAACTTTACGCTCCTTTTTAAGAGCTTTACGTCTTCCATTCCGTTGAACCTTAGTGGCTTTAGCGTGATTACTTCTACAAGTTTTACACTGCGTATGACGACCATCAGTCGCCCGTTTATCTTTATGGAATGCAGTACGTTCTTGTACTAACTTACAACTAGAGCAAGAAGAGGTGGTGAAGTAAATTAAATCAACTTCAAATAGTTTGTAATTGTTGTGGACTTGCGTGGCTACTCTTACAGCTAATCGGTATGAATTCGTTTTGATTGCTCTTTCGATTTCACGTTTAGGTGTATAAGGAAATAACTTTCTGGATATCGCAATGCGTAAACTAAAGCGTTTACCTCGCGCCCTTAGATAATATGTCTCGCTCATAGGATTGTCCCCTGAGCTGACCGTATTGAAACATTTGCTGGTACATTTATGGTACAAATTCAGGTACAAATACAAAAAGTTTCTTACTGATTACCTAACGAAACCATTTAGAAACCCTCGTACTGCGACACACCATATCCTCTGAATGCCTTAAGCCATAAGGCTTTAATAACAGACACAAAAAAGGCCTCCTATTAAGGAAGCCTTCAATGTATCGAGATGGTGGGTCGTGGGCGATTCGAACGCCCGACCAATTGATTAAAAGTCAACTGCTCTACCGGCTGAGCTAACGACCCGATGCGGAGCGCATTATCCGTGATTTGACGAAAAATACAAGCCTTTATTTCAAAAAAATAGTAAAAATATGGTTTTTCTTATCAGCTTGATTGAGCTTAGTTCAAACTGGTGCTTTTTGAGTTTTTAATCTAATTAAACCTAACTATTAATTAATCCCTTCACTTATCAAGAGCTTGCCATTCCATCGATAAACTTCGTAATTTCTCTAATCCATTGATAACCGTGCTAATTGCAATATCGACATCTTTGTCAGTGGTAAATCGTCCAAATGAGAAGCGTAGTGAGCTATGCGCTTGGTTATCAGTCAATCCTAATAGTTTTAGCACATAAGACGGCTCAACACTCGCTGACGTGCAGGCAGAGCCAGAAGATATAGCTAGGTCTTTAAAAGCCATTAAAAGTGATTCGCTATCGACATAGTCAAAACGAAGATTAACAATGCCATCTACTATTTGTTGAGGGTCACCATTAATATGAACACCTCTAATTTTTGTAACTGCTTTTATAAATTTCTTTTTTAGATTCAAGGTATGTAAATTGTTTTCAGCTAACTCTTGCCTTGCTAATTCAAAGGCTTCACCCATACCTGCTATTTGATGAGTTGGTAAAGTTCCTGAACGAAGACCTCTTTCATGTCCTCCACCATGAATTTGCGCTTGTATATTTGGCTGTTGATTCTTTCTAGCGAATAAAGCACCTATTCCTTTAGGGCCATAGATTTTATGCGCTGAAAAAGACATATAATCAACTTTTAACCCAGTCAGATCAATCGGAACTTTACCAGCACTTTGCGCTGCATCAACATGAAAAGGAATATGGTGCTTGTGTGCAATTTCGCCAATCTGTTCAATGTCTTGCAGTGAACCAATTTCATTGTTAACTTGCATCACAGAAATAAGAATCGTATCTTCTCTAATAGCAGATTTAACTTGTTGTGGACTGATTAAACCATCCGAATCAGGTTTTAAATAGGTCACTTCAAATCCCTGCTTTTCTAAAAATGCACAAGTATCCAAAATAGCTTTATGCTCAAAAGCTGTTGTGATGATATGTCCTTGTTTATGCCAATAAGCGATCCCCTTGAGAACTAAATTATCAGCCTCGGTCGCACCAGATGTCCAAATGATTTCTCTGGCATCTGCTCCAATTAAATCCGCAACTTGATTCCTAGCTATATCAACAATTTCTTCAGCTTGCCAGCCATAGCGATGAGAGCGAGAAGCGGGGTTTCCAAAAGCACCACCATCCATGGTTAAACATGACATCATTTTAGACGCGACTCTAGGGTCGACTGGGGTCGTTGCTGCATAATCAAGATAAATAGGCTGTTTCATGTTCACTTATTCTTTTAAAATCAAATAGGCTTATTTAGTTGAGTCTTGTATAGCTGAATCAGGCTCATTGGGATTGTTTAGCGGAGCATTTTCATCAAAAAAATCATTCGCGTTAATTCCCGGTAAATTAAGCTTTTCTATATCTATCCCTTTATTTTCAAGCTCTTGTAGTAAAAGACTCAACTGATTGTCGACAGCTCTAGAATGTTGCAAAATACTACTAATCACCTGAGCCACAGGATCATAACATTTTTCACTTTCACCATAAGCCTCAAACCCTATTAATTGCTCCACTCTCTCTCTATGAGTATTGGGTTTATTACATTGCTTATCAATAATGTGGCCGGGGATTCCTATCACCGTTGAACCCGCAGGCGCATCTTTAGTTACAACGGCATTTGAGCCTACTCTAGAACCTTCAGCTAGAGTAATAGGCCCTAAGATCTTCGCTCCGGCTCCAATGACTACGTTATTTTCTAGGGTCGGATGCCGTTTACCCGCGTCCCATGTCGTACCACCAAGAGTCACACCATGATAAATTGTACAATCATCACCAATCACGGCAGTTTCCCCAATCACAACTCCCATCGCATGATCAATAAAAAAGCGCCTTCCTATGGTTGCTCCAGGATGAATTTCTACGCCCGTTATCCATCGAGTAATGGTAGAGATTATTCTTGCTAACCAAAACCAATTTTTTTGCCAAAGTTTATGGGAAAAGCGGTGCATCCATATCGCGTGTAATCCTGGATAGTTAGTTAAAACTTCCCAAGTATTTCTGGCCGCAGGATCTCTATCAAATACACTTGCAATATCTTCTTTTACTCGTTCAAACATTATGATTAACTCTGTTGCCTACTAACTTAATATTGCCTTAAATTAAGATTACTTACTCATTTTTAAACTACTTTAAACGATTTTCTATCGATGACAAAAAACCACGTAAAACGCGATTTTCACTTTCTGTGATTTGCGCTTTGCTTAATAAACGATTCATTCGAATATCAATATCTTTACGATGCTCAGGATTGATATATCCAGTGGACTGCATCACTTTATCAAAATGAGCAATTAAACCATCAAATTGCAGTCTTGAAATGATTTGCTCGTTAGCAATGACTCGTTGATCCGGTAATTGTTTCACCTCTGAAAAAGCCAATCGCATTTCATAACTAATTAATTGTACCGCAGACGCTAAATTCAAGGATGAATATTCTGGATTTGTAGGAATATAGACTTGGTAGTGGCAAAGATGTAGTTCTTCGTTGGTTAGTCCCGAACTTTCTGTACCAAATAATATAGCGACAGGTAGGTTATTAGGTTTTTCTTGAATAACCGAGACTAATTCTCTAGGTGTAACCAACTTAGAAGGCAAAGAACGAGTTCTAACACTTGCCCCTACAATCAATCGACATTCTGATAAGGCTTGATGTATATCATCAACAACCATCGCATTTGCAAGAATATTGGCAGCCTTAGAGGCTCTTTCAGTCGCTTCAGCACAAGGAAATTTCTTTGGATTAACAAGTGCTAAATCAGATAACCCCATCACCTTCATCGCACGCGCTGTCGCACCAATATTTCCAGGGTGGGTTGTATGAGACAACACTATTTTTATTTGATCGAGTATCGATATTTGATCAGTCATAACAAGGGAACCAAGAGAATAGTTGAAAGGTAATGTGACATTTAAGATCGTGAAAGAATAATACCATCGAGTTATAACCAAATGAAATGAAAAAAAAAGGTTCATTATTAGAACATTTAGCTATTAAAAGATTCTGGTTTAATAATAAGATACTTTTATTAAGTTCAAACTAGATTAAACATCCTAGCTAACTCTTTGTATATTCAGGATCTATGAATTTATTTATCTTAACTAGTAACAAAATAAAGATGTTCTATACTGGCTCTACGGCTTCAATGAGTATTAGTTTCTCATTATTAGTAACAAATTGTGAACTAAATAAAACTTTTTGGTCATTTAAGCGTCATACTTAGTAGATACAATGTTTTCCCCTTTAGGTTTTCCTTTGTCATGGAACCTGCCCGGCCTGATCTGCCAATCTGTCCGGGATTTTTTTTGCCTTTTATTTGTCGAAATTTTAGACTAATAAAAAATATCCACCTTCTAAGAAGGTGGTTTTGGTTTGCCCCTTGAAGGGGCTTAATGTCAGCCCTCTTAGAAGGCTGACAATGTTATCCCGTAATTGTTTTAATTTTTAAATTTAAATCCATCTTGCCTTGATTCTTCTTTCTCTTGAAATTTGACATACTTTCGTATGATTTCTTCATCTATTCCAACCGTGTCTACACAATAGCCTCTAGCCCAAAAATGATTACCCCAATAAGGTTTACTCT
>Ga0316204_10010904_pt1 | contig 11555 bp, 8 predicted proteins | sample 6monrhotite_MG_2_FD_205661 | JGI IMG/M metagenome (GOLD analysis project Ga0316204, IMG submission 205661) | Microbial mat bacterial communities from mineral coupon in-situ incubated in ocean water Damariscotta River, Maine, United States -... | ecosystem: Environmental > Aquatic > Marine >...
CCGACCAACACCGGCAGACAGCGGCCAAAGTGCCGCTACGGCTTACTGTCCGAAGGCCCGCGACCGGAGCACCCCCACAGACGGCTAGTGCGCAACGCACGTACCAAGGGCAAAAACCACCAACGCCGACCACTGACCGCCAACGCCCAACGCCCAACGCCCAACACCCAACACCCAACGCCGACGCCCGACACCACCAAAACTAAAAAGCAATCGGCGCCCCCAGCGCCGACTCCGGGATCGCGAACGCGTCCACCAGCGCCAGCGCTGATCCCCGGGCCTCCAGACATAGATCGTTCACCGCGTCCCGAATCGCCCGGGCCTTCCCCGCCTCGAACACCCCATGCCGCAGGAACCAGGCCTGCTCAGCCTCCAGCCGACTGAGCGCGTACAGATCCCGCATCAGCGTGAGCGCCGCCAACGTGTCCGGATCGCTGACCCGCGCCACCGCCGCCGCGAAGCGCTCATAGGTGACGCGATCCGCGTGCGCTTTGCCGAGCGACACGAGGTGATCCTGACACTCGATCATGGCCTGGAAGCTGTCCATCCCGCCCTGGATGCGGCTCCGCAGGCGCCCCGCCGCCCCCCAGAGGAGCTTGTCCTCCCGGTGCTGGAACGCCTCGGCGTGGAACTCCGGATCCCGCAGGTGCTCGCGGCTGGTGAGCCGCGGCGTGAGGGGATCCAGCTCGGACAGCTCCGCCCCGGCCCTCGCCACCAGGTGGCGCACGATGCCGGCGATGCGGGCCTCGCCCAGCTCGGCCTGGAAGCGCCCGAGCAGCCCCTTGGCCGCGAGCTGCATCAGCACGGTGTTGTCGCCCTCGAAGGTGGTGAAGATGTCCGTGTCCGCCTTGAGGGCGGCGAAGCGGTTCTCCGCGAGGTAGCCCGCGCCGCCGCAGCACTCCCGGCAGTCCTGGATGGCGGCGGTGGCGAACCACGACGCTGAGGCCTTGATGGCCGCGGCCAGCGCCTCGACCTCCCGGGCGGTGGACTCGTCGCGGTTCAGGTAGCTGTCCACCACGTCCCGCAGGGTGAAGGTCAGAGCGTAGGCGTGGGCGAGGGCGGGCATCAGCCGCCGCTGGTGGGTCTGGTAGTCCAGGATGGCCACCTCGCCGCTGCCCGACGGCCCGAACTGCCGCCGCCGGGCGCCGTAGCGGATGGCGATGGTCAGGGCGCTCCGGGCCGCGGCCACCGCGGAGGTGGCGATGGTGATGCGGCCGGCGACAAGGGTGCCCAGCATGGTGAAGAAGCGGCGCGTGGGGCTGGGGATGGGGCTGCTGTAGGCCCCGTCCGCGTCCACGGAGCCGTAGCGATCCAGCAGGTTCTCCCGGGGGATGCGCACCTGGTTGAAGCTCAGGCGGCCGTTGTCCACCCCGTTCAGGCCCATCTTGTGCCCGCAGTCACTGATGGTCACCCCGGGCATGGCCGCGCCGCCCGCGTCGCGGATGGGGACGAGCCAGGCGTGCACGCCGTGGGACTCACCGTCGACGACCAGCTGGGCGAAGACGGCGGCGAGGTTGGCGTGGCAGGCGGCGTTGCCGATGTAGTCCTTGCGGGCGTCGGCGTCGGGGCTGTGGATGACCCACTCGTCGGCGGCCGGGTCGTAGGTGCCCGTGGTGGCCAGGGACTGCACGTTGGAGCCGTGCCCCGTCTCGGTCATGGCGAAGCAGCCGCCGATCGTCAGGGAGGCGACGTCGGGCAGGATGGCCCGGTGCTTCTCGGTGCCGAGGAAGTACACGGCGCCGCCGAACAGGCCGAACTGCACGCCCATCTTGATGACCAGCGAGATGTCGAAGTCCGAGAGAGCCTCGACGCAGGCCATGAAGCTCCCCAGATCCTCCGCCGCGCCGGTGACCTCGGGGTAGGCCAGCCGGCCGATGCCCTCCTCGGCCAGCCGGGTGAGCCAGCGGTAGACCTGCTCCCGGTACTCGGCGGTCGAGATCTCGCCGACGTGGACGAAGTCGCCGCCGCTCAGCAGATCGCGGATGCGGTTGCGGTCGGCGTGGTAGCGCCCGTCGAGCAGGCGGGTCATGGTGCCGACGTCGAAGGTCGCGGCCGGCGGCGGGGCCGCCAGCTCGGGCGCGCTGTCGCCCAGCAGCTCCCGGACGGTCTCCGCGCTGGCGACGCCCAGGGCATCCTCCAGCTCGTTGATGGCGAGCACGACCTCGGGGAGCGGCGCGGTGCCGGCGCCGCGGGCCAGCGCCTCGCCCAGCCCGGCGAGGGTCTGCCGCTCGCGCCTGGGGGAGCGACCGGAGAGCTCGCGGATCCGCCGCAGTAATCGCATCATCTCGGTGGCGGAGGGCGGGCTGTCCGGATCGAGCCAGCGGGCGAGCACGGGCTGGTCGTCGATGCCCGGGGCGAAGCGGCGGGCGGCCAGATCCCGGATGGCGTTCAGCTCCGCGGGGCTCAGCTCGCCGTTGGACCAGGCGACGTAGACCAGGGGCAGGTAGGGCAGGTAGCGGCTGTCCGTCAGCAGCGGATCGGGCGTTGTCACGTTCTCCCTCCTGTGTCGTTGGTGGCTCCTTATCGAGACATCGGAGGCGGCGTTGGTCTCACCCGGCTGCGCAGGTGCAGTGGCTCACCGGAGGGGCTCTTGTCGCCAGCGGCGATCGCTCGCTGCCGGGCCGGACGACGTCAGGGCGACGGGAACCGCCAGCGCGGCCTCCGCCCAGCCCGCGAAGCCCGCCGAGCGCTCCGGCGCCTCGGCCCACCTCGGCGTCACGGCGTCCAGCGCCTGCCCCAGCGCCTGCTGCCACTCGAGATCCTTCGGCGGCCCCGGCCGCAGGCTCACGACGTCGCCGCGATCATCCCGCACAAAGCCCGCGACGTCCGAGGTGGCGCGGTAGGCCGTTACCGCCCGGGCCGGCCCCCGCTGATCCAGGTGCGTGAGGGCCAGCCCGTCCACCGGACAGACCGACAGCGCGTAGCGCGCCAGGGGCACATCGAAGGCGCCGCGCCGGAACCGCCCCTGCCAGCCCACGTCGTCGTTGGCTGCCTCGGCGAGCCCGTCCCAGGCGGCGTGCTCGCTGGGGAACGGCCCCGGCCCGTGGCGCACCCCGTAGCTCCGCAGCACCCCCAGCCGCGTCACCGGGCCGTCGTAGCTCCGCTCGGCCAGCAGCCGCTCGGCGTTCGCGGTGGTGCAGGTGCTCCAGGTGGTGTGCGGGTGGAAGCCCCGCCACTCATCCAGCAGCACGCCCTGAGCCCCCTCGAACACCACCGGCCCCGCCGCCAGCAGTCGCTCCAGCCCGTCCGCCGCGATGAGCCCCGTCCGCCCGAGCAGCGGCTGGAGCGCCTCCAGCCAGCGCGCGCCGACCTGCGGATCGTCCAGCAGCGCCCGCTCCGCCGCGGCGTCGGGGTGATCGACCCCCAGCGCGTGGCCCAGCGACGCCCGGACTTCCTCCTGCGCCGCCGCGAGCCGCCGCAGCGTCGCGCCGCGCCGGGGCAGCTCCCCGAAGCGGAGCACCGCCCCGCCCGCCGTCGCCTGACGCATCACCTCGCCCACGCCCACGCCGCAGGTGCCGTGTGCGCCGTCCCCCCGGGCCAGCTCCCGTAGCCGCCCCGCCGCCTGGTGGAAGGGCGTGATCACCGGGGCGTCCGGGTGCACCGTGAGCCGGTCCAGCCCGTCGCTCACGCCCGCCCGCGCCAGCGCCGCCGCCTCGAACAGCAGGGCCAGCGGGTGGGTCACCACGTCCGCGCTCAGGTGCGTGCGCACACCCGGCACAAAGGACCCGGCGCCCAGCTGGGAGAACACGTGCGAGCGCCCGTCCGGCGTCACCACCCGGTGCCCCGCCTGTGCCCCGCCGCTGAAGCGCGCCACCCCCACCGCGCCGCGATCGCGCACCAGGAAGTCCACCGTCGCGCCCTTACCCGCGTCGCCGAAGCCCAGGTCGACGACGATCCAGGCCTCCCGGCGCGGCCGGCCTGCTCGGCCTGCTCGGCTCACGCCCCGTCAGGCCGGTGGTGTCCGCCGCCGTCCGTGCCGTCGGGCACCGGCGCCTCCTCCAGCGCGGGCCAGCCCCCCGCCCGGCCGGTCGCCGCCGCGAAGGGGGTGAGCGCGCGCATCACCCCGCCCAGCCGCTTGCGGTCCATGCCCGACGCCTTGAGCCGCGCCGCCAGCGCGTCCAGATCCGCGACGGCGCCCTCACACAGCGCCACCAGCCCCGCGGCCACCGCGCAGGTGTCGGCGGGATCGTCCATGGCGATCACGTTGTCGCCCATCAGGTCGCGCCACCCGCGCTCACAGCGGGCCCGCCGCTTCTGGTCCGGGATCAGGAAGAAGGGCTCGAAGCTGCGCTGCAGCTCCTGGATGATCACGGCCACCGGCAGATCGTCGTCCAGCTCGTCGCCGAGCAGCGCCTTGACCTGCTGCCGGGACACCCGCGGGTAGGGGGACTCATCGCCGGTCATGAAGAGGTAGCCGCGCTTGCCGCGGAGCCGGAAGCAGTCCATGTCGATGTGCCGGGCCGCGAAGTACAGGCCCAGCTCGTAGGACTCGCTGCCGAGGGCTCCGCCGCCGCCCTCCAGGAAGCTCCAGGTGAGCCACTGGTCCATCTTGTCGGCCTCGGACTCGAACTGGCCCACCTGCAGGGGCGCCTTGTCCGAGTAGGCGTCGCCCACGGCCATGAACAGCACCTGCGGGTCGCGCACCCCGCAGTCCATCAGCGAGGTCATGAAGGCGGGCAGCTCCCGGCGGGCGATCTGATCCGGGATCGCCCCCATGGAGCCGGTCACGTCCAGGGCGAAGACCACCCCGAGGGACTCCGGGTGGACCGCGCTGTCCCGGCTCTCCCGGAAGCGAATCCCGTGCGGGTTCATCAGGGGGTGGCAGGCGGTCTGCTTGAACACCGCCTGCCGCGGCAGGGCGGCCCGGGCGCTGGTGATGGCCTCGTGGGCGGCGTGGCTGTAGGAACCGTAGCCCATGGCTCAGTCCTCCTTCGGCGGCATGTGAAAGGGCACGTAGGCGGGGGCCCCGAAGGCGGCGCGAGAGGCGTCGGTGACCTGCTCCAGCAGCGCCCAGGCGTCGTCGACGCGGCCGGCGGCGGTCGGGTCGGTGTACCGGCGCAGCAGCGCGTCCAGCGGGCCGGGGACCGAGCGGGGGCCAGAGGACGACATCGCGCCGCGCAGGCTGCGGGCCAGCATGGTGAGGTCGTGGGCCGGGCGCGGCGGGGCGCCGGCCCAGAGGTCATCGGGGTAGACGGCGCGGGCCCGGGTGCTGGCGGCGACCAGGCGGGCGCCGAGGCGCGAGGCCGCGGACCAGCCGACGAGGGCCACGCCGTGATCCCGGGGATGGATCAGCAGGTGCGCGGGGGTCACGCCCGCGTGGGCGTAGCCGCTGGCGTGCACCCAGCTCAGCATCTCCAGGGCCCGCTTCCACATCCACACCCCGGCGCGTGGGTCGATACCCGCAGGGTGGGCGGCGGCGACCTGGGCGAGGGTGTAGTGGAAGCCGCTGCGGTAGCGGAAGACGCTGGCGCGGCTGTCCGGGCGGCCGGCGGTGACCAGGCGGCCGTGGGTGACGCGCTGGGGCAGCAGCCCCGCGAAGAAGTCGCCGCCCCGGGCGTTGGAGCCGGCCAGCCGCCCCAGCACGTCCCACTCCCGGTTCAGTAGATCGGCGTCGTCGGCGACCCGCAGCACCTTGAGCACCACCAGCTCCGTGAGCCGGGCGTCCAGCCGCCCGAGGAAGACGTCGCAGCCGTCGCCCACGCCCAGCCGCCCCAGCACCACGTAGGGCCGCCCGGCGACGACGACCCGCTGCTTGCCGCTGTCCTCGGGCCGCCCGGACCAGGGCTCGCGCAGGAGCTTCGCCCCCCACGGCACGGCGGGCACGCCGGTGATGGTGTGGGCGCAGTAGGGGCAGACCACCGTGGTCTCGGTGCTCGGCGGCAGGGGGGCGGCGCAGTTGGGGCACTTGAGGGCGGTCAACATGGGGATATCTTCCCACAGGAGGTGTGAAGTGCCGCAGGGTCCCGGTCCGCCCGAACCCCTGTCCCACGAGGCCGTCGAGGCCGCGCTGCGCGAGCTGTATGTGACCGCCGAGGGCTCACCGCTGCGGCCGGAGGAGCGCAAGAAGGTCCCCGAGGTGGCCTCGATGCTGACCGTGCTGAGGCGACTCAAGAAGGACCCGCTGCTGGTCGACGCGGCGGCGGGCCGCGGGTACGTCGGCCTGCTGGCGGCCAAGCTCCTGGGCGTGCGGCGGGTGGTGACGCTGGAGCGGGATCCGGAGCGGGTCGCGCTGGTGCGGAGGCTGGCGAGAGGCATCCCGGAGGCGGACTTCGACGTCCGGGAGGGCGGGGTGGAGGATCGGCCGCTGTGGCCGGCGTCGCCGGACGTGGTGGCGGCACTGCACGCCTGCGGTCCGGCCTCGGACGCGGTGCTGGAGGCGGCCATCGCCCAGCGCGCGAAGTGGCTGCTGCTGGTGCCCTGCTGCTACGCGGACACTGTCCCCTTCGCGGCGAGGGCGCGGGCGCTGGCGGACGAGGTGGGGGTGCCCCGGCAGTCGGGGGTGCGGCGGCGGTTCGTGGAGAGCGTCATCGACAGCCAGCGCACCCTGCGGCTGGAGGCCGCCGGCTACGAGGTGAAGGTGTCGGCCTTCGTCTCGCCGACGATCACGCCGCACAACCTGCTGTGGCGGGCGCGACGGATCGGCCCGACGCGCTGGTCGACGGCGGCCCGGGAGAAGCTGGCGCGGCTGGAGGGGACCGCGCCCAGCGGCCGCTGATCACCGGGCAAAGCTCACATTCAGCGTGAACCCGACCGCGCTCGGTCCATCCCCCAGCCTGCGCTGCAGCCTGGGGCTCTCCAGCGGCCCCAGCGCGCACCCGGCCAGCACGGGGTCCGCGCCCGCCGCCGCCTCCTGCTTCAAGCTCCCATGCGAGCCGTGCACGACCACCGCCACGCTCCCGGTCGCCTCGCTCCCCGAGTCCTGGTAGCACTGGAGGATCGGCCGCTGGAAGTCCCGCTCCAGCGCCTCCGCCAGCCCCGCCGGCGTCGGCGCGTCCGGCGTCGCCCCGCTGGTCACCGTCACTGACGGGCCGCCGCCTCCGCAGCCCAACATCCACAGCAGCGCGAGCATAGACACCTCCTGGTGACTGGACTGTATCAGCCTGTGCGCGCCCGGTGCAGAGGTGCGCGCACGGTGCGCACCCGGTGCGCACACCGCTCGGCGGGGTGCACAGTGTTGGGCTGAGTTAGCTGCTGTGGCGGATCGAGCTGCCAGCGCCGGCCTGGCACGGGGGGTGCATTGAAGCAGGGCAGCGCAACGGAGCGCACCCAACGGAGCACACCATGAACCGCATCATCACGACCCTCGCCGCCCTCGCCCTCTCCGCCGTCGCCCTGGCCCCCGTCGCCCACGCCGGCCTCGCCTCTTCGTCCATGGTCGCCGAGCTGACCTACGGCGGAGAAGTCGGGAACCTTGCCGTCACCTTCGAGCTGATGGACACGACGACCGGCGAGCCCGCGCTCTCCGTGCCCGCCGTGGTGGACGCCAGCGGCCGCGGCAACGTGCAGCTCAGCGCCGAGCTGGGGCTGGCCGAGTGGGCCACGAGCGACCGCTACGAGTGGTGCGTGGTCGTGGACGGCACCCGGGCCGGCGAGCGGCTGGAGGTGGACTACCTCTACCACCAGACGGACGCCCGGGACGACCTCGTCGAGGGTCGCGGCGAGAACTTCGACGGCAGCGTGGGCCAGCTCTGCGTGAGCGGCGCTCGCCGCTGAGTGGGATACCATCGCGGGGATGAGCGACGACTCCGCGACGCTGGCTGAGACCCTCGATGAGACAGGCGGCGCGTCCGACCCCGGGCGCGCCGCGCTGGCGTTGGTGATCGCCTGGTCCGCCCGCGAGCCGGAGCGGGTGGGGGAGGTGCTGCTGGTGCCGCCGGGCGCGAGGCTGATCCTGGGGCGCGGCGAGCGCGGCGTCGGCCCCGGCGAGGAGCGGGCGTCCTGGGTGCGCCAGCGGCCGGGCCGCAGCCGCCGCTGCCCGCCGCTGAACAACCCGCGCATCTCCCGGCAGCAGCTGCGGGTCGTCGCCGACGGCGGGACCCTGGAGATCACCGGCCTGGGCCGCCAGCCTCTGCGCTTTGGTGGCCAGGAGGTGCCGCGCTGCCGGGTCACCCCCGGCGGCACCTTCACCATCAGCCGCCAGATGGTCCTGCTCTGTGAGGAGCGGCCCGGCGCGCTGCCGGCCCCCCGCTCGGTGAGCTCCCGCTTCCACCCCTTCGGCGAGCCAGACGCCAGCGGCGTGGTGGGGGAGAGCCCCGTCATCTGGGCGCTGCGGGAGCAGGCGGCCTTCGTGGGGGCCCGCCGGGAGCACGTCCTGGTGCGCGGCGAGTCCGGCACGGGCAAGGAGCTGGTCGCCCGGGCGGTGCACGCGCTGAGCCCCCGCGCCGCCGGGGCCGTGGTGGCCCGCAACGCCGCGACCATCCCCGAGAGCCTGGTGGACGCCGAGCTGTTCGGCAACGTCAAGGACTACCCCAACCCCGGCATGCCCGAGCGACCGGGGCTGGTGGGGGAGGCCGACGGCGGCAGCCTCTTCCTGGACGAGATCGCGGAGCTGCCCGAGGCCCAGCAGGCCAGGCTGCTGCGCGTGCTGGACGCGGGCGGCGAGTACCACCGGCTGGGTGAGTCCCGCGCCCGGCGGGCGGACCTGCGGCTCATCGGCGCGACCAACCGACCGCTGGACCGCCTGAAGCACGACGTGCTGGCCCGGCTGACCCTGCGGCTCCAGGTGCCCTCCCTGAACGAGCGCCCCTCGGACATCCCCCTCATCGCCCGCTACCTCCTGGCCGCCGGGGCCCGCGAGGATCCGGGCCTGCGGGAGCGCTTCTTCGTGCACGGCAGCCCCGAGGAGCCGCGGCTGGATCTGGACCTGGTGGAGGCGCTGCTGGCCCACCGCTGGACCCACCACGTGCGGGAGCTGAAGGCGCTGCTCTGGCGGGCCATGGCCACCAGCCCCGACGACACCCTGCGGCTCACGGACGCGCTGCGCGAGGAGCTGACCCCGGCGGTCGAGGCGGAGGCCGCGGACCCGACGGCGCTCACCCGGGAGGCCGTGGCCGCGGCGCTGGAGCGCTGCGAGGGCGTGCAGGCCAGGGCGTGGCGGGAGCTGGGGCTCAAGAACCGCTTCCAGCTCGGGCGGCTGATGAAGAAGTACGGTCTGTGAACTCCGGCGGTGCAGCCGGCTGTGGTGGGGGACGGGGTGGAGTACAGACAGCTGGGTGTCTTTGAGCTGACGGAGCTGGCCGGGCGCGGCGGCATGGGCGAGGTCTGGCGGGCCGCGCACCGGGAGACCGGGATGCCGGTGGGGATCAAGGTGCTCACCGCCGAGCGCGCCAACAGCGAGGCCTTCCGCGAGGCCTTCCGCCACGAGGTGCGCGCCGTGGCCCGGCTGGATCACCCCGGCGTCGTGCGGGTCTTCGACATGGGTGAGGCCGCCGGCTTCCCCTGGCTGGCCATGGAGTGGGCCAGCGGCGGGGCGCTCTCGGGCCGCGACGGCCCCTGGGCCTGGGAGGACCTGCGCGCGCTGCTGCGCGCGCTGCTGGGCGCGCTGGCGCACGTGCACGCCCGGGGCATCGTGCACCGGGATCTGAAGCCGGACAACGTGCTCCTCGCGGGGCCGGACTCGGGGCTGCCGGGCTGGCGGCTGGCGGACTTCGGCATCGCCCGCATCGGCGGCGACGCGTCGTCGGACAGCTCGGGCACGCCCCTGTACATGGCGCCGGAGCAGATCCGGGGTGACGGCCGGGCCCAGGGGCCCTGGACGGATCTGTACGCGCTGGGCTGCGTGGCCTGGGCCCTGAGCTGCGGGCGGGCGCCGTATGTGGGGGAGCAGCGCGCCGTCCTGGGCGGCCACCTGAGCGGGGCCCTGCCGCCGTTCGCGCCGCTGGCGGATGTGCCGCCGGGCTTCCCGGGGTGGCTGCGGGGCCTGCTGAGGCGCGCGCCGGGGGAGCGGTTTCAGTACGCGGCGGATGCCCGAGCGGCCCTGGAGGCGCTGGGAGCGCCCGCGCCCTGGGCAGCCTGTGACATCCCCGAGGCGGACGACGCGACCTGGGAGGAGTCTGTCGACGAGACCTTGGAGGAGGTCGCGGAGACCCTCGACGAGACCCTCGACGAGACCCTCGACGAGACCCTCGGTGAAGCCTTCACCGCGCCGGAGCCGCGTCGTCCGGTCGAGGCGGCGCCGGCGCCCGCGCCGCCTCGCCTCGCGCCCCCCGACGCGATGCCCCGGCCCCAGCCGCTGCTCCCGGGCTCGGGGCTGGGGCTGCTCGGCCTGAAGCCCACCCCCCTCACCGGCCGCGAGGAGCAGCAGGCGGCGCTCTGGGCGGCGCTGGTGGACGTGTGCCGTGACGGATCCGCCCGGGCCATCGCGCTGACCGGCGGCGCCGGCTGCGGCAAGAGTCGGCTGGCCGGCTGGCTCGCCCGATCCGCTCACGCCGAGGGCATGGCGCGCTGGATTCGGGTGGACCACGACCCGCTCGGCGGCGGCCTCCGCCCCGCGCTGGCCCGGGCCCTGGGGATCGTCGATGTGAGCGCGCTGGACGCGGTGCGCACGCTCGCGCTGTCGGTGGAGGCGTCGCCCGAGGAGGCCCGGACGCTCGCGCGCTGGCTGGTCGAGCCGGAGGCCGACGGCCCCGTGGCGCTGGGGGAGGTCCGCCGCCGGGAGGCGCTGCTGATTCGCTCGCTGTGCCGCGAGCGCCCCCTGGTGCTGTGGCTGGATGACGTCCAGTGGGGGGGCGCCTCGCTGGCCTCGCTGGCCGGGCTGCTCGACGGGGAGCCGCTGCCGCTGCTGGCGCTGCTCACGGTTCGGACAGACGCCCTGGAGGGTGACGCCGCTGAGCGGCTGGCGGCCCTGGAGGCCGACGGGCGGCTGCTGTCCTGCCCCGTGCCGCCCCTCGACGCCCGGGCCTGCCGCGAGATGGTCACCGGGCTGCTGGGGCTGGCCCCCGAGCTGGCGGGTCGGGTCGCCGAGCGCGCCGAGGGCAACCCGCTGTTCGCTGCCCAGCTTGTGAGCGCCTGGGCCGCGGCCGATCTCCTCCAGCCCACGCCCTTCGGCTACGCCCTGACGCGCGACGACGAGGAGCGGTGGCGGCCCGGGGACCTGCTGGCGCTCTGGCGGCCCCGGCTGGAGGCGCTCGCCCAGGCGCACAGCCTGGACGCGCTGGAGATCGCCGCGGTGCTGGGGGGCGAGATCGAAGCCCCCGAGTGGCGCGCGGCCTGCGAGGCCGCCGGGATCGCGGCGGGTGATGTACTGGAGGCGGCCCTGGACCAGGGGCTCGCCGAGGCGCTCGCCGAGGGCAGGCGCTGGCGGTTTGTCGCGGGCATGCTGCGGGAGGCGCTGCTCCAGCGCGCCGAGGTCGGGGGGCGGCTGGCGGGCTGGCACCGGGCCTGCCTCTCGCTGTTTGGTGAGGGGGCATTGACGCCGCATCAGGCGGAGCGTCAGGCGCTGCACCTGCTGGGGGCTGGGGAGGATCTGGCCGCGGTGGACGCGATGGAGATCGCCGTGAACTGGCGCCGGATCCGGGATGACTACGGCGGCGCGCTGGCCCTGCTGCGCCGCCGCG
>Ga0316204_10010906_pt1 | contig 11554 bp, 5 predicted proteins | sample 6monrhotite_MG_2_FD_205661 | JGI IMG/M metagenome (GOLD analysis project Ga0316204, IMG submission 205661) | Microbial mat bacterial communities from mineral coupon in-situ incubated in ocean water Damariscotta River, Maine, United States -... | ecosystem: Environmental > Aquatic > Marine >...
CATTCGCAGTTTTCTGATCGACCAATATGGACTCCAACAAGGTTGGACACAAGGCCTAGCTGTAGCTGTCATCACGTTTGTGGTCGCTGCACTTTCCTGGAAATACATCGAATCCAGGATCAATCGCTATAAAGCCAATTTCCCCTATGTCACCAAGTGAAGCACTGGTTGCCCTATTGATTGGGAGTCCCGTCGCCTGATGTGTCTGTAACGACCGCGCATCCCCTCATAAAAACCCACGCGTCTCCGCACGCCTATTCCCCGGCGGGCCATATTTGCTACAATCCTCAACAGCAAGCTGGCGGCCGTTACCGGCGTCTGTTCCCCGTCTCGGCCGCATAATCCTCGGGCTTTTTATCCAAGGAGACTCCCATGGCGACCACGACGACTGACGATGTTTATACAGCCCCGGCCGTGCGGCAAACACAATTGCTCATCGACGGCCAATGGTGTGACGCGGCCAGCGGCAAGACGTTTGGCACGTTCAATCCGGCCACCGAGGAAAAGATCGCCGACGTTGCCGAAGGGGATGCGGAGGATATTGATCGGGCGGTTACCGCTGCTCGGCGGGCGTTCGTGTCCGGCCCGTGGAACAAAATGGATGCTCGTGATCGCGGGGCCTTGCTACACCGTTTGGCAGATTTGATTGAAGCCAATTTTGACGAACTGGCGGCGCTGGAAACACTCGACAACGGCAAACCGATCAACGACAGCCGCGCTGCCGACCTGCCGTTGGTGATCGATTGTCTGCGGTATTACGCCGGGTGGGCGGACAAAATCCACGGGCAGACGATTCCGATTCGCGGTGACTATTTCTGCTACACACGCCGCGAGCCGCTGGGCGTGGCGGGACAGATCATTCCCTGGAACTTTCCGCTGTTGATGGCAGCCTGGAAATGGGGACCGGCACTGGCGGCCGGTTGCACGGTGGTGATGAAACCGGCCGAGCAAACGCCGTTGACCTGTCTGCGGATGGGCGAGTTGGCTATGGAAGCGGGATTTCCCGATGGGGTGATCAACATCGTCCCAGGTTACGGCCCCACAGCCGGTGCCGCACTGGTGAAGCATCCCGAGGTCGACAAAATCGCTTTTACCGGCGAGCATACAACCGCGCAGATCATCATGACCGATGCGGCGCAAACGCTCAAACGGCTGACGTTTGAACTGGGCGGCAAAAGTCCCAACGTGATTTTTGCCGACGCCGATCTGGACGCCGCCGCTGCCGGAACAGAGTTCGGGTTGTTCTTCAACCAAGGGCAATGTTGTTGTGCAGGCAGCCGGGTTTTTGTCGAGGAAGCGATCCACGAACAGTTTGTGGAGAAGCTGATTCAATGTGCCAAGGGCCGCAAATTGGGTGATCCGTTCGACACTCAAACGGGACAGGGACCGCAAATTGATCAAGCGCAATTCGATAAGATCTTGAGTTACATCGACAAGGGGAACGAAGCCGGCGCGCATTGCGTGGCGGGCGGGTCCCGTTTTGGCGACCAAGGGTTTTTCATCGAGCCGACCATTTTCGACAACGTCACCGACGACATGCCGATCGCCACGGACGAAATCTTCGGTCCGGTACTCAGCGTGTTGCCATTTAAGTCGATCGAAGAGGTCACCGCGCGGGCCAACAACACGTTTTATGGTCTGGCGGCCGCCGTTTGGACGCGGGATGTTGGCAAGGCGCACCGTCTGGCCAACAGCATCAAGGCGGGCACGGTCTGGATCAACTGTTACGACGTCTTCGACGCAGCTGCCCCGTTCGGCGGTTTCAAAATGAGCGGCATTGGCCGCGAGTTGGGCGAAGCGGCGCTGGCGAATTACACCGAATTGAAGACGGTGACGATGAGTCTGGATTAACGGTGCAGTCTCGCTGCGGCTGGGTCGTTTCTGGTTTGCTTTTTTCCATCCCGGGGCGATTAGATTGTTGAATAGCGGGATTTGTGCAATTCGGCGTTCACTTGGGTAGGGGATGTGCAGTATCCTGAGTGAAAGTCTCGTAGACCGCTCACGATCGATTCCGGCTAAGGAAACTGCACTGCAATGCTTGGGGATATTCTCGTCAACCGATTTCGCCTTGAAGAGCGCCTGGGCGGCGGTGCGCAAGGGGAAATCTATCGTGCGCGGGACCTGGAGTTGAGCCGCTCGGTCGCCGTCAAAATCCCCAACGAAAAAGTCGATGAGAATTTCGTCAACACGTTCAAGCGCGAGGCCAAGCTGCTTGTCAAATTCGAGCATGCCAACGTCGTCACGCTCCACGACTATTACGATCCGCCGGGCGAGATGCCGTTTTTGGTCATGGAGTACCTGCAAGGGCAACCGCTCGATGTCCGCTTGAAGGAGAAAGAGCGCCCCTTGACCCGACAGCAGTTGCGCAACTTTGCCGAGCAGATTTGTGGGGCACTGCAAAAAGCGCACGAAGCGGGACTCGTGCACCGCGATATCAAACCTAGCAACGTGATGATGGTCGATGAGGGCGAAAAGAGCGAGCGGTTTGTGATGCTCGACTTGGGAATCGCCAAGCTGGCCGATTTTGCCACAATCACCAATCCCACGATCATGGGCACCCAAGGTGAGTTCTCTGGAACGATCGCCTACATGTCGCCGGAGCAATTAGAAGGCGCGAAAGTCGACTTTCGCAGCGACATCTATTCGTTCGGCACGACGATGTATCAGATCCTGACCGGTCAACTTCCTTTTGCGCCTCCGGACTCCTATGCGGGGCTGTTCGGGTTTATGCAGAAGGTGGTCAAGGAAAATCCTCCGGCGATGGCAGAAGTCGCGCCCGAACAAGAGTTCTCGCCGCAATTGGAAGAAGTCGTACAGAACTGCATGGCAAAAGAGGCGGGCGACCGTCCCGATTCGATGCAAACGGTTTCGCAACGCTTACTCAAAAGCCTGCCAAGCGACATTGCTTCGGCAATTGCCGATACACAAATTCTTTCGCAGGACACAATCCGGAACTGGGAAGCCAATATCTCCCGGAGTTCCGCTAAATCATACTTGGGATGGGTGACAGCGGCGCTGGTGATAATCTTGGGCGGCTTCTGGTTCGCCTATGGAAATCGCAGTTCCCAGGACCTCCCGCCACAGACCTCGCCGCCGGCGCCACCGGCAATTGCCGTCGATACCAAGACGCTGCGGATTGCTGCGGGGGATACGGCGACGTTGCAAATCTTCCTCACCTCGGATATCGATGGCTTCGCGAATCTCAATATTCAGGGGATTCCGGGAGTCTCCTGGGACGAGAAAGCCGATGGCGAGGCACTGCAGAAACAGGTTCATGTGCGCGCCAAAGAAATTGAGTCCGTTGAAATCCAAGCGACCGCCGCCATCGAAGCCCCCCCGCGAGACACCGAGACGCTGACAACAGTCAAAATCGAAGACCCCGAATCGGGGAAGGAACTCACCCACGAAATCCGGGCCGCCCTGATCTTTCAACAGCCTCAGGTTTGGCTGCCCGACGAGGAAGGGTTTCGCCGCGATCCGGAATCGGGATTGTTTCCGCATCCCCACAATGAAAATGCTGGCCCGGGGAACAAAAAATATTTGCCCGGCCGTATCGAGCGAGTATTTGCGGGCGACTCCGGCGCAGAAATCCGCATTCCGTTTCTATTGATTCATCGAGCCCGATTACCCGGCAGCGCACAGGACGACTCGAAATGGCCGCGTGATGCTGAACCGTTTTATCTGATGGAAAACAAGGTCCGCAATCAATGGGTTTTGGAATACGCCGCAGCTCATTCCAAAGGGATCGACGTGCAGTCATGGACGTATCATGGAGAGAATTCCAAGATTCGTCCCACGGACGGACTATTTGATTGGTTGATCCACCCGGAGAAACAGGAATATCTCAACATTCCGGCGATGAACCTGCTGGTCAACGAAGCCGAGTTGATCGCGCAATGGATCGGCAACGGGCACGGAACGTTGCCGCGGCAAAATGACTGGAACATCGCGACAGGCCTGTCGGACCGGGATGTGGAATTCGTCAAGAAGAACTGGCCGCAAGGGCCGTATCGCGGTATCTGGGATGCAGCGGTTCCTTTACGCATCGCCCTGAATCACGAACCGGGCACCGAACCGCCGGCCGTGGTGGGTTCGTCTGCCGACGACATTAGCCCCTATGGATGCCGGGACATGGCGGGCAATGGCTGGGAATACACTGCGGAAGTGAACTTAGATGGAAACCCCGAGGGAACGGTTCGGGAGAACTTGGCACTCATTCAAAGCAACGGCGCAACGGCAAGTGTGGACCTGGAAGATTCGTGGACTGTGAGCCGTGGACAGCAATACTTCCGGGGTGGTTCGGCCAACAGTAAACCGTTACGACCACTCACTTACGACGATTTCAGCAAGAAAGAATCGGAGGATTTGATCATTGCCCTGCGCGGCAGGGACGTTGGTTTTCGCGTGATGATCCCGATTGACTGAATGACGGGCGAATCTTGGTAATTCGGCGGAGTTTTTTTGATTTGGGCCTCCCGATTTCGATATAGTAGCGGATATCAAGTTAAGCACCGTTGTATTCCGTCCTGCTCGTCGAACCTTGTCATTGAAAAGTCTAGCCATGAACAGAATCACCGTTGGTCTCGCCTTGGTGTTGTGTTCGCTTGCGCCGACGGCTTTGATATCTGCGGCGGAGAAAGACAACGTTCCGATATTGCGGCTCAATGCCGGTGGGCCGGTCAGTTTTGTCACATCGTTGGCATTCAGTCCCGACGGAAAAGTGCTCTATGCCGCTGGACGGGACAAGGTCGTGCATGCCTGGGTATGGAAGGAAGCTTATGCAGGCGCCGGCCAATTCGTTTATCAGCCCGAATTGACGTGGCGGGTCCCGGTCGGTCCGCGGTTTGAAGGAGCGATCAACGCCATTGCCGTCTCCGACGACGGTCGCTGGATCGCCGCCGCTGGACAGGGAAACCAAAGCGATCCCCGCGTGGCCGGACTCCGCGATGACCGAGCGTTGTTGTGGCCCGGTGCGGCAATGACGACCGACATGCGGTTGGATGAAGGCATGATCTATGTGTTCGATACTCAGACACGCAAGGCGATTGCGTTGCGGGAACATCGTGGAGCGGTCGTGGCGTTGGAATTCGCGCCGCACCGCGCCGGCAAACCGCCGATTTTGGTTTCCGCCGCCGAAGAGTATTCGAAAGGGGATTTCCAAGGCGCGATCCGCGTCTGGAATCTTCAACAACCGAATAAATCCATTTCCGCGCTGGGTGGACTCCCCTCGCCTGAAGGCCGCCGACCGGGCTTGAGTGTTTGGCATACCGGCGAGAATCCGCAAGACGTGCGTGTGGCGATCGCCTGGGGAGACAATAACCGCGAAAAACAAACTGGAACGTTTCGTGTCTGGGATGCCGCTCAAAAAACATGGAGCGTGCGCAATACCAATCCGCACGCACTAACCGTCGCTGCCGTGCCAGAGAAAAACGCATTAGTCACGGCTGTGGCCGGTGATATCGGCGTCTGGCCGCTGCCCCCGAATAACTTGTTGGGAAGTTACCAAAGCCTAGGAACCATTGACCCCCGCTCGATTCCCTTAGCCGTGGCGGAGTTTAAGTCGCGCCCTCAGGGCAATCTCGACCGGGTCGCCTTTGTGATTGGTGCTCCCGCAGCCGGCAACCGATGGGACGTCGGGTTGCGTTTCGTCGACCTGAATACGGAACGTCTGTTACCTGACGACATCAAACTTTGGAGCGGACCGCTGCGGCTGGTGAGCATCGCCACAGCGGCGAACGGCGAACTGATGGCGATCAGCGGCAACGGGCAAAACGAGGTGCTGATTTACCGCACGAGTGACCTGCTCGCCGGTGCGCAGCAGGCGAAACCAATTCAACGCTTACGCGGGTCGGGACACGCGCAACAATTCGTGGCGTTTGCTAAGCGGGGTGAGAACACGGGGTTGGTCTTGAACGCGAAGCCGCGATCGGCCGCTGGTCAAAATGCACTTCAGGCAAACGATCAAGTCTTTGACATCACCGCTCGCTCGCTGAGCGCTGAGACCCAAGGTTGGAAGATCGTAACTCCCGACCGTGGCGGATGGGAAGCGGTTCCGGTCGAGAGAGACGCCGGGCCGGGACTGGAATTCCAGCTGAATGGTGTGCGGCAACGGACATTGGATTTGCAGGCGGACAAGGAATTTGATGGCGTGCGTGTTCTCGATGCGTGGGCGGTTTGCCAGGCGACGGACCATTGCCCCGCCCCGGTCGCCGCAGTCGCAACCGAGACGTCGGGACTGCCTCAACTGAGCTTGTACGACATGCAGAGCGGGCAGGAACTACGACGGTTTTCCGGACACGTAGAATCCATTGCCGACATGGCATTTTCAGAGGATGGCCGGCTGCTGGCGACCACCTCGCACGATCACACGATCTCGGTTTGGTGGTTGGCGGACATCGCCGACACGCTCTTGGGCAAACATGGATTGATTCGTAAACTAAAACTGAGCGACGACGAAGGGGCAATCATAGTCGATCGTGGTCTCCCAGAGTTGCCGCAAGGTAGTCAAATTACTGGAGCGGCGCGGCGCGGTGCCAATGGCGAGAATGTCCCCCTGCCCTTTATAACAGCCTGGGATTTTTACCGCTACGTCTCGCAATTGAAGCCGGGGCAATCGGCGATGATCACGATTGCCGGCCGCGCGCAACCGGTGGCCATTCCCGTTGAACAAGCGACCGACGAGCGCAAGCCGTTGTTCTCGTTGTTCTTCCCCGAAGGTGACGAACCGACATGGATCGGCTGGCATCCGATCGGTAAATACGATGCTCAAGGGCGCAACGCAGAATCGAGTCTGGGGTGGCATTTTAATACCGGCGATCCGAAGACGCCGGCGCGATTCGCTTCGACGGGAGAATATCGTCGGCAAAACTACGCACCTGGTCTACTAGAGCATCTCATCAAGCACGGTACTCCACCGGTTGCAGAACCACCCACACCGAGCATGTCGTTGGAAATCATCGCTCCACAAGATGGATTGGTCTACCAAGATCCTCCGAATCGACATCTGGTGGCCCGCACCGACCAATTGTTGGCGCAAGTGGAAATCATGCGATCCACCGAGAACGCAACCTTTACGGCAGACGTCTTTCCGGTCGGCAACATCAAATCGCTGCAGTGGCGTTTAGGGCAAGCGAATGCTCCGTTTCACGATTTCGCATTGACCAACGACCTCACCTGGGAAGCGGATCTTTCGGCCGCCCCTTGGGAAACAGGCGTGCGTGAATTTCTGGTGCGGCTGGAAACCGACGAATTGCCGCCGCGCGTTTTTGAAATCAAACAACAGCTCCGATTTCAGCGTCCCACACCCACAATCAACTTGAACGTGCCCAAAGCCCACACCCGAACGCCGGTTAAGAAATTTGCCTTCACAGGGGAAATTGTCGACCGCGCGGATGACGTCAACGCAACCATCAAGATCACGACCTGGAACGACGGACAACCACAGACCAAGACAATCGGCCCCAAGCTGTTTGCCCTGGAGGAATTGAAGGCCGCCCTCAAGCACGCAGTCGATTTGACGGCGGGCGCCAATCGGTTCGAAGTCATTGCGACCAACGCGCATGCCATGTCGGGATACGAAGACATCGAAACTGCGCGGAGCGTCTTCACCGTCGAATTCGTCGAATCGGGACCGCCTGTCATTGTGCTTTCGTCTGTGGATGAGATCGACGGTCGGAGCGGACTCAAGTTCCCCACCGGGACGGTGACCGTTGAAACTCCCGAGGTGAAACTGACGAGCCGGATTGAAGCGGACGCGGGACTGGAATCCGCCGAGCTTGTGGTGCTCCGCGGCGACAAGACGGTGATGAGGGAAATACTGGCGGTCGACTCGTCGAAAATTGATGTCGCAAACACCGTGAAACTCGAACCGGGCCCTCAAACGATTCGCCTGCAGGCAACGACCAAGGGAGGAAGAACCGATCAGTTCGACTTGGTCGTCAATTATATTCCGCCAACACCGTATGTGTTATTGACCAGTCCGAAGACACGTAGGGTCTCCCTGACATCACCGGTCGCTCCGCGCGTGGAGATCGAAGCATCGTTGTTGTCCGCGTCAGGTGTGTCGTTGACCGACCAACAAATAGATAAGTCAGCGACGATGTTTGTGAACGGTACGCGGATTGAGGCTGCACCGCGAATTGAAACGTCAGAGAATAATCCGCGGCGAGGTGTCTTGCATGCCACGATCGATGTTGAGCGGGGTGACAACCGAGTGGAATTGGTCTTAATAAACCAATGGGGCGGCGAGTCGCGGACGACGTTATGCGACGTGAGGTACAAAATCCCGCCGCAGATCAGCGAGATTACGCTCAAACAAACCCAATTCCCCAACGCGGCAGCAGAGTGCGAAGTGCGGTCGCCCCTCGAAATGGGTGCTCCGACTATTACATTATCGCGGAATGGTCAAACGCTTTCCAATGATCTGTATCGCGTTGAGGAAGCCGCCGACGGATTGGGAATCTGGCGGGTGACGGCCCCAGAGATTCCGCTCGTGGAAGGCAAGAACAGTCTGGTGGTTTTGGCGAAGAACCGGGATGGGCAAAGTGAACGCAGTAGCAACGAAACGGTTGTGAAAGCGCCGCCGCCAGTCCCAACCGTGCGAATCATCAGCCCCACGACCGATCAAGCGATTCAGACGACGCGCGTTTCGGTAGCGTTCACCGTTCGGTCTGGAAGTCCTTTGAAACGAGTCGACCTGATTTCTCGTTGCCCGGCGAAGGGCAAAGAAGAACGGCATCAACTCCCCGCCGAAGATCTGCCAACCGATAAAAACGAATTTGGCGAATATGGACTCGTCAAGGATTTCGAGGTCACGCTTGAACCGGGTGAGATGAACGAAATCTCGTTGGAAGCCACCAACGACGGGGGCATTTCTGCGCCGATCAATCCGGTGCGGCTGAACGTCCTGCAGGAACCGGTTCGCGTGGTGATTGACAAAATCGACGTTCCGACAGGCGAAGGAAAGCCGCTCAAAACCTTGTTCCAAGCAGGCCGCAATGTGTTTGACCGGCCCGCCGAGGAAGGACAAGTGCAAGTTTCGGGACATGTGGAATGGAGTTCACCGGCTGCGGCGCCGTCGTTGCACAAACGCTTCGTGCGCGTATCGGTCAACGGATTTATTCGCATGGCACAACTCGATCTCTCCCAAGTCAAAAATGGGCGTGCTGAATTTGCAGTCCCGGCTGTGCTCAACCGGGAACAAGAAAATCGTATTCGCATTCATCTGCCTCAAACGGCCGTTGAAATGGTGCCGCCCTATTTCGCCGATTGTACGAAACCGGAAACGCGGCAACACTTGCATCTGGTCGTCGTGGGAGTGGCCAAAGATGCCGAAGACGATGGACGTCCGGCTGACGAAGCACAGTTGTTGAATGAAGCGCGGGGGGCATTCCAAGTACGTGATGAGAAAAACAACGCGTTTACCGCACATACCATTCATCCGCTCGTCGGTGAAAACGCCACAATCACATCGATTCGTCGGCAGTTGCGTAAGGTCAAACGCGAGATGGATCGACGCGTCTTAAAAAGAGAGCCCAACGACGTGATCATTTTTGTCTACAAAGGCAAGGAAGTGGCCGGAGTCGATACGGATGACTTTGTCCTGGCGACGCATGACAACTGGGTTTCACCGCAAAGCAATGAATCGGCCATCTCTTGGAAATGGTTGAACCGGCACTTCAATAATATGCCGGGTGCGCATCTAGTGTTCCTAGAATCCCGGCCCGGTCCGATCAACGCGGCCAAAGAAAAATTTCCGGGCCTGCATCGATTGACGGATCAAGGAACGTTGGGGATGTTGCGCGTTGTGCAGGGTGGAATTCAACCGGGATCGGATCTACTGCTCGCCGTTGAACAATTTATGGTGGACGTCGTCAATCAAGGGGCAACGACGGTGCAATTGGGGACGCTTCACGATGCTCTGGGCAAATCGATTGCGCTGCGCGCCATGGCCTTTGAATCGGACGTCCCCGAGGATCTGCGTAGTCTGGTGCTGCTCAAACAAAAGAACTGAGTAACATTCGAAGACGAACCCTACTCTTGGCCGTCAGCCAGTTCGACCGAATCCTCCGGTTCGCGGGACTTGATCAGTGTGACTTCATTCCCTTTGTCGTTGTAGGTCACTTCATCGGCGAAGGCCTGCATCAGCATGACGCCGCGTCCGCCCGGTTTTTCCAAGTTGGCAGCGTCGGTCGGATCGGGCAGCAACGCCGGATCGAAACCGGGACCTTCGTCACGGATGGTAAAGCTGGCTTGGCCGCGCGTCATCTGCACCCGCACGTGGATCCGTCGATCCTTGTAGGGAGATTCCTTGGTCCGCTCTTTCGCGAGTTCGTAAAATGCTTTGTGATCGTTTTCGCGTAGTTCGGCTTCGAGCTCTAGATTGCCGTGATAAAAAGCATTTACCAAGGCCTCTTCGATGGCAATTCCGACTTGAATTCGTTCGGATTGCCCACAAACGCCCATGCGAATGATCGTTTTTTGCAGATGGTTCACCAACGAAGAAATCAGCGCCAACTCATTTTCAAGCACGTACGACGTGTCGAGCGACGAAATTTTGCGGGCCAGCCGCGTGTCCGAACGATCTTGCTGCGAAGCGGCCGTCACCCGGTCAATGATCTCCATCAAATCCTGGGCCAGTTTCCGTTTGGGAACGTAACTGACAGCGCCACAATGCAGTGCTTTAACGGCGATTTCCTCGCTGCCTTGCGCGGTCATCAAAACCACGGGAATCAGCGGGTAGAGCGTTTTGACCTGTTTGACGAGTTCCAACCCGTCCATATTAGGCATCTGCATGTCGGTCAGGACAATATCGGGGATATGCAACTCGATCTGTTCGAGAGCGTCGACACCGTCCTCGGCATAATAAATCGCGGCGTCGGATGTTTTCTCCAACAATCCCCCTGCCAATCGCCGATCGACCGCCGAGTCATCCACGACTAAAATGCCTGTCATGCGTTTGCTCCTATTGTGTTTTCGTCACCGTAGATCCGTCTTGGTTACTTATGTCGCGTCCATCTCGGCGACACAAACCGCCAATGCCGCCACCTCCGTTGCACCGACCAATCCTGCTACCGAGGATTCTATCTGAAACCGCCACAAATTTCAGGTCCGCCACCGGCATCAGCTTCATATTCGAGGCCCGCGCGAACAATCCCGCTTAAAATCCCCAACATATTCGTCCTTAAGGTTCGCCCAGCGAATGGGGATTAACGACAAAAGCTTTAAGTTCTCGTAGGACGTCGGCGATCATCGGTTGCAACCCAGCAAAAATCTTCGCCGCCTCAACGAGATTTCCCTCTCCGGCCGTTGCTTCCAATTTTGCTGCCACCTCCATGGGGGCAATTGCGCCAAACATCCGCATGCCGCCTTTGATTGTATGTGCGGCGCGGCTGAGTTCGCGTTCATTGCCGGAAGCGATCGAGGACTCGATAAGCGCCTCCATTTGCGGGCATTCGTCTACGAATGCAGCGGTCACGTCCCTCAACAATTCTCGATCCTGATCCACATTTTCTAGCGCCACCGACCAGTTGGGCGCGCCATTCCCGTGATGGGC
>Ga0316204_10010907_pt1 | contig 11553 bp, 7 predicted proteins | sample 6monrhotite_MG_2_FD_205661 | JGI IMG/M metagenome (GOLD analysis project Ga0316204, IMG submission 205661) | Microbial mat bacterial communities from mineral coupon in-situ incubated in ocean water Damariscotta River, Maine, United States -... | ecosystem: Environmental > Aquatic > Marine >...
TGGTGTAAAATCTGATGTAAAGTCTGGTGTAAAATCTGATGTAAAATCTGATGTAAAATCTGATGTAAAATCTGATGTAAAATCTGATGTAAAATCTGATGTAAAATCCGATGTAAAATCCGATGTTAAATCTGATGTAAAATCTGATGTAAAATCTGATGTAAAAGCTGATGTAAAAGCTGATGTTAAAGCTGAAGCTAAACTAGTTACAAAACCTAAAACTGCCGCTGCAAAAGTAAAAGATATTGATAGTTCTAAAAACACTAAAGCTAAACAGCCAAATCAGTCAAAAGAAGATGAATTAAAAGATAAATCTGAAGCTAATATTGTAAAAAAAGAACCAAGAAAGAAACCTACAAAAACGCCTGCTAAGGTTACAAAAAAAACAACCAAAACCCCAGTTGCGAAGACAAAAACAAAAAGTCCTAGCAAAATAATTGATACTAAAAAACCTGTAGAAAAATCTAAAGTTTCAAATAAAAATAATGAAGCTAATAATACTGAAAACAAAGTAATTAATAATGAGCCTGCCAAGCCCACTATACCATCCAAACCTAAAAAGAAAATGCCTGATCCGACTAGTGGCATCGACTTTGATATTTAATAAAGTTTAATGGTGTATTAATTTCAAGCCGTTTTAATGAACGGCTTTTTTGTTGATGTGAAAATAGTTAATGTTTATTTAATATCATTTTTACTCACTTCAACAGATTTGTTGAGGTCTTTTTAACTTTAAAACTTTGAATATTGGAATATATTTGATAAAAGTACACTTAAATTTTTAATTTAATAAATGGCCAACTATGAAATATATCATTCTAATATTTGTTTTTCTGCATTCAACCGCTACAATCTCTCAAACAATTGAACTTCTCACTGAGATTAACCTAGATAATTTTCAATCACTCAATGTAACTGAAAAAAATGCAATCTCTGCACAATTTAATAAGAGCTTGTTAATATCAGAACAGAAGTTTTTAACTATACAGTTGTCTAACTTTCAAACAATTACTATACAAAAAGCAAAGCTTAAACAAAAATCTATTAATAACTATAGTTGGTTTGGTCACATAAAAGGACAACCAGAACACACTGTTAACTTTGCCGTAGTTAATGATTCAATTTCTGGCTCTATTTTTACCGAATTGGGTATATTCGAAATAGTTGCACTTGGCAACAATCAAATCAAATTGATTCAATTAATCACTGAAAATTTTGAACAATGCCAAGGTACTTTAGAAGCCCCTAATATCTCTATTAATAACCTTAACAAGCATTCAAACAACAAATCACCATCAGGGACTATTGAAACTACTTTAGATGTATTAATATTTTATTCAAAAGATACATTAACTGCACTTGGCTCACATGAATCAGTTGAATCCACGGCTCAAGCATCAATTAACAATATGAATACAGCATTAGCTAACAGTCAGCTGATGTCTGGAATTGATGAAGTACGCTTATTGGCTGTATTAGCTTTAGATAGAGTTGAATCAGGAAGTGCCAGTACAGAATTAAATTGGTTAAGTTCGGATAGTACCGTCACCTCTCTTCGGAATTTATATGGCGCTGATCTTGTCTCAATGTTATCTGCAACAACTGGTGGTTGTGGAATCGGATATGTGATGAGATCACCAGGTCCTGGGTTTTCTGAATCCGCATTTCAAGTCACTAAATACACATGTGCCGTTGGGAACTTAACAATGGCCCATGAATTTGGTCATAATTTAGGTTTAGAACATAACCCAGAAAATTCTAATGCATGGCCAAATTCAGGATCTTATCCTTATTCTTTTGCACATTATCATAATGGTTCATACCGAACCGTCATGTCCTATTCTAATCCATGTGCTAATGGCTGCAGTCGAAGAATGTATTTTTCAAATCCAGATGTGGACTATTTAGACTTACCTACTGGAATTGATGAAACTAATGATAATACCAGAAGTTTAGAACAAACAACCTTATTCGCTGTAGACTTTAGGATGTTTACAAATGAATTTTTATTTTCAAATAGCTTTGAGTAATATCTTTAGTTTTTATAAACACAAAAACCGTTCATATGAACGGTTTTTTTTGACATAAAATAAGTACTGCTAATAAAGTTTCTATTAGCTAAATTTAACTAATTTTCAAATCCGTTTACAAATAAAATATCACTAATAGTCATACATTGAGCGGGTGTTTGGGTATTAGTCACTTCAATATCATCTAAAAACCATCCCTCTTCATTTACGGAGCCATCTGTTGAATAACTCCAACGGATTTTAATATCTTGACCTTGATAACTGGATAAATCCATATTATGTTTAGTCCAAGTTAGATTTGTACCAGAAAAGGCCGGTTCATTTTCATCATAACCACAGGCATCTGTGCTGCTTCTAAAAGTGTCATTGTAGCCAGGAGAAAGAGTGGCAGGGTTCCACAATTGTTCATCTGTTGTAATTTCAACGACTCCACCATCGTAACGAGACTCTATATCAAATGCAGTCCAGAAACTAAGTTGTGAACTTTCTCCTGGGGTTAACGTGATAGATTGTGATAATAAGTCATTACAGGTATTACTATTTGATTGAGACCAGTAACTTCTGTCTCCTGTGTTAGCTCTGGTAGTCACCTGCTCCCATCCAACGTGGCGATTTTGACCAAAACCAGAATCACCAATTTCTGCACCAGCCGAGAAAGTACCATTACTTATGACTCCTACTGCTGTATCTGATAGTTTCAAACTATTAGTATCTTGAGATTGATTGCTTTCATCTCTAGACCTCACTAAATAATAGTATTCTGTGCTATCTAATACATCAGGATCATGAAATTGATTACTGCTTATAGAAGAAGCAATTTTGTTGCTTTGATCAGGAATAAAGGCTGGGTCTGTTGATTTATACACATCATAACTTAAACTGGCATTACAATAACTGCTTGCACTATTCCATTGAATATCCATTCCACAATTAGCATTATTAGTACTGGAAACTGTGTTAACTCCATTAAATAAAGGAGCGGCAGTACACATGCCTGTAGTTATTGTTTCTACACACACTGACCGATCAGTTTCGCATTCACCTTCGGCATTTATTTTACTCACTTTATATCCTATAGCCACATCACCAGATGCAGTTATATCACTGTAGTTAGGTGTAGTAATTCCTGAAGCAATTTTCACGAAATTATCAACAGCACAACCACCTTCTGAGCGATAGACATTATAAGTCTCTCCTGCAACAATATCATTATTCCAAGTTAAATCAATGGTATTTGCACCATTGGCTTGAGCTAAAAGCCCCCCTGTTGCTGAGGCCACTGGGCACAACATAGGATCTAGAATAAATAAACCCTCACCAATACCACTCATAATTACATTACCGCTGGCAAAATAAGGATAATTACTCCATGCACCACTAAAGGAAGCTGCATCACTGGCAGGAAATCCATCAAAACTTGCCACTTCAATAAAGTTATTGTTACCAATATCCGTGATATCAACAACACTTAATCCACTGGTATAATTAGTTAAGTAAGCATAATTGCCTTTTATATATAAATTATGATCAATTGATGCCTTTGGGCCATTATAAAAACCTTTTAATAGTGGATTATCTAAATCAATTAAGTCCCAGATATAGGTTTTGGTATTATGACCAGCCCTTTGTTCATCTAACTCATCATTCATCATATAATAGCGTTGATCTTCAGTTAACCACCCTTGATGAGTATACTGATGATTATCATATCCAGTACGTGACAATTGTACTGGATTATTTTTAACAGTCACATCTACAATAGTTAAAGTGTCTTCATTAGAATTAAAACAAATCTCTTGGCCTGTATGCTCAATATCTGGGCCATTATAAATGACACATTGTGCATCGTGAGTATAACCATCTGAACTAAAACAGCCTGCATCAGTTGGACTTGTTGGTGTTTGAATATCAATCATGTGCAATCCACCACTACAAGTTCCCGCACCCACAGCATAGGCAAATCCAGTACTTTCATTAATGACAATGTTATGAGCACTTCCAAAATCAGAAAAATGCGCATCATTTGTAAATACCTCAGGTGGAGAAACAACATTTCTAAGTCTAGTCAAGTCAAAAACTTGCATACCATGTCCACTGGCTTCAGAAACAATATAAGCATGATTTGCATAGGTTTTTATATCACGCCACGAACTATTTGTCGTGTGAGTGGGTAATTTCCCTAAATAAATTGGCGCTCTGGGATCACTAATATCTATAAAAGCCGTACCATTATTTAATCCCATCAAAGCATATTCTTTACCATCTATAGGATCTGTCCAACCCCAAATATCAGAGCCAGAACCAGCTTCAAAAGTATCAAGATGAATTCTTTGTAATAAATCTATGTTTTCACATGGATAAATATCTGCCAAACCCGTACTTTCATCACAGGGAGTAAATGGATGCGCAAATAAGTTGAAACTCACAAAGGTAAATAGCAGGAATAATTTTTTCATAGTCTTAGTAAAATTTAATCAAGAGAATAATAGCACACCATCAAACATGAAAAGTTAAATAAATCACATATATTGAAATTTAATAACATGAATAGATTGAATTAATTTAATATGAAAAGTTAAAAACAAAAAACTCTTAAAATTTTATGACATGAATTTTTATATTCTTAGACCCTTTTATGACCAATTGGTAATAAATCCAAAAATATACTTGACCAATTGGTCATAAAACGATATCATGCTCAAATGAATATTGGCAGACCTCGAAAATTAGAACCCGATGCGATCCTAGAGATTGCTACAGGCATCTTTTGGGCCAAAGGTTATGAAGCCACAAGCATTGCTGATATTTTAAAAGCCACCGGTTTACATAAAGGCAGTTTATATCAAACGTTTGGAGATAAGAAATCACTTTTCATTGCGTGTTTGTCCTGTTATCAAGAACAAATGCTAGAAAAAGTTTCTAATACCATTAAATCTGCTAAAAATCCAATTCAAGGTATAAGAATAGCTTTACATGAAATGATAGACGAAACTTGTACCATTGGTGAATGTAGTAACAGAGGCTGTTTGGCCGTTAATACATTGGTTGAAACAGCACCACATGATGATGACATTCGAAATGTTTTAGAAAAAAATGAACACAGGGTTCAGAAACACATGATTGAGACATTAACAATGGCTGAAAAAGAATTTAATCATCAATTAACATTTTCTCCAGAAATTACTTTTGGAATGATAATGACATTTATGTGTGGACTTAATTCTGTTTCCAAAAACATGATAGATATAGAACAAAGTAAACAACTTTTAGATACACAACTACAAATGTTAGGGTTATAAAAAACCTTAACTTTTTTTGATTATTAAATGACCAAATGGTCATAAATGCTAAGTATAATAGCATGGAGTAAAACTAATGAGTAAGTATTTTAAATTGATCGATTTATTTGCAGTAAATCTGACCAAACTAGTCATCAATAATAGATTATTGGTGTTGTTTTTAGCCTTTCTGATTGCATTTGGTGCTGGTTCAGGAGGCCGATTTTTAAGTTTTTCAACTGATTACAGGGCTTTCTTTTCTGATGCCAACCCAGAATTAATTGCTTTTGAAAAGCTACAAACAGTGTATTCAAAAAACGATAACATCATTATTGTTTTGGAACCCAAAGATAAGGAAGTTTTTACCAATCACACTTTAGATGCGGTTGAATGGTTAACTGAAGAAGCTTGGCAAATTCCCCATACACAAAGAGTCGATTCAATCAGCAACTTCCAATACACATATAGCGAAGAAGATGATCTTATTGTCGAAGATTTGGTAGAGAACGCGCTAAACTTGTTACCAGCTGAGTTGACAAAAATTAAAACCATAGCCATGGCTGAACCATTATTACACAAACAACTCATCAGTGAAAATGGCAATGCAACCGCCATCAATATTACCCTAAATTATCCCCAAAAAGAATTAATGGAAGTACCAGAATCAGTGGCAAAAGCGCGCGCTCTTGCCAGTGAATTAGGTGAGAAGTACTCCAACCTAAAAATCTCTGTAAGTGGTGTATCCATGTTGAACAACGCTTTTTCTGAGGCCGGTTTTGGAGATATGCAAACATTAGTCCCTATCATGTTTGGTGTGATTTTGGCATTAACCTTATTAATCATCAGGTCATTTACAGCCACATTCGCCACCATTATCATCATCTTTTTATCCAGTATATTTGGCATGGGAATGGCTGGGTTTTTTGGCATAAAACTGACCCCTATTTCTGCCTCAGCTCCCACCATTATCATGACATTGGCCATAGCAGACTCTTTACACATTTTGATATCACTAAAAACCTTTTTAAGAGAGGGCATGAATAAATCAGCAGCCATAACCGAAGCTATCAGGGTAAACTTTATGCCAGTAACGATTACGTCATTAACCACTATCATTGGCTTTTTGGCTTTAAACTTTTCTGATTCACCGCCATTCTGGCATTTAGGTAACATTACCGCCATGGGTATCTTTATGGCATGGTTATTATCATTGGTATTATTGCCTGCATTGATGCACTTATTGCCAATGAAAGCCCCAACAAAAGCATCAAAAAGTGATGCCATGATGACCAAGTTAGGTGACTTTGTTGTACACAACCCTAAAAAACTCATCGTTACATTGGGCTTAACCAGTATCTTTCTGATTTCATTTATCAGCAAAATAGAATTTAATGATCAATGGGCAGAATACTTTGATGAAAGCATCAAATTTAGGCAAGACACCGATCAAGTCGTACAAAATTTTGGGGTCTATCCTGTTGAATTTTCAATGCCAGCAAGAACTTCCGGAGGCATAAGCGATCCAGGCTATTTACAACACTTGGAAAATTTTACAGAATATTTAAGAGCACAGGAAAACGTGAAGCATGTTTATTCGTACTCTGAAATTATTAAACGTTTGAACAAAAACTTACATGCTGATGACGAAAGCTATTACAAAATACCCAGTGAGCCAGAATTATCTGCCCAGTATTTATTGTTTTATGAGATGTCGCTTCCATTTGGATTAGATTTAAACGACCGAATTAACATTGATAAATCAGCCACAAGAATCACGGCCACTATGGGTAAGACTTCTACAGCTGAGACTAAAGCCTTTTTAGAAAAGACACAAGAATGGATCAAATCCAATCTGCCGGATTATATGCAATCCATAGTGCCAACCAGTACACAAGTAATGTTTACTTATATTGCTGAACGAAACGTTAACAATATGATAGCTGGTACCGTTGGTGCGGTATTGGTCATATCGTTAATATTGATGTTTTCATTGATGAATTGGAGATTGGGATTATTGAGCCTTGTTCCAAATGGCTTACCCATACTCACAACATTTGGTGCCTGGGCCATATTGGTAGGTGAAGTTGGTTTTTCTGTTGCCACAGTTGCCTCAATCTCTCTGGGTATTATCGTTGATGACACCGTCCATTTCTTATCTAAATACGTCAGAGCACGTGATGAAAAAGGATTGGATGCAGCAGATTCTGTAAAATATGCCTATAAAAATGTGGGTGTGGCCATCTTGGTAAACACTGTCATATTGGCCAGTGGATTTCTTGTCATGACCACTTCAACATTTAAAGTGAATTATGACATGGGCATGTTAACAGCGATTGCCATAGGGTTTGCCTTGATCCTAGACTTTTTATTATTACCCGCATTACTGGTGTTTTTTGACAGAAAGAACACCGCACAATCAAAAATTGGAGAAACAAAAATGAACAAAACAAACACAAAAGCCAGTTTATCGACAGCGATATTTCTGACTATGATACTATCGCCAGCCTTATTGATGGCACAAGACACTGACTTAGCAAACAAAGGTCATGAAATATCCGCTAGATCAGACAGAACTGACCGAGGCTTTATCGACAGCGAAGTAGATGTGACCATGATTTTACGAAACAAAGCAGGACAAGAGTCTTCTCGCTCCATGAGCTTTGTTACATTAGAAGTCGCTGACGAATCAGTTGGTGACAAATCTTTAGTAGTGTTTAACACGCCAAAAGACGTCGAAGGCACCGCATTGTTGTCTCATGCAAAAATTCTTGATCCGGATAACCAGTGGCTGTATTTACCCGCATTAAAAAGGGTAAAACGCATTTCATCCAAAAACAAATCAGGGCCTTTTGTAGGTTCAGAGTTTGCCTTTGAAGACTTTACATCTACAGAATTAAATAAATACAGTTATATTTGGCTACGTGAAGAGCCTTGTGGTGGCATGACATGTGATGTGATTGAACGTAAACCCAAATATGAATACTCAGGTTACACAAAACAAATCGCTTGGATTGATCAAACAGATTTCCAATTACGCAAAGTAGATTTTTATGACCGCCGTGACAGCCTTTTCAAAACTTTATCATTAGAAGATTATAAAAATTATAATGGCATTTGGCGCTCACAAAAATTAAATATGGTGAACCATAAAAATGGCAAGAGCACAGATTTGGTTTATTCTGATTACAAATTCAAGGTCGGCTTAAAAGACAATGATTTTGTTAAAGGAAAATTAACACAGTTACGTTAATATAGAAATTATCATGAAAAAAATATACCTACTATTCACTGTTCTCATATTTAACACGGCACTGGCAGAAGAGATCGACTTTTCAGCTAGTCTCGGTATTGAATTAAGAGGGTTTATTCAAAGTACAGATTCAGTCAATCAAGCCAATGGAATCGTTCCATCGTTTATATTTGAACCTGAAGTCAAATGGAGAAGCGATGATAGAAAAAATCGTTTTAGCTTTGTTGGATTTAGCCGTTATGACGAGCAAGACTCAAGTCGATCACATTTTGATATACGAGAGCTTTATTGGTCACATAACTCAGGAGACTGGACGACATTAGTAGGCATTAACAAAGTATATTGGGGTGTGGCTGAATCCGTACATTTAGTAGATGTGATTAATCAAACAGATTTAGTTGAAGACATTGATCAGGAAGCCAAATTAGGTCAACCCATGCTTCACATAAGCAATCAAAAAGATTGGGGTAAATTGGATTTTTATCTATTGCCTTATTTTAGAGAAAGAACCTTTCCTAGCATTGACGGACGCTTTAATTTTGGGCTAAACGTTGCCGATGATGCAATTTACCAATCAAGTTCTGATAAAAATCATATAGATTTAGCCTTTAGATACAGCCATTATTTTGGCGATGTAGATTTAGGCTTTCATCTCTTTGATGGCACAAATCGAGAGCCTAGAATCATACCCAACTCAGATTTTACACAATTAATTGCCACCTATGATCAAATGACGCAACTAGGCATAGATATCCAATACACAAATGAGGCGTGGCTATGGAAATTCGAAAGCATTTACCGTAAAACAGACATTGATAATTTTATGGCTGCGGTAGCTGGTTTTGAATACACATTATTTCAAATAAATGAGACTGCCGCAGACTTAGGGCTATTAATAGAGTACCAATATGATGACAGAAATGTCTTATCAGCACCAATCACATCTGATAATGATTTATTTCTAGCGACACGTTATGCATTTAATGATACGCAAGATACCAGTATTTTAGCCGGCGTAGTTATTGATATAAAAAACGATACAACTTTTTTTAATATTGAAGCTGAACGCCGAATAGGTAAAAACCTCACTGCCGAATTAAGAATAAGAGCATTGACTAACGTCGATATTAATGACAATGCTTATGCTTTTGAAAATGATGATTATGTACAAATAAAAATGAGTTGGTATTTTTAATATTGAATAATGCAATTTTATTTTTTAATAGAAAAATAAATAAAATTAAGCTATCTAGTGTTAAAAAACAACTCTGTAATAATCTTGCTTGATAGTAAAAATCATGAAAAAATTTATTTAATGTTAATAAATAGAGTTACCATTATGTTAATATTATCGAATTAAAAAATCATGGGTCATTAGGCATTCCTAAATTAAATTACAATAATAAGTACAATAAGAAAGTTAAAATTTCAGTTTATAACAACCTTAAAACCACCCTACAACTGTTAAATAAAACCCAACAAAAAAATTTAATAATAGCCATTGGATTAGCCTTGGCTTTTAAATTCTTTCCTTTGACAAATGCATTAATTCACTCCTTTCAAACCATGTTTCATGAACTTGGACATGCACTAACTGCTTGGTGTTTCGGACACTTTGCTATACCCAAATTTGATCGATTTAACGGAGGAGGAGTCACAGAAATATACCCTAGATCCATTATAATCAGCGTGTTTGTTTATGCATTTATCATAGCCAATTATTTTTATATAAAAAAATATTCAACACCCTATTATTTAAAAAAATGGTGGATTCTTTTAATTGTTTTTTCAATAGCATTTTTTACAGAATTACACTTTGATTTTATTACCTTTATGGGAAAAGGTGGTGAGTTGATTTTTAGTTTGCTCGCCGCTTGGTATGGATTGAGCTTGTGTAGATTAAAGACGAGTTTTAAAGCAACATTTTATCTAACCTTATCAATGATATTGTGGATAAACTCAGTTAAAGAATCAATCATGTTAATCTTTAATGATGAAGAGAAATCAAAATACCTTTACGGAAAAATACAAACACTAGGTGGTGATCCAGCCATGAATGACTTATTAAAACTTGAAAAAAGTAGCGGGCTATCCATAGATTTTTTTAATGCTTGGTTATTAATACTGGCCTTTTTAACAATGTACAAAATCATTAAAATGTCGAATATTCCATTCGTATCCAAAATTAAGTTTTATCAATATATAAAACAGATAATTGACTCGATTTTACACCCAAAAAAATCAAATGGAATATAAAATAAGCTTAAAAAATCTATACATTTTATAATGAAATTAAACCAATCTTAGCAATCTAATTTTCTTCTTCATTAAAGTTGCGTGTTTGGATTATTGATCATCTATGTATAAAATTAACCTTTGAATATTTGTTTCCTTAAAGATTTTATTTTACCCAGAATAACAAAATACTCAGCAGAGTTGTTTCCTGAAGTAAAGGTCAACTCTACTAATCTCCGTTGCAGAGATTTAATTTCCATATTGATCTCTATATCTACAGCAGACTTTCTTTTTTGAAGTTTTTTAACAAGTAAATTTGTTTGTGCAATAGTCATATTTCTAGCCTTTATTATTATGCGAATAATTTTAGAAATTTGATAAAGTAATTTATATAGGTGTTTTCCTAAATTTTTGTAGGAATTTTCCTACATAGCAACAAAAAATTCAGTTATAAAATACTTATAATATAGGCTATTTAGAAAGTATATCGACTGTTATTATTAATACATGAATTTAATATTAAAACTCAATTTCAACTTTATTTAAATTTTGATTGCTAGTGACAAAGTCATTTAAAATAGCAGTATGTCCTACACTAATCTCAATTGCATAGTAACCAGTACTGCAATGTAATTCAGCAGATAGAGCGGTGTTAGAAGTGATGACATCACCACAACTAACTGCGTAAATTGGTCTAGAAATTAAAATAGCAAAAATGACCATTAATAGATTTAAAAATTGTGTTGTGTTCATAGTTTCC
>Ga0316204_10010908_pt1 | contig 11552 bp, 8 predicted proteins | sample 6monrhotite_MG_2_FD_205661 | JGI IMG/M metagenome (GOLD analysis project Ga0316204, IMG submission 205661) | Microbial mat bacterial communities from mineral coupon in-situ incubated in ocean water Damariscotta River, Maine, United States -... | ecosystem: Environmental > Aquatic > Marine >...
GTAGCAGTTGCTCTGTATTCGACACCTTTGTAGTGGCGAAATATCTCAAATCCCTCTGGAAAGTGAACCTTGTACCGTGCATCAATTATGCCTTGCGCCTTGGATGCCTCGATATGCTGATCGATAGCCGACTTGGGGCAGTCCAGCAGTCGGCGCAGAATGTCATCTTCGCCTTCTTCCCCTTCTTCGCGGATAGACCACAGCTTGGCGAATACGTCCGTTGAAATGCTGATTGTGCGCATATGAAATACTCCTAAACTTATTTGTAGGGAGGGTAGGAGAAAATGTAGCGAAAGTCAACGTTCCCGTTTGGGTGTTCAACAATCAGGTGGTTTTTGAACGCCAGAACTGGACACCCAAAAACGGCAGATTTCCTTGGTTCGATCTTGGTGAATTTAGAAGGGTTTTTTGAACAAAGGCTGAATCACGAACTGAGCAAGATGCAGCGTTGCTAAATGGATTGGATGCTCAGTTGGAAGAGCGTATGTTGGGTCTCTTATCGGATAAGTTGATCGAGGGCCCTTGATAGTGACAAAACCAATACCGGCAAAACCGAAGATCGTTGATGCTCACTGCAACAAATGTGTTGGCACCAGAAGGCATGATGTTCTTCATGAGGAAGCGACTTCCTGGTCCGATGAGATTGATGATCGCTTTTCCGTTGAAGGTGGCGATGCATACGAAATGTTACGCTGTTGTGGTTGCGGAGAAATCTGTCTTCGGCATCGGTCATGGTTCTCGGAGGACATCGATGAGCATGGAGGTCCTGCAATACGGGAGAGATGTTTCCCGCCTCGTATTTCTCGAAGAAAACCAGATTGGCTTTCCGACTTCAAATCTTCTCCGTTCTGGGCTGGCGATACGCTTGTTGAGCAGTTGCTCGAGGAGATTTACGAGGCTCTTCACAGTAACTCTAGGCGACTTGCAGCGATGGGGGTTCGTGCGCTAATCGAGCATGTGATGATTGACAATGTTGGAGACAAAGGCACGTTCGCCGGAAATCTTGAAGCCTTCACGAAGGCAGGGCACATTTCAGTATCGCAGAAGAACCGATTGGGAACGATCCTTGAGGCGGGTCACGCATCCATCCATAGGGATTTCAGGCCAAGCGCAGATGATCTAAAGACATTACTCGATATTACCGAAAGCGTTATTGCTGATGTTTACGTTCATGGCGGACGAGCAGAGGCACTGGGAGACCGTATCCCGCCAAGGGTGAAAGCAGGGAAGGCCGTTGACCCGTCCTGAATGTCGGTTTCGGTGGGTAAGGGGGGGACGATCGTTTCCGTATCTATATGATACCCTCTCACAGATTTTTCCCAGAACCTACTGCTTCAAACACGAAGATCTATCTCCGTCCACTCGACCTTGCAAATCGCTTCGTACAGCTTCGAGAGCGGCATGTCCTTCTTGTAAACAACCTGACTGGTGCCTTCGCCTTCATGGCCCGTCAGTTCATCAATGATGGCCGTTGAAACATCTGCGGCGAACAGCTTTGTGGTTACACCATGACGGAACGAATGGTAATCGAGACCTTTCTGGTAGACGCCCACGTCACGCCGGTATTGTGACCACCACTTGGTGAAGTAGTAGCCCAGCTTCGCGTCCGGTCCGCCAGGCTTCAACTCGGGGAATAAATTGCTCTCCGGTTCGGGAGCCATGGCTTCGGCGTATTCAAGAAATCCAAGGGCCTTCACTGCGGGATGAACAGGAACTCGCCGAACGGATTGGCCGTTCTTCACTTGGCGGCTGCCTTCGTCGTTGATGTCGAAGTACCAGATGCCATCATGCTGCTTGAGGTCCGACCGTTGGAGTTGCGCGAACTCTTCCAGACGATTGCCATGGTAGAGACCAAGGATTGGCAGCCAGAACTTCTCGTCATTGATGATGGTTGTTCCCGGTCTTGATCGTCGATCCTTTGAAAAACTTCCAGTCCAGACGGGTGACGAGAACAGTTTCGTCAACGCGTCCCCTTCCCACATCTGACGCTTCTTGTTGGCCCGACCCTTTGTTGGGAACTCGAAGCCGTAAGCAGGATTCTCGCCTTCGTACTCGCCACGCCGTTTCAAGTAGGTGAAGAGACGCCCGAGAGCGGAGAAGTGACGTTTGACAGTTGTCATGGACAATCGATCGAACTCTTCCTCTCGTGTCTTCTCGACGATCTCGGCCAATGGAAGGTCCCGCCACACGGCCTTCTTGGCCCACAAAGTAGGTAGCTGTCGCAGCACATCATAGAACGGTGTCAGCGCCCTGTGGCTGTATGCCTGAACCGGTTTGTCCCCGCAGTGTTCAATGAACATCCGATAGGTGGCTTTGTTCTGCGCAAGTGTTTGACCTCGCCATCCCTCGTCCTTGACCATGAAGTCGAGGAAATCAGGTAGAACTTCGGAAAACAAGGGTCCAGTCGGAGCAGTGGGCGTGGCGACCGGCGTTTGCGGCTCTAGAATGATCAGTTCAGCCACTCCCGTGATCCGTTCCTTCGCTCTCTCCATGACCTGGATGTTGGATTGTATCAACCCGAGACCGAGCGGGACACGCTGACCCTCGGGCAGTTGATGTTCGGTCATCAGCTGACTTAGTGCCGGTTCCATGCGCTTGATCTCACGACGAGCCAACCACTCCCGATAATCCCCGAGAATGTCATTGATAACATCCAGATCGGCATCAATGGGGTCAGTGTATTTATCGATGTTTTGTGCGTAGACAGCTTTGCCAGATTTGGCGGCGTAGTGCTGCTCAAGGTCTTCATCGAGAGCGGCTCTGAGGTGCTGTCGAAGGATGGTCTGAAGGTCTTGTGTGGTCATCTTATTATTGTTCTTTATGACGTGATCAAACGAGTGACCGAGGACAGTAACCAGATGTTCGGCTTCGCGGAAGCCTTTGGTGCGAAGGGACACCGCAATGTCGCCTTTGTGCGGATTGGGAAGGCGGCGACGGTAGTAGTAAACACCCCGTTTTCGGGAAATGTGTGAGCATTGTGTGAGCATCGGCGATCACCTTGTCTGGATTGGACCAAACCGAGGTGAAAAAACTTCAGCAATTACAATAGGTTATGGAGTTGTGGTGGCTGGGGAACGTGGATTCGAACCACGATTGACGGTGTCAGAGACCGCTGTCCTACCGTTAGACGATTCCCCATCAGGGTGATGGTTGCCAGAACAGGGTTACCTGACCGGCGGAACGCTACATAACATACCCAATGGTGCTTGTGTAGCACGTTTTTACTGAATTTTTTCATCGCCTTGGCGTGTTCCTGCCCGGCGTGTAGTATCGCCCCATGACATCGTCACTCGCGGGGCAAGCCGACGTAGCATTCCAGATGTGGGCGACCTACGGCCTGATCGCCGGGGCGTTGGCGCTTTATGTGTCTGAGCGACTGTCCATCGAGGTCACCTCCATCGGTGTGATTTGCGTCCTGATGGTGTTTTTTCACCTCTTTCCCGTACCCGGTGCAGATGGCATCAATGTGTTGGGGCCAGAGCGCCTGTTGCAGGGATTTTCAAATCCCGCCCTGATCACCGTACTGGCCTTGCTGGTGGTCGGCCAGGGTATGGTGCGGACCGGAGTGCTGGACAAGGTGGCGCGCCTGGTGATCAACCTTGGTCGCGGCCTGGGCTGGCTGTCCATCGCGGTGGTCATGACCATGGTCCTGATTATCAGCGGATTCCTGAATAACATACCTGTTGTCGTTATCTTTATTCCGGTGGTTCAGGTGTTGGCCGACCGGATCGAACGCCCCGCATCCAAGATGATGATGGGGTTGAGCTATGCCTCTGTGTTGGGCGGTATGACGACTTTGATTGGCTCGGGGACAAATTTGCTGGTGTCCGGTGCCCTGGTGGGGATGGGCGAAGCTGAACTGGGTTTCTTTGACTTTACGGTGCCGGGTTTGGTTCTTGCCACCGCCGGGATGGCCTATGTTTTGTTGTTCTTGCCGCGATTGCTGCCCGAGCGTTCCTCGCTGGCTCATCGCATTATGTCACGTTCGCCCAAGCATTTCATGACCCAGATCATTGTCGGGGAAGAGTCCCGGTTGATCGGTTCCCAGGCGGTAGGTGGCATTATCAGCAGTATGCCTGACGCGCGGGTCCGGATGATCATTCGCGGCGAGCGGGTGGTGACACCACCGTTCCATGAATTTGTTATCGAACAGGGCGACCTGATCGTCGCGGCGGCATCGCGCAAGGTTCTTTCAGCGGTAATGCGTGATGACCCGGGCATTATGGAGGCCGCATCAACCGAACCCGGCGGCGAGGCGGCCCTGGAACAGGGCGAGCGGGTCATGGCGGAAGTGATGATCGCACCGGCGTCGAGCATGGTTGGTCTGCGCCTGCGTGAAACCGGGTTTCAATTGCGGACCCATTGTTTCGTGGCGGGCGTTCAGCGCCGTGCTCAAATGATCCGTTCCCGCCTGCCCGATACTGTGCTTGCCGCGGGCGATGTTTTACTGGTGCAGGGTGAACGTGAAAATATTCGCGCCTTACGCACGGATCGCAACGTCGTGCTAATGGAATGGTCAACCGAAGAGATGCCGGTGACCCATCATGTGCGGCGGGCCGCGATGGTGTTTTTGGGCGTGATTGTGTTGGCGGCGACAGGGTTGATGCCGGTGGTCGCGGCGGCGATGATCGGTGCCGTAGCCATGATCGCGTTGGGGGCGCTTAATCTGCAACAGGCGGCACGGTCGCTGGATTCCAAAATACTGACCATGATCCCGGCGGCGTTGGCCATGGGGGCATCCATGCAGATGACCGGCGGCGCCACCTATTTGGCGGAAAGTATGACGTCGGCAATTCACGGTGCCGGGCCTGCGGTGATCTTGTCAGCATTTTTCCTGTTCACGGCAGTGATGGCCAACATCATCAGCGCCAAGGCGACCGCCGTCCTGTTTACGCCCATTGCTGTAGAAGTGGCGCGCGAAGCAGGGGTAGACCCGCACATTTTCGCCATATCGGTTGTATTCGCCGCCAACTGCGCCATCGCCACACCGATTGGCTATCAAACCAGTATTCTGGTGATGGGGCCGGGGCATTACCGGTTCGCCGACTATTTCCGTGCCGGTGCGCCATTGATTTTGATCCTGTGGATTGTTTTTTCGCTTTTTGCACCATGGTATTATGGGCTGTAAGGCGCAGGTGCCGTCACTGCTCTATACGACTTTTTATTGAGGGTTTTCCCTTGTTTCACAGGGTACATATCTTTTCCGTAATATAAATTTATTGAATATGTTCAGCGCATCCCTATAGTCCCTTTCAAGAAAGAGGATTTAATCCCGGGTGTGGCTTCAATTATAGATCGGAAACCTTTCATGCAGATCGCAAATTTGTCCCTAACCGCCAAAACAGACCTTGCGACAATTCGTCCAGATGCGGCCGTTTCGAAGGCTGTGGCGCTCCTGAACCAGAATAATATCGGTGCCTTGCCGGTGTGTGATTCCTCCGGCACCCTGATTGGCATTATTTCAGAACGCGACATCGTGCGCGGCTTGTCAAAAGGCAACACCGACCTGGATCAAGTGATTGTTGAAGACTTGATGACTGCCAACGTCATCACCTGCAGTTCGGATGATGATATCGAAGATATTATGGCGGTCATGGACGAAAACCATATTCGCCATATTCCGGTTATGGGTGCAGAGGGTTTAAGCACGATGATCAGTTCCCGCGATGTCATGGCGGCGGCACTGGCAGAAGCGAAAACCCACGTCAACACACTCAGCCTGGCCTACGAGATGGTGCGCTAAGACACTTTCTTCGGCCGGGTTGTTACGGCAGCATTAACAGGCTGGCGAGGGCTATTTTTCGGAAATTTTTGCACCCGCAGAACGCCGGTCATGATTCTTAAGGATTCGTTTGTCGCCGTTTGCGCAGCCCCGTGCCGGGCCGAAACCCCCGGTTATTCCGGTATTCAAATCAGCAATTGACGCACTGCAGCAATGCTCCTATAAGCGCTGTGGGCCAACGCTCCCCAACGGGCGTCAGCCCTTCTGTAAGGAAGGGAGTACAAAATGAATCCTATTCAGAAACCGGACATGTGTCCGGAAAATCCCCAATTCTCATCTGGCCCCTGCGCCAAACGTCCCGGATGGTCCGTGGACGCTCTTTGTGATGCCCTGACTGGTCGTTCGCACCGTTCAGGTCCCGGCAAGGCCAAACTGGCCGAAGCCATCGACCGTACCCGCGCTGTATTGGGTATTCCCGACGACTACAAAATTGGCATTGTGCCCGCATCCGATACCGGTGCCGTGGAAATGGCCCTGTGGTCATTGCTGGGTGCCCGTGGCGTTGACATGCTGTCATGGGAAAGCTTCGGTGCCGGATGGGTGTCGGATGTCAAAAAGCAATTGAAGCTGGATGATGTCAGGTCGATCGAAGCCGGATACGGCGCATTGCCGGACCTGTCCCAGGTTGATTTTGACCGCGATGTCGTGTTCACCTGGAACGGCACCACGTCTGGCGTATGCGTGCCGGACGGCGACTGGATCGATAGCGACCGCCAGGGCCTGACCATCTGCGATGCGACATCGGCAGTGTTTGCCTATGACCTGCCGTGGGACAAGCTCGATGTGACGACCTATTCATGGCAGAAGGTAATGGGGGGCGAGGCCGCCCACGGCATGCTGATTTTAAGCCCCCGCGCTGTTGAACGGTTGGAAAGCTACACCCCGCCCTGGCCCATGCCGAAGATTTTCCGCCTGACCAAGGGCGGCAAACTGATCGATGGCATTTTCAAGGGTGAAACCATCAACACGCCGTCCATGCTGGCGGTGGAAGATGCGCTCGATGGCCTGAAATGGGCCGAAAGCATCGGTGGACTGACCGCCTTGATGGATCGCTCGAAAGCCAACCTGGCGGCCATCGAAGATTGGGCCGGGCGCACGCCCTGGGTCGATTTTCTGGCATCGGATGCCGCCAATCGGTCCCGCACGTCGGTGTGCCTGAAGGTGGTCGATGGCGAAATCGCTGCGCTATCCGCAGGCGACCAGGCGAGCTTTGCCAAGCAAATGGCAGGCCTGCTCGACAAGGAAGGTGCGGCGTTCGACATTGGCGGCTACCGCGATGCGCCTGCGGGTTTACGCCTGTGGGCCGGTGCCACCGTCGAAACATCCGATTTTATGAGTCTATTTCCGTGGCTTGACTGGGCCTTTGCCGAAGTCAAATCCACGATGATTGAAAACAAAGGTTGATCCCATGCCAAGAGTCCTGATTTCCGATAAAATGAGCCCGCTGGCGGCTGAAATTTTCGCCGAACGCGGTGTCGATGTTGACGTTATCACGGGGATGAGCCCCGAAGAATTGATCGCCTGTATTGGCGATTACGATGGCTTGGCCATTCGGTCCTCCACCAAGGTTACCGCCAACGTTTTGAATGCGGCGAAAAACCTTAAAGTCATCGGACGGGCCGGGATCGGTGTCGATAACGTCGATGTCAATGCTGCGACCGCTGCCGGTGTTGTGGTTATGAATACGCCCTTTGGCAATTCCATCACCACGGCGGAACACGCCATCGCCATGATCATGTCGCTGTCGCGCGACATTCCTTCGGCCAACGCATCCACGCACGCCGGTAAGTGGGAAAAATCCCGCTTCATGGGGGTTGAAATCATGGGCAAGGTGCTGGGCATCATAGGCTGTGGCAATATCGGTGCTGTGGTTGCTGACCGGGCGCAGGGCCTTAAAATGCGGGTCATCGCATATGATCCGTACCTGTCGGTGGAACGGGCAGGGGAACTTGGTGTTGAAAAAGTTGAACTGGATGATTTGTTCGCCCGCGCCGATTTCATATCCCTGCACACACCGCTGACCGACGCCACCCGCGATATCATCAACGTAGGCTCGATCGCCAAGATGAAGCCGGGTGTGCGTATCGTAAACTGCGCCCGTGGTGGATTGATTGTCGAGGCCGACTTGAAGGCAGGCCTGGATAGTGGGCAGGTCGCGGCCGTCGGCCTTGATGTGTTCGCCGAAGAACCGGCAAAAGAAAACGCCTTGTTTGGCATGGAAAACGTGATCGCGACGCCGCACTTGGGCGCCTCGACCACGGAAGCCCAGGAAAAGGTCGCCTTGCAGGTGGCCGAACAACTGGCCGATTACCTGATGACGGGGGCCGTTACCAACGCCCTGAATATGCCGTCGGTAACGGCGGAAGAAGCACCGCGCCTGAAGCCTTATATGAAACTTGCCGAACAATTGGGCAGCTTTGCAGGGCAGGTCACCGAATCGGCCCTGAAAGGTGTTACCATTGAATATGAAGGCCATTGCGCCGAACTCAACACCCGCCCCCTGACGGCTGTTGTGCTGCAAGGCTTGCTGTCGCCGCTGATGGTATCGGTTAACATGGTCAATGCACCGGTGATCGCCAAGGAACGCGATATTGACGTTAGTGAAATCAAGCATGAACGGGCCAGTGCGTACCAGACCTTGATCAAGTTGACGGTCAAAACCGAAAAGCAGAGCCGTTCGATCGCCGGCACCCTGTTCGCCGGTACCCATCCGCGCATTGTCGAGGTCAAGGAAATTCCCATCGACGCCGAATTGGGGCCGAACATGCTGTTCGTCACCAACAAGGATAAACCCGGTTTCATCGGTAATCTGGGTACGACGCTTGGCGATGCCGGTATTAACATCGCCACCTTCCACCTGGGCCGCGCCCATGCGGGTGGCGACGCCATCGCACTGGTCGAAATTGATCAGGAACCGGGCGAAGTTGTCATGAAAGCCGTTTGTGCCTTGCCCCAGGTGGTGCAGGTCAAAGCGCTTAAGTTCTAGGCTAGTTCAAACTAAACGTGAAAACCGGCTTTAGTCTTTCGACTTGAAATCCAGCGACAGCAAGGTGACCTCTTTGGCGCCACCTTCTGTCTGCTGGGTGCCGACGGTCTTAAAGCCGAAACGTTCATGGAAAGCCATGGACAGGGGATTGGGAGGGCGCGAATTAACCTCGCAGGTCACCCGCGGCGCAAATGCGCTGGCGATTAATATTACCTGTTGATAGAGAGCGCTACCCACGCCTTGGCCCCGGGCGTCATCGCCAATGACGATCCGGTCAATGTAGAAAAAATCATCATACGTCGTGTTAAACCAGCGATAGTTGTCGCTGGCGTAGTCGTGTCCGGGGTTCAACGCGATCAGAAACCCGGCTACCAGGCCATCAATTTCTGCGACATGAAAATAGCTGGCGATTTCGACAAACCGTTCCATATCGGCCAGCGTGACCGAATTGACATGGGGCAGGGCCGACTGATTAAGGTCAAGCACACGGGGGAGGTCGTTGGTTTCAACGGCCCGAAGATGAAAATATGCCATGAGGGGGGCTCTGACTTTTGGACTAAAAAGGCTCTGAACGGCGATAATTGCGGTTGTTGAATTATTTTGCAATGTGAAAAGACTGCACAAAGATTGTGGTTGGCAGTCGGGCGGAAAACAGTGCTAGAGTAGCGTCGAAGCTCGTCGTTCAAAAAACGGGCGTGGCTGGGAGAATATGGGCCGAAAGACCATGGCGCGGTGAACCGCCGCTGGTGGTTTTGAAGCCGTCCATTTTGCGAGCAAACGCAAGGTGTTCGGGCTGGGTATCTTGTTTCTTCCTTGACCACATAATGGATAGACCAAAACCCAAATGGGGAGAATTGTTGATGGTTAAGGCACTTCATATGGATGTAGAGCTGTGCACCGGTTGCCACCAGTGCGAAATGGCCTGCAGTTACCATCATGAAAACGTATTCAATCCGGCGAAATCGCGGATCAAGATCTTCAGTTTTTCTGATACCGGGCGCAATGTTCCCTATACCTGTACCCAATGCGCCGAAGCGTGGTGCATGCAGGCTTGTCCGGTAGATGCTATTTCAGTCAATACCAAAACCGGAGCGAAAGAAGTGTCGGACGTGTTGTGTGTTGGCTGCAAGGTCTGCACCATTGCCTGCCCGTTTGGCACCATCAATTACAATCACACCTCCGGCAAGGTTGATAAATGCGATTTGTGCGGCGGTGACCCGGACTGCGTCAAAGTTTGCCCGACGCCGGCGCTTACTTATATCGACGCTGAATCGACAGGAATGGGAAAGATGCGCGCGTGGGCGGAAAAAACGGACGCCGGATCGCAAACGACAACCACTTGAACAAGAGCAACAATTAAGACCAACTTTTAAGACAACACAACAGGGAGAGACATCATGGCTTGGACAAAAAAAATTCTGAGGGTGAACTTGAGCAGCGGAACGTGTGAATCTGAACCGCTGAACATGGAATGGGCCAACAAATATCTTGGTCAGCGCGGATTGGCGACCAAGTATTTCGTTGAAGAGTGTGATCCCAAAGTCGAGCCGCTGTCACCGGAAAACAAAATGATCATCGCTACCGGCCCGCTGACCGGTACCGCTGCACCCACGTCGGGTCGCTGGTCGGTGGTCTGCAAGGGGGCGCTTACCGGCGCCATCGCGTGTTCGAATTCCGGCGGATTTTTCGGTGCTGAACTGAAAAATGCAGGCTGGGACATGATTATCTTTGAAGGAAAATCGGCCGGTCCGGTTTATCTGGACATCAACAACGATGAAGCTTCGTTGAAAGACGCTTCTTCTTTGTGGGGTAAATCAGTGTGGGAAACCGAAGACGCCTTGCGGGACATTCGCGGCGACAACGATATCCGTATAGCCTCCATCGGTCAGGCCGGTGAAGCTGGTAACCTGTTTGCCGCGATTGTTAACGACAAGGACCGCGCCGCTGGCCGTTCCGGTGTTGGCGCGGTTATGGGGTCGAAGAACCTTAAGGCCATTGCCGTACGTGGCACCATCGGCGTTTCGGTTGGCGATCCCATGAAGTTCATGCAGGCGACCGGTGCGGCAAACCAGATTTTGGCCGACAACGCAGTCACCGGCGAAGGGCTGCCCACCTATGGCACCCAGGTGCTGATGAATGTGATCAATGAAACCGGCGCATTGCCGACCCGTAACAGCAGCGATATTCAGTTCGAAGGCGCCTCGAAAATCGGTGGTGAAGCGATGACCACGCCGCGCGAAAGCGACGGCAAGGCCAATCTGGTGTCTAACGCCGCTTGCTTCGGTTGCCCCATTTCCTGCCAGCGTGTTTCGCAGATGGATCCGGAGCATTTCACCGTCAAGGGCCAACCCAAGTACCACGGCAAGGAAGGCGGCCTGGAATATGAAGCCGCTTGGTCCCTGGGTGCTGCAACGGGTGTTGATGACCTGGAAGCCCTGACCTACTGCAACTACATCTGTAATGAATACGGCATGGACCCGATTACGTTGGGTTCGACCATCGCAGCGGCGATGGAACTGTATAAGATGGGCGTTATCACCGATGCCGATACCGGTGGCATCAAGCTTGAATTCGGCAATGCCGAGGCGCTGGCTGAAATTTGCAAGCAGACTGGCCTGGGCCAGGGGTTCGGCAATGAAATCGGCCAGGGCTCGCTCCGCATGTGCAAAAAGTACGGCCATCCGGAACTATCCATGACGGTCAAAGGGCAGGAATTCCCGGCCTACGATCCGCGCGGTATCCAGGGCATGGGCCTGACCTATGCCACGTCAAATCGCGGCGCTT
>Ga0316204_10010909_pt1 | contig 11552 bp, 13 predicted proteins | sample 6monrhotite_MG_2_FD_205661 | JGI IMG/M metagenome (GOLD analysis project Ga0316204, IMG submission 205661) | Microbial mat bacterial communities from mineral coupon in-situ incubated in ocean water Damariscotta River, Maine, United States -... | ecosystem: Environmental > Aquatic > Marine >...
GAGACCTGACGGGTGCCTCAGGGCACGATCCGCGCCGCCTGCGTGCCACGTTCGCGGTAGGGCGTGGTGTCGTAATGCGCGCGGTAGCATTTGGAAAAATGCGACGGTGAGGCAAAGCCGCAGGCCAGCGCCACATTGATCACGCTCATATCGGTCTGCAACAGCAGGTTGCGCGCCTTTTGCAGCCGCAGCTCCATGTAATAGCGTTTCGGGCTGCGGTTCAGATAGCGGCGAAAGAGGCGTTCCAGCTGTCGGGTCGACATGCCCACCTCCTGCGCCAATATCGACGGGCTGATCGGCTCTTCGATATTTTGCTCCATCATCCGGATGACCTGGCTGAGCTTTGGGTGGCGCACACCGATGCGGGTCGGAATCGACAGGCGTTGCGTGTCCTGATCGGTGCGGATCGTGGTATAGATCATCTGATCGGCGACCTGGCTGGCCAGTTCCTCGCCGTGATCGGTGGCAATCAGCGTCAGCATCAGGTCAATCGACGCGGTGCCGCCTGCGGTGGTCATCCGGTTGCCGTCGATGACAAAGACCGATTTGGTCAACTGCACTTCTTCAAACTCTTCGGAAAAGCTGTCCTGGTTTTCCCAGTGGATGGTCGCCTTCTTGCCATCCAGCAGCCCGGCCTTGGCCAGGGCATAGCCCGCGGTGCAAAGCGCGCCCATCGTCACCCCGCGCCGGGCCTCGCGCCGGATCCAGTTGATCAGCTTTTTCGTCGTCGCGCCCTGCACATTGATGCCGCCGCACAGCATGATGGTGTCTTCACGCTTCAATTCCTCGAAATCCATTTCGAGCTTGAAAACCGCGCCGGAACTGCATTCCGCCTCGACGCCACCTTCGCCGGCAAAGACCAGCTCATACAGATACGCACCGCCCAGCCGGTTGGCGATGCGCAAGGCATCGATTGCCCCGGCACAGCTGAGCAGCGTGAACTGATCCATCAGCACGAAGATAAATCGCTTGGGGTGCCGGGGCACGCCGTTCAAAAGGGCGACCATTTTGCTGCCATACTCCCATTTACGTCAGCAAGACGTTGTTGCTTTATAGCGAAACCACCATTTCCCGCCCTACGCAATCCCCCGGCGACGGGAATTTCGCATTGGACCCCGCCTGCGGGATGCGTATAACCACCCCCGGACATGATATAGGAGAGCCCAGGATGGCACAGGCGTGGAAAAAGACGGGCTGGCGCGAAAAACCGCGGGTGCAGATGCCCGATTATCTTGATGGCGCGGCCCTGGCCCGGGTCGAGAAGCAGCTGGGGCTTTACCCGCCGCTGGTCTTTGCCGGCGAAGTGCGCCGTCTGAAGGATCATCTGGCCTCGGTCTCGCGCGGCGAGGCGTTTTTGTTGCAGGGCGGCGATTGCGCCGAAAGCTTTGCCGATTTCTCAGCCGATGCGATCCGCGACACCTATAAGGTGATGCTGCAAATGGCAGTGGTGTTGACCTATGGCGCGAAAGTGCCGGTGGTCAAGGTCGGCCGCATGGCCGGACAGTTTGCCAAGCCGCGTTCGGCCCCGACCGAGGTCAAGGATGGGGTCGAACTGCCCTCCTACCGCGGCGATATCATCAACGAGCTTGATTTCACCTCCGGTGCCCGCATCCCGAACCCCGACAAGATGTTGCAGGCCTATACCCAATCGGCGGCGACGCTGAACCTGATCCGCGCCTTCAGCCAGGGCGGTTTCGCCGATATCCACCGGGTCCATGCCTGGACGCTCGGCTTTACCCAGGGCGATGAAGCCGACAAATACCGCGATATGGCCAACCGGATCTCGGACGCTCTCGATTTCATGACAGCCGCCGGTCTGAACTCGGATACCGCGCATACGCTGGCTTCGGTCGATTTCTACACCAGCCATGAATCGCTGCTCCTGGAATATGAAGAGGCGCTTTGCCGGATCGATTCGACCTCCGGTCTGCCGGTGGCGGGCTCGGGTCACATGATCTGGATCGGCGACCGCACCCGTCAGCCCGACGGCGCGCATGTCGAGTTCGCCCGTGGCGTGCAAAACCCGGTCGGTCTGAAATGCGGTCCCACCACGACCGCTGAGGATCTAAAGGTGTTGATGGAGCGGCTGAACCCCGAAAACGAGGCCGGGCGTCTGACGCTGATTGCGCGGTTCGGGGCCGGCAGCGTCGGCGATCACCTGCCGCGTCTGATCGAGACCGTGCGCAGCGAAGGGGCCGATGTGGTTTGGTCCTGCGATCCGATGCATGGCAACACGATCAAATCGGCCAGCGGCTACAAGACCCGGCCCTTTGACAGCGTGCTGCGCGAGGTGCAGGAATTTTTCGCCATTCACCGCGCCGAGGGCACCGTGCCGGGCGGCGTGCATTTCGAAATGACCGGGTCCGATGTGACCGAATGCACCGGCGGCGTGCGTGCGGTCACCGATGAGGACCTGTCGGATCGCTACCACACCGCGTGTGACCCGCGCCTCAACGCTTCGCAATCGCTGGAACTGGCGTTTCTGGTGGCCGAAGAACTGTCGGCGCGTGGGGCCTCACCGGCGCAGGCAACCGGTTAATTCGCGAGCCAGACACCGACACGAAAAAGCCCCGGATGCAGCAACGGCATCCGGGGCGTTTTCTTTTGCACCGCTTCGGCATGGTTAATTTCAGCCGGTCAGGTCTTGCCGCCGTCCAGCACCGTCAGCCGGGGAGTGTTGCCCGGGCCATCATAAGGGCGCGGCGCGTCGTGAAATCCGCCCGCGCGCGCCGTGATCGCATCGCCCACCGGTTTGCCCGGCTGGATCGGGTGCAGCGACGGGCGGCGAATACGGAACCGGCGCGGCGGCAGCCCGACCACGCCATCGGTGACCATGATGCCAAGCGCCCGGCTGACGCGGCCCTCGCCATCTTTCAGCGGCATCAGCGTCATACGGCCATCCAGCGGCGCGCGGCCCTGGGCATCCGAGACCAGTTCGATATCCAGCGAACAGGGCCCCTCAAACACCATTTCCACAAATTCCATCAGACGTTTACGGTCTGACAATTCAAAGAAGGACCGCAAAGGCATGCCGCGCACATCCATGCCCATCAACTCGGTCAGGTGCTGACCGGCCAGCCGGAACCGGACCGTGCCCGGACGCACATGATCGAGGATAAAGGAATAGGACAGCGCCTCGCGGATCTCACGCGGATCGACATCGGCGCGGCGCGGCACATCGGCCCCCTGACGCAGGCCCTCCCAATACCGAATGAGGTCGCTCACAACTGGATTGATCATGGCATCCCGGCGCTGCCAGAGGGCAACGACATTGCTTGGTGTCACAGAAATTTGGCTCACGGGCGACGCGCTCCTACCATTCTTGGCCCCCTTTCAGGGTTCCCGGCCTTGGCGTCACACGTTGCGATGTGTTAACGCTACGCCCGAAATCCTTACCCATTTCTTAATAACACGTCTAAAAATGAACGAGCAGGGGGGAATATCTTAAGTGGTTAACTCGATGACGGGCTATGCGGCCCAAGATATGGCCGGGGACGGCAGCATCCGTGCCTGGGAATTGCGCAGCGTCAATGGCAAGGGACTGGACCTCAGGATGCGTCTGCCGGACCGGTTGGGTCGGTTGGAAAGCACCCTGCGCGACCGGCTGAAGGCCCGGCTTGCGCGTGGCTCGGTGACGTTGAACCTGCGGCTGTCGCGTGAGGCCACGAGCGGCATCCTCAGCGTCAGCGAACCGGCGCTTCTGGGTGCGCTGGCCGCCATTGCGCATGTCGAACGCGCCGCGATGGCCGAAGGTCTGCATATGACCAGCGCCCGGCCCACCGATATCCTGTCGATGCAGGGCGTGCTGTCGAGCGACGGGGCCGAGGCGGCGCTGCCGGAAGATGATCTTCTGTTGGCCGAGTTCGACGCTCTGGTGACGGCATTCCTCACCTCGCGCGCCGCCGAAGGTGCCGCGCTTGCCGAAACGCTGAAGTCACAGATCGCCCAGATGCGCCCACTTGTGGCGCGCGCCGCCGAACTGGCCGCGGCCCGCACCGAAACCGCCGCCGAACGCCTGCGTGACAATGTTGCCAAGCTGCTCGCCACCGGCGAGGCCATGGACCCCGACCGTATCGCGCAGGAACTGGCGGTGTTGGCCGTCAAAACGGACGTGACCGAAGAGATCGACCGCCTGGGGGCGCATATCGACGCTGCCGAAGCGCTGATCGGCACGGATGGCCCGATCGGACGGCGCTTTGATTTCCTGATGCAGGAGTTCAACCGCGAGGCCAACACGCTTTGCTCGAAATCGGGCGACGGCGCGCTGACACAGGCGGGGCTTGACCTCAAAGTGCTGATTGATCAGATGCGCGAGCAAGTGCAGAACGTGGAGTGATCATGTCCCTGAACCAACCGCGCCGCGGCCTTTTGATCATCCTGTCTTCGCCCTCGGGGGCCGGCAAATCGACGCTGGCCAAGCGGCTGATGGCCTGGGATCCCTCGCTCAGCTTTTCGGTCTCGGCCACCACCCGCACGCCACGCCCGGGCGAGGTCGATGGCACCGATTACCATTTCCTCGACAAGACCGCGTTTCAGGCTGGCGTCGCCGAGGGCGCGATGCTGGAACATGCGCATGTCTTTGGCCATTTCTACGGCTCGCCGCTGGAGCCGGTGCGCGCGGCCATCGATGCCGGGCGCGATGTGCTTTTCGACATCGACTGGCAGGGCGCGCAGCAGATCCGCAATTCGGTCCTGGGGCGACATACATTGTCGATCTTCCTGTTGCCGCCCTCGATCATCGAACTCAGACGCAGGTTGGAGGCACGCGGTCAGGATGATGATGAGACTATCGCCAAACGGATGCAGAAATCCTGGGATGAGATCAGCCATTGGGATGGCTATGACTATGTGCTGGTCAATGACGACCTGGATACCACCGAGGCGCGGTTGAAAACGATCCTGCAAGCCGAACGCCTGCGCCGCGAACAACAGCCGGGGCTACAGGATCACGTCCGGCTGCTGCATCAGGAATTCATCGAGGGCCAGGAATGATCTATGCATTCGAGGGGGTTGCGCCCGACCTGCACGACGACACCTGGGTGGCACCCGATGCCAACCTGATTGGCCGGGTCGTGCTGATGGCCGGGGCCTCGGTCTGGTTCGGGGCGACCTTGCGCGGCGACAATGAAGAGATCCGCATCGGTCCGGGCAGCAATGTTCAGGAAAACTGCGTGATGCACACCGATATGGGGTTTCCGCTGGTTGTTGGTGAGAACTGCACCATCGGGCATAAGGCGATGCTGCATGGCTGCGTGATCGGCGATGGCAGCCTGATTGGCATGGGGGCCACGGTTCTGAATGGCGCAAAGATCGGGCAGGGCTGTCTGATCGGGGCCGGGGCGCTGATCCCCGAGGGCCGCGAAATCCCCGACTATTCACTGGTGATGGGCATGCCGGGCAAGGTGGTGCGCAGCCTGGACGCCGCCGCGCGGCAGGGCAATCTGGAGTCCGCCGCCGGGTATCGCAACAAGATGCGCCAGTTTCGCAGCGGGCTTGCCACGCTTTAGCCGGTCACCTCCATCGCAAGGCTCAACGCCTCGGCGTCGATGGAAACGCTCAGGCGTGCATCGCGGGCCGCAAGTTCCTGCGTCAGCAGCGCGAATTGAACGCGCGCCGGGGGCGGTGACGTGGCCAGCCCCGGCGTCACCAGCGCTTGCCAGTTCGCATCCTCGACCGACATCTTGCGCCCGGCGGCCTCCAGCTTCCAGCCCGATGCCCCGCGCGATACCGTCAATGTGCCGCCAAGCGGAAAGGCGGTTTCGGCGGTGTTGAGCAGCAAGAACCCCAATTTGGTGTCCGCGCGCGGCAGATCTTCGGCGATCTGCCACTGCACATCCAACCGGCTGTTGCCATAGATTTCCGTCAGAACCTCGCGCGTCTCGCGGGCCGATATTGTTTCGCCGGGCCGCGCGGCCCCGAAGGCGACGCGGAAAAACCGGATCCGCGCCAGCGCGTCCTTGACCGCGTCCCCGATCAGCTCGATCTCGGGCGTGGGCGCGGCCCCCGACAGGGCCAGCAATTCCAACCCGTTGGAAATGGCGCTGATTGGGTTTACAAGATCGTGACACAGGCGCGATCCGACAAGCTGTGCCAGGTCAGGGGATGGGAAGTCCCGTTGGTCATCCATGAAAAAGGTGCTCCGCTATGTCAAAAGGTCTGAACGCGATACTTGAACCCGGCATGCTGGTGCGCCATCCCGGCCAACCTGACTGGGGCCTGGGACAGGTGCAATCCAATATCGACGGGCGCATCACGGTAAATTTCGAACATGCGGGCAAAGTGGTGATCAATGGTGGGCGTATCGGTCTGCTCATCGAACCCTGACCCCTCCTTCGGGTGCTCTCGCATGGTGTCAGACGCTACCGTGCGGAAGGTTAACAGTCCCCTAACAGGAGGGTCGGCGGCGTTGCAAACAGGCGGGCAATCGCCTAACTCACCATGCGCGCCCCCGATCAGCGAAACAACAGGAGCGGCAGATGTTCATCGACGATGCTCATTTCGAGCTGCGCCTGGCCCGGGATGCAGCCGACCTGGCGATGGCGCAGGCCCTGCGATACGAGGTCTTTGTCGCCGAACTGGGCGGGGATGGCGAGATGGTCGATCACGCCTCGCGGCGGGAGGGCGACCGGTTTGATCCATTTTTCGATCACCTCATGCTGCTCGACCACAACCGTCAGGGCAATCCTTGCGTGGGTGTCTACCGGCTGATGCGCGCGGTTCAGGCGCTTGAGGCCGGGCAATTCTATTGCGACGATGAATATGATCTGACCTGCCTGCGCGCCTCTGGGCGGCGGCTATTGGAGCTTGGCCGCTCCTGCCTGCATCCCGAGTATCGTGGCGGCACGGCGATGATGCATCTGTGGACCGGGCTGGCGGGCTATGTCGAGGCGCATGGCATCGAGCTGATGTTCGGCGTCGCCTCGTTTCACGGCACCGAGATTGCCCCGCTGGCGGCTCCGCTGTCGTTTTTGCATCACCGCCACCTGGCACCTGAGCCGATTCGCGTGCAGGCCCATGCGCGCGGGTTTCAACGCATGGATCTGATCGCAAAGCAGGATCTGGACCGGGCTGCGGCCAGCCGTGCCATTCCGTCGTTGATCAAGGGCTATCTCAGGATGGGTGGTTTCGTGGGTGCCGGGGCCTTTATCGACCGACCATTCAACACCACCGATATTTGCCTGGTGATGGATGTCGCCAATATCCCGGCGCGTCAGCGTGATCTTTACCGGCAAGGCCTGCGGGCATGAGCACCTGGGATGATGGCGACCGCCCCGCGCCCGCGCCCGTGACAGTGGCAGGATGGGCGCGGGTTCTGGCGCGGGGCGGGCCGATCTGCGTGCTGCTGCTGATCTCGTTCCCGGCCCTGCTGATCCTGCGAATGCCCGAGCGTCTGGTCTTTGGATCGCGACGGCCGGTAACGCCGTGGATCACCCAATTCGTTTGCATCACAACGCTTTGGATCGTCGGGTTAAGGCGACGCATGAACGGGCTGCCGCTGCCCCGTGGCGGGGCCATGGTTGCCAATCACGCCGCCTGGCTGGATATCTTCGTGTTGAATGCGGCGGCGCGCGTCACCTTCGTTTCCAAGGCCGAAGTGGCGGGGTGGCCCGGCATTGGCTGGTTGGCGCGCGGCACCGGCACGCTCTTTATCCGCCGCGCCCGGGCAGAGGCCGCGCGCCATCAGGACATGCTGGAAAAACGTATGCAGGCAGGCGATCGGCTGGTGTTTTTTCCGGAAGGCACCAGCACGGATGGGCAAAGGGTTTTGCCATTGAAATCAACCCTTTTCGCGGCGTTCTTCTCAGATGGCCTGAAGCACCGGATCAAGGTGCAACCGGTGTCGATCCGCTATGAGGCACCCGCCGGCCAGGATCCGCGGTTCTATGCCTGGTGGGGCGATATGGATTTCGGCCCCAGTGTCCTGAAAATCCTTGCGGCCCCGCGTCAGGGTGCGGTGCGGGTGGTTTATCACCCGGCCCTTGATGTGGCCGATTTCGCGGATCGCAAAGCTCTGGCCGCCGCCTGCGAGGCGGCGATGCGCGCGGGGTTCAGCGCAGCGGAGCAGTAAGCGCGCTCAGGGCGGCGGCGGCATCCTCGTCGCCCCAGATCTCGGGCCCGATGGCAAAGAAATCGGTGACCGGGGCCAACGATGCCACCAGATCCACGTCAAGCGCGCCCTCGGCGACCACCGGCAGCTCGATCATCTCGGACCACCAGGCAAAGAGATCGGCCTCGGCCTTTGTGCCATCGCCAAGCGGGCTCAGACCGACGGGGCCAAAGCTGATGTAATCGGCCCCGGCTTCGCCCGCGCTCATGCCGTCATGGCTGGAGGCCCCGCAAAAGGCCCCGATAATGGCGTCGGGGCCCAGATCCTTGCGGGTTTTGCGCACCGACCGGGCCGCATCGGTCAGGTGAACACCATCGAGGCCCAACCGTTCGACCAGCCCGACATGGCGCTCGATAACCAGCGGCACGTCGCGTTCATGCGCGACCAGGCGCAAGGCGTCGGCGGCGCGCGCCACTTCGTCGGCATCGCTCGAGGCATGCGCCAGCCGCAAACAGGCAATGTCATGCGCATCCAGCACCGCCGCCAGGCGCGGGCCAAACAGTTCGGGGTCGAATGCGGGCGGGGTGATCAGATAGATCTGCGGGGCATCACGGGTGTCATCATCAGCCATCGGGGCGATCCTTTGTCAGCGGTGCCCGCCTGATAACGCCTGCGCGGCCCTTGAACAATGGCCTGCTTGCCTATGGGTGCGGGCACGATTACGAGGGCGGGCATGACCCAATCGACACCTGATCCCGCATTTGTCCTTGTGCGCCCGCAAATGGGCGAAAATATCGGGGCCTCGGCCCGTGCGATGTATAATTTCGGGCTGACCCATATGCGCGTCGTGGCCCCGCGCGATGGCTGGCCCAATGAACGTGCCGTGGCGCTGGCCAGCGGGGCCGGGCGGCTGCTGGATCAGGCCGGGATCGTGGATACGACCGAAGCGGCGATCCGCGATTGCACCTATGTCTTTGCCACCACGGGCCGGGTGCGGGGGTTGACCAAGCCCATCGTCAGCCCCGAGCGCGCCATGGCGCAGGCCCGCGCCATCCACGACGCCGGCGGCAAGGTGGCGGTTTTGTTCGGTCCCGAACGCGCCGGGCTGGAAAACGAGGATGTGGCGCAAGCCAATGCCATTATTTCAGTGCCGGTGAACCCCGATTTCCCGTCGCTGAACCTGGCGCAATGCGTGCTGCTGACGGCCTATGAATGGCGCCGCGCCAGCGCGGAAGTTTCGCCCGAGGTGATGGAACTGGCCAAGACCGAGTTCGCCAGCGGGCTGGAGATCGAGAAACTGGGCGATCATTTCGAGGAACGCCTGGAGGTGGCGGGGTTCTTCTTTCCCGAAACGAAAGCGGCCGGAATGCGGTTGAACCTGCGCAATATGTGGGCGCGGCTGCCGCTGACACGCGCCGATGTCCAGACCCTTCACGGCATGTTGCGCCAGATGGTGCGCTGGAAGGAACGTGGCTGACAGCGCGCCTGCCTCGGGCCATTGATGCCGCAAGGTCAGGCATTTTATCCAAACTGACGCGTGGCCCGGCTTGAACCCGCGGAAACAGGCGGCTACGTCTGGCAGCAGATCAATGACGGGGGCAAGCCATGAGCGACAAGCGCAATATTTTCGAAGAAGTTGACAGCGCCCGGAAACCTGCGGCCGTGCCCGGGGCCTTGACACATGGCCAGGGGCGCGGACGCGGCTTTGCGCGCGGCTGGCTGATGGTTCTCTTCACGTTGGTCGTGGCGATGATCGTGATCGGCGGGTTGACACGGCTCACCGATAGCGGGCTTTCGATCACCGAATGGGCCCCGTTCAGCGGCGCTTTGCCGCCGATCTCGACCGCCGACTGGCAGGCCGAATTTGCCGCCTATCAAGAGACCCCGGAGTTTCAGCTCCAGAATTCAGCGATGACGCTGGAGGAGTTCAAATACATCTTCTGGTGGGAATGGGGGCATCGCCAACTTGGCCGCATTCTGGGGCTGATCTGGTTTGGCGGATTTGCCTTCATGGCGGCCACGGGCCGGATGCCGCGCGGTTGGACCGGGCGGTTCGTGCTGGTCGGCGCGCTTGGCGGGGCGCAGGGCGCGCTTGGCTGGTGGATGGTCTCCTCGGGGTTGCAGGAGGGCATGCTCGATGTCGCCTCCTACCGGCTGGCGATGCATCTGGGGCTGGCTTTTTTCATCCTCAGCCTGATCGCCTGGTATGTCTTTCGCCTTGGCCGCGAGGAGGCCGAATTGCTGGCCGCGCGTCGCAACACCGACAAGGGGCTGAAACGGTGGAGCAGTGAGCTGTTGCACCTGGCCTTTATTCAGGTCCTGATCGGCGCGCTGGTGGCGGGCATTGATGCGGGCCGCAATTTCCCCGACTGGCCGTTGATGGCCGGAGGGTTCCTGCCGCCCGATATGTTCGTGCTGGAGCCCTTCTGGCGCAATTTCTTTGAAAATGACGGCACCGTGCAGTTCGTGCACCGGATCGTCGGCTATATCCTGGCCGCGGTTGCGGTGGCCGCGATCATCGCGGCGCGCCGGTCGGGCAAGATCGCCTCGCGGTCGGCGTTGCAGGTGGCGGGCGCAATGGTGCTGGTGCAGGCGGTTCTGGGCATCGTGACGGTGATGAATTCTTCGCCGCTCTCGCTGGCGATCATCCATCAGATTGGCGCGGTGGTGACCATCGTGTTGATCCTGCGGGCGCGGTTCCTGGCGATCTATCCGGTGATGCAATCGGTGCGGGGGGGCTGATGACCGCTTATCACGATCTTCTGGCCTTTCAGAAGGACACCCAGGCGCTGGCGCAGGTGATGGGCCGGCTTGGCTGGGATCAGGAAACCGTGATGCCGCGCGGTGCCGCCGATCAGCGCGCCGAGGAGATGGCCGCGTTGGAGGCCGTGTTGCATGCCCGGCGCACCGATCCGCGTTTGGGCGACTGGCTGGCGGCGGCGGAGCCCGGCGATGATGCGGCCCGGGCGCAAGTGCGGCTGATCCGGCGCAGCTATGAGCGGGCGGTGAAGATCCCCGCCGATCTGGCCACCGAGATTGCCCGCGTCACATCGCGCGCGCAGGGCATCTGGGCCGAGGCGCGTGGTGCGGATGCCGTGGCCGATTTTCTGCCGACACTGGCCGAGGTTCTGCGCCTGAAACGCGAGGAGGCCGCCGCGCTGACGGATACCGGCCCTGCCTATGACGCGCTGTTGCAGGATTACGAGCCGGGAACCACCAGCGGTGAGATTGCCGGTCTTTTCGGTCGAATGCGGCCCCGGCTGGTCGATCTGCGGGCGCGCATTCTGAGCAGCGGGATCGACCCCAAACCGCTCAAAGGCCATTTCCCCGAGGCCGCGCAACTGGCGCTCAGCCACGATCTGGCCAAACGCTTTGGCTATGATTTCAGCCATGGCCGCATCGACAAGGCGGTGCATCCCTTCAGTTCCGGCAGCGGGAGGGATGTGCGTATCACCACGCGGGTCGATGAGGCTGAACCCTTCGGCTGCCTCTATTCCACCATCCA
>Ga0316204_10010910_pt1 | contig 11550 bp, 10 predicted proteins | sample 6monrhotite_MG_2_FD_205661 | JGI IMG/M metagenome (GOLD analysis project Ga0316204, IMG submission 205661) | Microbial mat bacterial communities from mineral coupon in-situ incubated in ocean water Damariscotta River, Maine, United States -... | ecosystem: Environmental > Aquatic > Marine >...
AAGGTAAGACCAAGTTCAAGAGCGTAACCAATCAGCTTGCTGTACTTGAAGGCAATACCATTCTGGAAGGTCATGAAACGGTTAAGGTTAAATATGACGAAGACCGTGAAATTAACATTCAGGGCTATACACCTGATCTTTCTGCAAAGAAAGAGCCTGTAAACAGCCAGTTTATGGATGGCACACTGGTTGACTGGGTATCACCTGATGCAACGGTTACTGGTAGTTCTGCGGTTGAAACTGCACCGGGTGTGTGGGCTGTAAAAGGTGTAACCACAGTGAAGAAAATTACTGACATCGAAGGTACAGCCGATCACTTTACGCGTATTTACGGTCGTGAGACAGGTAAACGTATGAGCGATGGTACTCATGTAGTTCGTCCAGGTTTCGATTCGAATATCGCAACAGATAATCGTCTAAAGCCTAATGAACGTGAGAAATACACAGTAACTTATGACACTGAAGGTGCGATTTTCCCACTAACAGTTAAACATAAGGTGTACTACCTGAAGAAAGGCGCGAGCGGCAAATTCCCAACTGCAGCTGACGGCTTCTTAAATACATCTTTACCAGCGGCTACTTTGAAGAAGCTGGCGATTTACGAAGCTTATAGTTCAGAAGTTGTTGTAGAAAACGACGACGACTAAATTATTTAGTTAGTTGATGTAAAAAGCCCCTCACCCGAAAAGGTGAGGGGCTTTTTTTATGTTTGATGCAAATCAAAATTCGACGTTAGATTGCATCGTACGTTTTCGTATAAATAAAAATTTATTAATCTAAGTAACTAAAAAGTAATACAATTTTTTATTGAACATAAATGCACGTCTTTCAACGAACAGAACAATAGATTAATTGTTTGCCAATGTTTAGTTTAGTAATCACAAGTTTAAATGTTAGTAAAAATTTAAATTAATAAGCATTTATAAAAAATGCGTATAACTAAATGTAAAAATGAATGGAGAAGTAAATGAAATCAAAAAAAACAACATCCACTGTTAATCAGTGGGTTAAAAAGGCAGTTTGTGGTGGCGTGCTATTAGGTCTAGGTATAGCCATGGGAACGACAACCGCGATAGCGGCTGGTAAAGGTAGCGGCAATGGAGCACAAAGCCATGGCTTTGGTTCGATGACACCTTTCAGTCGTGTTGCCAAAGTCCCTGTCGTAAAAGTAAAAGGAAAGATTGATTACAAAGCAACCTATGCCAAGTCGCGTGCAGCTTCTGTCGCTATTGCAACCTATGTAGCTAGAATAAAAGAAGCGGATACTTTAGGTGCTGATGTTATTCAGGGTATTGACTGGAAGCTGGGTGGTACTAGCTCAGAGTGTTTAGAAACGCGTATTTGTACAGATGATGAAATTAGTCACAATGTTTTACAAATTCCTTCACCAGAGCCTATTGATCCTACAGATGCAACCTATGTGGACAGCGGTGTTGTTACGCCAGCCAATACCAAAAAAGGAAATGTGGTTGAATTCTGTAATAAGAAATATGCATCTATGGCAATGGGTGTAGCACCGATTACTGGAGATAAAAAGATTGCCAATGGGTATGCTCATGCACCGGCATTACCTTGTGAAGTATCTGTATGGAATGATGATCAACACATTTATGTAGATATGTTGGATCCATCAGCCATTTTTACTTTGTTCTTTAGTGATGTGTTATTCAGTGCAGACATGCAGGATCCAGCATTTGCAGAAGCGCTATATGCAATGCCTCCACAGGTGAAAGCTGAAATTGCTGCGATTATCCATGCGGCACTCGTTGAGTTTGATCCAGATACTAAAGTTATGGACCAGAAGATTGGCCCTGTTTATAACTCAATTGAAGACATCATTGAAGTGGTTGATGCATCACCTCTGGATTCTCCATACCTGCACATGGTTTATACCAAAGTAGATGGCGGTACGTTCACCGATGCTGAATCTAAAATGGTTGCACAAACTATTATCAACACTATGAGTATTCACGGTAATGCGGATGCGGGTACTCATTCAACTGTGATTGATGGAGATGGTAATACTCTGGATAGTATTTTAAGTCCTAAGTCTAGCTGGCGTTCTGCACGTACTGCCCCTATTAGTATTCCTGGTAAAAATCATATCATCGAAGCATGTTCTCCTAAGTATGCCAAGATGGCGATGGGTACTGGTCTGCATCACGTTAATGCATTGCCATGTGAAATCACAGTGAAGACAATGGGCGATCAACTGATTATCAGTTATCTGGATCCAGCATTCATGTTAGGTGCAATGTTTGCAGATATTTCTGATGAAGATAAGGCGAAGTTCGGCGCAATTCCAGATTTGATTAATGCAGATCTGCAGGCTGTTGTTAAAGCTGCACTGGATGTGAATCTGGGTATAGCACTTAATGAGCCAACACGTAAAATCATAAATATGTTGCCGTAGTAGTTAGTGTTGTAAATCTCTGGCTCATTATTTCTGTTTGTCATTTCCCCACAAATGATGGATAGAAATAGGGTCAGGGGCTTTTTTATTTCAGGAGTATTAAACATATGGCTATTACCAGTCGAGTTGTTTTAGTGGTTTTTATTTTACTTGTAGCGAGTAGCATGAAGGCTAGAGCTGTTGAATATCAATTGCCGGACTTGCAGGGTGAAATACAATCATTAAATCAGTATCAGGGTAAATGGGTAGTTGTAAATTACTGGGCGACCTGGTGTCGTAGTTGTATTAAAGAACTGCCCGACCTGGCTGAATTACATGAGGAAAATAAAGGCTCGAATATTGTTGTTGTTGGAATTAATTATGAAACGATTAGCAATGAACGATTAAAAGGTTTTGTTGATGCGTATGAAATTCCATATCCAATATGGCGTAGTGCAGAGTTGCTGGTTACACCTTTAGGAAATGTCCCTGCATTACCAACAACCTATATTATTGATCCCGAGGGAAATGCGATTGCAGGTGAAGTGGGTGTGATGTCAAAGCAGGCACTCAAGGATTATATTGCAAAGCAAATGACGCTAGAAAAATATTCGAAATATAATATTAAGCAGAATAGCTGAATTTAAGTATTCATTATCACGCACAAAAAATTCTATGCGTGATACTGAAATTGATTACGAGATTATTCGGGTTTGTATTGCTTAGCTGCGGCTAGCACTTCTTCAGTATGTCCTTTAACTTTCACATTGCTCCAGTGTTCACGTAACACACCTTTTGAATCAATCAAAAACGTACTTCTTACTATACCCATATATTCACGGCCATAATTCTTTTTAAGTTTAATGACATCAAATAAATTACACAGCTCTTCTTCGGGGTCAGTGATTAATTCGAATGGGAACTCATGTTTGGCTTTAAAGTTAGTATGAACTTTGAGTGAGTCGCGAGATACGCCGAACACCACCGTTTTGGCGCGTTTGAACTTGCTGTAGTTGTCACGGAAATCCTGACCTTCCTGAGTACAGCCGGGAGTGTTGTCCTTGGGGTAGAAATAAATGACTACATTCTTACCTTTGAAGTCTTTCAGGCTAATCTTTTGTCCGTCGGTATCCTTGCCTGTAGCTATGGCATTAAAGGCGGGGACTTTTTTATTGATGCTTACTGGCATTGCTATTCTCTATATTGTTGTCGTGGGCTTATTCTGCAGTAAAGTCTACATCCATGCTGAGTGCATCACATTCCTTGCTGAATTCTTTTTTAACTTGTTCGATGTTTTTGTCTGCTGGAATGTCGACTAGCATATAAACATTAAACATTGGACTGCCTGTATGTGGGGCATGACCGCTATCGGTTTGCATATTGACTATGTTAATTTGATGCTGAGACAGGTATCGAGCCAACTTGTGGACAATACCTGGATTATCCATGCCTTCTACCTGAATGTGATAACGAACCTGAGCATTACTGCTGCTAGTACCAGTGGTTGGCTTGATCAGTAGGCTTAAATTGAGTGATTGCTCAAGCTTGTCCTTATCCTCACTAATACGACTAATGGATGCTGCGTCGCCGGTTACCAGTAAAATAATGGCAAACTCGCCGCCCAATATGCTCATTCGGCTATCTTGAATATTTAATTTTGCGCTTAATAGTACTTCTGTGAGCTCATTAACTATGCCCGGGCGATCTGCGCCAATGGCGGTTATAGCGAGTGATTGATTCATTATGATGTCTTTAATAATTGTTTTTGTGAATAATGATATTAATGCATCATGCGTCGAAAGCAATAATCATCACTAGTGTTGTGGTTTGGCTTGTAAATAAAGGCCTCGCAACGTACTATTTCCCGCTTGATTACAGCTAGTTCTGGTACCTGTTTGCAGGGGCATAATATATGTATTTAACCAGATCTGGTATACGCAAATTAACATAAAGGTAGTACCCATGTTTCGTGGCAGTATGGTGGCATTAGTTACGCCCATGCACACTGATGGCTCAGTTGATTTTGATAGTTTAGGCAAGCTGCTTGAGCTCCATATAGAAAGCGGTACCTCCGCTATAATTTCTATGGGGACGACCGGTGAATCAGCAACGCTAGATGAAAAAGAACATTGTGAAGTGATTCGTCGCACAGTGGAAATGGTCGATAACCGCATTCCTGTAATAGCAGGAACAGGGGCAAACTCAACGACTGAAGCAATCAGTCTGAGCAAATGCGCGATGCAGGCAGGGGCTGATGCCTGTTTGCTGGTCACACCATATTATAATAAGCCAACCCAGGAAGGCCTATATCTGCACCATAAAATGATTGCGGAGTCGGTGCCCATTCCTCAAATCTTATACAATGTACCTGGCCGTACGGCTGTTGATATGTTGCCTGAAACGGTTGCTCGTCTGGCGAAAATCTCAAATATTATTGGTATTAAAGAAGCCACGGGTGATTTGTCTCGTTTAACCCAAATTCGTCAGTTATGTGGTGATAATTTCGATATATATTCTGGGGATGATGCGACCGGAACTGAATTTATGTTGCAGGGTGGAAATGGTGTTATTTCGGTTACAAATAATATTGTGCCCAAAGCCATGGCTGAAATGTGTGAAGCAGCTCTGGCCGGAGATCGAACAAAGGCAGAGGAACTTAATCAGCCATTAACAGGTCTGCATAACGATTTGTTTGTTGAGGCAAATCCTATCCCTGTAAAGTGGGCATTGACCGAAATGGGCAAAATGCCAGCAGGTATTCGTTTACCTTTAACTCCGCTCTCAGAGCAATATCATGAAACACTGCGAGCCGCGATGCGTAAAGCTGGCGCTCTTTAATTTAGGCATACTATGCGATCATTGAATTTAACTAGCTTATCGCTAGCCGTTTTACTTTGTAGTTCTTTTGTATTTCTTAGTGCATGTAGTTCTGATGGTGAAAAGCGTCCTGAGCATATGGACGCAAAAACAACACAAAGTCTGGAAATACCACCTCAGCTAACGCAACCCGACACGGGTAATGCGTTACGTTTACCTGAGCCTTCGGCAAGAGCTAAGGCTGCTTTTACAGAAGGTGCTTCGGCAGTTAAAGTTATAGCGCCCGTGTTTAAAGGTATACGCTTAAAGAATGATTCAGGCTTATATTGGCTCGAAATTGATTCTTCTATAGAAAAGGTGTGGGCTACACTGCCTTACTTTCTAGCGGCTGAAGGTATTAAAGCTGAACGAGTTGAAAAACTGCTTGGCTTTGTTGATACACAGTGGATGAATGAGTATCAAATTAGTTATGGTGGTGAAGAGCAAAGTAGTTGGCTGAAAAAATTCTCACCTGATTATAAAGATAAATTTCGATTGCGCTTAGAAAAGATCGATCAGGATAAAACCCGCTTGTTTGTAAATCATCGTGGCATGCAAATTAACGTTACAGATGATCTGAGTGAATGGGTGCAGCGTGATTCTGAACCTATGCTAGAGCGAGAAATAATGTATCGATATATATTATTTGCTGGCGCGAACAAGCAATCTGCAACTGATCTGTTGGCGGACTATAAAAGCTATCAATCTCGGGTTGTTTCGAATAATGAGCAACTTGCCAGTTTTCAGGTGCAAGGAGATGAACAAACGGTATGGCGTCGTTTAAAAGTAGCTATAGATCGTCTTGGAGTTGATATACAAAAAATAGATGATGCCGGTAGAAATATAGAGGTATTAGTAGGTAATTTAAAAGTAACCAACACTGCGGACACTGAAGATAGTAGCTGGCTTAGTGTTTTTCGTAATATTGATACTGATGACTATGACGACGATAACGAATATAAAGAGGCTGCCGTTAAAGCAGAAGATAGAGTTAAGATAACAGTGCATCAGGTCGCAGGTCGATATATTAGTGAGATTAAATTAGTGCATGACGGGGAGTTGAAAGGCATTGCCCTGGACTTTAGACATGGGCTATTAAAACAGCTTAGATAAGGTCTTCATCGTATCAATAAGCTGATTACTAGCGGGTGAGTCTGACTAGTTAAATAATTAATTAGAAAAACCTGCTAAGCTCTTAATAATATTATATATATGAGCTAGTGGACATGTCAGATAAGGATGCCTTGATAGACGATTTACAGTTTGCGGATAGTGATCGCCTACGGCATGAAATTAAGTTTTTACGTGATCGTGTAACTAACCTTGATATATTCAAGCGTTTATTTTTCACCCTGCAGGAAGATCTGGTTGAAGAACGCAGTCGGTATACCGAATTAGAGGCTCATTTACATAGTCTTGGCGTACCTTCTGTAGATGGGCAGGAAGAAGAGTTAAGTTCTCGAGCACTGGCGCCTGTTACTGCGCTAAAGCAAGAGCTAGAAAGCTCTCATGGCGTCGAAATGTTAGCCATTACAACGGCCAACGAGCATAGTGCCTTAGTCGACTTCTTTCGAAATAGTGAAGATGCGAGCAATTATCAGGAAATTGTTGAGCTGTTGTTTGCCTCTGCAAGTGCCTACAGGTGTGAAGTGAGTGCAGAACTTAGATGTCAGGATGGTGAGCTATTATTTTGCCAGAACGATGCCATTAAAGATGAGCATGCCAGAGTAATTAAGCGCCTTAAGCTAAAAGGGCGATTGGTAGAAGAAAAAGGGATGTTGTGCATAAATCATGGAAAGATTAGTCTGTTGGCAAGTGAATTACCATTAGATGATATCGACAGGTACGGATGTATTAGGGATAATCTGATGGTTCTCGCATCTGGGGCAAATAGTGTTATTGATTCACTGGATGCTGGCGTTAAACTAGCGCATGAGAGGAAAAATCTCTATAAAATAGTTAAAGGTACGCATCAGGCCATGGAAAAGGTTGAAAAAGGCATTGGTGATCAAATACGAAAAACAAGCAAGGTGCAGAATAGCTTTATTCAAGAATTAGCTTCGGCTGTCAATGAACTAAAGCAATCACCTGAAGATAAAGCCAGAATACTTGATATGCTGGCATCGGGTAAAAAGAACCTGAGTAAAGTATTGATGGAGACATTTGTTTTGGATGAAAACTTTGTCGACATTATTTCAAAATTGGAAAAAACCTATTCGGTTGTTGAATCAGCGGAAAAAAACACCCAATCTGAATTTTTTAGTGAAGAGAAGATTGGGATAATTAAATAAAGACCAGCTGGTTATTTTTACTTTGAGTTTATTATGAAAACTATTGTTTCCCTTATTTTATTGTTTGTTTCACAAACAATTTTAGCTAATCCTTTTTTTGATCAGTTTAAAGCAGAAAAAATTACGGATAATGTTTATGTTGTACATGGGCCTTTAGATGTTCCGAATGTTAAAAATCGTGGGTTTATGAATAACCCGGCATTTATTGTCGCAGATAAAAGTGTTGTAGTAATAGATCCCGGTGCAACCCTTGAAACAGGCGAAATGCTTATAAGGGAAATTAAAAAAATAACAGATAAACCCGTATCACATATTTTTAATACCCATGTTCATGGTGATCACTGGTTGGCAAATGACATACTTGTACAGCGGTTCCCTAATGCAAAAATTATTGCTGACCCTCGCATGATTAAAAAGGCCAGAGCAGGAGAAGGAGATAACTGGCTTGATTTTATGGTGAAGGCCACGGATGGAATTGCTAAAGGCACGAAGATTTTATACCCAACGTTACAGGCTAGTAATGGTGAGCAGCTTAAAGCTGCGGGTTTAACATTTAACTTTTATTCTTTTGGTATTGATCATAGTGATACAGATATTATGATCGAATATGTAGAGGGCTCTACTTTATTTACAGGTGATAATGTAGCGTATAAGCGTATTTTGCGTATGGACGATGGCGGTTTTAGGGATGTTATAAAAGTTTTAGATAAAGCGATTAGTTTAAATCTTAAGCATTATGTGCCAGGTCATGGCATGACTGGTGATGTAGAAATCGTACGTTTACAGAGAGAATATTTTGATATTCTCTATAAGCAAGTTTCTATTTATGCAGATGAAGGTTTGGAAGATTTTGAAATGAAGTCAAAAATCGAGCCTTTGCTACTTAAATACTCAGATTGGCATGGTTTTGATGAACAGTTTGGTAAACATATTAGTCTGGCTAAGCTGGAGTTTGAAAAAGCTGAATTTGAATAAGCGTATAGATATTATGTTGTAAATAAAAAAGCCCAGCTATAAATAGCTGGGCTTTTTTGTATTTGAGTTTATTTTTCTTTATGCATCTTTATCGTGCTCAATTAATGCATAAGCTGAATGGTTGTGTATGGACTCAAAGTTCTCCGACTCTAGAACATATGAGCGAATACGCTCGTCTTCATTTAAACGTGCCGCAACATCACGTACCATGTCTTCTACAAATTTCGGATTGTCATATGCGCGTTCTGTTACAATTTTTTCATCTGGGCGTTTTAATAAGCCATATAGTTCGCAAGATGCTTCTTGCTCAACAATATCAATTAAATCTTCTATCCATATAAAATCATCTGCTTTTACATTGACTGTTACGTGGGAGCGCTGGTTGTGTGCACCGTAATTTGAGATTTTCTTCGAGCAAGGACAAAGGCTGGTTACGGGTACAACGACTTTAACTGTAACGTGATTTTCACCATTAACTCTATCACCATAAAAGGTAACTTCGTAATCTAGTAAACTTTCAACACCAGATGCGGGTGCTTTTTTATTAACGAAATAAGTGAAGCTCATTTCAATGTGACCATTTTCCGCATCTAGCTTTTCTGTCATTTCAGATAGCATGGTGCGTAATGTCTTAACCGTTATTTCATGGTCCTGGCTATTCAAAATTTCCACAAAGCGCGACATATGCGTGCCTTTAAAATTATGTGGCAAATCTACATACATATTGAAGTTAGCAACGGTGTGCTGCACATGACCTGAGCGGTCTTTTACCTGTACAGGATGGCGAATATCTTTTATGCCGACTTTATTGATAGCAATTTTACGTTTGTCTTCACTGTTCTGTACATCTGAAAGTGCATTCGTTGCTTCAGTCATTTAATTATTCTCTTCGCTATAGCGGACACAGGCGCGCTCTGTTTCCCATAAGGTAAGTGAGCTCACGCGTAAAGTTTCAGTATTAAGTTCTTTTGCAATTTCCCGAAATATCCAGGCAGCCATATTTTCAGCCGTTGGGTTTATCTCAGTAAAAGGCTCAATCTCATTCAGGTAGCGATGGTCTAGCTTATCGCATACATCGTTGGTGGCTTTTTTCATTGCCTTAAAGTCGATGGCCATGCCAATCTCATTTAGCTGGGTCGATTCAAGCTCAAGCTCAACTTTCCAGTTGTGGCCGTGCATGCGGCTACAAGCACCAGGGTAATCACGCAAGGTGTGTGCAGAAGCAAAATCAGTAACAATTTTCAGGGTGTATTTAGACGCCATATCAACTCGAGGTAAGTAGCGCGGCGAGCACACAATTGTGCAAATCCACTCATCACCCAATAATAACCAAGTAAAACCGTAAGATTTTACCCGTTACGCTTTTAGCAGGCAACTATGATAAGCCTATAAACTAATGAATTAAATAGAGTATTTATAGGGGATATAGCTTTATCAGGCACTTAGGTCGATATTGGCCTGTTTGGCAGCGGGGTGTTTTGCGATAGATTGCAGGATTCCTTGCTTGTCCAGACCGCACATTGAGAGTAATTGACTAGTGGTTCCGTGCTCTACAAAGCGATCAGGCAGGCCTAAATTAATAATTGGCGTATATATTTGGGCGCTCTGAAGATATTCATTAACTCCGCTACCAGCCCCGCCCGCAATAACATTTTCTTCAATCGTAACCAGTAATTGATGTGACTTGACAATCGAGTCCAGCATTTCTGTGTCGAGTGGTTTTACAAAGCGCATGTTTATTACTGTGGCATCAATCTCCGCCGCCGCAGCCATAGCTTCGTTGAGTAAGCTACCAAAGGAGAGAATGGCAATATTTTTTCCCTGGCGGCGTATTTCGGCTTTACCTACGGGGAGTGGGTCTAGTGCTTGCTGAATTTTAACGCCAGGTCCCTGGCCCCTTGGGTATCTAACGGCTGCAGGGCCATTATGTATGTGTCCAGTGGTAAGCATTTTTCGGCACTCGTTTTCATCGGCCGGTGTCATGATCATCATATTTGGTACGCAGCGCAAAAAACTTAAATCAAGGTTGCCTGCATGGGTAGGACCATCGGCACCGACCAGGCCTGCGCGATCTATAGCGAATAATACAGGCAAGTTTTGAATTGCGACATCATGTATCAGTTGGTCGTAGGCGCGTTGTAAAAAGGTGGAGTAAATCGCTACGACAGGGTTGATACCTTCGCATGCCATGCCCGCGGCCAGGGTGACAGCATGTTGTTCAGCAATACCAACATCGTGATAGCGTGTTGGGAATTTTTCAGAGAAGTCGACCAGACCAGAGCCTTCGCGCATTGCGGGCGTTATAGCGACTAGCTTGTCATCCGCTGCTGCCATATCGCATACCCAGTCTGAAAATATCTGTGTATAGGTTGGTTTACCGGATGAAACATCGAGCTTGTTGCCGGTTTCAGGGTCAAAGCTACCAAGTCCGTGATATAAGCAGGGGTTGTCTTCGGCTGGTTTGAACCCCTTACCTTTTTTGGTTACCACATGAAGTAGGCGTGGTCCGGATTGCTCACGCAAATTTCGAAGCATGGTCACCATAGTTGGAATATCATGACCATCCACGGGGCCGTAGTAATTAAAACCGAGCTCTTCAAAAAGGGTGCCGGGCATTACCATGCCCTTTACGTGCTCTTCGGTGCGCTGTGCCAAATCCCACATGGATAATTTTTCGAGTACGCGTTTCGAGCCACTGCGCATGGTCGAGTACATTTTGCCAGAGAGCAGCTTTGATAAATGTTTTGAGAGCGCGCCTACATTGGGCGAAATAGACATCTCATTGTCATTTAAAATGACCAGTACATCGGCATCTGTGTCGCCACCATGATTCAGTGCTTCGAATGCCATGCCGGCGGTCATTGCGCCATCGCCAATAATTGCAACGGTTTTTTGTTTACTTTTCTGTAGTGAGGAGCCCATGCTCATGCCTAACGCTGCACTAATTGAGGTGCTGGAATGGCCGACACCAAAGGTATCGTATGGGCTTTCGCTGCGTTTTGGGAAACCTGCTAATCCGCCGTGTTGACGAATGCT
>Ga0316204_10010911_pt1 | contig 11550 bp, 9 predicted proteins | sample 6monrhotite_MG_2_FD_205661 | JGI IMG/M metagenome (GOLD analysis project Ga0316204, IMG submission 205661) | Microbial mat bacterial communities from mineral coupon in-situ incubated in ocean water Damariscotta River, Maine, United States -... | ecosystem: Environmental > Aquatic > Marine >...
GATCAAAATAACTGAATGTAATGCCAGGGATAGGATACTTACCTCTGAATGAAGGTACTATTGTATAATTATTGCTAACCTTACCCTTCATGCCCGATAGCGTGGTTCTCACCTCTTCATTAAATTCAGGTTCATAAACTTCTAAAGCTCCGGGAAGCGAAGGCTCAGGTAACTGAAACAGTTTTAAATTGCCATTCCCTTTAACCGTAATTATAGCTTGAAGTGACTCTGAAGCATTCAATGTTGTTTTGCTCGTCGAAACAGAAAATTCAAAATTACCCACTGCACCACCAAAATCTGTGGGTTTGCCTTTAGCTGGTAAGGGTTTTACATTTATCACACGCTTTCCGGCAGACACCGTTTTATTTGTTTGAGTATATATTCTGCCACCAAAAAAATCACGTTTGTTGGAAGGCACTTCTAATGTTACATCTAAAGAAAGAGGCTCAATAGTCAGTTGACCGCTCTTTTGAGGATAAAGCACGACTCTTTTAAGAACTACGAAACGATAAGCCTTGCCCTCATAAGTGCCATTTTGAACATCGTATCTCGTGAAGGGCATATCCTGGCTCCAGAAATTATTGTATTTAGGATTGTCCAGCGGTCGAAAATTTGAAACATTAATTGAAGGACTTACATATAATTTGTAAACAACACTTATAGCTTCATTGAGAAAAGGCGAAGTTTTAGAAACTTCTGCTACCAAATGTAAATTATCATCTGCAATATCATCTACAGACATCTGATCATTTGGTCTATCTACTGCTGCCGTAACCTCCACATTTTTTGCCAGGGATTTGTATACCTTTCCGTCTATGGTAATCGTTGCCTGCCTAATAGCAAATTTACCCTGGGAGGTAGGTGCAAGGGTATAAGAATACGTTTTCGAATAACTCCTGACACCGTTTATCCACGAAGAACTGATAGATTGAGAAGGCCCCATAAGTACTCTAAAGCCTTGAAAGTCAGGAGGAGTAAAATTGTCTCCATCTTTGTTCATGGCAAAATCTACCCGCAAACGCTCGTTTATTCCCAACTTGCTTTTACTGAGCTTTACTTCAAAAGTAATAGCTTCTTTATCTTGTGCCATTATCTGGTTAGTAACCAGTAATAGTAAAGAAATACAAATTATATAATATTTAGGGCTTTTAAATATCACCAATCTTTTTCATTTTTTGTTTTGACACCTTTAACTTTCTGAGCGTCCATTTTTTCCTTAACTTTTTTCTCTTCGTTTTGCATTGCCTCAAGTAAATTCTTTATTTGTTGTTGAGACAATTGATTTGGTCTTGGTTGTTTCTGCTGTTGCTGATCTCCCTGCTCGGGCTGCTTTTTTTCTTCTTTTTTTTCATCGCCATCCCCTTTTTTATTTTCTTCTTTTTCCTGATCACCTTTATCTCCTTCATTACTATCTTTTTCTTCGTCTTTGGGATCGCCTTTGTTCTCGTCTTTATTGTCTCCCTGGTCTTGTTGATCCTGATTTTTGTCTTTTTTCTCTTCCTGGTCCTGATTCTCCTTATTATCGTCTTTATTCTTATTATTCTTATCCTTTTTTAGAAGCTCTTTAGCCAGTGCCAGATTATAGCGGGTTTCTTCGTCAGAGGGATCATTACGCAATGCTTCTTTATAAGCTTCAACCGCTTTGGCGTATTCTTTATTTTTCATAAATACATTACCCATATTATGAAATGCCTTATGCTTAACAGGTTTTTCAGATGTCAATTCTCCTGCCTGTTTGAATCGCCCAAAAGCCTCAGAAAAACTCTCTTTGGTATAGTAAGCATTTCCTAAATTATATGGGGCCGCTGTATTCTCATTACTTTTGGAAATAGCTCTTCTGTAATTCACTTCTGCATCAATAAAATCGTTGTCAGCTAATTCCTTATTAGCTTCAAATGTTATATCGGTTGAGGCTTTAAGTGCTTTTTCCTTTTCTTTCAAATCATCTTGCGAAAAAACGGCAGCGCTTATAATAAATATAAATAAAACAATCTTTTTCATTTTAGTGAATTTCCTTCTCGTTAAATAAATTCATTCTTTTAAGCCATTGGGTTTTTCTGTCTAGCAGAAAAACCTCCAAAAACAGAAACAAAAGACCAATGCCCAGAAACCATTGAAATTGGTCTTTATATTCGGCAAATTGTTTGGCTTCAAATTCCTTTTTGTCCATTTGATTCAATTGCTCTTTAATGAAGTCCACAGCATCTTCTGTATTTGATCCGTTTACGTATTCCCCATTACCCTCGTCGGCAATTTCCTCTAATATCTCTTCATTTAGTTTAGTGATAACTACTTCACCCTGTGAATCTTTTTTTAAACTTTCTACAATACCATTTCTTTTGATGGGAATTGGACTGCCTTTTGTCTTTCCAACACCGATGGTAAAAATTCTTATTCCTTCATCCACAGCCAATTCAACAGCATCTATGGTTGAACCCTCTGAGTGATCTTCGCCATCTGAAACAATAAATAAAACCCTGTTCGTTTGCTCCTCATCATCAAAATAAGTAGATGCAAGTTCAATGGCTTCATTTATAGCAGTTCCTTGTGATGAAAGCATATCTGTATTCATGCTTTGGAGGAACATTTTGGCCGCACCATAATCTGTGGTTATTGGCAACTGAGGAAAAGCCTGACCAGCGTATGCTATGATACCTATTCGATCACTTGCCAATTGATTAATAATTTCAGAAACCAGGCGTTTAGATTTCTCTAGTCTGTTGGGAGCAATATCCTCAGCTAACATACTTTTTGAAACATCTATGGCAAAGACAATATCAACTCCTTCTCGTTTGACTGTTTCTAATTTCGTTCCAATTTTTGGGTTTACCAGACCCAAAACCAAAAATGAAAGCCCAACTATCAGAAAAATTAATTTTAATACTGATTTAAAATTAGACTTACTTGGGGATAGTCTTTTCAACAGGTCGGAAGTTGCAAATTTCTTTTGAGTCCTTTTTTTCCAGATTTGAAGCAATACATAAATGACCACCATTACGGGGATAATGGACAAAAGATAGAAATATATTTTCTCGTCTAACTGGATCATATTTTAAATAAAACTTCTGAAGAGCGTATTTCTCAGGAACCATTCAACAATAAGTAATGCCCCTGCCAATAGAATCCATGGTCTGAATTTCTCCTCATATTTATAATACTTAAATTCTTCAACTTCTGTTTTCTCCAATTTATTTATTTCATCATAAATGGCCTCTAATTTTTCATTATCGGTAGCTCTAAAGTATTGCCCTCCTGTTGCATCGGCAATAGCTTGAAGTAATTTCTCATCTATTTCAACCTGTCTCATCCCATACCTGTAGGACCCATCTTCATTATATGCAACTGGTGAGAGCGCATTTCCATTAGTTCCCAAACCAATAGTATATGTCTTGATGTCAAATTCCACAGCAAGATCAGCGGCCGTTTGTGGTTCAATAAATCCTGAATTATTAACTCCATCAGTAAGTAAAATAATTACCTTACTTATTGATTTGCTTTCTTTTAACCTATTAACCGAAGTTGCTAATCCCATACCAATGGCTGTACCATCGTTTAATTGACCATAGGTAATTTCTTTAAGCGAATTTAATACAATAGATTTATCACTTGTTATTGGTGTTTTGGTGTAGCTTTCGCCTGCATAGGCCACTAAACCAATTCTATCATTTGGTCTTTGTCTAATAAAATCTGCTGCCACTTCTTTTAGCGCCGATAATCGGTTTGGCTTTAAATCCCTTGCCAACATACTTGAAGAAACATCTATCGCCATTACAATATCAATACCTTTCGTAGTTTTTGTTCGAGTGGAAATATCCTCAGTTTGAGGGCGGGCCATTGCTACTATAATTGCTGTCAATGCCAACAAACGGAATACAAATAATACCGGTTTTAGTTTTGGCAAAAGGTCGTTAGATGTAAACCCCTCTACAGTCGAAATTTTCAGGGTGGCAGTCTCCTCTTTACGCTTGAAAATATGCCATATCAAAGCAAGGGGCAGCAATAAAAGCAACCAAAAAAGCTGAGGATTTGCAAATTCTATATTGTCTAACATTTATGCCTCTGTTTTTACTTCTAATGATCCTATTATCCTATTTACAATTTCTTCAGCGTAAGTATCATCATCTAACCATGATAAGATTAACTGCTGTTGAAAACCATTTCCGCCAAAAAGAATAATAGTGTATTGCCCGCTAACTAACTCTTTTGAGCCGCCAGGTACTGCAAATTTACCCCGGCCAAAAACTTTAATTCCTTTTACACCAGATACCGTAACGAATTCTTCTTGCTTAGTAATAATATTTTTTGCGCCCTGATCTTCGAAATTTTTCAATATTTGTTCAACAACCTGATTGAAATCTGGTTCTTCAGGTTTATTTAATGTAGTCGAAGTTGTGCCAATAGTGAGTAAACCTTTTTTACTCCTGTACATAAAAGCCTGCAGCTCTTTGATATTGGCCTTTGCATCCGGAGGGAGCTTAACTTCTTGTCGTATTAATACTTCCGGAGTCTCAACAATTATAGGTGGATATCCGTAAGAACTGGAAACCCATTCTCCTTCTAAAAGTGTTTTTGTAGGATGGCCAGTAATGGTATCCCAAACATAAGAAGGACCTAAATAGGTTATTAGTCCCCCAAGGGATACTAGTATTACAATTGCTGCAGCAGAAACAATTGATATTATTTTCTTTTTTCGTTTTTTCTGAGCAATAACTTCCTGATATTCTTCCTGTTCCAACAAATCTTCTTCAGTAGGTTCAGGCAGGGCTTCTTTAGTCTTAACAACGATCTCCTCAATAGCTTTTCTATCTTGCTCGGCTACGGATGTAAGGGGTTTGGACCTTGCAAATTTTACAAGATCAGCTGTTTGTAGTGTTTTTTCAAATTGTTTAATTGTATTATCATGTAGCTTTAGTTCACCTGCATCCTGCAATAATTCCAATTTCTTAATCAATTCACTTGTAGTACTTTCCAGGGCTGAAATATGTACCTCTTCTTCAAGATAGGATCTAACTATTGCAGTTAATTCAGAATAGTATACTTTGTACTTATCCTGAATTAAATATTTAGAATTTTCTAATCGTTTCAATTCCAAAAGTGCTCTATCATAAGGTGGGAGTAATGCCACCTTTTCCTCTTCTGTCAATGGTTTTTTTCGAATTATAAACCAATAAATAAGGCCGGCTGCAATTCCGGCAATAAGCAAAACAATCAGGAGGATTTTCCAAAAGGCACTATTACTTTTTTGTACGCTTATTAAGGGTTTTATATCATACATTTTTTGGTTGACTGTATCCACGGGGACCGTGGCAACATCAACCTTAAGAGAGTCTGTAAAAAATCCAGTCCCGTTAATTTCAATACGCTGAGCCGGCAGTACATAGGATCCGGAATCAAATTGTGTCAGCGCGTATATTTTTTGCAGCGTTATCCTGTCTTTTTTTCGGGTTGTATCTGTTTTAAAAGCTTGAACAGTTTCCAATGGTGAAAAGGTTTGCCCTTCAGGGAAGAATACCTGGGCAGTTGAGTCTACTTCAACAGTAACCGTAAAATGAATTTGTTCACCAATTTTAATGTTGGTAGTGTCAACTTTTGATGTTATTTCGGGTTGTAACTGAGCAATTATGGTATTCCCAAAAAATAAAAGACATAAGAAGAGCACCGGGCCGGACCAGGAACTAATAATACGTCTTAATTTAATTGAAATCATATTCATTTATCCTCTTCGCTTAAAATAACCCAATAACTTTTTAACATAACTCTCATCCACGCGACAATCCAAAATGCCACATCCCGATTTATTGAAAGTTTCTTTAAAATAGTCTACCCTATTTCTATAGTATTCACCGTATGCATTCCGTACGCTTTTAGATTGCGTATTTACAAGTTTCACTAAACCGGTTTCCGAATCGAGCATTTGCACTACTCCTAAATTTGGAATATGTTCTTCTTTTTCGTCATAAATACGAATACCTGTAACATCGTGTTTCTTCCCCGTAATTTTCAGTGTTTGCTTATAATCTTTTGCCATAAAATCTGAAAGCACAAATACAATTGCTTTTTTCTTCATGACGTTAGTTAAATATTTAAGTGCTTCCCCAATATTAGTCTTATTGCTTTTAGGAGAAAATTCCAGTAACTCTCTTATAATTCTAAGGACATGGCTTTTTCCTTTTTTAGGGGGTATAAAAAGTTCAATTTCATCAGAAAAAAGAATAAGACCAACTTTGTCGTTATTTTGGAGTGCAGAAAATGCTAGAGTTGCCGATATTTCCGTAATAATATCCTTTTTAAAGCGATTGGTTGTGCCAAAAAGTTCCGAACCACTGACATCTACCATTAGCATCATGGTTAGCTCTCTTTCCTCCTCAAATACTTTTACAAAAGGTTCATTATATCTGGCCGTAACATTCCAATCAATGCTTCTTACATCATCACCAAACTGATATTGGCGAACCTCGCTAAAAGTCATTCCACGACCCTTAAATGTAGAATGGTATTCCCCTCCAAATATGTGATCTGAAAGACGACGGGTCTTAATTTCAATCTTACGAACTTTTTTTAATAACTCTTTGGTATCCATTCGGGTTCAAGCTTTTCAGTTATATAAGCAAATACCATTTACGGCATTGAACTACATAGGTTGAACTATTATGGCACTTCAATTTCGTTAACAATCCGGTTGATTATTTCTTCTGAAGTAATATTTTCTGCTTCCGCTTCATAGGTAATTCCAATTCTATGCCTTAGTACGTCATGCACAATGGCGCGCACATCTTCCGGAACTACATAACCACGTCTTTTTATAAAAGCATAACATTTAGCTGCATTTGCCAGATTAATACTCCCACGAGGTGATGCTCCAAAACTTATGAGTGGCTTAAGGTCTCCTAAATTATATTTTTCGGGATAGCGTGTGGCGAAGACCAAATCCAGGATATATTTTTCAATTTTTTCATCCATATAGACTTCTCTCACAGCCTGTTGAGCACTAAGAATTTGTTTAATTGATACAACGGGTTTAACATCCTGCAGTATACCTTGAAGATTTTGCCTTATAATAAGTTGTTCTTCATTCATCTTAGGGTAATCAATAACCGTTTTTAGCATAAAACGATCCACCTGAGCTTCAGGGAGTGGATATGTCCCTTCCTGTTCCACGGGGTTTTGAGTAGCCATAACCAAGAATGGTTTATCAAGTATAAAAGTTTCATCGCCAATGGTAACTTGTTTTTCCTGCATGGCTTCCAAAAGAGCAGACTGTACTTTGGCAGGGGCACGGTTTATTTCATCAGCTAATACAAAATTGGCGAATATAGGACCTTTCTTTATTGAGAAATCATTCACTTTCATATTATATATCATTGTTCCCACGACATCTGCAGGTAGAAGATCCGGAGTAAACTGAATCCTGCTAAAACTACCTTTAACCGCCTTTGACAGAGTGGTTATTGCAAGAGTCTTTGCAAGTCCGGGGACTCCTTCTAACAAAATATGACCCTGTCCCAAAAGTCCGATCAACAATCGTTCTATCATATGCTTTTGACCTACAATAGCTTTATTCATTTCCAGAACAAGCAGGTCTATAAAAGCACTTTCTTGTGCAATCTTTTCATTAACAGCACTAATATCTACAGTAGTATTTTCCTCCATTAATAATTTATATTTTTTGGTTTTTAATCTGTTGGTATCACAGTAGGGCGCAAATTGAAAATTTATTTATATAAGTGCTGTTAATGATTGGTTAAAAAATGCCTAGAACCCTAAGTTTTATGAAGTATTTAAGGGATTTATTTTATATTTTCACATACTTATGAAAAACCGGATATCTTATTCAAAAATTATTGCTGGAACCATGACATGGGGAAGTTGGGGGAAGAATCTTACAAAAAACGAAATTGCGGACCTTATTGGCTATTGTGTGGAAAATGGAATTACAACTTTCGACCATGCCGATATTTATGGAGGTTATACTAATGAAGAAGCTTTTGGAAACGCTTTTTTACAGAGTTTAATCCCCAGGGAGCAGGTACAACTTATTAGTAAATGTGGGATACAATATGTCTGCAAAGCCAGAGAGAATAAAGTAAAACATTATGATTACTCTAAAGAATATATTATTTGGTCTGCAGAGCGCTCTCTGTCGAACCTTAAAACTGACTATTTAGACCTTTTTTTACTGCACAGACCCAGTCCGTTAATGCAACCAGATGAAATTGCAGAGGCCATTCTTTATTTACAAAAAGAAGGTAAAATACGGGAGTTTGGAGTGTCTAATTTCACAGCTGCACAGATTTCCCTAATAGAGTCAGTATTGCCAGTAACCGCTAACCAGGTTGAATTTTCCTTAACAGCTGAAAAGTTAATGTATGACGGCACTTTTGATGATTGTATCAATCATAATCGGACTGCTATGGCGTGGAGTCCACTGGGCAGTTATTTTAGGAAGGATAACAAAAGAAGGAAGCGAATAAAAAAAGTACTAAAAGGCCTTAAAAAGAAATATGACGCAGATAGCAGTCAAATACTTCTGGCATGGATCTTAAAACATCCCTCCAAAGTACACCCAGTTGTTGGCACTACAAATAAAGAACGATTAATAGCTTCTGTAAGGGCTACTGAAATTGATCTGGAATTGGAAGATTGGTTTTTGTTATTAGTAGCATCTCAGGGGCATAAGGTTCCGTAAATAGTAATTATTCCAAATTAATTTAATGAAAAAAACAGCATTTATTACCGGAGCAACAAGTGGCATTGGAAAGGCTACTGCGCTATTTTTCGCATCAAAGGATATCCGATTGATAATTTGTGGGCGAAGAAAAGAACTTTTAATAAAATTGCAGAAGCAATTGGAGCCACTAACTGAAGTCTATGCGTTGAATTTTGATGTCAGGGACAAAAATGCTGTTTCAAATGCGATCAACTCATTGCCCGAGGAATTTTCTCATATAGATATTTTAATTAATAATGCGGGGAATGCCCATGGTATGGATCCCATAGAAACAGGCAGTCTTGAGGATTGGGATGCTATGCTGGATATCAATGTGAAAGGCTTGCTATATGTCTCCAGGGCAATTTTGCCTAAGATGGTGGAGCGTAATTCGGGACACATAATAAATATTGGTTCAACTGCCGGGAAAGAGGTTTACCCAAAAGGGAATGTTTATTGTGCCAGCAAACATGCGGTTGATGCAATTAATCAGGGAATGCGAATTGATTTGAATTCTTATGGAATCCGAGTGGGTGCTGTTAACCCAGGATTGGTTGAGACTGAGTTTAGCAATGTCAGATTTAAAGGGGATAATGAGAGAGCAGACAATGTTTACAAGGGGTTTCAACCTTTAAAACCTGAAGATATAGCAGATATAATTTACTTTGTAATATCACGGCCTTCCCATGTAAATATTGCAGATCTCGTGGTTATGCCCACTGCACAGGCAAGTAGTACCATAGTGAAGAAAACAATATGATTAATAAGCGCTTACTGGTAAAAAACCTTTTGGCTCATAATGACGAGAATAGTTTTTATGATAAAAAAAGGTTTATCAATATAGGTAAGCGAGAAGGTAAAGCCAAATTTCTAAAGCATGTTTGCGCACTTGCTAATAGCAATCCAAATAATAATTCCTTCATTGTTGTTGGCGTTGAGGATGAAGACAATAAAATTGTTGGGGTAGATTTCTTTGATGACAGTAAGATTCAAAACCTTGTAAATGCCTATCTTGATAACCCTCCTTTGATCTCTTATGAAAATATCCCGTTTCCGCACTTGCCTGAAGGTAAGGTGGTGGGCTTAGTTACTATAAGTTCTAACGGGCAAGTGTGCGCATTGCGACGCAATATTTGGAAATATTACGGAGGCGCAGTTTTTTTCAGAGATGGGAGTATAAGCATGCCTAAGGCTTTTGATATTGTATTAAAAGACATCAACTCAGAAACCGTCGCTACTATAGAACAACATGCCCGAAATAATATAGAACTTACCCTTGATGGCGTAATAGATTTCATAAATTACAGACATAGGGACCTGAAAAGCAGCTACAAAGTATTTAAAGAACAATTTGTACTCTGCTGGGCTGGGAATCAAAAAAAGGTAAAAAACGAAGTTTTTTATTCAAGAGTGGATATAGAACTTATTAATGAACAGGTTAAACTTTTCTATTCTGCGCTTGATGAAATCTCTATAAGCTATAATGATGAGTCCTTTTCTATCATGGAATATGTGAAGTTGGGCTTGGGGAATCAACAAAAATACTATCCTTTGGAAAAAGTGGATATATTTTTTTCAGATAACGGAACTTATCAGATTCAAAGTGATTTGATTTTTGATCCACCTAAATATGATAAAAAGACCTTGTATCATATTTTTAATTCAAACAAGGCTATTTTGCAAAAAATAGAAAAGGGTGTATCACTCAAGCGTTCAGAAGAACTAGATTTGGAATTATTACCAGCAACTTATCTTATTTGCTATTTTAATGGTTTTGAAGAAGCGAAGGATCTAATGGAAACAGCCCGGCCTCTCTTAAAGAAATACGATTTAAACATTCACGAATCCTTGAAGGAGTCTTTTCGGATTTTAAGAAAAGTAAAATATAGCTAAGACTTGCTGAGCCATAGAATTTGAAAGGGATTTATTTCTAACAAGGCACTTTTTAAAGTAATGCTTTCACCTAATATCAGGTCCTTCAGTTTGCCTCCTGATGCATAACCCCTGGAGACAACATCAACAGTATCTATCATTTGAATTTTTTCATCAAAATTGCAAATTACAAGGATATCCTTATCGGAATTATTTGTTCTTTCAAACATAAAAATATGTGGGCTTGGCGTTTGATGGAGTACTAAATTATTCATATCCGCAAATACTGGTGTATTTTTTCTAATATTAATTAGTTTTTTAAGGGAATGGAATATTTGTGTTTGGGGGGTTTCAATTTTATCTAATCCAGACACTGTTTTCCAATCTTGTTTAGGCCTGTTAACCCATCTGCTATCTTCTTTTAAATGATTATTCTTAAGATAAGAATAATCATTCAATGTCCCTATTTCATCACCGGCATAGATCATGGGAATTCCACCATAGGATAATATAATGGCATGTAGCATTAGGATTTTATTTACTGCCAATTTTATCAATTCCTGATTGTTCTGCTCTAACGCTTTTTCCAGTCCTAGTAAGGAGGCGGCACTTCCGGTAATCCTACCATCGCCGTTTTTTGGATTATACATAAAAATTTGGCCCTTAGCGGGTGACCAATCCAGTTTTTGACAATAGTAATCCAATAAAAACTTCCTGTGTGCTATTACGTCCCAGCCCACTTCGGATATATAACGGTCATCAAAACCAAGCCCAATGTCGTCATGGCATCTGATATAATTTATCCAGGTTCCTTCTATGGGTTTACTTGGTAAATTCATCAGGTTTTTATACAAAAGATGAGTTTTTTTTGTGGCTATTGAATTCCAAAGTAGCGCCATCAAAGTGGCATTGTAGGCAATTTCACATTCATTGCCTTTTTTAATGCCTTCACCAAAATACTTAATAATTTC
>Ga0316204_10010912_pt1 | contig 11550 bp, 10 predicted proteins | sample 6monrhotite_MG_2_FD_205661 | JGI IMG/M metagenome (GOLD analysis project Ga0316204, IMG submission 205661) | Microbial mat bacterial communities from mineral coupon in-situ incubated in ocean water Damariscotta River, Maine, United States -... | ecosystem: Environmental > Aquatic > Marine >...
CTTTGACGAAGGCGTTGGTATCCAGGCCTGCCTGGAAAGCCTGAAACCACATTGGGACCGGGCGCTGAAGGATGCCGAAGAATTTAATGCCGGGTCTGATGGCCTGGTGCGGCGCGGTGTTGGCGTCGCCGGCATGTGGTATGGCTGCGGCAACACGTCCTTGCCCAATCCATCCACGATCAAGGTCGGGTTGCGCAGCAACGGGCAGCTTGTGCTGTTTCAGGGGGCCGTAGATATCGGCCAGGGCTCCAATACCGTTATTACCCAGATCTGCGCCGATGCTGCCGGACTGGATATCCGCGATTTCAGTCTGGTCTACGGGGATACGGACCGCACCGCCGATGCAGGCAAAACCTCGGCTTCGCGGCAAACCTTCATCAGCGGCAAGGCCTCCTATCTGGCTGGGGTTGATCTACGGGACAAAATACTGCGCCTGGTCAATGCCGGGCAAGATGCCACTCTCAGTATCCGGGATGGACAAATTGATACCGGTGATGATACCGGCAATAACCGCATAGATCTGGCGTCGCTGCCGGTCGATGAAGATGGTTTTGTCCTGACCGGGGAGGGCACTTACGATCCACCGACCAAACCGCTGGATGAAAATGGCCAGGGCGAGCCCTATGCCATCTTTGGTTATGGTGCCCATATGATGGAAGTGGAAGTTGATACCCGGCTGGGCACTGTGCAACTGGTCAAGTTGACAGCGGCACATGATGTGGGGCGCGCCATTAATCCGACCCTGATTGAAGGCCAGATCGAAGGCGGGGCAGCGCAGGGACTGGGCCTGGCCCTGATGGAAGAATTTGTGCCGGGACGAACCGAAAATTTGCATGACTATCTGATCCCCACTATCGGCGATGTGCCGCCGGTACAATCCATCCTCGTTGAAGTGCCCAATTCTCATGGTCCCTACGGGGCCAAGGGCATCGGCGAACAGGTTTTGATCCCTACGGCTCCGGCGATCCTCAACGCCATCCGTCATGCCACCGGTGCCGTGCTGCGTCATATGCCGGCCACGCCAGAGAAAGTGCGCAATGCCATTCTTCTGGCAAAGGGAAGGAACCCGTCATGACCGGAACCGACAAGACCGATCTGATTGTCTGTGATGCCTGCCCGGTTCGCTGCCGGATCAAGGCGGGCCGTCCCGGTGCCTGTGACCGCTACGCCAATGAAGAAGGTGTGTTGGTCCGGCTGGACCCGTTGCTGGTGGTTGAACGCAGTGATGCGCAGGGAACGCCGCTGGTCCCGTTCTTGAAATCCAATCAGGCATGGGACGGTAATCCGGTTTCATCCGCCAACACCTTTGTCACCGCTGTCGGCTCGGGTACGACCTATCCGGATTACAAACCGGCCCCGTTTATTGTTTCCAGCGAAGTTGACGGTGTGGACATGGTGACCGTGGTGACGGAAGGCATCTACAGTTACTGCGGCGTCAAGATCAAGGTTGATACGGACCGCCACCTGGGCCATGAAACCGCCGCTGTACGTGTGGACGGGGAAGTCGTTGGTCATGTAACCACTGGTGAGTACGGCTCCCAGATGATGTCTCTGGGCGGTGTCAGTCATCTCACCGGCGGTAATAAAAAAGAAGGTCGGGTGACCTGCCAGACCCTGATGGATCTGTGTAACCGCAAGCCTGTGAAACTGGATATTGACCAGGGCGTGTCGATCATCGTTGAGGCTGGCAAAGCCCCGATCATTGACGACGTTCAGGAAGAGCGCATGCGTGTTGGCTGCGGTTCCGCCGCCATTGGTATGTTTGCCATGCAGTGGTACGAGCTGGTTGATGAAGTTGTGGTGGTGGATGACCACATCACCGGCGTGATGTCTGAACATGAGGCGGGCAAGGTGCTGGACGTCAAGCCCACAGGCATATCCATCAACGGCCATCGCTCAACACCCGGGCGCTATTTCCGGGTCGCGGAGCCAGGTACGGGTTGGGGCGGTACCGATATCAGTGATCCGCTGTCGATCCTGAATGACTTCAAACCGGGGGATGCCAAGCCGGGCACGACCATGCTGATGGTCAGCACCACCGGTGAACATTTTGCCTATTACGTCCTGGATGATGATCTCAGGCCTGTCGAACAAGAACTGCCGGAAACGCTGAAGGCCTCGGTGGAACGCATCCGTGAAAACTGTGAACCGGCAATGTGTTCGGTCCTGTTTGTCGGCGGAGCCGGTGGCTCTCTGCGGGCCGGTGTTACCGAAAATCCGGTCCGGCTGACCCTGTCGGTCAAGGACGCCCTGACCAACGTCACCAGTGGCGGCGCACAAACCTTTGTCTGGCCTGGTGGTGGCATCACTTTCATGGTGGATGTGATGCGCATGCCGGAGAACTCATTCGGGTATGTGCCAACCCCGGCCATTGTTGCTCCCATCGAATTCACCATGCGTCTGAAAGACTATGCGGCTCTGGGTGGTCACATGGACGCCGTTGTGTCTTTGGCGCAGGTGCTGAAAGACCCTGAAGTTCGTGCTGTGGATCAGGTCGATAGCAGCTGGCCAACAGATCGGGACAAGTTCCGCTGGCCAGAGGACGAAAAAGAAGATGGCAAAAACGGAGACAAGGGCGAATGACCGGCGCCACTGCCAGCATGTTGCCCGACGGCAAACGTCTGCACCTGCAGGCCGGCCCCATTGATCTGGTGATTGATGCCGACGGTGACGCCACTGAAGTCGCCAGGGCTTTTGAGCAGGCGAGCCAGGCTTTTGAGCCTGTATTGGTCGATCTGGTCGCCGAGCTGCCGTTGCTTCGTGCGCCCGTCAGCGCTGGACTATCCCGCCTGACCGGGCCGGTCGCCCGCCGGATGGAGGCTGCCGCCCTGAATTTTGCAGGCCATCTGGTAACGCCGATGATTTCAGTTGCCGGTGCGGTGGCTGATCATGTTCTGTCTGCGATGATGGTGGGCCGCGACCTTGATCGTGTCTACGTCAATAATGGTGGCGATATCGCGCTTTATCTGAAGGAAGGCCAGGTCTTTGACATTGGCATTGTCTCCCGCGTTGATGCGCCGGAGATTTCCATGAGAGCGCGTGTCCGCAACGCCGATGGCGTTGGTGGTATTGCCACCAGTGGCTGGCGCGGGCGCAGTTTTTCATTGGGGGTTGCCGATGCGGTGACTGTGCTGGCGTCTGATGCGGCTTTGGCGGATGTCGCCGCAACCCTGATTGCCAATGAAATTGATCCGGGGCTTTGCCCCCAGGTGGAACGAACTCCGGCCCATGATCTTGATCCGGACAGTGACCTGGGGGAGCGGTTTGTGACAACGGCCGTGCACCCTTTATCCGACGGACAGGTCAGTGTCGCCATGGACCGGGGGCAGGTCCTGGCACAACGATTTGTGGGTGCCGGGTTTATCGTGGCGGCTGCACTATCCTTGCAAGGCCGCACGGCCATCGCCGGTCAACTAACAGACAAACAAATGCATAACATCGAACAAACAGGGGAGGCGTGCTATGCCGTCGGTTGAACTCAGAAAACAGGTCATCAGCGTTGAGGAAACCTGGCACGAAGGTGGCCCGGTGGCCGACGTGCCCAATCGTCGAGCCTCGGGCATGATCATCATCAAGAATCCATACGCTGGAAAATATGTCGAAGACATCCAGCCCTTTATTGAAGACCTCAAACCCTATGGTCTGTCCTTGGCCAGGGCCGTGCTGGACGCTTTGGGTGTGGAGGGCAGCGCCATTGAAGGTTATGGCAAGGGTGCCATCATCGGCGAAGCTGGCGAACTGGAGCACGGTGCCCTGTGGCACCCGGCCGGTGGCTATGCCATGCGCGAAGTGCTGGACGGCACCAAGGCTATCGTGCCATCGACCAAAAAGGTTGGTGGTGTCGGTGCCCGGCTGGATGTGCCGATCACCCATGTCAACGCCGCCTATGTCCGCAGTCATTTTGATGCCGTGGAGGTTGGCTGCAACGACGCGCCGCGCGCTGATGAACTGGCCTATATTCTGGTCATGAGCACCGGGCCCCGCGTGCACAGCCGCTCCGGCGGTCTGGAAGCCACCGATATCAAGGGAGAGGATGGATTAAAATGAGTAAGGCACAAATTCGCAAAATCATCACGGTTGTCGACGAGGTCCATATTGAAATGGGCAAGACCATTTCGCCGACAACGCGGCGTGCGGCTGCCATCGCCGTTATCGCCAATCCATTTGCCGGCAGCTATACCGAGGACCTGGAACCCCTGATGGAAATCGGTGCGGAACTGGGCGGTTTGCTGGGCGAGCGTGCTGTGCAGGCCCTGGGCATTAAACCGGAACAGGCCGAAAGTTATGGTAAGGCGGCCATTGTCGGTGAAAATGGTGAACTGGAACATGCTGCCGCCATTCTGCATCCCAAACTGGGGGCCCCCTTGCGCAAGGCCGTGGAAAAGGGGGCAGCCCTGGTGCCCTCAGCTAAAAAGATGGGCGGCCCTGGTACTCCTATGGACGTGCCTTTGGGGCACAAGGATGCGGCCTATGTGCGCAGCCATTTTGATGCCATGGAAGTCCGGGTCAATGACGCGCCCCGGGCCAATGAAATCCTGGTGGCGGTTTGTGTGACTGACAGCGGGCGACCGTTGCCCCGTGTTGGCGGGCTGACCCATGAAGAAGCCGAAGGCAAGGACGGGCTGAGGTAGCCAGAGAATGCAACGGGCGATGGCGCCAGAGACTCCGGGCCTGACCCGGAGTCCTACGGACGCAGGATGAAGGAAAACGCCATGGAATTTATCCGCAATTGCTGGTACGTCGCAGGCTGGTCGAGCGAATTTTCGCGCGATCTCGCGACCATGACCATCCTGGCTGAAAACCTCGTTTTCTATCGCACCGAAGCGGGTGAAGTCGCGGCTCTTGAAGACCGTTGTCCGCATAAGCTGCTGCCTTTGTCCAAAGGACGTCTGATTGGCGACAACATCCAGTGTGGCTATCATGGTGTAACCTTCGCGCCGGATGGCAGCTGCGCTCGGGTGCCGGGTCAGGAATTTGTGCCCAAAAGTGCCTGTGTGCGGCACTATCCAACGTTCGAACGTCACAACATCGTCTGGGTCTGGATGGGCGAGGAAAACAAGGCGGACACCGGTCTGGTTTTTGATCTGCCGGAACTTTCCAGTCCTGCTTACGCGCCGCATCAGGGTAATCCGCTGCGCTACGACTCCAACTATCTTAACGTCGCCGACAATCTGTGTGATCCGGCCCATGTCAGCTTTGTGCATCCGACAACGCTGGGTAATCCTGAGATGGAAGACCTGCCGATCGAATCAGAGATGACAGCTGACGGTGTCGTTGTGACCTCACGCTGGACCCGGGATGCACCACCCGTCGGCGTATTTCAGGCCCTCAGACAATATGGCGCAGACTTCAAGGGCAATGTGGATCGTTGGCAATATTACATCATGACTGTGCCCAACATCGCGGTGATTGATTTTGGCAGCGCCGATGTGGCGGACAATATTACCTTCGAACGTCGGGCGGAAGGCGTGCATATCTATGCTATCCATTTCCTCACGCCGGTGGATGAATACAGGACCATTGATCGCTGGATGCATGTGCGAAACTTTGCGCTCGACGACAAGGAAATTGGCGGCACCATGAACGATCTTTTCAATGTGGCTTTCGCCGAAGACAAGGTCATCCTTGAAGCCATCCAGCTGGAAGAACGTCGCCAGCTCAAGCGCCAACCGTTGCGCATCGCCATCGACAAGGGCTCGAACCTGTACCGCCGCAGGATCGAAGAGCTCATTAAACAGGAGCGCCCGGCATGAGTGACCCCGCAACTGAAAGTCTCAGCGATCAAGGATATATTCTCGACGATCAGGTCGGTTTTCTCCTGCGCGAGGTTGGCCAGCGCCACAGCGTGATATTTGCCAACCTGATGGTTGAACGCCTGACGCCGACGCAGTTCGCAGCCCTGGCCAAGCTTGTTGAGGTTGGGGATTGTTCGCAAAACCAGTTGGGCCGACATACTGCCATGGATGTCGCCACCATCAAGGGTGTGGTTGACCGGTTGGCCAAACGCGGTTTTGTCGACAGCTATGCCGACGTCAATGATGCCCGGCGCCGGGTTGTCTGTTTGACGGACAAGGGACGAAGTGTTGCCGGCCGCGCCATTGAAATGGCGAAAGAAATCACGCGGGAGACATTGAAACCATTGTCTGTCGCCAATGAAAAACAGCTTCTGAAGCTGTTGAGAGAACTGCGTTGATCAGGCAATCTGTGATCAACGCCATACAGGAATACAGGGACCCCGGAACATGAAAACACGTGCTGCAATCGCCACCCAGGCTGGCAAACCACTGACCATCGAAGAAGTTGATCTGGACGGGCCACAGCCCGGCGAGGTGCTGGTGGAAATCAAGGCAACCGGGGTCTGCCATACGGATGCCTTCACGCTTTCCGGCGATGATCCGGAAGGTGCCTTTCCAGCGATCCTCGGCCATGAAGGAGCAGGGATCGTGCGCGAAATCGGTGCCGGTGTGACCTCTGTGGCGGTGGGGGACCATGTCATCCCGCTCTATACACCGGAATGTCGGGAATGTGATTACTGCCTGCACCCCAAGACCAATCTCTGTCAGTCCATTCGTGAAACCCAGGGGGCAGGGGTTATGCCGGACGGCAACAGCCGCTTTTCCCTGAATGGTGAAAAAATTCTGCATTATATGGGCTGTTCGACCTTTTCCAACTTCACCGTACTGCCCGAAATTGCGGTGGCCAAAGTGCGTAAAGATGCTCCCTTCGACAAGATTTGTTACATCGGTTGCGGCGTGACCACCGGCGTTGGTGCCGTGGCCTTTGATGCCAAAGTGGAGCCCGGATCAAATGTGGTGGTCTTTGGTCTTGGCGGAATTGGTCTGAATGTGGTGCAGGGCGCGCGCATGGTCGGCGCCAATAAAATCATCGGTGTTGATCTCAATGACGGGCGGGTCGAGCTGGCGAAAAAATTCGGCATGACCGACTTCATCAACCCCACCGAATGCGACAACGTGGTCGAAGCCATTATGGACCTGACCAATGGTGGTGCGGATTATTCCTTTGAATGTATCGGCAATACCATGACCATGCGTCAGGCGCTGGAATGCTGTCACAAGGGTTGGGGCGAGAGCATCATTATCGGTGTGGCCGGGGCCGGGCAGGAAATCTCCACCCGTCCGTTCCAGCTGGTCACCGGCCGGGTCTGGCGCGGCACGGCCTTTGGCGGTGCACGCGGTCGGACGGACGTGCCCAAAATTGTCGACTGGTACATGGACGGCAAGATCAACATCGACGATCTGATCACCCACACCATGCCGCTGGATGAGATCAATACGGCTTTCGATCTGATGCACGAAGGCAAGTCCATCCGTTCGGTCGTTATCTACTAATCGCACAGAAGTCAGGGGAAAGAAGATGTCAGATAACCTTGTGATCAGAAATATCGGGCTGGTGCTCAGCGGCGATATGGATAATCCCATCCTTGATGCCGACACCATTGCCACGTCGGGCGGCAGGATTACCGGTATTGGCCGGGAAAAGGATTTTGATATTGAAGGCGCAACTGTGGTCGACGCCAAAGGGACGACGGTGGCACCAGGCCTGATCGACAGTCACGTCCACCCTGTGGCCGGGGATTGGACACCACGCCAGAGCCAGCTCAGCTGGATTGATTCGAGCCTGAATGGCGGCGTGACCACCATGATTTCGGCGGGCGAAGTTCACTATCCGGGCCGGGCCAAGGATATTGTCGGCCTCAAGGCGCTGGCGATCACGGCCCAGCGCTCCTTCGATAATCTGCGCCCCAGCGGGGTCAAGGTTCATGCCGGTGCGCCGGTGGTTGAACAGGGCATGGTCGAGGAAGATTTCAAGGAACTGGCCGAGGCCGGAGTCAAACTGCTGGGCGAAATCGGGCTGGGCAGCGTCAAGGCCGGAGCCGAAGCCAAACAGATGGTTACCTGGGCCCGCAAATACGGTATCCAGAGTACCATCCATACCGGCGGTCCTTCCATTCCGGGCTCAGGCCTGATTGACAAGGACGTGGTGCTGGAAGCTGACGCCGACATTATCGGCCATATCAACGGCGGCCATACCGCCCTGCCGGATGATCAGATTACCTGTCTCTGTGAAAGTTGCGGGCGTGGTATTGAAATCGTGCATAACGGCAATGAACGTTCTGCTTTGGTGGCGCTGAATTGTGCCCGTGAACTGAAACAGATGGAGCGTATCATCCTCGGCACCGACGGACCTGCGGGGTCCGGGGTGCAGCCGCTGGGTATTCTGCGCATGGTCTCGATGCTCTCGGCGCTGGGCAATGTCCCGGCTGAAATCGCCTTGTGCTTTGCCACCGGCAATACCGCCCGCATGCGGGACCTGGATTGTGGCCTCATCGAAGTGGGTCGCGCCGCCGATTTTGTCATCATGGACCGGGCCCAGCATTCACCGGCGGAAACAATCCTCGAGAGTATTCAACTGGGGGATTTGCCCGGTGTCGGCATGACCATCATCGATGGTGTCATTCGCAGTGAACGCAGCCGCAACACCCCGCCCGCCAACGCCCTGCCGGAGATTGTGCAGCGGGGCTGACCCCTTCAGAACGTGATTTCATGATAAACGTTTGGTACCCAAACTAATATTGTTGTATAACCTTGAAACCGGCCTATATCCGGTACTAAACCATTTCGGAACGACCCTAAAGAACCTACAGGAAATTCATAATGCGCAAACATCTTACTCTCAATCTGGCTACCCGCGAAGCAACTGACAAGACTGTTGAAGGCGCTGACCTTGCCAGGGCGGGACGTTGGTTGATTGCCAGAACCTTGCTGGATGAAGGTGCTGCGACCGTTGATCCGTTGTCGCCGGCCAACCCGCTGATTTTTTCTGCAGGCCCTTTTGCCGGGACCAACTTTTCCAATGCCAACCGCCTCAGCGTGGGCTGCAAAAGCCCGCTGACCGGGGGCATCAAGGAAGCCAACTCGGGTGGTACCTTCGCCTATGCCATGGGGCAAAACGAACTTTCCGGTATTACCTTTGTTGAGGCTGCTGATGACTGGGTGGTTATCTATATCAACAAGGAAGGTGACGTTTCCTGGGAAGATGCCTCGCCGTATATGGGCAAGAGCAACTTCGAAGCCGCCGCCATGCTGGTGGAAAAATATGGCAAAAAAACCTCCTATGCCCTGTGCGGTCCGGTGGGCGAATATCAGGGGCTGATGTCGGCCATTGCCTTCCCCGATCCGGAAGGCGGCCCGACCCGATTTGCTGCACGCGGTGGTGTGGGCGCGGTGATGGGCTCGAAGAAAATCAAGGCCGTGATCCTTGATAACATCAAGATGCCAACCTTTGTTGATCGCAAAAAATTCATGGGTCATGTCAAGGATTACGGCGGCAAGCTGGGCGAAGAAGCCGCCATCAAAACATTCTCGGATTACGGCACCGCCATTGTTGCAGACCTGACCAACAAGATCGGTGGGCTACCGGTCAACAACTTCAGCCGTGGCCAACAGGTCAACGCCAAGGAACAGACCTTTGAGATGGGCGGCACCCATATTCATGATCTCAATAAGTCCCGTGGTGGTGAAACTACACATGCCTGCATGCCTGGCTGCCTGATCAAATGCAGCAACATCTATGTGGATGAAAAAGGCGAAGAACTGACGGCCCCGCTGGAATATGAAACCATCGGCCTGATGGGCACCAACTGTGGTCTGACACATCCCGACCAGGTGGCCCGGGTTAACCAGGTCGCCAACGATCTGGGCATCGACACTATCGAAACCGGGGCCATGATCGGCGTGCTGATGGAAGCAGGCGAAGGTGAGTTCGGTGACGAGGTCTTCATGATGCAGGTGCTGGAAGACCTTCGTGCCGGCAATGAAAAGGGCCGCCTTTACGCCCAGGGGACACAGCGCGTCGGCGAACACTTTAACGTTGCCCGCATCCCGACCATCAAAAAACAGGGCGTCAGCGCCTATGACCCGCGGGTGATCGAGGTTACCGGTATTTCCATGATGCTGACCGCCCAGGGCGCTGACCATACTGTTGGCAACCAGCCCGGTTTCCCCTGCAAGGACAAGACCACGGAAGAACTGACAGCTGTCAGTATGGATTCACAAATGAACTGTGCCGCGGCCGACAGCCTGGGCCTGTGCATCTTTGGCCGCTCGGTCACAGAAACCAATTCCCAACTGATTGTCGACACCATCAACTCGGCTTTTGGCACCGATCTGGATGCGTCTTTTGTGCCGAAACTGGGTGTTGAAGCCCTGAAGCTGGAAGACGAATTCAACAGGGCCGCAGGCTTTACCGTGGAAGACGACAAATTGCCCGACTTCTTTGTCACAGAACCTCTGGCACCATCCGACAAAATTGCCCGCCATGGTGCCGCCGAAATCAATGCCATCCGCGAAAACTGGTGGAACTGACGCGGCGGATCACAACGAGATCAATTAAGCCCCGGTGCCGAAAGGCCCCGGGTTTTTTTGTGTGTCTGGCCTGTCCTGTGACCAATCGGAGCGATGAGGCAGACCTGCGACCATTGGTCCCTGTATATGTGATTCCTATATGCATCATCTGCTGCTAGACTTCGCCGACAATTGACATTTGTTAAGGGTGAAACGTGGTTTTGCCCATTGCGACAAGAGCCAAAGGAAAGGCGATTGTCAGCAAAAGCACATCAAGGCTCAGGAGACGGAAAAATGCCTGCTTTCATCTGGTCTGAAATTTACATGACCGGGGTTCCAGACGTCGACAAGGATCATCAGAAGATCTTTGTCCTGATTAACGAACTGTATGACGGTTACGAAGCCGGTCAAACAATTGTTGAGCTGGATAGCCACATTGATGAACTGCTGGCCTACGTCGCCTACCATTTTGAGCGTGAAGAGGGTCTGCTGGCCTCTATCGGCTATCGAGACCTGGAAAATCATGCCCACGCCCACCAGGCCCTGTCCGAGCAAATGAAAGCGTACGCCAGTCTTTACCGGTCTTCGCGTGAAGCCTTTGACATGGATGATTTCATCAGCTTCCTTGGCCGCTGGCTGCAGACTCACATCCTGGTCGATGACATGGCCTACCTCGAATCCGTCCAGCAACTGGTGGTACGTGTCTAGGCAGAAACCCTGCATCCAACTGCACGTAGTTTCACTTTCCCGGGTTTTGAAGACTATACTACTGCTGTGACGGGGTTTGTATTTCAGACGGACCGGGGCAGCGATTGAAAATATACAACACAATCAATGATTTTGGGGTTGCCGGAAAAAACAGTCTGGCGACGATGATCTTGCTGTCTGAACAAGTCACTCTGTGGTCACCGGCGCCACAGTTCATCGACAATCCGGAAAATGGTCAGCAACCCGAAATCACCAGTGATCTGTTGCTGCAGCTTGTCCGGGACAGACATGTTTCCCTCCTGGGACGTGAGCGCTGGTTTGTTGATCCTGCATTCAGAAGTGATTTTGCGGAATCCAACTGGGATCAGGCGTGGTGGGTCGATAACTTTGACAATGCGGTCAAAACCCTTCTGATTGAGGATCAGAATCTGCCTGAAAGTCAGAAACGTGTGAGAAGCGTCCCTGAGGAGGATGGGTG
>Ga0316204_10010913_pt1 | contig 11550 bp, 3 predicted proteins | sample 6monrhotite_MG_2_FD_205661 | JGI IMG/M metagenome (GOLD analysis project Ga0316204, IMG submission 205661) | Microbial mat bacterial communities from mineral coupon in-situ incubated in ocean water Damariscotta River, Maine, United States -... | ecosystem: Environmental > Aquatic > Marine >...
TCCAGGAATCACGACTCCCTGACTCGTCCAAGAAACGCCGTCGTCGGTCGAGTGCGCCAGCGTGCTCGTCGTGTTACCACCCGCCACCCACATACCACTTCCGTTCGTCGCAAGTCCAAACATGTTCAAGTTGAATGGACTGGTCACGGCGCTCCACGTTAGGCCGTCGTCCAGCGATCGTTGCAAGTCTCCGCCGCCCGCTATCCAAACTCCGTTTCCGTGCGCAACGCACTGCTTGGACGCCGTGGCCGTCGCGGCAGTCGTCCAGGCAAGTCCGTCGGTCGAATGCGCAATCCACGGCGTGGTCACGCCCCCGACCACGACCCAGCGCGTACCATTGTACGCAGCGCCGTTTCCACGCGCCGAAAAGATGGCCGACGACGACGTGTACGAAACGCCGCTGTCGCCGGACGATGCCACAAACGTATTCTCGCCCACGGCAATCATCGTCGTCGGCGGCGGCAGAAGCGGAAGAAGGTCGCTCGAACTGATGCCATTCATGTTCGAGCCGAGCAGTCCAGACTGCCCGAGCCCAGTCCACGTCACGCCGTCGGTCGACGACGCCAGCCAGTTATTGTTTGCGCCAACCGCGAACCACGTTGCCGTCACCGTGTCGTAAGTAATACCCTGAATATGCTGATCAAACGCAGCGGGCAGTCCGTGCAGCGACCAAGTCACGCCGTCCGCCGACGTCGCAAGCCGATGCGTAGCGCCACCACCGCCCACGGCCACGAACAAGTTCGAGCCATTGTAGCCGACGTCGATGCAGTTGCCGGGCTCGGCGTTCGCCAGCGTCCAATTCACTCCATTGTCGTTCGAGTAAAAGACACCGCCAAATCCGCCGCCCACCCATCGACTCTGGTTGGTCGCGTAGCAAACGGAGCGCGGATTCACGCCGCCCGGAAACGATGCAGAGACGGTCCAGCTCGAACCGGCGGCCGAATGGTATACCGCAGTTGTTGATCCGGCCACCCATCGATCGATGCCGTTAAACGCGACGCCGTGACCCGAGGTCGCCGCCGTAAACGGCGTTCCATGACCGACCCACGTCGCGCCGCCGTCGACCGAAGTCGCCACGGTATTGGTCGTCTGGCCGAGCGCGACCCAGCGCGACTGCAGCGACGAATACGCAACGCACCAGGCGGCCGAGTTGAAAATGGCCGCCGCAGTACCCGTCCACGTCAGGCCATTGTCGGTCGAATAGGCAATCGGATGAGTGTTTGACGTCCCAACAGCCACCCACGTTCCAGCACCGTCCGTCGCTAGCTCTTCGCCGCCGCCCAGAATCGAGTTGTTCACGTTCGTAAAAGTCAGACCATTGTCCGTTGAACGCTCGATTCCCGCCGCGCCGACCGTGACGAGCACTCGCGGCTCGGCCGACGGTCCAAAGATGTACGCGCACCCTGTTGCGGTAGACTTTTGTGGTGCCCCGACAATCACATCTTGTCCGTCAAGGTAGACCGAGAAACCAAACCTATCAGGAGAAGCGGCATCACTCGCCGTTATCTTCTGTTGTTCCGACCACGTTGACCCACTTCTCACAAAAATGTAGGCAGACCCACTGCCCACGCCATCGTCGTCGTTAGCAGAAGCTCCAACGACCACGTGGTCGCCGGAAATGGAAACCGCAAAACCAAACTCATCAGCAGGGGCGGCGTCACTGGCCACCAACTTTTGTTGTTGTGTCCACGTAACTCCACTTCGCACAAAAACGTAGGCGGACCCACTTCCCGAACCAGCGTCGTCATCCTGGTATGCACCAACGATGGCGTAGTCGCCGGAAATTGAAACTGATTGTCCAAAGATGTCGCCGGAGGCGGCGTCGGCTGCCACGAGTTTCTGTTGTTCTGTCCACGTGACACCCGTTCGTAAGAACACATAGGCAGAACCACTGTCTGAGCCGACGTCATCATTACCAGTTGCGCTGACAATCGCATAGTCTCCCGATATAGAAACTGCTATGCCGAAATGATCGGTCGCGGCGGCATCGCTTGCCGTCAGCTTTTGTTGTTCGGACCACGTGACACCTGATCGAACGAATATGTAGGCAGAGCCACTATCAGTTCCGCCGTCATCGTTCAAGTTTGCGCCGACGATGGCATAGTCTCCTGAAATCGAAACTGAAATCCCGAAATTATCGTCACCAGCGGCGTCGCTAGCCGTCAACTTTTGCTGTTCCGTCCACGTAGCTCCGCTGCGCACGAAAATGTAGGCAGAACCACTGCCAGACCCGGCGTCATCGTTGAAGTTTGCTCCGATGATGGCGTAGTCGCCCGAAATCGAAACAGATTGACCAAAGAAATCATTGGTCGCGGCATCACTGGCAGTCAACTTTTGTTGTTCTGACCACGTCGCCCCACTTCGTACAAATATGTACGCAGAACCACTTTGAGATCCAGCGTCATCATTTTGAACCGCACTGACGATGGCATAGTCGCCTGAAATTGCAACCATATGTCCAAACTGATCATTCGCGGCGGCGTCACTAGCGCCAACTTTTTGCTGCTCGAACAGTAGGGCTGGAGTCGGAGTCGGCGTGGGCGTGGGCGTGGGCGTGGGCGTCGGAGTCGGAGTCGGAGTCGGAGTCGGAGTCGGAGTCGGAGTCGGAGTCGGAGTTGGAGTCGGAGTCGGAGTTGGAGTCGGAGTCGGAGTTGGAGTTGGAGTCGGAGTTGGAGTTGGAGTTGGAGTTGGAGTTGGCGTTGGCGTTGGCGTTGGCGTTGGCGTTGGCGTTGGAGTTGGCGTTGGCGTTGCTGCTGCTTCCAATGCGTCGATCTGCGCCTCCAAATCCGTCACTCGGCTGAGCAGAAGAGCAATATTTGTCGCGAGCAGTTGCGACGTCGACGGTCCGGCCGGCCCCACCGGTCCATCTTCGCCATCGCAGCCGTCTTCACCCTGTGGTCCCTGGTCTCCCTGAGGTCCCTGGTCTCCCTGTGCGCCGTGTTCGCCTTCGCGACCTTCTTCTCCCTGACATCCCATTTGTCCGAGGTGACCACGGCAGCCCTGAACGCCGCGCCAGCCGAGTGCACCTTGCGTGCCGTGATCTCCCTGGCATCCGGCGAGGCCTTCGCAGCCGCCTTCTCCCTGTGGCCCGTCGTCGCCCTTTTCGCCGCACTCACCGCGCGGCCCTTCTCCTCCCCGTGGTCCTTCCCAGCCGCGTCGTCCCTGGCAGCCGTCGATTCCCGTCTCACCTTTGGGTCCGCCTTGACCTGGTCGACCTTCGCGGCCGTCGTCGCCCTCTGAGCCGCGGTGTCCCTGTGGACCAATGTCGCCGCGCTCGCCCTTCCCGCCGTCCGTACCCGGTGCTCCCTGGCACCCCTTGCGTCCGGGGTCTCCCTCGAGTCCGTCGTTTCCCTGCGGACCGCGTTCTCCGTAGAAGCCGACGCGACCTTGCTCACCCAGTTCTCCCGGGCATCCGTCGGCGCCCTTGAATCCCGGGTATCCCTGCGGTCCCTGCGCGCCTTGTTCGCCGCATGGCCCCGGTGGTCCTCGACACTCGTCGTTTGAGCATCGTTCCGCTCGTCGGTAGCATCGCGCCCCTCCGCACGGGTTGCAGCCGCGCGTTTCGATGCACGGAAGAGGCGGGCGGCAGTCGGGCGATCCGCATGGCGCGCATTCGTCGCTGCACGCCTTGACTGTTCCAGTGCACTGCTCGTTTGTCATTACTATTGCTACGATTGCGCAGCACAAAATTGTAAGGAGTCACGTTTGACTTTGACAGGGAAGACATATATTTATTAGGCGCGCTACATGCTTTCGCATGCACGCTACTAACCACGTCACGAGCGAGCGACCGACTCGCTCAGGGCGACCACCCTGGTAAACTCGGCGCGAACGTCGTCGATGTGACTCTTTGCAGTCTCTAGCGTTTGAGCGAGCAGCCGCCGCGTGCAAACCACTTCCATAGTTTCCGTGACCTGCGTAGTTTCCGTGACTTGCGTGGTTTTCGCAGTAGTACTCCCAACGGCGACGCGAACTTGAATTCCGTCCAGGAATGGATGTGGCCTTCGGTACGCTGCGTAGCGCGTGCGGCAGTCCTTGCGAAGGTGTCGCGCAACCAGGTTTCCCTCAGTGTCGCCCGCATGCGCGAATGTGTACGTCTGCTGTCGCACACCGTCCTCGCTCGCACTCATCTCGCTTGCCATTTTATGTTTTTACTCTTTCGGAAATCGCGAATTGCGAATTGCGATTTTGCGAATCTCGCGAATCGCGAATTAATTGTGAATCGCGAATTGCAAAGCAGCGATGAGTGGCTCGGAAAAAAGCGCGCGTCCAAAAAAAACGCCGCCGGTTGCTCGCCGCACGGTGCGAAAACGTGCATGCCCGCCGTCAACTTTTGATTCTCTCGATTCTCTTGATGTTTCCGATGCGTCGGATGTCACTGATGCCCCCGATGCGTCCGTTCAGGATTCTCGTTCGAAGCGTTCACGGAAGCGTTTGCGCCGCCAAGACAACATGGACAAGCAAGGTGACGAGCACCAGCACAAGTCCGCCCGTCTCTGGGGCCGAGTTCGGCAGCACTGCCGCGACTTGCGAACCGAGTCTCTTGCAAGACGCGCTGCGATCGAAAAGGAAGCAGCCGAGGACACTTGTCCACTATGCATGGACAAGTTGACGGATTGTGAGACGACATTTACGCTAGTGTGGGAGAATGGCGAGAATAGCACGGTGGGCATTGCTCAAACGTTTGACGCTGAGCAGCTCGCGCTTCACTGCCTGTCCGGGCGGCTCTTTAATCCGCTCACTCGCGAGCCGCTCAACGACATTGAGCTCGTTCGTCTGTCGCGCGTCATTTCGAAAAACGCGCGCATGCGTGGTCGGCCGCACCTACTCGCGTTTCGCTATCATCCGACGTTTGCCGAGTTCCACCGACGGCGCGCCGAGCACGAACACCGCGTCGAGACGTTCGACCTGTTGTTTGAAGAGAATCAAGAGGCGCTCGAAGATCCGGCGGAACGCGAGCGGGACAGTGGCGACTCCGACGCAGCGAATCGAACGCCGATCGTCGAGGGTATGAATGCGCTCGAGCTTCCGCAATTTCTACTCGATACGGTCGATCTGTTCCACAAGTGTATTTCGTTTGACGCCGAGTTTGCGCGCGAAAAGATACAGAGCTACGAGGACGCGCTGGCGTTGCGAATTTCCGAGTGCGAGTCGAGCGGCCGTTCGAGTTCGGCGCTTTACGTCCTCAGCTCGATGATCCAGGTCGTACGCCTTGACTGGTTGCAGCGCGGCATTCCCGAACCGGGCGCTTCGCCACACGAGCCTCTCGTGGACGGTTGGACGATTGGTGGTCCTCCGTTTCTGTCGGACGAAAAGCTGCGTGTGTATCGCAGCTGGCGGTTCAATTCAGAGGCGGATCTGGAGCGTCGACAAGACGAGCTCAGTGACGCGATCGCCCCACGAGTTCGCAGTATAATCGATGATTTTCTGAGCCGAGAACACGGAGTAGGAGCGCACCTAGGACTGGGAGCGGGAGCGCAATCAGTGCAAAACCGCCATGGCAATCGCGTATTTACGTTTGGGCAACCAAACAACCCGTTTTTAGAGGCGGCCGGCCATCAAAATCTAGGTTGGGGAATGCGTCTGTCAGAGAATTCGCTCAATGGACCGGGGTCGGATCCTTTTTTGAATCAGATGAACCAGATGTCTACCCCCTCCTCCCCCTCCTCCCCCTCCTCCTCTTCCTCCCGTTCATCGCCCTCCTCCGCCGTTCCCGGTCAGCAGAGAATCCGCGTGTCGATCGACACGTCCGACCGGGCGACGAGAAGCGGCGGCGGACGCTCGAATCGCCGCAGTCGACGACATGTGCGAATGAGCTGGAACCGCCGCCAGGAACTAGCTCGCGCTGCTCGACTCCCTGCTACCGGGGCGCCCACCGTCTCCGAAGCCTCGTCTATCGTATCTTTTGTGCCTTCCAATCGTTCTATCAATGCATCCTACGGACTGGCGCCATTACCACAGCTTCCGCCATTGCCCATTTTCTCGCCACCCGCACCCGCGAGATCCGCGCCCTCGGTCGCGGCGAGCGGCGCAAGTGAAAGTTCCGTTCGACCTTCTCCGTCTGAGCAGCGCGAGCGTGTTCAGCGCGAGCGAGACTTGCAGCAGTACGAGGCGACTCTCGACTACTTTATCAACTACACGCCGAGTTCAAGTGCAGCGTCGACCAGCAGCCGCTTACCCGATACTTTGGAATCGGATTCGGACCTGGATTGTGATTAAAACTGACTGGTGGAGAAATGAATGAATGAACTTTGTATTTACTGCGAGGAGTTTTCGCTTACCCACCCCACTAAATCGCTAAATAGCTAAAATCGCTAAGTGGACGCAATCGTCACGTTACTCGTGAGTCCAGAGGCAGCGATCGAGGTCCAGCGCTCGCCGTCGGGTCTGGATATCGTCACACCTAAGGCGCTCACGGCAACAAATGCGCCTAGCGTCGAACTCCACACGATATCGTTTTGTTCGTTGCCGAATCGCCCTGTCCACGTGAGGCCTCCGTCGGTCGACGTAAAGATGTCGTCGCCGCTCAGCGACGTTTCGTAGCGGCCGACGACGACAAACACGCCATTGTGGTAGGCGATACCGCGGCCGATTCCGCTGCCCGGCGACGTTCCGGCCATCTGTCCGAATGGATTGCTCTCGCCCGTCCACGTCGCGCCATTGTCTGTCGACCGAATGGTTGTCCATCGACCTGCGTTGATTCCGTTGACCTGCTGGCCTGTTGCGACCCACACGCCGTTGCCGAACGCGATTCCGTTAATGTCTTCGAGGCTCGTGCCGAGGATGTGTGTGTTGGCCTGGGTCCACGTGGCACCCGCGTCGTCCGAGTACGCAAAGTTTGTCGTAAAGGGCGCGCTTACAATGACGTTTGGTCCTCCGCACACGATGCGCGAACCGTTGGTCGCGAAGCACGTTGCGCCGTTCGGAAGCGCCGTGTTCGACGACGCCACGCCCGACCAACTCGCGCCATTGTCCGTGCTACGCGCAATCGAAAACGTTCCCCTGCACGCCATCAACAGCGTCGACCCCGTGAGCTGAGATCCGATTCCGCGGTGCGCCGTCGTTCCGGCGGGCGCCGTGCCCGCAGCCGACCACGCGATGGCATCGGTGGACGTGTGCACTTGGCCAGTGGAGTTTTCGACCGTGACCCACAGGCCTCCGGCAACGGGGTGATAGAAGACGTCATTGACAATGTTTGCGAACGCATTGTTCTGCGTGCCCAGCCACGCAAGGCCGTTTGCCGAGTGGGCGAGCGGGAAACTCGCCGTGCCCGCTGCGTCCGTATCCGACCCGCCGATGACGAGCGTTCTCGGCGACTCCGGCACCGCGACAAACGCGTAGGCCGATCCCTGCAAAGCGCCCGAGAGCGACGCGCCCACGACAATGTCGTACGCGTCGCTGATCGCGACGGCGTTGCCAAACTTGTCTCCCGCCACTGCGTCGGACCCGTGCAGCGGAACGACCGTGGGCGTCCACACGGTTCCCGTCCGCGTAAACACGTACGCGTAGCCGCTGTCGTCCGGCTCGTCGTCCTGGTCAGCGCCGACACACGCCACGTCTCCGTTTACCGCGACGGCGATGCCGAAGCGTGCCTGCGCTTCTTGAAAGGGGGCGGTCAGCGTTTGCTCGAGCGACCACGACGTGCCCGTGCGCGTAAACACGTAGGCGGCTCCCGCGCTCGTGTTCCGTCCGGAGGCGCCGACGATTGCCGTGTCGCCGTGCACGCACACGTGCGCGCCAAACTCGTCACCCGCTACCGTACTGCCGCTCGTCAGGTTCGCCTGCTGCGTCCACGTCACGCCCGACCGAACCCAGACGACGACCTGGCCGTTCGAAAGGTTTCCGATGACTGTCGTGTCTCCGCTCAAGCTCACGTCGGTTCCGAACGCGACAAGTCCCGACGTGCCCGGGATCTTTTGCTGCTGCGTCCACGTCGTGCCTGACCGCGTGTACGCGTACGCAGCGCCCACGTCCACTGCCGTTTGGTCGTCCGAGAACGCGCCGACAATGATTGTCTCGCCGTCGATTGACACGCTCGAGCCGAACTGGTCACTCGCGTCTTGGTCTCCCGCGACGAGAATCTGCTGTTCGGTCCACGTCGTGCCCGAGCGAACCCACACGTATGCGGCGCCCGTATTGATGGCCGGACCGTCGCGCAGCACCGCGCCGACGACGGCTGTGTCTCCGCTGATCGCCACCGATATCCCATACTGCGAGTCGGCCGATGCGTCACTCGCGACGAGCTGCTGCTGCTGCGCCCAGACGCCACCCGTTCGAAAGAATACGTACGCCGATCCAGTGTCGGTGCCCGACTGCGCCGTGTTTGGAGCGCCGACAATCTTGTAGTCGCCGTCAATGTCGACCGACGTACCGAAATGATCACCGGGTCCGCCGCCCACTCCAAAACACTTTTGCTGTTGAGTGAAAGCTCGTGGCAGCGACTGCACCGCGGCGGGTGGGTGGTCCGTCGCCACTGCTTCGACGGCAAACGTGAACTGCACTCCACCACTCGGCGTCCACGACAGACCCTGGTCGTCCGAATACGCCTGTGAGTGAGGCGAAGACGCACCGACGCAAACCCACCTGGCGAGCGCCGTGTCGTACGCAACGTCCGTGATGGTCGAAATTGGTTGACCAACGCCCGTCCACGTCACACCCTCGTCGTCCGAGTACATGACATTGTGCGACGCGCCCGTGCCCACAGCGATCCAGCGACCGAGGCCGTTAAAGTTCACTGCACTTACGGTCGTCATGATTGCACTCGTCGTCGTCACCGCCGTCCACGTCACTCCGTCGGTCGAGCGCATAATCGTTGCACCTGACGCCGCGCCTGGGTCTGTGCCACACGCAATCCACGTTGCGCCATTGAACTTGACGTCCTTTCCGTCGGCAAATATCGCCGGCGGACCGACGAGCGACCATGTCAAGCCATTGTCCGTCGATCGGCCGAGCGACTGCCCGGCGGTGACCGGTTGGCCATTCACGATCCAGTTGCCCTGCGCGTCCGACGCGAGTTTAGCTGGTCTCGTAAAGTTCAATGGAAACACACTGACGTTGGTCCACGTTAGCGCGTCGTCGTCAGAGAACCACATGTCGGCGATGGATCCGTCGAGGAGCCCAGCGACCATCCAGCGTCCCGCCGAATACGTGACTCCGAGAGCCTGAGCACCGGCGATAAAGTGTGACGCCGGTGTCGAATCCGTCCACGTGACCGCATCGTCCGACCACGCCATCTTGGCAGAGTTTGTCGTCGTGGCCGATCGGCCGACCGCCACCCACCGTCCACTCGACGCATTGTACGCAATGTCGAACACGGTCCAGCCCACCGGGACCGTGCCCGTCGTAAGCTGTGTCCACGCCGCGCCGTCTGCCGAGATGGACACGGTTCGGTCCGTCGACGGAGAACCACTGACGCGCCCGCCCATTACGACGTGCGTCAGCGTAGGAGTCGGCGTAGGAGTCGGCGTCGGTGTGGGAGTGGGGGTCGGCGTAGGAGTGGGCGTAGGAGTTGGCGTGGGTGTAGGTGTAGGTGTAGGTGTAGGTGTAGGTGTAGGTGTAGGTGTAGGTGTAGGTGTAGGTGTGGGAGTTGGCGTAGGAGTGGGCGTATTGGCCTTGATGACGGCCACATCGTCTTCGAGCTCCGTCACACAACTCAGCAGAGTAACGAGTAGCTGTGCGACTTCCGCATTCGACGACGGCCCCGGTGGTCCCTGTGTACCATTCGCGCCGTCGCAACCGTCTTTGCCCTGTGCGCCCGTCTCGCCCTGCGCGCCGAGTTCACCGGGAGATCCACCGACGCCAATCACGCCTTGCTTACCGCGAAGGCAACCTTCCTTACCCTGCGGACCACAGGCGCCTTCCGGACCCTGATTTCCGCACGGGCCGACACCACCACTCTCTCCCTGACAACCCTCGCACTCGGGACCGACGGCGCCGCGGTTGCCTTCGGGACCAGGCGGTCCGCAACCACCCTGCGTTCCCGCGTCTCCCTGAGTTCCCGGATCGCCCGTCTGGCCGGTCGCGCCCTTGGAGCCATCAACTCCCTTTTCGCTATTCTCGCCGCGTCGACCCTCACGTCCTTGGGCACCCGCATCTCCGGGATCACCTTGCGGACCCACGCCGCCCTCGTCGCCGTCCGTTCCCTCGTCGCCGTCCTTTCCCTTGCATCCCTGCTTACCTTGCGGTCCCTGGGGGCCGCAGTTGCCCTCGGGTCCAGGCTCGCCCCAGTGACCGTGCCGTCCGTCCTCACCGACGCGTCCGACGCAACCGACCTCACCCTCGTCGCCGCGTTCTCCCTGTGCACCGCCTTCACCCACCTCTCCCCTCTCGCCCTTTTTGCCTCGGCACTCGCCCGTCTGATCACACTCGGGTTCCTCGGGTTCGTCGATGCACATACTGCGCTCGACGCTCTCACTCGTGCTCGCACTCGTGCTCATTTCGTGTGCCTTCTCTTGTAAGAGCTGGCTCGCTTGCGTTTGTTCGAGTTGATGTGATTTGATAGTTTAAGTATATAATTTATGGAAAGTCTCTGACTATACTCACACTTATGCGCGTAGGTGGCTCACGCGCCTAGAGCCGATTGAGCGCCCACAGTCCCGACACGGCCGCGATGGCCGACGTACCCGCGCTGTTTGTCCACGTGATTCCGTCGGTCGACGTAGCAACGCGGTCGCCCGACGTTCCGGGCGTGCCGAACGCGACGAACCGTCCACTATAGATGTCAAATACGACGTCCTGCCCGGCCGCCAGGAGTGTCGTTGAGCCGGCGACGCCTGTCCAGTTGGCGCCCGAGTCGTTCGAGTAGGCAATCGTAAACGGCCCCGACTGTCCGACAGCGACCAAGCGGCTCGCGCCAAACGCAACGCTGTTGCACAACGTGAACATGCTCGATCCGTTCACTGACGGCGTCCACGTCGCGCCAGCATTCGTCGAGTACTCGATCGAACTGCTCAGGCCAGCCGAGCAGCACGCAAAGAAGCGACCATTCATGTAGCGGATACGGGACACGCTCCAACCGGCGGTCGCGGCAATCGACGTCCACCCCGCGCCAAGCCCCGTGAATATGGTCGGCGGACCCGGCGGACTGATGGGCGTGCCGTATGTTACCCAGAAACCGCCGCCGTCCGTGTCCACTGTCGTAAACGCATGGCTCGTAAAGTTGACGGCCGACCAGCCTGTGCCGTTCGTCGAAAAGTACACAGACTGCGCGCCGCCGCCCGTCTGTGAGCCGACGGCGAGCCAACCGGTTCCCGAAGTCGACGGGCCGTACGCCACGTCGTTCAACTGCGGCGATCCACTTGCGGCAATCGACTGCGTCCAGGTAAGACCGTCGCTCGAGTTGCAGTATGAACCGCCGCCCACCGATACAAACTGCGCAGCACCCACGCTGTACTTGCCGTTGCACGCCCACATTGCAGTGACGGGCATCCACGTGAGACCACCGTCGTTCGAAAAGTTGCCGCCCATGATGACGTTGGCCTGCGTAATGGGTGTAGGAGTGGGAGTGGGCGTAGGAGTGGGTGTAGGAGTGGGAGTGGGTGTGGGGGTAGG
>Ga0316204_10010915_pt1 | contig 11549 bp, 10 predicted proteins | sample 6monrhotite_MG_2_FD_205661 | JGI IMG/M metagenome (GOLD analysis project Ga0316204, IMG submission 205661) | Microbial mat bacterial communities from mineral coupon in-situ incubated in ocean water Damariscotta River, Maine, United States -... | ecosystem: Environmental > Aquatic > Marine >...
ATTTGTTGAAAAAAAGCCGGCTATAACAACCGCTATCAATACTATTTTTTTTACATTTGTTTTAAGTGAAACTTTGTTCCTACATAAGCGATTTATTATACCGTTACGAATGTGTTATCATTCCTGATTTTGGTGGATTTGTCACCAATACTAAATCAGCTCGAATAGGCACTAACTCAAAAGAATTCTATCCTCCCACTAAAGTATTGACCTTTAATAATCATCTAAAAAACAATGATGGGTTATTGGCTAATTATATTGCTTCAGTAGATAAAATGCCATTTAAAACCGCCATGAATTTTATTCATTTTGAAGTTCAAGAATGGTTGAATACATTACAAAATGAAGATATTACATTAGAAAATGTTGGCACGCTTAGCTTAGATGGTGAACATATTGTTTTCGAACCACAAAAAAGTGTCAATTATCTAACCGAATCATTTGGGTTAAGTTCTTTTGTTTCTCCCGAAATAAAACGTGAGACTTATGTGAAAGAGGTTGAACAATTAGAAGAAAAAGCACCAATATTTATATCTCCAAAAAGTAAAGAAGCTCCAAATTATCTTAAGTATGCCGCTATTTTAGTTATAGGCTTAGGCTTATTAAGTTTGGCCGGCAATAAGTTGTACCAAGATTATCAAAATAAGCAACACATACAAACTTTAACAAAACAAAGAGAGCAATTAGATAAAACAATTCAAGAGGCCACTTTTATTGTAAGTGATCCATTGCCCTCAATCACCTTGAATGCCCAAATAGCTACGAAACCTTTCCATGTTATTGGTGGTGCGTTTCGCTATCCTGAAAATGCTGAAAGAAAATTACGTCAGTTAAAAGCATTAGGTTTCAATGCACGAATTTTAGGAGTAAACCAATGGGGATTAACTCAAGTTTCTTTTGAGAGTTATGACACAAATCAAGAAGCAAGGGAAGGATTAGTGACCATACGTCAAACCATCTCTGAAGAGGCCTGGTTATTAGTTCAAGATTTATAACAATCTTTCCTATTTATTTGTTGAACTTCTACTCGAGATTTACCTTATATTTGCCAAAATTTTTATTAGTACAATTCATATTCCGCGAAAGCGATAAAAATATACTTTTTTATGGAAGCAAAAACTCCGAAAGAATCATTAACCATATTGACTGACATGGTACTTCCTGCCGAAACAAACGCCTTGAATAATTTATTTGGAGGTGAATTGCTAGCTCGTATGGATAGGGCTTGCAGTATCGCTGCTCAAAGACATTCTAAACGAATTGTTGTTACGGCTTCGGTGAATCATGTTGCTTTTAATAAAGCTGTACCCGTTGGAAGCGTCGTAATTATTGAGGCTAAAGTTTCACGAGCATTTTCTTCTTCGATGGAAATTTATGTAGATGTGTGGACGGAAGATCGAGAAAGTGGGCAAAAAACAAAAGTAAACGAGGGTATATATACATTTGTTGCTGTTGATAGAACTGGTACTCCTGTAAAAGTGCCACCAATAACTCCTGAAACAGATTTAGAAAAAGAACGTTATCAAAGTGCTTTACGCAGAAAGCAATTAAGTTTAGTACTATCTGGAAGAATCAAACCGAGTGAAGCGACTGAGTTAAAAACTTTATTTACTAGCTAGGGTAAATTCTCTACCCCTACTAATCCAAGATTCAGGATTCTGTAGTGTTGTGTTTTTGAACAAACTAAAAGCTAATATTGTTTTCCCGGTAGTAGCGTCGGTATGTATGGTTCCTATTTCTTGTTTGGTAGCCACACTTTCACCTCTTTTTACAAAGACATTATCTAAGTTTTTATAGGCAGAAATATAGTTTCCGTGTTGAATTAATACCATTTTTTTTCGTCCAGGTTGTAATTGAATTGATAATACTTTCCCTTTAAAAATAGATCTCGCTTTTGCTTGTCTTTCGGTTGCTAATTGTATTCCATTACTTTGAATGGTAATTCCAGCAAGGGTTGGATGTTTTTGTTTACCGTACTTTCTTACAACAATTCCTTTTTCTGTAGGCCAAGGAAGTTTTCCTTTATTGGCCACGAAGGTAGATGCTACCAGTTTCTCTTCGGGTGTCATCGCAATACCAGAAGAATTGCTATTTGCCTTTTTGTTAGAACGAGCGATTTCTTCGGCAATCAAACGCTCAATTTGCCTATTAAGTTTATTCTCTTGATTCTGAATTCTTTTAACTTCGGCAATATATTTACCCTCTTCTTTTTTAACTTTCTCAACCAACTTTACCTGAGAGTTTTTCTCGCTTTTTACGCTATCCTGTTCTTTGGTGTATAACGCTATCAACAGTACTTTCTCTTCTTGTTTCACAATCAAAGAATCATTGAAAGAAGCCAATTTTTCGTATTCCATTTTGATTTTTTCGCCTTGCAGTTTTCTATATGCCTTATACTGCTTCATATACTGCATACGTTTATAGGCTTGCGAAAAATTCTTAGAAGACAATAAGAACATCAATGTACTTTGTTTACTCTTACTTTTATATGATTGCACAATCATATCGGCATACTCTTTTCTCAATTTAGTAAGAGATGCTTCTAAAGCATCAATTTCTTTTTGATTAGCATTGATTTCTTCAGACAATTCTTTCTCTTCTTGATCTATCGTTCTGATCAATCTTGAACGAACAGCTATTCTTTTATTGAGATCACCTAACTCTGAAAGTAAGGCCTCTTCTTGTTGCTTCGATTTAAACAATAGCGTATTTATTTCTTTAATTTCCTTTTGAAGTTGTTCTCTTTTTTTTTGAAGTTGTTTTTTTGTCTGTGCAACAGAAGAAAATGATACTGTTAAGCATAACAAAATAAAGAAGATGTGAGTTAACTTCTTAAACATAAAACTATTCCTTTTGCAGGCTAAAGTAATCATTTTAAAACAATTTCTTTATACCCGTTAGGGATCTTAAAGGGGAAACTTACTGACTTATTAAATTGAACAGATCTATAATCTACATCGACTGTGGTAGTATATTTTCCATCTAGAGCGGTAATAAGTACTTTTTTTGGAAACATTTCTCCTTCTATTTTTTCATAATCTCCATAACCAATAGTCAATGTTTTACCTTCTTGCTCTATTTTTTGTTTATTGATTTTAAAATGTGACCCACTTATAGAAAATAAAATATCAAATAATTCATTCGCTTTTTTTGGCATAAGATCAAAGGCATTTTCCTTTTGCGTGGCCTGATATCTTTCATCTTTTAAATTTAAGATTGCTTGTCCTAACAACAGGTTTTGCACCTTTTCAAAATCTAAATCGGTACCTAGCCAATTACTCAATAATGTAAAATCTCCTTCAAAATATGTTTTATTAATCTTTTCGTAATAGCTTACTTTATTTGTCGTGATTAATGCTTTACCTATGGGAAACCCAAGTTTTGAAAGGCTCACCCATATAGTATTGTCTTTCTTTAATCGTAATGATGCTGTCACACTCGGCACGCTATTTTTACCTCTATACTTTACCCTTAATCTGGCGGTAATCGTTTCCTTATCAAAATCATTTGCATAATGATTCTTTATGATTTTGTTGACTGACATGCCTCTTACTGTTGAATTTCCTAGTGCTTTTTTTGTTTTACATGAAGTTATAATAAGTAAAGCAAGTATACATATATATGTAAATCGTTTAATAATCATTTATTGCGCCGTTTTTTTTCGTGTTTCGATTGCTAAATTATAGTATTTTGAAGCGTCAATATTTTTACTTAAACCTTTAAACCCTAAACTAAGTTCTTCATAAAAATTCGCTTCCATAGTATAATCATCTACTACATAATCTATACCATTTTGTAAAACACTTACTGCATTATTATATTTTTTTAATTTATTCAGTGCTCTTGCCTGCATCAAATAAACAAATGGCTGTGATGGAAACAATTCTAATGCTTCTCTACTATCAATTTCTAAATTAAGATAATCTTTACCGCGATAATGTTTCATTAAAATCTCATTCAATATGCTATATGATCTATTCTTACTGTAGCTTCTCTTTAATTCTTGCACAGATTGTTCATTTATTTGTTTGGGGCTAGCCGCCATATTTTTGGAATCTGAACTGGGCAATAGTGATTGTTTGAACTGTATCAGATTCTCTGAAAGAAGTCCTCGCTCTTCAAGATTAATCAATAAATTTCTAGCCTCTTCGATTTGATTATTCCTTATATATAAAATGATTAAATCTTCCTGTTCTAGTGGTTTTTGAGTAATAATTTGTTTTTGAATTTTTAATGCTTCTTTAAACTCTTTTTTAGATACATATACATTTTTTAAATGTGTTAACAAAAAGAGGTTATCCTTTTCTTTTTCTAAAGCTTTCTTTGCGTATGCAATTGCTTCAAAATATTTTTCTAGTGCATAGTAATTTTTTGAAAGTTCAAAATTGACTGCAGAATTATCTGGTCTAATATTTTGACATTTTTCTAAAGCACTTATAGCTTTATCATGATTTTCAATTGCTTTTTCGCTAAGAGCTTCGAAAAAAAACTTTTCAAAATTAAGTGTTTTTTGCTCTTCTTGAAGCTCTTTCATGTTTTTTTGAACAGCATACTGTTGAACTAACGAATCATTCTTTGCGATAGAATCATTTTGCGCAATTCCACTAAAGGAAATGCACAAAACACTTAAATATATGATTCGTTTTTTCACTTTCTAAATTAATTTAGAATAATCTCCTACACTAATGGAGGTAAATTCTCCATTATATTCTACATTGTTGCCAATCATTGCATTGTCTAAATTGGCATTTTTAATTGATGTATTGGTTTGAATCAGTGAATTTTTAACAGTAGAATTCTCAACAATACTATGGTCTCCTAACGAAACATTTGGTCCAATAGTCGTGTTAACGAGTTTTACATTTTCACCAATATAACATGGCTCAATAATCTTAGAATTATCTAAAACAACAGAATCCGAAACTAAATTTTCACCCTCTTGATGAGTAAATTGTAACACTTTCCCATTTGTTTCAACGGTAATTTCTTTATTCCCGCAATCCATCCATTCATTCACTTTTCCTGGTACAAATTGTGCGCCCTTTTGCTTCATGTTCTCTAGCACATTTGTTAATTGATATTCTCCTTTTTCTTTAATATCATTATCTAACAAATACTCTATTTCTTTTCTTACTGCTGCTCCATCTTTAAAATAATAGATTCCTATAATAGCTAAATCTGAAACAAACGTTGTGGGCTTTTCTACAAAATCAGTAATAATTCCGTCATTCATCTTAATCACTCCGTAAGCATTCGGATTCTCAACCTGTTTTACCCAAATTGCTCCATCTGCTTCCGCATTTAATGTAAAGTCAGCTTTAAAAAGTGTATCAGCAAAAGCAACAACACATGGGCCATTTAACGACTCTTTGGCACAATAGATGGCATGTGCAGTACCTAAAGCAGTCTCTTGAACCGTCACAACTCCTTTAGCGCCTAAATCTTTCGCAATATTTAGTAATTTTTCTTCAGTGTTTTTTGGGAATGTTGGCCCAATCACAAACGCAATTTCTTCAACATCTTGATTTAATACTTTTACAATATCTTCTACTAAACGCTGAACAATAGGTTTTCCGGCAATTAATGTTAGTGGTTTAGGAATAGTTAACGTGTGAGGTCTTAAACGTGAGCCAAGACCCGCCATAGGGACAATAATTTTCATTTAATTCAATTTTTGATTTGTATAAAATCTGCTCAGATGTAAACAACAAAACTGACACATATTTTATATACTTCTTTCTTTTTCTCTTTAAAACGCAAATATAGTTAAAATAGTGCCAGACAATAAAGCAGGCTTTTTCAAAAAATTTGTTATCATTTGCGTTGAAATAATGAATGCTATAAACGTGAAATCATCGAAACTATTATTCGGATTAGCTTCAAAGTTTAAGTAAATAACTTACCATTTTTCGATATAAGCACCGTCTTCGACTGTATAGTGAAAGGCTATATTCTTTCTTTTACATGCTTTTTGCCAACTGTGAACATAGTTTTTAAAGTTTGAGGCATCAGCAATAATAAGTGTAGGTTGTATTGTTTCTATAAGTCTTTCTAAATTTATATTTGGGGAATCTGTTAGTATTATTTTATCAATTTTAAACGATAAAGATGAATAGATTGATACACTATCAACTAACAATATATTCTTATTATTTACTTTGAAAATATTTGAAAGACTTTCCGTCTTAATTATAGTATTTAAATCTCTTCCCGTTTTGTAATCGCCTAAAACAGTAGAACTATTTTTAAGGCCTTCCGTCATCGATACAACCAACGTATCTTGGCCTTTAATTCCTATAATTGAAGCCCTACTTTTATTAAAAATGATGAACTCAGATACTGATCTTGATTCATGTTTTTGATACAGAAACATTCCTTGTAAAAAGATAATAGAAAGAAGTGCGTATTTTAAATTGAACATGGTTTTATTTTGTATCCATCTAAATATAAAAACGATCAACAAATAGGAACCAAATACTGAGAGTAGAGAGAAAGGTATTTCTTGAAATATAAACGCCTTTTGTGCTGCTATCCAAGAAATAACTGTATTCATCGTACTAATTATTCCTTTATAAAAACTCAACAATAAAGAGGGTGCAAGATGCATCCAACTCAAAAATATAATCACTATTCCAATACCTAAAACAAAACCTAGTATCGGAATAATAACAAGGTTTGCTGCGAAGAATAACCCAGGAAACTGATGAAAATAATACAAGCTTAAAGGTAGAACTCCTATTTGAGCGGCAAGGGAAACCGTAAATAGCTGCCAAAAATAATCTAAAAATTTCCATTTTGGTTTCCATAATTTATAGATAATTGGTTGTAACCATACAATAAAGAAAACCGCAAGATAGCTTAGTTGGAAACCTACTTCAAAGAGGAAGTAGGGATTGAACACCAACAAGAAAAACATAGAAATAATTAAATTTTTATAAATACTATTTTTTCTTTGTATTATCAGCCCAATACTGACTGCAGTGAACATTGCCACTGCCCTAACCACCGAAGGCGACATTCCCGCTATGAAAGCAAAAACCCAAAGTAATGATACAATAATAATGAGTTGAATATATTTCCCGTTCTTTAACCGTTTTAAAGGTTTAACTAAAGAACTTAGTAATAACATAATAATCCCAACATGCAAGCCAGAAACCGCCAATATGTGTATGGCACCAGCTTTTGAATAATCTTGTATAAGTTCTTTGGATATTTCTTGTCGTTGCCCGAGCAATAATGCATTTATAATAGCCAATTCATCACCTTCAAATTTATTTTTAACTAATGCTTCGTTTATTCGTACCCTGAACATATCAGCTAGTCCTTTTAAACTGGTCTTTCCATTTTTAAGTTGAATAAAATCTTCATTTGCTACAAATATTTGTCTATGTATCTGTTGTCTATTTAAATAATTCTTATAATGAAATTGGTACGGGTTTTTCGGAGGTTCTATTTCTAAAAACTCACTTCCAACCAATAATTTATCATCTATTCGAAGTTGCTTTATTAGGCTATCTTTCTTTACATTCACTAATAAATTTCCTTGCGTTTTTTTTCCATTGACGTTTAAAACCTGAGCTTCATATTTTCTATAATAGGTATTGGACTTTAAAACTGCTGTAATTTTCAAAGCGGCCGGTTCAGCACCTTCTTCAGATAAAGAATTTACATAGTGATGTCGCCTTTTTGAATCGTTATGAACCGTAATTGTTATTAGTCCGATCACACAAAATACTACAAAAGTCCAAACACTGAACATTGGAAGCATTCGAATTCTATTCCTAATGAACAAAAACAATATCGCGAAGATACTTAGAGAAATTGCTAAAATTATGAGAACGAACCCCAAAGAAACATTGGCATAAAAACCAATAAGAATGCCAATAATTAAGCACACTAAGAGCTGCAGTGGTATATATTTTAGCAATTGCATTAAGTTAAAATTACTCAAATTATTATATAACTTGATTAAAATAGTCCGAATTAACCGTTTATTAGAAAAAAGTCCCCATTTGTTAAGAAAACAACCTTAATCATTGTTTTGGTAAGAATTGAATGAAAAGTCCTGTTATATTTGGAGTATCAAAAACTATTAGTTACTATAGTTATGTAGGAGTTCCTATAGTATACTAACAAAATTAGAGTTATTAAAATATAAAACCTCAACGCCTCTCATGTCGTTGAGGTTTTTCTTTTGCGTTTAATTAATTTCAAGTTTCACTCATTATAATAGCAAGTTATTTGCGAACTTTGCGGTGTATTTTTGAATCAAAGCATTGAAACCAAAAGTTACCTTCAAACAAATTAACAAACTAGCAATCCCTGCAATTATCTCTGGAATCGCTGAACCACTATTGTCCATAACCGATACCGCAATCGTGGGTAATGTCGATCTCAACCCCATAGAGTCTTTGGCTGCAGTAGGCATTGCGGGCTCATTTTTATCCGCCATCTTTTGGATTCTAGCCCAAACGCGATCTGCCATTTCTGCCATTATAGCTCAATACCTCGGAGCTGATAAGCTTAATGATATAAAAACCCTACCCGCACAAATAATTGCTATTAATATATCACTTAGTGTTCTTATTTACATAACCACACTATTCTTTGTTGAAACAATATTTAAGCTATATAATGCTGATGGGCTCATTTTAAACTATGCGGTTGATTATTATAAAATTCGTGCTATTGGCCTACCATTAACAATTTTTACTTTTTCGGTTTTTGGAATTTTTCGAGGGCTCCAAAACACATACTGGCCCATGGTAATTAGCATTTTTGGAACTGTTTTGAACATTATTTTGGATTATGCTTTTGTTTTTGGAATTGACGGTCTTATTCCTGCGATGCATATAAAAGGAGCTGCTTATGCGAGCATAATTGCGCAAGGTTTAATGGCGATATTATCATTAATCCTAGTGTTGAAAAAAACACCCTTCAACTTAAAACTCACATTCCCATTTAACAAAGAAATAAGGCGATTGCTATTATTGAGTTTTAACCTTTTCGTGCGAGCACTAGCCCTAAACATAGCACTCTATTTTGCCAACGCATACGCAACAAAATATGGTAACAATTATATCGCAGCGCAAACAATTGCCTTTCAAATATGGCTATTTTTTGCCTTTTTTATAGACGGATATTCAAGTGTAGGAAATATAGTTTCAGGACGTTTATTGGGAGAAAAAGACTATAAAAATTTATGGAAGTTATCAGTCGATCTAACAAAATATGCCGCGCTCGTTGCATTAATTTTGAGTGCTGTCTGTTTTATATTCTATCAACCCATTGGAAGGTTATTTACCAAAGAAATTAGCGTATTAGAGACCTTTTATACCATTTTTTGGATAGTCATTATTATGCAACCCCTAAATGCAATTGCTTTTGTTTTTGATGGGTTGTTTAAAGGGTTGGCAGAAGCCGTAACTTTACGAAACACATTATTAATCGCTACCTTTTTTGGGTTTATCCCTACACTATTAATTGGTGATTACTTCGGACTTAAGTTGTACGCCGTATGGATTGCTTTCACCGTGTGGATGTTTTTACGTATGATAATTTTGGTAGTCAAGTTCAGGAGAAAATACCTATTAAAAGCAGATTAATTATTGACTATTAACTTCGCAGCTTTCGCACTCGCTCCTTTTCCGCCCAATTTTTGCTCTAAATCAAAATAATCTAGGAAAAGTTGTTCACGGTGTGTTTTATCTAATATTTTAGTAAGCTCTTCTTCCAAGCGCTTTTCGTTAAAATCGTGTTGAATTAATTCTGTTACAACTTCACGATCCATAATCAAATTTACAAGTGAAATAAACTTCAAGGTAATAATTCGTTTTGCTATTTGATAGGAAATATTTCCTGCTTTGTAACACACAACTTGTGGTACTTTGAATAAAGCTGCTTCTAAAGTCGCTGTTCCAGAAGTTACCAATGCCGCATATGACACAGAGAGTAAATCATAGGTTTTATTAGTAATGAATTTTACATTTTCATCCGTTATAAACGTTTTGTAAAAACTATGTTCTTGACTAGGTGCGCCCGCAATTACAAATTGATAATCTTTAAATTTTGAAACCATAATTAACATAACTGAAAGCATCTTTGTGATTTCCTGTTTTCGGCTTCCCGGCATTAATGCTATAATTGGTTTTTCGTTTAAGTTATGTGCTGTTCGAAACTCTCGCCCATTAACTTGAGGTCTATCCGCAATAGCGTCCAACAAAGGGTGTCCCACAAAAATGGCATTATAATCGTATTTTTTATAAAAAGCATCTTCAAAAGGTAAGATAACATACATCGAATCGATATCTCTTTTAATTGCGTCAACACGACCCGCTCTCGATGCCCAAACCTGCGGTGAGATATAATAATTAGTTCTAAAGCCCTGTTTTTTTGCCCATTTAGCAATACGTAGATTAAATCCAGAATTATCAATAAAAATTAGTTGATCTGGCTGGTATTGGGCTATGTCTTTCTTACAAAAAGAAATAAACCCTAAAATTTTTCGAAGGTTCATGATAACCTCTCCAAAACCCATGAAAGCCCTTTCTTTATAGTGTTTTACAAGCGTTCCTCCAACATGTTCCATGAGATCACCACCCCAAAATCTAAAATCCGCATTAGCATCTTCTTCCTGTATCGCCTTCATTAAATTTGAAGCATGTAAATCGCCCGAGGCTTCTCCTGCAATGATATAATACTTCATTATAAATTCAATTTAAACAAATTGTGCTGCTAAAATTAATAATGCAATAAAAAGAGTAGCAATCAAAACACCTCTAGCTCTATAGTCTTGTTTCTTCTTAATATAAACAAAGAAAACTAGTAGGTTAGGAATGGCAGCAAGGCTTAGGATTTTTCCATACATTTTTTCTTGATGAATAAAATTAAATGCCTCTTTAAAATCGGCATTAATAAATAATTCTACGTACAAATAAAATCCCGCCAGTGTTGCAAAAATTCCAACTGCTATTCCTATTAAAATCTCTTTTTTCATTATAGATCCCAATTATTTAATTTCTGAATATAATGATGAGCCGTTAAATCAAATTGTACGGGAACTACTGATATAAAACCATTCTCAAGGGCAAATAAATCAGTATCCTCACCATGGTCTAAGTTTTCAAATTTACCTGATAACCAATAATAGTCTTTCCCTAATGGACTCGTTCTTTTGTCAAAATCTTCTTTCCATAAACCATGTGCTTGCCTGCATACTTTGACTCCTTTTATTTCCTCCTTTTTTAGATTTGGAATATTTACATTGAGCACAACGCCATCTGGCAATTTATTCTCTAAAACACTTCGTGTTATTTTTTTTACATATTCTTTGCAATGTTTAAAATCGGCATCCCAATTGTAATCAAGTAACGAAAAGCCTATTGCAGGAACACCTTCGATGCCGGCTTCTACCGCAGCACTCATAGTGCCCGAATAAATCACATTTATCGATGAATTCGAGCCGTGGTTAATCCCAGAAACACATAAATCGGGCTTTCTATTTAAAATTTCATTCACCGCAAGTTTCACGCAATCAGCCGGGGTACCAG
>Ga0316204_10010917_pt1 | contig 11545 bp, 8 predicted proteins | sample 6monrhotite_MG_2_FD_205661 | JGI IMG/M metagenome (GOLD analysis project Ga0316204, IMG submission 205661) | Microbial mat bacterial communities from mineral coupon in-situ incubated in ocean water Damariscotta River, Maine, United States -... | ecosystem: Environmental > Aquatic > Marine >...
GAGCGATGACAACAGAGGGCCAAAAGGCCTGTATGATTATTGATCATCTTGTGGAAGCTTTGGGAAACGAATCTTCCTCTTCTTTGCGCCGGGCCTTGATCTTAACTGATATTGATCAAAACCCGGGAACTACGCAGGTGGATATTATGGAGCGTTTGGAGCTTGATAAATCAACTGTGAAGCGCGAAATAGACTGGCTTTTTGATTATGGCTGTATTCGCGTTCAGGATTGTGATCAGGATGGCCGTTCAAAAACGATTGAAATTTGCGGTTATTCGAAGAAAGGCCTTGATGCTGCACTGGGATATTTTGATGGAAGACATCAATTCCTGAAGGCATTTTTGGAAGGTCTTATGAATTTTTTGAAACAAGAAAAGCCCACACTTCGTGACGCCAGAATTGTTTCTACGTTGTACGAGAAGAAAGACGCTTCTAAACAAGAAGTTTTAGAAGAATTATACGAAGGCTCTGTCTCTACAAAAAACAGGGCTTACAATAAGCTGAGTGAGGAAGGTATTATTATTGATGGCTAAAGTAGATAGACAAAGTTTTTTGAATAACGTTTTACGGGCTTCTGGCCTTGCAGAACAGTCTCCGCATGTTGCTGCATTTCGCGCTGTAAATGCCAATGGCTACAATTCAGATTCTTTCGTGCACGCAACTCCAGCTCAAGAATACTCAAGCCCAGGCTTTCCTGGATAAGTAAAATATCCTTGTTTAGGATCAGTAGGTTGGCTATACCATAAGCGTATAGCCAATTTTTTTTGTCTTTTATTTACCGGAGACCTTCGAATGTCCAAATCTGAACAACGCACCAAAATCTCAAACGCAAAAGGCTTCATCGCTGCCCTCGACCAGAGCGGGGGCTCAACGCCAAAAGCCCTTGGAAATTATGGTATTAAAGAAAGCGCGTTCAGCAATGATGACGAGATGTTTGCTTTGGTTCATGAAATGCGCAGCCGGATTATTAAATCGCCAGCCTTTAACGGTGATAAAATCATTGGCGCCATTTTGTTTGAAAAGACAATGGACAACGCCATTGATGGAAAACCGACAGCGCAATATCTCTGGGAAGAGCTTGGTGTTGTACCGTTTTTGAAGGTTGATAAAGGTTTGGCGGATGAAAATGATGGCGTTCAAATTATGAAACCAATGCCGGATCTTGATGCCTTGCTTGAACGCGCGAATGCTGCCGGCATTTTTGGTACAAAGATGCGATCTGTAATCAATAGTGCCTCTCCATCCGGTGTTGCCGCCGTGATTGCACAACAATTCGAAGTAGGTAAACAAATTTTGGGCCATGGCCTTGTCCCTATTATTGAGCCAGAAGTGAACATTCACGCGACCGACAAAGCCGAATGTGAAGCGTTGATGAAAGCGGAAATTTTGAAGCAGCTTAGTAATGTGCCTGATGGACAGCAAGTTATGCTCAAACTCACGCTGCCTGAAGAAGCCAACTTCTTTGCCGAGCTTATTGCTCACGAAAAAGTCATGCGCGTTGTGGCGCTTTCCGGCGGATATGACCTCGAAGAAGCCTGCCGCCGCTTGGTTGCGAATGACGGTATGATCGCCAGCTTCTCACGCGCGCTGTCAAACGACCTTCAAGCCTCGCAAAATGACGGTGAGTTTGATGCAGCCTTACAAAACGCGATTGATAAGATTTATGACGCGTCTGTAGCTGGTGAAGCAGGAAGCCAAGCCGCGTAAGGACTTTTCCATGCGCCAAAAACCTCTTAAATACCTTCTTTTAAGCCTCATCGTTATGGGCCTGCTAGGGGCTTATGAAGATAAACTGCCCGAACCCATTCAGGATTTTTTGGCTGGCTATAATGGACAAGCTGAAAAACCCGTAGATACTTCCAACATTGTTTTAAGCGACCAACGTGCCAAGCATATTCTTTACGGCGACAACAACGGCGGTGGGCATAAGCATGGCGTTGGAACTCCCTGTAAAAGCGAGTTTCCAGCCTACTGGGATGACGAGATGATCCTTTCCACCACCAAAAAGATAGCAGCGAATGATAATCTGCGCTGGCGGCAGGAGGATAATGGCTATCATGTTACTGAAGCCAAAGAGGACGGTGTAAATGTCCGTGTTGTTCTTGGGCCGCAGAGAACGCGCGTGATCACCAGCTACCCAACAAACATGCCGCTCAATCCCTGCCCCACGAATGATCGTTAAGGCTTACCAGTCCAAAGAACCTGTTCGATATTATCTGCGCCGGTCATCAACATAGCGAGCCGGTCAATGCCCAGAGCTATACCGCCACTTTCAGGAAGGCCGTATTCAAGCGCCTCGAGAAACTCTTCATCAATGGGATAGCGCTCACCATAGAGCTTTTCCTTGATATCCATTTCCTCAATGAAACGCTGTCGCTGCTCTGTCGCGTCGGTTAACTCGCCAAACGCATTGGCCAGCTCTACGCCGCAAACGTAGAGTTCGAAGCGTTCTGCTAAGCTTGGGTCATCCGGTTTTTTGCGAGATAGCGATGCCATCGATACGGGATAATCATAGAGAACCGTTGGAGTTCCCATACCTAAATGAGGTTCTATTTTTTCGGCCATAACCGCGTGAAACAAATCATCCCAATTATCGTTTTCCGTTACACGAATCCCCTGCCCTGCTACAACAGCGCGCAGACCATGAACATCTTCCAACACGTCCACCAGATCAATGCCTGCATAATGTTTAAAGGCGTCAACAACTGAAACTTTCTCCCAGCTGCCAAATGGATCACAGATATGATCATCGAAAGAGAACTGCTTAACATCCAAGGTTTTTGCGCAGTGGCGCAGTAAATTCACGCAATCTTCCATGATGTCTTCATAACTGCCCGGCGCTCTATACCATTCAATCATAGTAAATTCAGGGCTGTGCAGGCGCGAGCCTTCTCCATTTCGGAAGACGTGACAGATTTGATAGAGCTTGGGCACGCCTGCGACCATGAGCTTTTTCATAGCGAATTCGGGGCTGGTATGAAGGTAAAGCTCACGCTCTTTCTTCAAATCCAAACCAAGGACATCGGTCTTAAAGGCGTGGATATGTGTGTCTGCCGTAGGCATAGCCTGTAGCACAGGTGTTTCCACCTCCCAGAACCCCCATTCATCAAAAAAGCTGCGAATGGCCTTGTTGAGCCGCATACGGGCTTCCAGATACGGTTTTTGCGTCTCGAACTCATGCGGATGCCACCAATATTTATGCCGGGTCATAGTTTTCGTGCCCACTTTCAAGAAAATGCTTGCAATCTATGGCTATTAACGATAAAAATTCGCCTCGTTCAATAGGAGATTAAGACATGAAAGCCGATATACACCCAGACTATCACGAAATCAAAGTCGTGATGACAGACGGCACAGAATACACAACACGCTCGACCTATGGTAAAGAGGGCGATGTGATTAAGTTAGATACAGATCCTCTTACGCACCCTGCATGGCAAGGTGGAACAGGTAAGGTTGTTGAAAAAGGTCAGCTTTCGAAGTTCGAGAAGCGTTTTGGTGGTTTCGGTTTGGCCGATACTGCTGAAGCTGAAGACAAAAAATAAGCACCTCTAAAAGTTCTTAATGCGAAAACGCCCCGTTTGAGGGCGTTTTTTGTTGGGCGTTTCATTTTAAAAGCAAGCTTATCAGGCAGCTTCGAGTTGTTCCAACGCTGCGGTAAATTTATCGCGGGCGGCTTTTTTCTCGGCCACCAGCTCTTTTTGCTCAACGACCAATGCCTCAGGCGCGTTTTCAATAAACTTATGATTATCAAGCTTTTGTGATATTTTGTTAATGTCATCATCCAGCTTTGAAATACGCTTTTTCAAGCGCGCTCTTTCCGCGTCCAAATCGATAATATCGGCAATAGGTAAAATTAAAGTCGTTTGATCAACAAGCGTTTGAATCGCACCTTTTGGTGCCTCATCTACAAACTCAATTTCTTCCAGTCTTGCCATGCGCTTCAAGATTTCATCAAACGCTTTAAAGCCTTCCTTTGTCGTATCACAAGCATCCTTAACCAAAAGCTTTATTTTTGCTCCTGCCGGCACATTCATATCTGCGCGAACAGAGCGGATTTCCGAGATTAAACGAATCAACCAATCCATTTTTAGAGAGGCCGATTCATCCTGAAGCCCTTCTGCATATTCAGGCCAGGCAGATGAAATAAGGATTTTGTTAGGATTGATGAGAGCGCTGTGCAATTCCTCAGTAATATACGGCATGAAAGGGTTGAGAAGCGTTAATATTTGCTCCAGCACCCAGCCAGTTGTTTCTTTTACTTCGCTTGCGGCTTCGTTCTCGCTTTGTAAAAGCGGCTTTGTGAACTCAAGATACCAGTCACAGAATGTATGCCACGAAAAGTGGTAGATAGCATTTGCGGCTTCGTTGAAGCGAAACTCCTCTATGGCTTTATCTATTTCAGCCTGAGCTTTTGTAACCTCGCTTATGATCCATTTATTTGGAGTGTATTCCACTTTTGCGGGATCGAAGTTTGGGTCGGCCTTACATTCATTCATCTCACAATAACGTGATGCATTCCATAGCTTTGTAGCAAAGTTACGATAGCCTTCAACACGTTCTTCGGACAGCTTTATATCGCGCCCCTGCGCCGCCATGGCGGTAAGCGTAAAACGAAGAGCATCTGCGCCATATGTGTCGATAAGGTCCAATGGGTCCATGACATTGCCCTTGGATTTGGACATTTTATGGCCTTTGGAATCACGCACCAATGCATGCATATAAACCTTTTTAAATGGCACTTCACCATCCATGAAATGCATGCCCATCATCATCATACGGGCAACCCAGAAGAAAATAATGTCAAATCCCGTTACCAAAACGTCGCCGGGATAATATTTCTCCAGCATTGTTTTTACTTCTTCACTGTCTTCCGGCCATCCCAATGTAGAAAACGGCCACAAAGCGGATGAAAACCATGTATCCAATACATCTTCATCACGGAAAATTTCAACGTTTTCCCCTGCTTGTTTCTGCGCTTCTTCTTGCGTTTCCGCAACATATAGCTGCCCATCTTCGTCATACCATGCAGGGATTTGATGTCCCCACCAAAGTTGACGCGAGATACACCAGGGTTGAATGTTTCTCATCCATTCAAAATATGTGTTTTCCCAATTTTTGGGAATGAACTCCATTTTACCGGTTTCAACTGCTTCGATTGCCGGTTTTGCCATCGTTTGGGCATCTACGTACCATTGATCCGTAAGATACGGCTCAATCACAACGCCCGATCGATCTCCATATGGGATTTGGTGGACGTGTTTTTCTACCTTTTCCAGATAATCAAGCTCGTCCAAATCCTTGATAATTTTTTTACGGGCATCAAATCGATCCATTCCAATATAGTCATCGGGACAATTTTCATTCATTGTCCCATCTGGGTTCATCAAATTGATAAGCGGAATTTCTGTTACGTCTTTGTGACGCAGATAAACCTCAAAGTCATTATAATCGTGAGCTGCCGTTATTTTAACAGCGCCTGATCCGAACTCGGATTTTACATACTCGTCCGCAATAATCGGAATAATACGGTTACAGATCGGAACCACAGCACATTTACCAACCAAGTGGGCGTACTTCTCGTCATCTGGATGAACCGCGATTGCTCCGTCCGCAAGAATTGTTTCCGGACGTGTTGTCGCGATACTGATAAATCCGCCCTCTTCGAGAGGATATTGGACGTGGTACAAATTGCCCTTTACCTCTTTATGCTCAACCTCGATATCCGAAACAGCCGTTTGAAAATGCGTGTCCCAGTTAACCAGGCGCTTATCTTTGTATATAAGTTTTTCCTTATAAAGCTGGACAAAGACCTTTGCAACCGCTTTTGAAAGCCCCTCATCCATCGTAAAGCGCTCACGCTCCCAATCAGGGGAGCAACCTAAACGGCGTAGCTGATTCACGATAGTTCCACCAGATTCGGCTTTCCATTCCCACACACGCTCCAAAAACTTTTCACGCCCGAGGTCCCGTCGGTGAATGCCTTCCTCATCCAGCATGCGCTCCACAACCATTTGCGTGGCGATTCCGGCATGATCTGTACCAGGTTGCCATAAAGAATCATGGCCCTTCATTCTGTGATAACGTGTGAGGATATCCTGCAGGCTCATATTAAGCGCATGCCCCATATGCAATGATCCGGTTACGTTTGGCGGGGGCATCATAACGGTAAAAGGTTTTGCATCGTTATCAGGAGAGCAAGAAAATGCGCCAGAATCTTCCCAATTCTTATAGTGCTTTTCTTCAATTTTCTTTGGGTTGAATGTTTTATCTAGCATTGCCTGGCCTTTAACAAAATCTCAAATGGATATCCTTTTCGGCCACAGATCATAAGGGTTTAGCGCCGGAAAGCAAGGTTTTAAGTGTGGTGATGGTTTGGGTTCCAGTTTGGACTTTATTCGTCCATAGCTCGTTTGGAGACGCGCTCCAGCTCTTCCTGAACAAGACGCTCAATTATGAAAGGAAGGTGCTTATCCAGCCAATCTTTTAAAAGAGGCTTTAATTCAGAGCGGACAATCTCTTCAACGGTAATGCCGCCATGTTCAATCGCCGTCTTTTTTGCAAGATCTGAAAATGCGTCAAAAGCAGCTGTCTCCGCCGCGTTCGTTAAAATACCATCATCGACTTCAGCAATAGTTTCTGGTTCTGGTACGGAATCCTGCATATCGACCTGAATAACCTCGATCTCTTCTTCCGGCTCAGGAGTTGGCTCAGGCTCTGGCTCAGGAGTCGGCTCTGGCTCAGGCTCGGTGATTGGCTCTGGCTCAGGGTCATCAACTTTATCTGTAAGTTCAATAACATCTTCTTCCGGCTCTGGCTCAGGAGCAGGCTCCGGCTCTGGAGTGGCCGCTTCTACAGCCTCTTCTTCTGCGCCTTCATCATCGTCATCAGAAATGATCTGACGAATAGACGTCAGGATCTCTTCAATGGATGGCTCTTGTTCGGTATCTTGTTCGGACATATAAATTCTATGGATTTCAGACTTTTACTATAATTAGTTTCTATCAAAGAACATGCATTGTCAAAGAGGGGAGTTGTAATTTCCCCCAGCATATCCACATTTGTGTTTCAATCTCTACGCAGTGTTCACTATTAAAAACGAAATTCGGGCTGAGGTTCAAACCCTTGCAAATACGGCGTAGCCGCATCAAACAGCGGGTAAGAGGCTATATCGCCGGCTTTGGAACGCTCAAATAAGGTCGCCTCTCCCATAATATGCCCTGCTCTTTTAACAATACAGACAAGACGGCCCCCCGGCACAAGCTGCCCCAGAATTTCATCAGGAACAGAGGCGACGGCTCCATTTATAATGATCGAATCATAAGGGGCATGACCATCATTCCCCTTTGCCAAGGCACCCTCAAAAGCGGCAATGTTACAAAGCCCCAGGTTTTCCCATACTTGCGTGGCATGCTTTATAAAATCCTGATTACTTTCAAGCACCACAACCGTTGAAACTATCGATGAAAGAATCGCCGCGCTATAGCCAGTAGCGCCTCCTATATCCAAGACAACGTGGTCAGTTGTAAGATCCAACGCCTGAATCATTCTGGCATGAACAGCAGGTTCGATAAGATAGCGCCCATCACATAGAGCAATATCTTCATCATTATAGGCTACGTTCTTTTTTTCTGCAGGGATAAACTCTTCGCGCGGGATTGCTTTATAAGCCTCCAATAAAGCTGGGAACATCACGCCAGATGTATGAACCTGACAATCAACCATATTTTTTCGCGCTGCTTGAAAATCTAACATATTATTTTTTTCAGGGTTAAATAAGGTACGCAAGGCACCGTAAGTTTCACTCATATCTTTATTATCGCAGTTGCCCCAAACATGCCAGCCGTTTTTAAAGCGCCCATTCATATATTCAAATTAAACTTCTTTTGTTGACTTGCAGCGCCATATTACATTACACATCAAGACGCTTAAAAAAAGAAAGCTGCTTAACAAGAGTATCAAGGGCGCGGTGGCCGAGTGGTTAGGCAGCGGATTGCAAATCCGTGTACACCGGTTCGACTCCGGTCCGTGCCTCCAAATACTCTGTTGACAGACCCTATGTTTCAGTATTAGGTTCTTTCAGCTTTTTAAAGCATTCCCCAGTAGCTCAGCGGTAGAGCAGGTGACTGTTAATCACTTTGTCGGAGGTTCGAATCCTTCCTGGGGAGCCATTCTTGATAATCGCCTAAATCAACGAAGTGATTGAACGGTGTCTTCAGCGCATACCGTAGCTTTCCACCCTCCAATTCCAAGTTCGAAAACACGTATCCGATCAACTGACGTTTTTCCTCGGTTGTCGAATGGTCGAATATATCCGCTGCTCTGGATGCTAGTGTAAGCAAGGTAGAGACGGCAATTCGAAACTTTTCATCGCCTTCATTATGGCGTTCGAGCAATTCCCCGATTTCTTTTCTGCGCTGGATGAGCTGAATATTCTTCCGGTTGTACATATCCTGCGTAATTTTCTCTTCCATGAGCATATCGAGAAGTTTATCGAGCTTTGTGGTGATTTTATCCTCTTCACTCCTCAAACTCTTCACAGATGCCTGATGATAGCCTTTTTCGGCCAGATGACCTTTTTTAAGGCTATCGACGATATCGGCCAAAACATCCTTGGGAACCTGAATGGCGCGGAACACATCTCTAATCTGATCAAGGATGACCTGCTCTTTCGTCCACACTTTTTTCTTAGGGTCAGACGGATTACGGCTAATCAAATAGATGTGTTTCTCTTTTTTGATATCGCATGTTACCTGCCGACCGGATACAGAGCATTTCAACAGGCCACGAAGGATGAATGGAAACTTGGTTTCTGAAACCGCCTGTGTGCGCCCTCTTCCTGTTCTGACCGCTTCACAAACATCAAACAATTCCTTGCTGATCAGATGTTCGTATTTATGGGGGTGCAGTTCACCTTTCACGCGCATCAGGCCATAATAGAAAGGATTTTGGATAAGCTCATGCAAGGTTTGTGTGCCGACAACATTGCCTTGTCTTGAGCGCAGTCCCCAATCCTTAGCCTTTCTTCCCAATTCTGCGATAGAATGAGTTCCCGTCGAATAGTTGTCAAAAAAGCGTTTGATCAAAAAAGAGCGTTCAGGATCGAGGATGATCGTTTTCTTGCCTGTTGTCGTATCAATCGAATTAAGGTAGCCCAAAGGCGCAGGGCCGCACCATTCTCCGTTGGCCGTTTTGTATTTCCGGCTGCGCTTCACATTGTCAGATAGGCTGTCCGTATAGGATTGCGCCATAACCACGCCCATATTCCACATCAGTTTTTGTGAGCTGTTCGCATCTTTGGAGAGAACATTACCCTCTTTGACAAAATGTAGTTCCAGCACATCCTTTTCGAGGAGTTCATTCAGGATGGGCGTTTCTTTAAAGCCGCGCTGTAGTCTATCGACGGTATCAACAATCAAGGCCACTTTTTCCTTCTGTGCCTTGATAAAATCAATCATACGTACAAACTCTGGCCGCTCGCCCTTGGTGGAGCTTTCAATAATCGTAAAGACTTTGACTATCTCCAGGTTCTTCCTATCCGCATATTGCTCAAGATTACGAGACTGTGCGCCAAGAGAATGGCCATCTTCCTGTTCTTTTGTCGATACGCGGGCGAGAATTACAGCTTTCATGGTCAGACCTGTTTATATAATTTCAATTATTAAAACCATGATAGATTGTATTGCCCTGTCTTTGAAGGTTAAAATCAATAAATTCAGATAACTTACAGAATGTCACAACAATGAAAGCACATGAGGATAATCAGCCTGAACCCATAGATTTTTCAAAAATCACAATTCCCGAACATCGTCCTGAAGCTGAGATTATTGATGATTTAGAGAAGCTTTGCTCTCTTCCTGGGTACGCCCATGCTCTTTCATTTCTGTGTTGGCGGGATAATTTCATTGGTTATGGCGAAGAGTTTGTTCCCGATGATCTGGATAAAATGAAATCACCGGAGCGGCTTTTACGGTCAGAGTTGTCCTTCCTGATTGGTTTGATGGTTAAGGCTCCTCTTAACATTCAGTGGCCTTCTGCTGGGGCTATTCAAAAATATATTGATGGCACTGAAAAGCTTATGGAGGAGCTTCATGGCGCAATGAAGTGCCAATTTTGGATGAGCGTAAAAGAAACGGGGTTTGATCCCCAAAAAGAAAACCCTCTATCTGCCGGAAAAGCAATGCGAGAGCCTTTTTTTTACGCCAGCGAAGCAGCTTTTTTGTTTCAATACAGAGATTTTTCAATCGACAGGTACAACGGTGACAAAAGCTGGCTATCAAAAAACAAGGGGTTTTCGCCAGAAGATGTAAAAAAAGTTATTAATGCAACTTCTGAAATACAGGTTAAGAAACTCCTGGCACTCAAGTTACAATGCACCCCAGAAAATATAGATAGCCTTACGCTTCTGCCTGCATTTACGTTTACAGCAGAAGAAATATCAGAAGAGGCGGGGCTGACCACGGATAGGGTTAAAAATATTTTGAAAGCGTTTTCTCTTCAGTCTGTGCCCTGTAATCAGAATTTTTCGGAAGTTGGGGCCTACAACGAAATCAGTGCATATCCGATAATTCCTGTTGATGGCGGGCAATATATCCTTTTCCAAGGATACAGCTTAGCTGAAAGCTCTTATGAAACGCCGTTCTTCTGGATGTCACAAGATCAGGGCTATGCAGAAAAGGCCAAAGAAAACCGAGGGATTTTTACCGAAAAATTTGCAGCGGAAAGATTAAAAGCGGTTCTCGGCGCAGAGCGCGTTTACACCAATGTCGAGATCAAGAAAGGAAAAAACCGCGTTGGAGAAATTGATGTGCTCGCTGTTTACGCGGACAGAGCCGTCATACTGGAAGCCAAATCAAAAAAACTCACTGTAGCGTCAAGAACAGGCAGTGATGAGCATATCAAAAAAGACTTTGAGGCTGCGGTACAAAAAGCCTACGACCAAAGCTTCAGAAACGCTGAGTTTTTAATGAGTGGCGAATATAGGCTCATTGATGAAAATGGAAATACTCTCGATATCAGAAATGATTTCGCCGAAATTTTTATTTTCTGTGTTGCTTCAGATTACTATCCTGCGTTGGCCCATCAGGCAGATCACTTTCTGAAGACACAAGAACACACGATCATAAAGCCCCCCTATGTCATGGATGTCTTCTTTTTAGATGTCCTGTGCGAAATGCTGGATTGTCCGCTGCAATTCTTTAATTACCTTAATCGCAGGCTGCGCTATTCCAAAAAGGTCAAGGCGGAAACAGAGCTTGCCGTTCTGTCGTATCATTTGGCTTATAACCTTTGGTTTAATGATGAACAGGACTTTATTGATCTTGGTGTAGATTTCTCTGTGCATGTGGATGCGGCCATGCTGTCTAGAAGAGACGGATTACCTGGAAAAACCACACCAGAAGGCGTTTTAACAAAGCTCAAAGGAACATTTTTTGACCGGATAATTCAGAAAATCAGCAATCTTGAAGAAGATAATATACTGGAGTTGGGATATGTTCTACTGGAAATCAGTGAAAATGCAGCGCAAGAGCTTTCCAAAGGCTGT
>Ga0316204_10010918_pt1 | contig 11544 bp, 14 predicted proteins | sample 6monrhotite_MG_2_FD_205661 | JGI IMG/M metagenome (GOLD analysis project Ga0316204, IMG submission 205661) | Microbial mat bacterial communities from mineral coupon in-situ incubated in ocean water Damariscotta River, Maine, United States -... | ecosystem: Environmental > Aquatic > Marine >...
TCTCAAAGGACATCCAACTTGTGATGCCGGCCTCTATCCTCTTACGGACGTAAACTCAGCAAAGCTGTCATTCTTGAGGTTCGCGGCAAAGGCCGCGAAGAGCCCAGAGCAGAAGTCTTCGAACTTCGCTGCATGCGCTCGCAGCACGAAATTCGCTGCAGACGCTCGGTTGACGACGCTGCGCGGCGGCTGGTATCGCGGCCATTCCTTCATGGCGTAGCGATGATCAGGCTTCGAAGCTACCGGTCGCGGACAGAGTCGATCGTTGTCACAAGCTAAGAAGCGTGTTTGCTTTGAGACCTCAGGCCAGCTCGCGATCTGGCTCCGGTTTGTACCATGGTTGTGTAGCTTCGGCATGGATAGTGCGGCTCGGCCTGTAGTTCTCAGGTTCGTCGAGTGATGACGCATGGACATACACGCAATGTTCCATGCGTTCGCTGCGCCGGGTCTGGGGAGAGCCACAGGTTGAACAAAAACGGCGCTATGTAGATCGGTCTGATCCGCTGGTCATTTGATACTCGTTTGAGGGGCCTTCAAGCTGGAATGTCTCAGCGACTAACGGAAACACTTCCGAATGCCCGGCTCCGGTGAGATGTAGGCAATCACGGCAATAGCATCGAAACGTTGAAACATCGGCGACGCCTCCACGATACCGGGCTGCGCCGTACTTACATCCGCCAGCAATCTTCTTGGTCATCTCTGTTTCCTTCAATGTGCAGGCAAGCGCCCGTATCCTGAACCCCAATGCATTCCAGCACAACTTGCGCATGGCTTTAGCGATGCTAGGGTTTTTTGAGCAGAAAATATCAAAATTAGGTGGAGGATGTTTGCGATGGCTGATCCGTTTCAAGATGTAGATGCGGCGGGAGATGCGTTTATTTCCGTCTTCGCCGACTCGATGGACGCACGTCAGTCCGATCCGACAATGGAGAAGATTGTCTCAGAATATCTGGGCAAGCTTGAGTTTGCGCAAGGCAGTTTGACGGTCGAAGTCGGCTGCGGCGCAGGGGCTGTCACGCGGCGCATTGCTGAGAAAGCCAATCCCGAGCGTGTTATCGGGTTCGAGCCATCTGTAGGCTTTGTGAAAGAAGCAAAGGCGCGGGTAAGTGACTGCGACAATGTGGAATTTGACGTCGCTGGAGGGGCCTTACTGCCCTTAGATTATGGGTCTGTCGATAACTTGATCATGCACACGGTGTTGACCCACGTGGAAGACCCGGTTCCACTATTAAGCGAAGCACGGCGTGTCCTGAAGTCTGGCGGATGCCTTATCCTGTGTGATGCTGACTTTTCGAAAGCCTCCCTAGGAAACTTACCAAACGATCCACTCGATGCCTGTGCCAAGATATTCGTCAACGAATTTGTCACTGACCCATATGCGGTCGCGAAGATGCAGCGGCTTGCCTCGGATGCCGGGTTCAAAGTCGAAGAGTTCAATTTCCAAAGCCGCAGCGTCTTGGACAATGACCAGATGCTGCCTTGGGTCGAAGAAACCGGAAAGGTGTTGATGAAACGTGGTGAGATAGGAGAGGACTTGCATAACGGCTTAGTCGCTGAATATCGCCGGCGTGCGAAGGCGGGCACGCTTTATGGATATCAGGTATTTGCAACGCTGATTGCAAGACGCCCATAACTCAAACCTAAGTCTCGCAATCAATCCTTTATGACACTTTGATTGCACTCATCCGGTAGTACGTCAGCGAAAAGAAGAAGCGTCCTTGCTTCGCAAGTTCTATTTGCTCGTCAAACCAGGCCGTTGTTTCGTTCTCCGTCATGTGCCCGTTTTGCGCGGCATAGCGCGACATCAGGTGCATCAACATGAATGCAATACCATCGGGTCGCAAAGTCACATCACAAAACGTAAAGGGCTCCACCTCGATCGCTGAGAACCCTGCATCCCGCGTCAATCCGGGCCAAAGGGCGGCCACGCGGGGTTCAGTATAGTGATGATCCCAAGCGGCCAGAACACGCTGCATCCGATCTTGATCTTCTGAGAACCAGTCGAGTGTTTTGCAGCCGGTATCCACCGCGACGAACCTGCCGCCGACGCGCAAAACGCGATGGGCCTCACGTATGGCAGAAGGAATATCTGGCAGATATTCAAGGACTTGCACCGCGACGGCTTTGTCGACCTCACCGTCCTGCAGCGGAAGCTTGTCGGCCAATCCATCCTTAATGTCCACGTTTGGAAATGCATCACAGCGAGCCGAGGCGGGGATGCGCATGTCTTCGCTGGGATCAACACCGATGACTTTACCGGTGTTCCCGACAGCACGCGCAATCTCTTGTGTCAGCAGCCCATTTCCGCACCCAATATCGACGACCGTGTCCCCTTCGGATAAGTGAAGCGCATCAAATGCCTTGCGCCTTCGCCACGTGACGTCGCCGCCTTGGTAGGCGATCTCAAGCAGCTTGGTTGTCTCTTCATCAAACTTTAGCATTGGTAACCTTCGACCTGCGTGTTCCACCTATAAATTTGTAGCCTGCTAACAAATGATTCGGAACTGTCACGCTTTTGTGCAGCGCCAAGTTTTCGCCTGGGCCTCATAATGCCCGACTGGCACCGGTTGCTAATTTTTGGGTTTTTGTGTTCGATGCTGGGCCAAAGGAGATTATTGTTGGATTTTTCCGCATTCAGAGACGGCGAGCGCGACGGCTGGACATCACGTGCCGATATTTACGGTGACGCGACGGCGCGTGCGACCCTTCAAACAATCCCTAAGTTAATCGATCATGCACGACTTTTCCCGGGCACAAAGGTTCTGGATGCGGGCTGCGGGCCTGGCTATGTCGCAGCGAGCGCCAGGCTGCTTGGAGCAGACGCTGAAGGCATCGACTTCTCTGAAGGGATGGTCAGCAAAGCTACGGCACTGTTTCCAGGGATTGCATTCTCTGTCGCAGACGTTGAGCGTTTGCCGATGCAAGATGCAACGTTTGATGCCGTCCTCAGCAACATCGTCTTGTTCCATGTGACTGACCCTGATCGGGCCATGTCAGAGGCCCGCCGTGTCCTAAAACCGGGTGGTCGGCTTGTGTTCAGTCAATGGCTCGGACCAGATCGATCGGAATGTTATAAGATGTTGTTTGAAGTTATTGGCCGACATGCAGACATGTCTCGTGCCGACCCAGCACCAAATGCATACATTTTGTCAGACCAAGCCCAAGTTTCACAAATGATGCAAGGCGCGGGTTTCACCGAAATCAAGGCAGAGATTGTCGAGAATATACTTCATGCACCAGGTCCCAGCTTTTTTGAGTTTTTCATGAAGTTTGGTGTTCGGGTCCCGCTGATCCTAGAACGGCAAGACACTGACGTGCAGGCAACAATCAAAGCAGAAATTGATCAAGCGGCAGCGCGTTACTTGTCAGATGATTGCTATAGAATTCCAATGCCCAGCATCGTGTTTTCAGGGGTTGCAAGTTGAGCGATCCAGCAATGTAAGATCGATATCAACAAACTCAAATTTCCTTGTAGTTTGAGCCTGATACGTCGTTCGCCGCATATATGATGGTGGCAAAACATTGCTTGATGCGCCCGTTGCAGCCGATCGTTTGCTAGCGGTTTCGTTCTCACAACCACCTTTAGAGTATTGGTAAAGTAGAGAGCTTAAGCGCGTCAATGAAAGTGGATTCTGCCGTCGACAACGATGCTCTGTACAGAGCGGCTAGACGATTTGCACTGTTGGACAACCTGCTCAGCAAGGTGTTGCCCAAAATGCCGTTGCTTGAATTCCTAATTTGGTTGGTCACACATCGCGCGGTCAAGACCTGTCAGCGCGTCCGCGTTGTATTTGATCTCTTGGCCAGTGCGCTGTCAGAGACGATTTGAGCCGGAACCAAAATGACCACTTCAAATTCCGGAATTGTTTTCAGCTAGCCAATCTAGCAGCATGTAGGGGGACCGCCTGCTCGCCCTAGTCGACGACAATAGACCCGTTGATCAAAAGGACCAACGGGCCTGTCGTGCTAAAATTGTCCACTCACGGACAAGATAATATCGCATAAGAATGTGTCAGGCCCAAGTCGCTTGTGAGAGTTACTGATGGAATAAGCTTCTAGGAACGATATGCGGGAAAAGTGACATGCGATCCTGCATCTCTAACGCTGCTTCCTCCTGCATGCATCTTGTGTTTTACATTCTTACTATTCACAAACCATTTTCCTAAGAGCCAGTGGCCATCTGGCAGACTTGCTGTGACATAGGGAAACTATGTACTTAGAAGAATGGATAGTTTTGCACCGACTACGAATGACTATGGATTGCTTGCCCTGCCTTTGGGAGAAGCCGCTCGCGCATATGCGGTGTTATTTGCGAACGGTCGCCACGCCATGAGTCGTTCCGAAATTCAAGGTAGCACAGCCGAGGTTTTTGCCCGCCTAGAGCCTCTTAGCATGGCTTTGGATCGTGCTCTGTTGGTAGCCAATGGATTGAATTGGACCAGCTACTTTGCAAATGGGCTACTTGGGTCAGATGTATTCCAACCCGTTTCCCAAATTGCGGCCGCGCGCAAGTGCACAGGTTTGAGAGTGGTCAAGTCGCGAGACGCTACGATTCTTGAAAATTACGAAAGCCAAGAACGGGGTGGGGACGTTACCCACCATAGGCGAACTATTTTTGCCACCCGCGACGGGCGATGGACCTTCGGCTCTAGCGGAGAGCCGTATCAGTTTGAAGATGTTGGTCGCTACGCAGCGAGGAGCATCCGCGATCGTTTTACACCAGAGCATCTGGATGATCTTTTAGTAGGGTTAGGTGCACCGCTAAATCCATTGCCGCATGCGGAAACACATTCAGCCGTTTTGTTCGTTCAGGACCAAAAGGCGCCGCAACTGAAGCGTTGGACATTTGAAGATGTGCAACATGGGTTGCCTTGGAAGCGGGTATAAGCCCCTTCATCCAACGAAATCTGTGGCAATCTGTCATTCATGGCTTGGAACCCTCCTTTTACCTGAAAGCACCTAGGTTCACGACGACTTCTCCAGGCTGCATGGAACGCAACAACTGCTTGGCAGGTGTGATTTGCTCGGTTGACGGCAAGAACTCTGCAACCGCCTGTGCTAGTTGTTGATCTGACGCATACCCGTAGCTGACATAGAAATTATCAGATTGCGTGGAAACTTCGTCAGTGATTTGAACCCAATAGCCTGCTTGGCGCAGCGCAGAGGCAAAGACGCGTGCAGCATTTTCCATAGATTTCACTGCCGGATCGGAAATGAGTGTTACTCTGCCCCGTGGCGGCTCAATACCTTGATTGCTGGACCAATCGGCCGCGGCATAGTCGGTATCGTCACTCGCCAAATTCACGACCCGCCAGATTGCATCGGTCGTCTGCAAGCCGTTCAAATCGAGAATGCCAGAGGCAACCGTGGAAACTGATATTGTAGGCGCGTCATAATTTTCGTCGAAGCGCGGCGGTTCAATCACCTCGACAAGATGCGTTGCGGTTGCATTCGGGTCGGCATTCCAAACGAGTTCGACCTGCGATGTGCCGACATTGTCAAAGGTCACGTGAGGTGCTGCAACCCGACGGGATGCAGTGACCTGTGCGACTTCTTTTTGTGCAGCCGCAGGCACCGTCTGGGCAGCTTTCCCAAACCAGTAGGTGGCTAACGCAGGATTGGATGTAATTCCATCACCGGTTTCATACAGCAGGCCAAGATTGTATTGCGCCCGCGCATGATCCCGCAGCGCCGCGCGCGTGTACCAGATTTGCGCTTCTTCAACATCGCGTCGGCGCCCTAGTCCGGCATCCAGCATAATGGCCACGTTAAACTGTGCCTCTGCCAGGCCAAGTGAGGCCGCCTGAAGATACCAATCAAATGCCACATCAAAGTCGCGCGGTTGACCAAAACCACGGTCAGCAAGCAAACCGAGGCCAAGCATAGCCTCTGCAGAGCCATCAGCCGCTTCGCTAAGCCAAAGTGCTTTGGCGGTTGCAAAGTCACGATTAGCAAATGCTGAAGCAGCGTCTTCTTGCGCCCAGCCTGTGGCTGGGAGCAAGGCAATGGAAACAGCGCATGAAAGAATGAAGTTTTTCATTAGCGCCAGCTAATCTCAACAACGCGATTTTCTTCTTCAGCGACCCCGTCAGGTGTTGCAACCTGAAGTTCGCTATTGCCGCGACCCAGCACCTGCAAACGTTCAATCGGAATACCGCGATTTGTGAGCGCCGTTGCCACAGCGGTGGCGCGCTGGAGCGACAGCCCGAGGTTTGCAGTCGGGTCGCCGACTTTATCAGCACCACCAGCAACAATCATAACAAATGGATCACCTTCGCGGAACGTGCGCACGGCCCGATCAAGTGTTGCGGCTTGATCCGCACTGACAGTCGCGCTGCCGGATGCAAAATAGACCTTGAGCCATGGGGCTTCTTCGGCTTCTTCGACAACCGAAGTGGTCGTTTGCGATGCTTCTTGGGCCGTCAAAGCAACGGGTGAGGCGAATAGACCAAGTGTCAGCATCAGTGATTTGATTGGTAGATTTTTCATAGTGTGTTTCCTTTTATGAAGTTCGAAGTTTGAGGTTAAAAAGTAGGTTTCATTGTCCGTCGACCGGCCCAGAACCTGTGCTTTGATTGGCAAGGATGACATCGATTTTTGCGATATCATCTGCGGGGGCAAACCATGTCAGATCAACAAGATCAGCGTTGTAGATTGATGCCAAAGAAGCCGCCGCTGCTGCATCGCTCGCGCGGTAAAAGCGCACTTGGCTCGTTGTGAGTTCAATTTGCGATTTGCGGACCGTGCTTTGGTACTGACCCAACGAAGCCATTAGTGTTTGAACGTTTGCAGCGTCGATGTCGGAGGACTGCACGTCAAACATGACCTGCCCGAACTGCGGAAAGGCCGGGGTGCATGCGCGACAGTCGAAAGGCTCTGGCAACGCGGGGGCATTTACTGGGGTAGGGATCATAAACTCGGGCGCGGTGAAGCCCTGACTGACGCGGCTTAGGGGGGCAACTTGCCGTGGCGCTGCAATCAATTGTGGCGCGCGAACTAAGACTGCAGGCTGCGGTGCACGCACGGTCGTCAGTGTAGGCGGCGTTGGTTGAGGCAGCTCGCTTGTAGTCGCGATGTTGCGGGGGGCTTGCATCATGATCTGCGGTGCACGTTCCAAATTGACGGCCGGCAAATCAGCGAATTCGGCAGTGGGTGGTTGAACAAAACCAATGACGGCCGTCTGCGCCAAGATGTTGTTCGATACATTGCCAGAAACATGGATCTGCTGAGACGTCAGAACGCCAACAGTCGCAAGACCTGCAAGGGTGGCGCCAAAACACGCGGCTATACGCAACTCGCGAGATTTCTTCGCTTTTTTGGTCGCGCGTGTTTTGGCCTCCCATGTTCCTTGGTGGTCGTGAAAGACTGCCGCGGCAGTGTGCTGGTCCGGCTTACTATTTGCGGACTGACGTGTTCCACGCAGCCTGTATTTTGGCTTTCCGCGAGAAGGATGACGCTTGGGAGGCATCGCAACTGTCTTTGGCCAAACAGCAACGCTCACCACGTTCTCCTGAAAACCAAACCAAGAAGCAAAATCAATATTCTCCGTCATCGCCATTCTCGAACCGTCCCTTAATTTGCGCATTCCTTGTTGCGCGATATTGAAGTCACGAAGCATCGCAGAAAAAAGTTTCAAACTTTTTTGAAGTTTCTTCTGACACATAAAAAAAGCCCCCCAGCCGTCGCAGCTGAGGGGCCGTTACTCGTTAACAGGGACTTGCCAAACTAGCCGATGGAATGCTGCTCGAGTGGAAACCTGCATACATCGGAACAACACAGTGCATTGGCCGCGCACTGCGTATTCTTGAATGTCTACATACCGGAAGAAACGGCAAAGCTGCCGATATCGTCGGTGCCCAGATCAGCGAGCAAGGTGGCGTCACCAGTTGCAAGGTCTATGCTGTACAGGCCCGCCGTCATCGCACCGTCAATTTGCAAGACCGCATAAGCCGCATCTGTGCCCTCTTCCGGTGAGACAATGTCAAACCCGCCAACCGGCAGAACGTCTGCTGGCGCGCCGTCGATTGAGATCAGGCCAATAGTGCTCAACGTGCCTGCATTATTCGCGAGGCTGACCAAAGCGTTCGCACGGGCATCCAACGCATACTGGAATGTACCACCGGCCTTCATGCCGTTAATCGCATTGGTATAGGCATTGGCAAAAATGAGCGGCTCTGCACCTTCTGACGTATCGCCTTCAGCATAAAACATATCCGTAAAGCGGCGGACCGAATTTGCCTTGTCATCGCCAAAGTTGGTCGGAAAATAGACGAGGTTGTCACCCATCGACGACACAGCGCGCACGGCATCAATTGAATTGTTGAAGTCGAACGCGACAACCGCATCATCGCCGATCATCGCATCATCCATGAACGATGCCATTGTGTCGGTTGTTTCACCGGTCATCGGGTTGATTGTTACAATCATACCGTCGGCGTAACCGACAAGTTCGCTTGTGACGGGGCGCCATGCAATGGAGCGCACTGGCGTTGACAACATTACTGTTGTTGCGTCCGCAGGCGCCGCGATGCTTTGCATGACTGTCAGGTTTGATCCGTCAGAGGACAGTGCATAGCCCATGGTACTAGCGTGACCGTCTGCGAGCACTGGTGCTGCCGCAAATGCAAGGGTCGTTGTAAGTGAAAGTGTACGTAGCATTGTGTTTTCCTTATTTTGATTTGTTCGATGGGTCAGCGTGAGGCGTTTTAAGTTTTGAACACCAAACTGATTCCGTTGAGACAGTGACGCTTGCCCGTTGGTTCTGGCCCGTCGTCAAAGATGTGTCCCAGATGTGATCCACAGCGACGGCAGTGTGCCTCGGTCCGTGTAGCAAAAAGCGAATTGTCGGCTCGTGTGCCGATTGCATCAGGCAGCGCCTCCCAAAAGCTGGGCCAACCTGTGCCGCTGTCGTATTTTTGGGCAGAGCCATAAAGCGGTAGATCGCATCCTTTGCAGTGGTAGGTGCCCGCACGCATCTCTTTGTCTAGCGGGCTGCTGAAGGGACGCTCGGTTGCTTCTTCGCGCATCACATCGAATTCGATCTGCGTCAGCATGGCACGCCATTCGGCCTCGGTTCGGGTGATCTCGAAAGATCCCGTTGCGCCAAAAGCACGTGTGCCAGCGAGTGCGATCAGGCCAGTCAGTAAAGTGCGACGTTGCATGATGTGTCCTTTCGTTGAGAGCGGGAGGCGATCCCGATTGCCTAAGCAAAAGGGATCGCCAAGGTCCTTGTGCTGGTGTTTACTTGGGGACCAGAACCGCGTTCACCACGTGAATGACACCGTTCGACTGATCAACGTCAGCGACTGTCACCAAAGATGCGTTACCGCTTTCATCGTAGATGTAGACGTTGTCGCCACGCACTTGCGCTGACAACGCATCGCCGGAAACTGCATTGAAGTGGAAGAACCCGTCAGAACTGGCGCGGGCGCCGGCAATCAGGTCAGCTGCCGAAATGTCACCGGCAACCACGTGGGCGGTCAGGACTTTTTGCAGCATTGCTTTGTTCTCTGGCATCAACAGTGTCTCTACGGTGCCTGCTGGCAGCGCTGCGAATGCGTCATTGACCGGCGCGAAGACTGTAAACGGACCGTCACCCTGCAGGGTTTCGACCAAGTCGGCAGCTTGCACAGCCGCAACCAGTGTTGTGTGGATCGGCGAGTTGACAGCATTTTCGATGATGTTGCGCTCAACAAGCATTTCAGCGCCGCCAACCATCGGGTTCGGTGTGGCATGACCGTCAGCGAAAGCAGTTGTCGATGCGATTGCCAGTGTCAGGGCGGTCAGTGTTGTTTTGATCGGTGTCATAGTGTGTCTCCGTATAAAAATGCCACACTGTTGTGCAGCTATACAAAGAACCACGGACCGGGCCGCGAGATAGTTTCACGAAATCCAAAAATAATTTTCTTAGATCGAAACAACCACACCTGCGGCTAACACATCACCCGTTGGCGCACCTGTCGTTGAACCGCCGACCGGTTCGTCACTAATCGCCAAAGTGCCGCCAGCAATGGCGTCAACCAGAACCGCTGGCAAAGTGATGTCGATCGCGGCGTCAGCGGGCAACACACCCAAAGACACCGGCGCTGTTGCACCTTCTGCGATCAACCACAGTTCCAAAACACGACCCGGACGGGCCTCGCCTGACTGACGGTCAATTCTTAGAATACCTGCGTCAGGTGCGAAACTTGCCAAAACCACAAGCGATTGATCTTCCGCTGCAAGTTCAGCAGTGAATGACGGCGTAAAGGAACTAGGCACATTGGCGGGTGGCAGCGCGACAAGAACCGCAAGGCCCAACGCCGCAGCAAAGCCTGCACCCATAAGGGCGCGCCAGTGGGAGAAGCTGGAACGGGCCGTCGCCGGCTCGGCAAACAACACATTCTCGATGCGCGCTTTCACCTTTACGGGCGGGGCAACCGGGGCGATCTCATCTGATAAATGCACAAAATGTGCATCCCACTCCACAACCAAATCCCGCAAGGCGGGTTCGTTGTTCATCCGATCCTCAAACGCATGGCGCGCCTCGGCATCTAAAAGATGCAAAGCGTATTCACCAGCAAGGGCGACGTCATCATTATGATCGCCGGTGGATGTCATCGAGTCAGACAGTCCTTTAATTTGCCAAGGCTGCGGCGCAGCCACGTTCGCATTGTGTTGAGCGGCACGTCATATTGTGCTGCCAGTTCAGTATAGCTTTGCCCCTCAAGGTAGGCACCACGGACCGCGCCTGCGCGATCCGCATCAAGTTCATCCAGACATCCGTCGATTTGCGCCCTTTCAGATGACGCAACCGCCGCCGCTTCGGGCGTAGGTCCGCTATCTGCAAGGTCATAAACCTCATCAATGTCCACTGATCCCGCCTTACGCGTGCGTAGCTTGTCGATGGCTAGGTTGCGCGTCAGCGTGATCAACCATGTCATCGGACTATAGCCGTTGGCTGCATATGTGCCCGCCTTCTGCCAAATCCTGACAAATGCCTCTTGCAATACATCCTCCGCCTCAGCGCGATCATTTAAGATACGGACGCAGACACCAAAAAGTTTCGCAGAAGTTGCATCATAGAGCGAAGAAAACGCTGTGCGATCACCTAGACCTACCTGCGCAATCATATTTTCAACGTCGTTTCGGGTCGTCATGTGCATACTTCTATATGGGCTGACATGGCGTAGCAGACTCGGTGGGGTAGTGGAAGATATTTACTCGTAAGAAAGGCATTCAATTGCGTAGCTGACGTAAGTCTTGCCATAAGCCCAGTCACAACCACTGCATAAGGCTGCTCGGGGGCTTGCTATACCGTTGTTTCTGTCGGACTAAAACAGACGCCTCCAAACTGCGAGAACCTCTGTCAGATGGTTCGATATTCTTTGCGAAGGTAAGCGTCAGAAGACTTTCGTATTGAGTCAACGCCGTCATCCTGAGTTTTGCAAATCGGTAGCCAGGGTAATCCCCCCTAAAATTAGTGGTGTTCAAAAGTAGAATTTTCTCGGCAGGATACCTGAGGAGATTTTTGATGAAGACAGCACGATATAGCGACGCACAGAT
>Ga0316204_10010919_pt1 | contig 11542 bp, 13 predicted proteins | sample 6monrhotite_MG_2_FD_205661 | JGI IMG/M metagenome (GOLD analysis project Ga0316204, IMG submission 205661) | Microbial mat bacterial communities from mineral coupon in-situ incubated in ocean water Damariscotta River, Maine, United States -... | ecosystem: Environmental > Aquatic > Marine >...
GTGGGATTGCAGCACTGATGTTGGGTTTTTATCATGCTATGTATAAAAGAGAAGAAGATTAATAGTAGTTTTTTTATTTTAATCAATTGAAATTATTTATCTTAGTTGAGCATGGTTATGATGCTCTCATACTTTACTTTGACCGCAAAGAAAGTATGCAAAGAAACTCCCGAAACGGGCTTCGAGTCGGATAGCTATCCGATACCTTCATTCCAATTCTTTTCTCTCTAAAAATGTCAAACTCACTTCGCTCAAACAAACAGGTTTTTAGCTAAAGTTTATTAGGAATGAGGGCACTCGACAGCTGTCGAGATTGAAGCCGCGGAGAGAGGTTTTCGCTTCCTTTTTTCGGTGAAAAAGGATGAGACACGTTAAGATAATAGTTCTAAAATTAAAATCTGTCTATTCTCAAAAGAAAAACTTATTTCATAGTTAAATTAGAAAAATAAGCCCCTAAGAATGAAGCAGATTCACTGTTTAATTTACGCATAAAAGAATCAATCTTATCTTCTTCTTGCCAAACAGCTTTTTTCACTCCTGAAAGCTTGACTAGGGCATTTTTAGCATCAAAACCTACACCTAAAGTATCTATTAATCCCACCTCTTTTGCTTGTGAAGCAGTAAAGATATGTGCATCAGCAAACTCTGTATGTTTAGCCGGATCAAGTTTTCGAGCACGAGCTACATCATTGACAAACAGATTATATGTATCATTGATGACTTTTTCGAGTTCTTGTTTTTCGTATGGCGTCCATTCTCGTGCACCTGTACCAACCTCTTTAAACTTACCGGCCTTTATGGTTTGAGGTGAGATACCAATTTTTTGTGCCAGTTCAGAAAAGTTTGCTCCTTGCATGATAACACCAATTGAGCCTACCATTGAACCGGGGTTGGCATAGATCTCATTAGCATAGATACTTGCATAATATGATCCACTTGCAATAGTCCCTGCAGCGTAGACTATAACAGGTTTTTGCTCTGTTAAACGCCTAATGGCTTCCATGATCTCTATTGATGGAGGCACTGCTCCTCCAGGTGAGTTAACAACAAAAAGTACACCTTTGATATGTTTGTCCTTTCGGGCTTCTTCAAGTTGTTTGACAAGGGCAGAGGCATCCATGATGATACCTTGCAGTTTGATCTCGGCAAGATTAGCAGGTTTTAACTCACCTTCACTGGGCGAGAAAAGAAAAAAGAGCAAGAGTAAAAAAAGCATTGCTTTAAAATGGTCTTGAATAAATTTCATAGTAATGAAAAAGGGTGAAAAAAAGCTTTTAAGTTCGTTCATAAATATATCCTGTTAATTTAATGTTATTCGTAGAGGTAGATGAGATTATTCATCTACTTCTGCAAAGTACCCGTTGATATAACGGTGTGATATTGGGTATTGATGCAAGATAAGGTGTACTGGGAGTTGTTCACACGCCTCTTCACCTAACTCCAAAACCAGCATATCGGCATTTTTTCCCTCAGTTATCTCGCCGGTATTAAGGTTTAATGCTTGTGCTGCGTCAATTGTAACAGAGTTTAGTAAAGCCTTTGCCGTGTCCAATAAGTCTGAATCTTTATGCATAAAAAGAGCGATTTTCATCTCTTCAAAAAGGCTAAGGGTATAATTTGAACTTAGTCCATCCGTAGCACAAAGCCATTTTATTTTATGAGCTTCAATCGTGTCTAAGTTGAGTGCACCATTACCCAAAAGTCTATTTGAAATAGGACAGTGGATAATGGTGTGACCTTTGTCCTTTAATTTTTTATATTCAGACTCATTAGCATGAACCACATGCGTAAAAAGTGTAGGAGTATCATCAAAGAGTGTTAAAAAATCCAAAGAAGTGTTAGCCGCATACTCTTGTTTCAAAAACTCTCTAAAAAAAGGTTTGAAGTCACCCTCGTTATGGTCTAGCCAGGTTCTTTCTTCAGGGCTTTCCATAAAATGTGCAGAAAGTGGGTAGTTGCGTAAACGTGCTAGTTCAATGGCTTTTTTAATAAGAGCAGGGTGCACAGAGTAAGGCGAATGTATAGCGACAGCAGGATAAAACCCCTCTCTTTTTACATGTTCAGAGGCCTCAAGCCTTGATTTAAAGTCACCAAAAAGTGCATCAGCCATAGTTGCCTGTGAACCAATGGCTTCATTAAAAAAGACAACATTCTGTTTAGAGTTTACAGCAGCTTCCAAGTCCAAACCATGTGAAGAGATCGCTCCAAAGGTGGTGATACCCGTACGAAGCATTTGCATAGTCTCTTTCTTCATACACTCTTCGTTACAGTTATTGATAAGGTCATCCCGATTTTCAATAACGGAGTGTAACCAAGGCATAAACTTTCCATACTTAAGTCGCGTTTTATTAGCAGAAAATTCTAAGTGAACATGTGAATTAATAAGCCCCGGCATGAGGAGCGAGTTAGGTGGGGTGTCAATGACTTCTGCATCAGGGTAGATTTGTAACAGTTCATCCAGAGGAGCAATTTTTATTATCGTTTTTTCGAAGGCAAGGGCCTTACCGCTAATGACTTTGTTGTTTTGTAAAATGTATGAGACGTTGAGAATTTTCAAATTATAAATACCTTTATGTTTCTAAATAAAAATTATGCTTTATAAAGATATAATGTATGCTTAAAATTATAGGGCAATATAAATATCCCGCAATAAGGTAAAAAATGGCAAAAGTAGTAGTGATCCAAGGACCAAATTTAAATATGCTTGGTGTACGTGAACAAAATATTTATGGACCAATGAAGTTAGAGCAAATTCATGCACAGATGAAAGATTTTGCTGACAAAAACAATATTGAAATAGAATTTTTTCAATCTAATCTAGAAGGTGAAATTGTAGATCGCATTCAAGAATGTATGGGTGAAGCTAATGGGATCATTATCAATCCAGCTGCATATACACATACCTCTATAGCTATTCGTGATGCTATTTCAGCGGTTGCAATCCCAACAATTGAAGTACATATCTCAAACATTCATCGCCGCGAAGAGTTCCGTCAGAAAAACATGATCGCAGCAGTATGTGCTTCATCAATTGTTGGTTTTGGTCCTTTTGGATATCATCTTGCAATGACAGGTATGACGCAGATCATTTCTGAAGTTAATGCAATGAAAGAAGCACAACAAGCAGCGCAAGCAGCTCAGGCGACACAAGCTTAGTATGCTCAAAAAGTCTTTAAATGGAAACTTGGTTTTAAAAAAAACAAGGCTTTTTCCCAAGGCCTATAAGTCTTCTTTAAAGCGTTACAGTGTGACTCTTGGCGTAGGGGGAAACCTTGGTGACCTTATGCGTCGACTGGAAAGACTTAGTCATTTTTTTCATAAAAGTAGACTGTGTGACCTGATTCAGACTGGGCCTATTTTAAAAAATCCGCCTTTTGGATACTTAGATCAAGATGATTTCCATAACAGTGTCCTCTTGGTCAAAACCAATCTGCAACCGCAGGCTTTTTTAAAATATGTCTTAGAAGTCGAGCGTAAGTTCGGGCGGAAGCGAAGCTTTGCCAATGCCCCTCGTACACTTGATATAGATATAATATTTTATGAAAATAGAAAAATTAACACAAAAAAACTCACCCTTCCTCATCCTTCTTGGAAAGAGAGAGATAGTGTGCTTATCCCAATGGCGTATATGGAGCGATTATAGATGAAGGTATTGACATTTAACGGAACATCTCCAGCAGAAGCTCTTAAAAAAGCACAAGGAACTGTAGGTGAAGATGCGATGCTTATTGAAACCAAAGAGATACGAAAAAAGTCTTTAACTCAAACTGCTTTATATGAGATCATTGTGGGTATAGATGATGAAACTGCGGCAAGTCTACAGGCAAAAGAACGCCAAAAGGCTCAAGAGGCAGCGGCTCCTGTTGCAAAAAGTTCTGCAGATGTTTTATATAATATATCTGAGGCAGCCAGGCAGATCTCTAAGATCGCCAAGGTGACAGATGAAGAGTCTGAGGTAGCAGCTGACACCTATGAAGACAAGAAAATTGTTGCTCGTGTAAAAGAGAAAAGTGCCGATCCGATTGAGTTCAAAGAGATCAAAGATGAGATCTCAAAACTTGGTGATAAGGTAAAACTGATACAGAATATGTTTTGGGATGAACGCAGTGATAGCATGGGCGATATTCATATCCCACCTGAATTTTCTGAGATATATAAGTTGACCTTAGAAAGCGGGATGAACGCAGGGCATATTGAAGAGATAATGGCCTTGACCTTAGAGCATATGCCTTTAAAGATGCGTGAAAACTCTCAAACCGTTAAGCGGTATTTTCAAGTTTTACTGCGCAAGATGGTTCCTGTTAGGATGGAGTCAACACCCAAGCCTAATGCCAAAAAGGTCATCATGCTTGTTGGTCCAACAGGTGTGGGGAAAACTACAAGTATTGCAAAACTGGCTGCACGATATTCGTATATGATGGAAAAGAAATATAAGGTAGGTCTTATTGTCTTAGATACCTACCGTATAGGTGCGGTTGAGCAGTTGATGCAGTATGCAAGAATGATGAAACTTGGGATTGAAACAGTAGTTGACCCTCCTGAATTTGCATCGGCTTTAAATGCGATGAGCTATTGTGACTATATCTTAATCGACACAATGGGTTCATCTCCGTATGATAAAGAGAAGATCACGAAGATCTATGAATGTTTACAAAACAATACAACGGATATGAGTATTGATACAGTTTTGGTTATGCCTTCATCCATCAAGTATGAAGATCTAAAAGCGACATATGATAACTTTGAGCCACTTGGTATAGATACTATGATGTTTACAAAGCTAGATGAGACCAGAGGCTTTGGAAATATCTTTTCATTGATGTATGAAACTTCTAAACCGATATCATATTTTTCTGTGGGACAAGAAGTGCCTGAGGATCTAGTGGTTGCCAGCAGTGATTATCTTATAGAATGTATGTTAAACGGTTTTAGTAGAGAAAAACGATGATAACTCAAGCCGCAAAACTTCAGGAGATGGTGGAAAAAAACAGTCGAAGTACGGCTAAAAAAACACGTTTTATCGCTATTACCAGTGGAAAAGGCGGGGTAGGAAAGAGCACGATAAGCTCTAATCTCGCCTATCTAATGGCACATTATGGCTTGAAAGTCGGTATTTTTGATGCGGATATCGGTTTGGCAAACCTGGATGTTATGTTTAATGTAAAGATTAAAAAAAATATCTTACATGTTTTAAAAGGTGAAGCAACAGTTAGTGATATTATAATACCAGTAGTACCTAATCTTGTGTTGATACCCGGTGAAAGTGGTGATGAGATACTCAAATACAGTGATGGGTCTATGTTTGAACGTTTTATGGAAGAAGCACATGTCCTAGATGATCTGGATGTTCTTTTAATAGATACGGGTGCGGGTATTGGTGAACATACCCAGTTGTTTTTGAATGTAGCAGATGATGTTGTGGTCGTTACTGTTCCTGATCCTGCTGCGATCACGGATGCTTATGCAACGATAAAAGTCACTTCAAAAATACGTTCAAAAATAAGTCTTATCTTTAATCAGGTTCGATCCGAAAAAGAAGCAAATCTTCTTTATGATAAGATAGCTAAAGTAGCAAAAGCCAACATCGGTCCAAGCTTAGAGCTTGAGCTTTTGGGTAAGGTAAATGCAGATGAAAAAGTGGGGCGTTCTATCAAACAGAGAAAGATATTTTCAAAAGAAAATCCTATCTCTCCTACAACGCGTGATTTGGAGAAAATAGTCAAAAAACTTTCACGAAACTTGGAACGAAATGTGCTGGTATCTTCTGAAGAAAGCGGTGTTCAAGGGCTATTTAAGCGTTTGATGACTCATTTTTAAACTGTTTCCTAAACAGACTTAAGGGATAATAACGAATGAGAAGTACAAATTTTGTCGCTTTTTTGACAGTACAGGGATTTTTTATTGGCTTTGTATTTTCAATATTAAAGGCGCAAAATGCTGAAGGTATCTTGGTCTATACTCTTTTGATTACAGGCTTTTTTTATCTTTTTTCTCATTTTGTCATCTCTTTTTTTATTCGTTATAGCCCAGTTAGGCAAGAATATTTTCCTAAGGTACGACATGAGTCGGACTTAGATTACTATTCTAATGAAATTGCTAAGCGTGAAAAAGTCATTGACAGTGCGCATGAGTTTTTAGAAGCCTTAGATAAAAAATATGCAACAAAAAGAAAAAAATCATGATGGAATGTGGCCGTACTAGCGCTTATGTTGATGAACTTAAGCATAAAGAAGATGAATTGGCTATTGCTTATCTTCCTGCGGTAAAAGCCATGGCCTTTAGGCTCAAAGAGAGACTTCCATCTTCTATAGACTTTTGTGATTTAGCCGCAATTGGAACAGAAGAACTCGTAAAACTTGCCAGACGTTATGATGTAAAACAAAATGATTCTTTTTGGGGTTATGCAAAGACCCGTGTATATGGGGCTATGTTAGATTATCTACGTTCTTTAGATATGGTGAGTCGCGCCAATAGAAAGCTTATCAAAATGATAGATAAGGCCATTACAGCACATTTAGCTGAGAATGAAGATGAACCGAGTAATGCGGAACTGGCATTACTGTTAGATGAGAGTGAAGAAAAAATCAATGATGCACGTATCGCTTCAGAGATCTATGCGGTAATGCCTATTGATGAGCAGTTATCCTTATCTAATGAGAGTGGAAGTACCTTAGAAAAGATAGAAAAAGAAAACCTTATAGAAGTTATTGAACATGTACTTGAAAGTTATAGTGAACGTGAACAGATGATCATACAGTTGTATTATTTTGAAGAACTCTCTTTAAAAGAGATATCTCAGGTCTTAGATATTACCGAATCTAGAATTTCTCAAATACATAAGGCCCTTCTTAAAAAGATAAGAGACTCGATAGGAGCTGATAATGGCTGATATACTTTCACAAGAAGAGATTGATGCCCTTTTAGACGTTGTTGAAGACGAGGGTGATGACGCACTTGAAGTCGAAGAAGAGGAAGTCTTTACGCAAAAGCAGATAACGCTTTATGACTTTAAACGTCCTAACCGTGTCTCTAAAGAGCAGTTACGTGCCTTTAGAGGGATACATGACAAGATGGCGAGGTCTCTTTCTTCTCAAATCTCAGCTATTATGCGCTCCATCGTTGAGATACAACTTCACTCAGTCGATCAGATGACCTACGGTGAGTTTTTGATGTCACTGCCTAATCCAACCTCATTTAACGTTTTCTCCATGAAGCCACTTGAAGGTTCTGGTGTTTTAGAGATCAATCCTTCTATCGCCTTTCCGATGTTAGATAGACTACTTGGTGGTAAGGGTGAACCTTTTGAATCAAACAGAGAGTTTTCAGACATTGAACTAAGCCTTTTTGAAACAGTACTTCGTGTAATGATGTCTACATTAAAAGAAGCATGGGGACCGGTCGCAGATGTTTATCCTGCCATTGAGTCTAAAGAGTCCAGTCCAAATGTTGTACAGATCGTTGCACAAAATGAGATCGTTGTTATGGTAGTAATGGAGATTATCATTGGACACAGTTCAGGAATGATGAATATCTGTTATCCAGTAATCGCTCTTGAACCTGTTCTTCCTAAACTTGCTTCACGTGACCTTATGCTTAATGAGACCAGCTCTAAAAAGTCACGAAATCAAGAACTTCAAGTCCTTATTGGTGGGGCGGGTGTTACGGTTGAAGCCAATCTAGGTACGGCAGAATTAAGTCTACGGGCAGTACTTGATCTGTGTGCGGGTGATATTATTAGACTTACGTCAGCCGGCGATGATATTATTAGTTTAAGCGTGGATGGAAAAGAACGTTTTAAAGGCGAGATCGGTCTAAGACGTTTTAGGAAGTCTATTAAGTTGACTGAGATCATCTATACTGAAAGAGATGATGTGAAGCGTGTGCTTAAGCAGTACGAAGATATCAGACGTGAAAAGATCTCTGGGGTAAAAGAGATCATGTACGCCGATGAACAAAGAGATGAGGAATATGAAGATGAGTGAGTTTATTAAGCTTTTTGAGTCAGAGACTATTGCAACTATTGAGGGCTTAACAGGGCAAGCACCCAGTTTAGAGTTAAAAGAAGAAGAGACACTTTCTATAGTCTCAAACATCATTCCTCCCACAGCCGTCATCAAAGCAGATGTTTCTGGTGATACTGATGCAAGCGCGGTTGTGGCAATTCCTCCTGCTTTAGCTACAGCACTGGGTGATCTTATGCTTGGTGGTGAAGGTGAAGGCAAGGAGAGCATGGATGATGAAGACCTGGATGCGACTAAAGAGATCGTATCCAATATCCTTTCTGCCTTATCCACTGCACTGACTTCTCAAGCGGATCTTCCTTCTTTGAACTTTAAGGTCACGGATATAGAGTTCATCGATGAATCGGGTGAGGTTAATCTTGAATCATACTCTAAAATGTTCGTATACAACTTTACCCTTGGTGATATAAACTCTTTAATCATGTTTGTTATAGATGATAAGGTTGAAGCGGCTATAAGTGCAGATGCCCCATCAGAAAGTATTGAGGAAGAGTCTGGTTCAGATGATAGTCCTTCGGCTTCTGCTGGTATGCCTACTGGATCGGCTGCTTTTAGTGCGGATGAAGGCAATAATATCAATCTTATTATGGATGTTAAGCTCCCCGTTCGTGTTCGAATTGGTCAGAAGAAGATGTTATTAAGAGATGTTCTGAGTATGGATATTGGTTCGGTAATCGAGTTAAACCAATTAGCAAATGATCCGCTTGATATCTTGGTTGATGATCATGTTATTGCTCAAGGTGAAGTGGTTATTGTTGATGGGAACTTTGGTGTTCAAATCACGACGATCGGTTCTAAAAAAGACAGACTGCAGCAGCTAAAAGGTTAATGTTTTAACTTTTTAGTCATCCCTTCTAAACCCCTCACTTAAACAAAACGGCTATAAGTTTTAAATAGGTGATAATAAATTAAAATATGTTAGCATGATATAAATACTGACAATTCAAAGGAGATGGCATGGAACGTCGTCGAGAAGCTCAGAAAAAGATTACTGAACGTTACGCTAAGGATATTAAATCTGCTGACACTTGGTCTGTGTTTAAGATTATTGCTGACTTTGTTCATGGCTTTGATGAACTGGGTGAACTGGGTCCTTCTATTACTGTTTTTGGCTCAGCACGAACCGATAAAGATAATGAATATTACAAAAAAGCAGTCATTCTTGGTGATAAGTTGGGTGCTGCAGGTTTTAACGTTATCACGGGTGGCGGACCAGGGATTATGGAAGCAGCAAACAAAGGTGCTTACCAGAATCCTGAAGTTGAATCTATTGGACTTAATATAGATCTTCCTATGGAGCAGACAGCGAACCCTTATACAACTAAAGAACGTACATTTGATTACTTTTTTTCGCGTAAGGTTATGTTAGTTAAGTATTCTATTGCTTATGTGATTTTTCCGGGTGGCTTTGGTACCTTAGATGAACTTTTTGAAGCCTTAACACTTATACAGACAAAAAAAGTTTCAGGGGTAAAGATCTTTGTAGTAGGGGTTGAGTTTTTTCAACCTTTAATGGACTTTATGGAAAACACTTTATTAGCGCAAGGCATGATAGATCCAGAAGATTTGGATATTATTACGCTTACAGATGACCTTGATCATATCGCCGAGCAGGTAAAAGCCTCACTTGGTGTTCAGATGAAGGCCTTAGAAGCAGTAGGAATGAAAGATACACAATATTATCATTCGCTTTCAGACTTCTTTGATAATCGCGATATAGCTAAGGGCAAAGACTCAAAGTAATTTAGGGAAACAGATGAGTAAGAAAAAAGTATTAATAGGTATGAGTGGGGGTGTTGATTCAACAGTATCAACACTGTTTTTAAAAGAAGATGGATATGAAGTTGAAGGTGTATACATGAAGTTGCACTCAAAACCGGGGTATCATGAGATTCATCAGGCGCGTGCACAAAAAGCAGCTGACTTCGCCGGTGTAAAACTGCATATCTTAGATCTACAAAAGACATTTAAAGAAAAGGTAGTAGATCCTTTTATACAGACTTATAAGGATGGCGAGACACCAAACCCTTGTGCGCTTTGTAATCGTAACTTGAAGTTTGGTGAGATGTTGAAGTTTGCTGATAAGGTGGGCGCTGAGTTTTTAGCAACAGGGCATTACATCCAAACGGATGGTAAAAACCTATTACAAGCTGAAGATGATACAAAAGATCAATCTTATTTTCTTTTTTATATCCAAAAAGAGATCTTGCCTAGACTGGTATTTCCATTAGGTACACGCCATAAAAAAGACATCAAAGAATACGCAGCAGCTATTGATGGCCTAGAGTCTTTTGCTTCACAAGCAGAATCTTCTGAGATCTGTTTTGTTGAAACGACTTATACGGATGTTCTTAAGAATTTCGTTCAAGTGGATCAACCCGGCGAAGTATTGGATAAAGAGGGAAACGTTGTCGGTGAACATAAAGGATATATGCACTATACCATTGGTAAGCGTAAAGGCTTTACCGTGCATGGGGCACATGATCCTCACTTTGTAACAAAGATACTTCCTGACACTAACCAAATCGTCGTGGGTTTAAAGGAAGAGCTAGAAGAGTATGATGTCGTCTTACGTGATATGAATATGTTTGATAATAGAACGAGCTTTGATACGACAGTAAAGCTTCGTTACCGTACAACTGCTGTACCTTGTCATGTGGAGATATCAGGTGACACAGCAACGCTTAAACTGAAAGAACCTGTTCTTGGTGTGGCAAAAGGTCAGGCCGCCGTTTTTTATGATGGAAACAAACTTATTGGTGGAGGTTGGATAGCTTAAAGAGCTTGAATAAACCAGCTAAACTCACCCTCAGAACATAAGATATCATTGATGTCTTTGATCTGAATCTTTACGGATATACTTCCTCTTCCTTTTTTATCAAATGTAGTTTTGAATTTTTCTATGGACGCTTCTTCTATACTTGCGAAAGCTAATATCTTTTCTGTAGCAGGTTTTTTATACTTGATAGTAGCCTCTCTTGAAAGAGGAATGACTTTTCCTTCTAGTTCTGGAAATAGCTCTAGAAGATATAAGCCGCTTTTAGTCTCAGCCAGTGTAAATTGTGCACTCGCATGGATAGTCTTTACATGATTTTGAAGTTCGTCTTTAAAGTCTAAAGAGAGTTCGTCTTTATTGTCTTTGATTCCGATAAAAGAAGCAAAGGGTACGTCTTTAACTATCAATGGTATTCCTTAATCAATATAAAATTCTGCGGATATTGGCAAGTGGTCTGAGAAGCCTTTTCCCGTGTGATGAAGGGGCCTGCTTCTACTTCTTTGCCATCTGTATAGTTTCTTTTTTGACTTAGTAAAAAGATAAGGGGCTTTGAAACTTTCAAAGCTATCAAGAACGTAGTGGCTTTTATCAGTATTAAGTAAAGCAGGTGAGATAATGATATGATCAAGGGCTTCTTTTTGTCCCTTATATTTATGTGACCATCTTTCATCAGAAGGAACTTCCATCCATAGATTGTAATTACCTTCATCGTTTAATGTCTTTCGTGTATATAGTTCACCCTGGG
>Ga0316204_10010920_pt1 | contig 11541 bp, 11 predicted proteins | sample 6monrhotite_MG_2_FD_205661 | JGI IMG/M metagenome (GOLD analysis project Ga0316204, IMG submission 205661) | Microbial mat bacterial communities from mineral coupon in-situ incubated in ocean water Damariscotta River, Maine, United States -... | ecosystem: Environmental > Aquatic > Marine >...
AGCGCTCGAACACATTCCCATGATCGAAGTGGTTCGTTCCGGGCAGCTCGGTATGGGGCGTGGTGCCAAAGGTATAGTGTGAGACCACACATATAGAAGGCGATCAGACCAGTTGCAGATATTTTCTTATACTGAACAACAATTAAAAATTTTTAAATTAAAACATTTACGGATTAAGTAACAATGAATATTTATTACGATAAAGATTGCGATCTTTCTATCATTCAAAGCAAAAAAGTATGCGTCATCGGTTATGGTTCACAGGGCCACGCGCATGCAAACAACCTTCAGGATTCTGGCGTAGATGTTTGTGTCGGTCTGCGTGAAGGCTCATCTTCAGCAGCTAAAGCTGAGGCTGCAGGTATTGCGGTTAAGTCTATCGAAGACGGCGTTGCCTGGGCTGACGTTATAATGGTGCTAGCTCCTGATGAGCATCAGGCTGCTTTATATAAAGAACAGATTGAACCGAATATTAAACAGGGTGCAGCGATGGCCTTTGCACATGGCTTTAATATTCACTTTGAAGCGATTGATCCTCGTGCCGATCTGGACGTTATCATGATTGCGCCAAAAGCTCCGGGACACACCGTGCGTAGTGAATTTGTAAACGGTGGCGGTATCCCGGACCTGATCGCAGTAGCACAAGATGCAACAGGTTCAGCAAAAGATATCGCGTTATCTTATGCTTCTGCCATCGGTGGTGGACGCACGGCGATCATTGAAACAACTTTCCGTGAAGAAACTGAGACTGATCTGTTCGGTGAGCAGGCTGTATTATGTGGTGGCACGACTGCATTGGTTCAAGCTGGTTTTGAAACATTGGTAGAAGCAGGTTATGCGCCTGAGATGGCTTACTTTGAATGTCTGCACGAGCTGAAACTGATCGTCGATTTAATGTATCAAGGCGGTATTGCTGATATGCGTTACTCGATTTCAAATACTGCTGAATATGGTGATGTATCACGCGGACCTCGCATCGTTAATGAAAACACAAAAGCTGAAATGAAGAAGATACTTTCCGAAATTCAGAGCGGCCAGTTCGCAAAAGAGTTTATCGATGAGATGCACTCAGGTGCTAAAAATCTTGAAGCCCTGCGTGAGAAAGGCCGTGAGCATGAAATTGAAAAAGTCGGTGCAAAACTGCGTTCAATGATGCCGTGGATTAAAGCGAACAAAATTGTTGATAAGAGCAAAAACTAATATTGACTATAGATGTTTCAAAAAAAGGGCCGCATGGCCCTTTTTTTATGGCCGCATGGATGCAGCTAAGCTAAGGGGCGTGGGCATCAGGGCAGGATTCCCGTAATCAGAATAACATTGATATATAAAAAATAAATAATGTTTTGCTTCGTATATATCGCCTTATTCACTGACTAAAAAGCTTTGTAAAAAGTTAGACGATGCAGCGCGACTAGGCTATCCTTACCACTATGGAACATACAAACGAACAAGATGTAAAAAAACGCCGCCGCGGTATTTACTTGCTGCCAAATCTAATTACTACCGCTGCGCTATTTGCTGGTTTTTACGGTATTGTCGCTGCGACTCAGGGTAAGTTCGAGCAGGCATCGGTGGCGATATTTATCGCCATGATTCTGGATGCGCTCGATGGCCGTGTTGCACGCATGACAAACACGCAGACCGAGTTTGGCGCCGAGTACGACAGCCTGGCCGACATGGGGTCATTTGGTCTGGCCCCGGCATTAGTCATGTATGAATGGTCACTATCTTCGCTGGTAGATGTTAGCTGGCATTGGGGTAAACTTGGCTGGCTTGCAGCATTTTTATATGTTGCTTCAGGCGCATTACGACTGGCACGTTTTAATACCAGGGCAAGTAATACCGATAAACGGTATTTTCAAGGCCTGCCGAGTCCGGCAGCTGCCGGTGTTGTTGTCGGTTTTGTCTGGGCAGGTTTTGATAACGGTATTGCCGGTGCTGATGTCGCTATGGTCGCATTGCCGATAATAGCGTTCGCCGGTGTGATGATGGTCAGTAATGTTTCTTATTACAGTTTTAAGGATATAGATTTCCATAACAAAGTGCCCTTTATGGCAATGCTTGTGGTCGTCATGATATTTGTATTTTCTGCCATCGATCCCCCGATAACCCTGTTCAGCTGTTTTATGCTCTATGCTTTATCGGGGCCATTGGTCAGTATTCTGCGGCGTTTTAGAAAGCGTAGCCGGTCAGAATAAAAGGCCGTATATCTCTGCGATAAAAAATTAAGTTTTCAGGGCTTGTAAAATTCCTGAGTTATGGTTATAGTCATTTTAATCATGAGTAATTTTCCGTCACAATTTAAATGTTTGTTTGCCCGCATATCACATGCGTCGGCTGTGGCTCTTGCTGTACCATTCCTGTTAGACTCTTCACTTCTTCTCCTGCCTTAGGGCAAATACATGATTCCTGGCGAGGAGAAAACGCACTCACATATATACCCGAAAAAAATTGATTTGAAGGTCAAGTCATGAGTAATGAATCTACAGTTAGTGACAAATTAATAATATTTGATACAACCTTGCGTGATGGTGAGCAAAGCCCCGGTGCTTCCATGACCAAAGAAGAAAAAGTGCGTATTGCAAAAGCATTAGAAAAAATGCGTGTAGACGTGATCGAAGCCGGTTTTCCGATAGCTAGCCCCGGTGATTTTGAATCGGTTAAAGCTGTTGCATCAGTGATAAAAGACAGTACTGTTTGCGGTCTTTCCAGAGCGCTGGAAAAAGATATCAACCGCGCCGGCGAAGCTCTGAAACCAGCCGTTTCATCGCGTATACATACCTTTATCGCAACGTCGCCAATCCATATGAAGATGAAGCTTCGCATGCAGCCCGATGATGTGCTGACGCAGGCAGTTGATGCGGTAAAGATGGCTCGCCAGTTTACCGATAATGTTGAATTCTCACCGGAAGATGCCGGTCGTTCTGAGCCCGACTTCCTGTGTCGCATCATAGAGGCGGTAATAGATGCCGGCGCAACCACGATCAATATTCCGGATACGGTTGGTTATAATATTCCACATCAGTTTGGCAACCTGATCCATACGTTGTTAGAGCGTATTCCTAACTCGGATAAAGCCATCTTTTCGGTGCATTGTCACAATGATCTGGGGCTGGCCGTCGGTAATTCGCTGGCTGCTGTTTTAAATGGCGCCAGACAGGTCGAATGTACGGTCAACGGTTTGGGCGAGCGTGCGGGTAATGCTTCATTAGAAGAAATCGTGATGGCAGTGCGTACACGTCAGGATGTTTTTAGCTGTGATACCGGAATTGATACTACGCAGATCGTGCCTTGCTCAAAACTGGTCTCTGGCGTTACCGGTTTTCCAGTGCAGCCGAACAAAGCAATCGTAGGTGCTAATGCCTTTGCCCATGAATCGGGCATACATCAGGACGGCATCTTAAAAAGCCGTGAGACTTACGAAATCATGCGTGCTCAGGATGTCGGCTGGTCAGACAATCGAATGGTTTTAGGCAAGCATTCGGGTCGAAATGCATTCAAGAGCCGCTTGAGTGAATTGCACATCGAGTTATCTTCAGAGCAGGAGCTAAACGAGGCCTTTTCAAAATTTAAAGATCTAGCAGATAAAAAACACGAAATCTTTGATGAAGATCTGTGTGCCCTGGTTGCAGATACAAACTGGGCGACTCAGAATGAACACTATAAGCTGGTGAGTCTGCGTGTCTGTTCTGAAACGGGTGAGACGCCAAATGCGTCCCTGGTACTGGAGGTTGGCGGTACTGAAGTGACTGCCAATGCCAGTGGCGGCGGACCGGTAGACGCTTCATATAGGGCTATCGAAAGTGTCGTCAACAGTGGCACCCAGTTACAGTTATACTCTGTCAATAACATTACCAGCGGTACCGATGCGCAGGGTGAGGTAACCGTTCGTCTGGAAAAGGCCGGGCGTATCGTAAGCGGGCAGGGCGCAGATACTGATATCGTTATTGCCTCTGTAAATGCTTACATCAACGCTTTAAACAAGCTGGATAATTCTGACGACAGGGCACACCCGCAACTCGGTGATGTATAAATGCATTTTAAAGCGATGACACTATGCAATGAATGGTAATGCTTTGACCTCTTTAGATGAAAATACCCGCCGCTATTACCTGGACACGATGGGTATACAGTGCTGGCAACTGCTCGATGAAAAGCAAGGATCGTTTCAAGCTGACCAACAGCAGGTCGAACAGCAAGTCTATCAGCAGCAGGCAGAACATCCACAGGAAAGGCAGTCGCACGATGAGCAGTCAACAACCGACAGCAGGGATGTTGCGGCCGTTGACTGGGCGCAGCTGGAAACAGCTGTCGCTCGATGTGAATTATGCTTATTACACAAAACACGACATCAGGCGGCAGCCGGAACTGCTGGTACAGGTATTAAAACGTCATCTCTAATGTTTGTTTTATTGTCGCCGAATGATGATGACGCACTTTTAAGCGCTCAGGCAAAGTCCCTGTTCAAAAAAATGCTGGCAGCTATCGATATATCGATCGATGAGGTATATCTGACATCATTATTAAAATGCCGAGTGCCTGAGAATCACACGGTATCGGCAGGCGAAGTTTCTACCTGCAAGCAATATCTTAAACGGCAGATTCAACTTGTCCGGCCTAAACAGCTCGTGGTCCTGGGTGACACCGCAGTGCGTTGTTTATTACAGAAGAACATGTCATTAGATGATTTTCGTGAGCATAATAATATGTCGCCACGTACTATCGAAGATGCAGTATTGTTTGTTAGTTATTCACCTGAGGAACTACTGCTTCAGCCTGAAAATAAACGTAAGGCATGGACCGACCTGCAGCAATTGCAGAAATTACTTGGCGGCTGATCCATGGCGATCGATCTACAATAATCAGGCTATGGCAGTAAATGTTGACAATTTGAATGAGGAGATGAGTGCGTTAGTTCAGATACGTACGATGAATCATGCTGATCTGGAACAGGTCATGGTGGTTGAGAAAAAAGCTTACCCTCATCCATGGACGATTGGAATATTTCGTGACTGTTTACGTGTTGGTTATACTGCATGGGTGATGACCCTGGACGAGAAAATCATCGGTTATGGAATTGTTATGCTGTCTCCGGGCGAGGCGCATATTTTAAATATCTGTATCGACCCGGATTACCAGGGAAAAGGGCTGGGTCGATATTTACTGAATCACTTGATCAAAAAATCCAATCAAACCGATATCGATATGTTGCTGCTCGAAGTGAGGCGCTCAAACACGAATGCACAGCAGCTGTATCTATCGGAAGGGTTTCATGAGCTCGGCATTCGAAAAGCATACTATCCAGCTGATAATGGCCGTGAAGATGCGATAATACTGGCGAAATACCTGGCAAATTAATTCGTGCTGATCAATGAAAAATTAGGTAACAGATGTTTTATTTGTAGTTAATATAGTAGTGCTTAATCTCTATGATTATTCAAAGGATTCTGTATTAGATGAATAAAAAGGCATACCCGCTATCAAATGCGTCACACTGCAAATTTTATCTGTTTGTATTTTTGTTATGGGTTATTGTCGCCTGTAGTAATGAAACCGGGTCAGAAGATAAGCTGCCATCGACCGATGAAGCCGAACAGTGGGCACAGGTTGCGATGCCTGATATCTCACAGCAACCAGTCACTTTGCGCGTAGCAAGTGTTGTTAATCCCCGATTTAAGCAGCTAACAGATTCCCAGATAAAACAGATCCTGCAGCGCACTCAACAGCTGGTAAAACAGCATTTTGAGATAGCGGTAAATTTTTCAGCAGTGGAATCACTGGGTATCGAGCAGGTATTTAATCGTCTTGATCTAAACGTTAAAAAGAAGCGTCAGGATGAAATCGTAAATCTCGACCTTATCGATGATTCTGCCCGTGAAAAAATGCAGAATTCACTATACAAATTGCTATCGAACTATGCCGATAATAAACAGGGTGTCATAGATTTTGCACAGCCTTATCTGTTACACCCTGAGATACAGCAAAAAGATTTCACAGGCCTGTCATATGCGCTTGTCGATACATTAATTTCAAGGCTGGCTTACTGGAAGAAACAGACCGCGGCAGACGGGCTGCCAGTATTAAGTTCAGACGATTACCATGAATGGGTCTGGTGGGATAGCTTAGGTTACAGTGATCTGCCCTATGACGTGATGATTACCAATCAGCTGGTTGCCAGTGCTGAGTATTATGCGATGGATGTACATTCATCAATTCGCGGTGGTCTAACCGCAGGTACGACTACTTATAATAGAAATACTGTATTTAATACCTATGTCTATATAATGGTTTATCCGCTGATAAACGATACTGATCTGCTCACTATGCTGCGCAGTGATGAAACCTATAGTGAAGCGCAGATAATCAATTACACGGCAGCGCTGTTAACGCACGAGCTTGGACACATGCTGTTGCATCTCGGGCACCCGTTTGGCAATAAACATTGCATCATGTCACCGACGATGATGCTGGATTACCGTGAATGGTATGACGATCTGGATGAGAAAAAATGTGTTATTGGTAGTAGTGAAGAAATGACCCCGGGCGTGGCAAAAATAGAATATAACCGTCACTGGTAATCGATAATATGCTTACGTCGTCCACTGAAGCTGTCCACTGAGGTCGTAGCCTGTGCCGGTTGCTCATATAACATTACTATCAGCTGTGATGCTGCTCTAGAATTATCTCTTATGTTATTAAAGAATTTTATGCCCTTCATCAGGAAGCCTGTATAATTGCACGGCTATGACTTATTTAGATGAAGTAAAACGCAGGCGAACCTTCGCCATCATTTCACACCCCGATGCGGGTAAGACCACGCTGACAGAGAAACTGCTGTTGTTTGGCGGTGCCATACAGATGGCAGGCACCGTAAAGGGCAGAAAAGCAGCGCGTCATGCAACGTCTGACTGGATGGAGCTGGAGAAACAGCGTGGTATTTCGGTAACTTCATCAGTAATGCAGTTTCCGCATAAAGACTGCATCATCAATCTGCTGGATACCCCTGGACACGCCGACTTTTCTGAAGATACTTATCGCACACTTACCGCGGTTGACTCTGCGTTAATGGTTATCGATGCGGCAAAAGGTGTGGAAGAACGTACCATTAAATTGATGGACGTCTGTCGGCTGCGTACTACACCGATCATCACCTTCGTCAATAAGATGGATCGCGAAGCGCGTGAGCCAATCGATATACTTGATGAGATCGAAAGTATATTAAATATTAAGTGCGCGCCTATAACCTGGCCGATCGGCATGGGCAAAAACTTTAAAGGTGTGTTCAACCTGGCGATGAACACTGTGCAGTTCTTCAGTGCAACGCACGGCGGTAAAATTCAGCAGGGCGATGTTATCGAAGGGCTGGATAATCCGCAGCTGGATGAAGTATTAGGTCACATGGCAGAAGAGATTCGTGAAGAAATTGATTTAGTAAAAGGTGCGAGTCACGAATTTGATCTTGAGGCATATCAAAAAGGCGAACTTACGCCTGTGTTCTTCGGTTCGGGCATTAATAACTTTGGTGTCGGTGAATTGCTCGATGCACTAAATGATTATGCGCCTTCGCCCAAGGGGCGTAAAACACAAAGCCGGATGGTTAATCCTGAGGAAGAAAAGTTCAGCGGGTTCGTGTTCAAAATTCAGGCGAATATGGATCCCGGGCACCGTGACCGCATCGCTTTTGTGCGTATCTGCTCTGGTATATACAAAAAGGGCATGAAGGTAAAACACGTACGAATAGGCAAAGATATAAAACTGGCCGACGCGGTCACATTTATGGCGTCAGATCGTGAACAGGTCGAAGAAGCCTATACCGGGGACATCATAGGGTTGCATAATCACGGAACCATGCGTATCGGCGACACCTTCACCATGGGTGAAGATCTGGCGTTTACCGGCATACCAAATTTTGCACCTGAGCTATTCCGTCGCGCTCAGCTGAAAGATCCATTAAAGATGAAAGCTCTGCAAAAAGGCCTGATGCAGCTCTGTGAAGAGGGGGCTACCCAGCTTTACCGCCCACTGCATAATAATGATCTGATATTGGGCGCAGTCGGTGTTCTGCAATTTGAAGTGGTGAAATATCGTCTGATGGATGAGTACGGTGTCGACTGTAACTTTGAGCCTGTCAATGTCACTACTGCTCGCTGGGTGGAATGTAATGATGAGAAAGAGCTGAAAAAATTCAAAGACCGGCAGACGACTAACCTGGCGTTAGATCATGCCGGAGATCTGGCTTATATTGCACCTTCAAGGGTTAATCTTGATATGACTATCGAGAAATGGCCGAAGATTAAATTCCTTTCTACACGTGAGCATGGGATTTATAACTAAAATAATCCGGGGTCAGAGAGTAATTGTTTCTAATATTAGCTGATAGGAATCTCTGACCATTATTTTTTGATTGTGGTCTGTACTTTCTCTGCCATTAATTTAAACGTTAACTAGTGAGTAATCTCAATATCAATTTTACCACCTTCAATTGCTTCCGGATTTAGATAATCCGTTTCATTTTCATCAAAGTAAACCTTGAAAGATGTATTGATCTTGTCCTGCTTTTTAACCTGCATGGTGTCAAAGAGACCAGGTTTTTCACTCACCTGTTTTAATGGGGTTTCATCTGTATCAATTATTGCTTCCATCATTTCTGGTGTGATCCTGAGATTGAGCGGCTGTATGCTGTTATCTTTTTTAGCCTGGTTAGCCTGGGTTGAAGGCTTGTCTTTTGTCAGTAGAGGTTTAACTGCGGGTTTTTCAACAGGTCTATCAGAGCTATCATCGCAGCCAATAAAGCTCAATAGAAAGCTGGCTATGATTAAGCGTTTCAACATATTTAATTGAAGGTGATGAGCCATTTTTAATTTCACTAATAAAGCATTTTAATCAGGGGGAGGCAGGCTCCTTGACTGCTGTTTGTTCTAATATCCGCCTTCATTCGTTTGTCGAGATGACAGATGAATATTAAAACTCAGCAGCCTCAACTTCAGCATAAGCCTGCGCGCCCTGTGGTCCAATCAGGTCACTGTAACCGTGCCAGTCTTTGTATGCGGCTGTTGTTTCTTTTGTAATGGTGATTACATCACTGCTATCAAGGTCATCTTCAAAAGCTTTTTTTGCAGCCTCGTATATTTGAACCAGGTAGTTAAGATATGTTTCTACCATGGCTTTATCGCCCGTAGGCCCATGACCCGGTACATAGGTTTTTATATCACTTTCAAGTATTGTTTTGATCGTTGCTATATTGCCCTGAAACTGACCGTCTGATGTTCTGGGTATGCGCAGTGATAGAACATTGTCACCAAGAAAAATTACGGAGCTTTCGACAACTTCGATCATGATGTCGCTCGTGGTATGGGCTATGCCGAAGTGGTGTATTTTAAATTCAGTGTCGCCAACTTTGATTACATCGGTATTATTAACTGTAAGGTTCGGTGCGACCACTTCTGTTCCCAGGCTGGCACCTTCGGTGAGAGTATTCATGGTGTTAACCCAGTTTTCACCTTCACCATTTTTTATTTCAACCATCATTTCCGGATGACCATAAATTTTCACATCAGGGTAAGCCGCTTTGATTGCCTGGTTAGCTAACCAGTGATCACCGTGGATATGGGTATTAAACACGGCAACTATGGGTGAATCGCTTATTTTTTTAACTTCTGCAAGAACGTTTTCACCAACCTGTACAGTTGAGCCAGGGTCAATCATGACTAGACCTGATGAAGTTTTTACGATGCCGGGGTTGTTCATGAAGCCTTTGTTTTCTGGATTCGGCAGTTCACGCGGGCCGTGTATTACCCAGGTGTTTTCAGCTATTTTTTCAAAAGCGAAAGGGAAGTCGTTCGCTGCGGTATCGGCAGTTGTTGTATCTGCTGGTTTTGCTGAATTATCGGCTGTGTTATCACCTGGTGAGAAGCAGGCAGTTAATGACAGAAGTAAAAATAATGTGCTAACAGTTTTAAGTTGCGGGTTCATAGTTTAATGCCTGTATTTGTTAGTTATTCAGAATAAGCAGGGCCATTGCAGCAGCAGCAGGTAAGGCCTGTAAAAATAAGATTGATCGTTTTGCAGTTAATGCACCATATATGCCTGCAATTATAATACAACTAAGAAAAAATATGAGTGCGTCAAAACCGCCAGTACTGACCAGGCCCCATAAGAGACCTGCCGCAAGAAAGCCATTATATAAGCCCTGATTCGCTGCTAGTGGCGCGGACTGTTTTGCGTAATCTTCTTTTAGGCCAAATGTTTTTCGGCCAAAAGGGGTGTTCCACATAAACATTTCAAGTGCCATAAATAAAATATGTAAAACGATGACAAGGCTTATGGCTACAGTCGTTAAAATACTCATGGTTTTTCCTGCATTAAGGTAACCTGGAAATCATATCGTTCAGGTTGACGGTAAGTAATGAATGATGATATTTATTTATCACTGAGACTGTTTAATTTTTTCTGCATTTCCTTAAAGCCGATCTCCCGTAGTTTTTTTATATTGTTTTCAGGAATATCTTCAATGTTGGGATAGTTGGCGATGGCTTTTTCAAGGTCGATCTCTCTGATTATGTGCAGCATTGGATAGGGTGAACGATTGGTGAAATTACTGGCGTCGTCTTCCGTACTATCTTCAAACAGGTATTGTGGATGAAAGCTGGCAAGTTGATAGATACCTGAGTAATTTAGATCTTCTAATAACAAGTTAGAGAGATCCAGTAGTTCTAGATAATCATCAAATCGATCATATGCATCAGGGAAAATTAACAGGCTGGTTGCAATGCTTGCTGTGTCATCAAGCTTTTTGAAGCAGTCAGCAAGCTGATGTAGATGCTGTTCGATGAGTGGTTCTTTTCTGTGCTTGCTGGCAACGATATAGTCAATGGTATTATCGTTAAATGGCCTGGACGCAAAAGGGCAAAGATTTAAGCCGATAACGATCTCGTTAACCCAGTTTTTTGTTTGCTGAATTACGAGTGCTGAGCGATCTGTCACCTTGTCGTCCCCGGAGTTATCGGTCAAGTTTAGTGCGAGTCCAGCTTGCCAAGTTCGGTGACTATCTGAGTGATTAACGATTCTCCCTGAACACCCATGCGCGAACAGAGCTTGTCGATGCTGCGCTCACCATCGATCATGTCTTTTATTACTGCACCGAGGTTAGCCATGTCGCCACCAGCCTGTGACATCTGTTCGGCCATAGAACCTAACATAGCAAGTGCGTTATGGTCACCGCGGCGAGCTTCGTTAATCAAACGGGCAAGCAAGGGTGCTGATTTTGTGGCATCACCGGTCTGTTCACTTGAGGGCAGGGTCTGCGGATCTTGCAGGCCGCGCAAGATACTGTCGACAATAACAGCATCTTCGTCATCAAGACCATTGACGAGTGACTGGTCACGATTTCCAGCGACAATTTTATTGATGACATTAACCAGATCCTGCCAGCCATTTTGTGCCGATTGCTGTAATACCTGGTCCAGCTGCGGTTTGTATTCAGGGTTGTGAATAGTTTGTACCACTGCCAGTACGAGGCTGGCATGTGTCTGCAGGATTTGT
>Ga0316204_10010921_pt1 | contig 11538 bp, 7 predicted proteins | sample 6monrhotite_MG_2_FD_205661 | JGI IMG/M metagenome (GOLD analysis project Ga0316204, IMG submission 205661) | Microbial mat bacterial communities from mineral coupon in-situ incubated in ocean water Damariscotta River, Maine, United States -... | ecosystem: Environmental > Aquatic > Marine >...
CCGGTTTTACAGAGTGGGTTCGCAGAACAACAACACCTGGGCTCCGTCGAAAACCGTCCACGTGTTCGCAAGGTCTTGCCTCCTGATGTCGCCTTGCGGCGAGGCATCTGACGTCGCAACACCCTCTAGTGTGAGGCGCTGGGACGTCGCGTTCCTCAACGGGGCCTCTTCGCAGTTGGCGCGCGCCCTGCGGCGCGGTCTGGCGAAAGATGGGGGTCACAGGGGGCTCGCACCCTCGCGGCGCCAGCCGCCAGAAGAGATGGGGAGGGCTTCAGAAGCAGCGACTCAGGAGCGCTGAAGTACGAGCGAACCCGCCTTGCGGCGAGGCAGCTGACGTCGCAACACCCTCTCGCGTGTGACGCTGGGACGTCGCGTTCCTCAAAGAGTCCTCTTCGCAGTTGGCGCGCGCCATGCGGCGCGTGCTGGTGGAAGGTGAGGACTCAGCGAGAGGGTGGGGAGGCGGTGCGGACTGGCGGAAGGTGGGGGCTCAGCGAGGGAAGGACATGCCCCTCAACAACGAGGAGGATTGAAGAGGCCACGGTCTCGAGCGGAGCCCCCCGCTCGTACATCGCGACCCCTCCAACCCATAAGTCCTCGTCAGTTGCGGAGCCCCAGGAGCGGGTTGGGGTTCAACGCCTTGTCACTGCGGGTGTAGATCGCGCCCATCTGATCTTCGATGAGGGCCAGCTGCTCGTCGGTCATCCGCCAGAGCGTCCACATCTCGCCCACGTCGTCAGTGAGCTTCCAGGCGCCGTCCATCGCCTCGCGCCAGTCCGCGTCATCGCGGTAGCGATCGACCTCGACCAGCCGACGGGAGACGTCGTTGAGCTGGTCGATCTGGACCTTGACGGCCTTCAGATAGAGAGACGGGGCCTGACGGCTGGGAGGCAGCTCGGAGCGGATTGCGCGGGCGACGGCGCGGGCCTTCCCATAGTCCCCGGCCTCCACGGCGGCCCAGTAGCGCGCCATCTGCTCGGCGCACTCCTTGATGTAGTCGTGCTGAGCGGCGAGCACGCCAGCGGTGCCGGCGTCCAGCCTGCCCTGATACTCGGCGTTCTGGATGTCGTCGTCGGCACCAGCGACGCTCTTCAGCGCCTCCTCGTAGTCTCCGAGGGCGAGGTAGAGCCACGCGTCATCGGTGCGATCGTTCTCCTGGCTGGGATCCCAGGTCGGCGGCACGACGCCGAAGGTCTGGTAGATCGCGCCATCGTACGGACGGTCGGCCGCGAAGGCGGCGGAGACGGTCAGGAGGAGGGCGAACAGGAGCTGCATCAGCCCAGAGAGAGAGCAATTCTCATGCCACGAACTGTGGCCCGGATTCGCGACAGGAATGGGGCATGGTGTGAGCCGCTGATGGGATCCGATCGTCGCGGCGGACATTTGTGTCGCAGAGATGCAAGGATAACGAAGCAGGTGAGAACACCACTCTGAATACAGCTCACCATCACTGGAGTCCCCCTGTCACGCCGCCTGACGTTCGAGACCTGCACCATCGATCTGGACGCCCGGGTCGTCCACAAGCACACGGAGGTCCACCTGACTCCGCTGGAGTGGGCGCTGCTCGACTACCTCGCCGCTCAGCACGGGCGGGTGGTGGAGCGAGACGAGCTGCTGGAGGCCGTCTGGGGCTACCGCGCGGGCGTGCGGACCCGCGCCGTGGACAACACGGTGGCGCGTCTCCGGAAGAAGATCGAGGCGGACCCCCGAAAGCCCAGACACCTGCTGTCGCTGCGCGGCGGAGGCTACCGGCTGCTGGCCGCGCGCCCTGACAGTGCCGCCAGTACCGCCGGTCCTGAAAATGCCGCCGCCAGCAATGCCCGCGCCGAGGTGATGGCGGCCACGGCGCAGGCCCTCCTGGACAACCAGGTGGTGACGCTGGTGGGCCCGGCGGGCGTGGGAAAGACCTGGACCGCCCGGTGCTTCATGGCGGGCGCGCAGGTGAACCATCCCGGCGGGATCTACTTCTGCGACCTGAGCGACGCCCGGGATCAGGCCGCGGTCGAGGCCGCGCTAACGACCCACTTCGCGGCGACCGGCGACGTCGCCGACGTCATCACCGCGCGAGGCCGGGCGCTGGTGGTCCTGGACAACTTCGAGCAGGCCATCGACGCCGCGGAGGAGACCGTGGGGCGATGGGCCGCCGCCGCCCCCGAGGCCCGCTTCCTCGTCACCAGCCAGCTCCCGCTGGGGCTCGCCGGGGAGGCGCTGATTCCTCTGGAGCCGCTCCCGGTCGAGTCCGCGATTCAGCTCTACATCGAGCGCGCGAAGGCGGTCGGCGGCGCCCCCGACGAGGACGATCCAGCGCTCGGTGAGCTGGTCGAGCAGCTGGACCGGCTGCCGCTGGCCATCGAGCTGGCGGCGGCGCTCGCCGGCATGCTCTCGACGAGCGAGCTGCTCTCCCACCTCTCCGAGCGCTTCCAGCTCCTGAAGGACCGCGACAACGCGATGCCGGCGCGGCACCAGACGCTGCGGACCGCGCTGGAGGCCTCCTTCTCCCTCCTCCCGGAGCCTCAGCGGGCGGCCCTGCTCCAGTGCTCGGTCTTCCACGGCGCCTTCACCGTCAGCGACGCCGCCAGCGTCGCCGAGCCCGGGGGAATCGCGCTCGTCGACGCGCTCCACGGCCTGCGACAGGCCAACCTGATGTTCGCGCCGGAGGCCGGTCAGCTTGCGCTCTACCAGTCCGTCAGGGCGCTCGCCGGTGAGCTGCTGGCGACGGAGCCGGCGTCCGAGGCGGGGGCCCTGCGACGCCACGCGGTCTGGGCCGCGGCCTTCTCGCACCCCGACTATCTGATGACGCTGCGCGGCCAGGACGCGGCAGCCAGCCGCCATCGGCTCTGCCAGCAGCGAGCGAACCTGCTGGCCGCCGCCGCGTGGGCCGCCGAGGCCGGGGAGCCGTCGCTGGCGGTCGGCGCCTGCCGCGGCGCGCTCAAGGTGATGGAGCTCCAGGGCGCCGCCGGCGAAGCCCTCGCGCTGGCACAGCGAGCCTGCGCCACCCCCGGCGTCACCGAAGCCGACGCCGACACCCTCACGCTCGTGGAGCTGCAGCTCCGGAGACAGACGACCCCCGCGGAGGCGATCATCACGAGCTGTGACGCGCTCTCGGCGCGCGCTTCAGCGCGGGGCGACCGCGAGCAGCTCGCCGAGGTGCTGATGTGCCGCGGCTGGCTGGACATCCGCGTCGGTGAGTGGTCCGAGGCCCGGCGGCGCTACCTGGAGGCACGCGAGATCTTCGAGGCGGAGGGCATCCGCCACCGGACCATCGCCGCTGGGCTCGGCGTCGCGGTCGCCTGCCGCAAAGGCGGCGAGCACGAGGAGGCCCGCCTCTACCTGGAGCAGACGCTGACCGTCAGCCGCGAGCTGGCGGATCGCTACGGCGAGGGCCTCACGCTCGGCAACCTGGGCACGCTCTGGAACACCCAGGGGCGCCCCGATCGCGCGAAGGGCTACTTCGAGGCCGCGATCGCGATCTTCGGCGACGCCTTCCCGGAGCCGGCCTCCATCACCCTGAACAACCTGGGCATGGTGCAGGTGAAGCTGGGCGCGCTGGAGGCGGCGGAGGGGAGCTTCCTGCGCGCGCTGGAGCTCGCCCGGATGCTGGGCCGGCGCGCCCATGAGATCAGCGTGCGCGGCCAGCTCGCGCCGCTGCAGGCGATGTCCGGTCGCCACACCGAGGCGGAGACCAACTACCTGATGGCGGAGCACTTCTACCGATCGGTCGGGAACCGTCGGGCCGAGGGCATCGCCATGGGCAACCGCGGCGGCATGTACCTGCGCGTTGAGGACTACACCACGTCGAAGCGCTGCCTGACGGAGGCTGTGGCGATCTTAACCGAGACGGGACACGTCGCGGCGGTCGGCGTCTTCACGGCCTCGCTGGCGCGGGCCTGTGTCGGCCTGGGTGAGCTGGAGGAGGCGGCGAAGCTGATCGAAGAGGCCGAGGAGCGCCTGCGCCGCACCCGCCACACCGGCGGCCTCGCGCAGGTGCTGTGCGTGCGCGGCGAGGTGCTGGCGCGGCTGGGTGAGCTCGACGCGGCGCGGGGCTGCCTCGCGGAGGTGCTCGACATCGCGGCGTCGCTGAAGATCGGTGATGACGCGCCGCTGATGAAGCAGATCAACACGCTGCGGGACGTCATCGCCGAGCAATCCGGCTAAACCTCCCTCATGCTGCTCGCCCTCCTCGCCTGCGCCGCCGCGCCCCCGACGCCCACCCCACCCCCGAACGCCGCGCCGCCGGCCCTGTCGGTCGCCGCCGAGGCCCCCCGCGTCGTGGCCCCACCGCCGGACGACGACGCCATCTACTTCGTGCTCGTGGATCGCTTCGTGGACGGCGATCCAACCAACAACGGCGCGGTCGACCGCGCCGATCCCCAGGCCTGGCACGGCGGCGACCTTCAGGGCGTGATCGACAGCCTCGATCACATCCAGTCCCTCGGCTTCAGCACGATCTGGCTCTCCCCCATCTTCCAGTCCCGCCAGGACAAGTTCCTCGAGTGGGGCGCCTTCCACGGCTACTGGGTCGAGGATCCGCGCGCGCTGGAGCCCCGCTTCGGCGACGAGGCGGAGCTGGCTGCCCTGCGCGACGCCCTGGCGGCCCGGGGCATGCGGCTCGTGCTGGACGTGGTCTACAACCACCTCTCCTTCGACGCGCCGCTCGTCGCCGAGCACCCGGAGTGGCTCCACGACGAGGGCGGCATCGAGGACTGGGATGACCCGGAGGAGGTCGTCACCCACGAGGTCCACGGCCTGCCGGACCTCGCCCAGGAGCGGCCGGAGGTCTACGACTTCCTGCTGGACGCCTCGACGCGGTGGATCGACGTCGCGCGGCCGGTCGGCTTCCGCGTCGACGCCGTGCGGCACATGCCCGCCGCCTTCCTGGCCGACATGGCGGAGGATCTGCGGGCCGCGGCCGGCCAGGACTTCGTGCTGCTGGGCGAGATGTTCGAGGGCGACCCGGTGAAGCTCGCCGAGACCGCCCGGGCCGCCAGCTTCAGCCACGTCTTCGACTTCCCGCTGCACTACGCCATGGTCGACGTCTTCTGCCACGACGCGCCGCTGGGACGCCTCGCCTCCACCCTCTCGGCCGACCGACACTACGCCGGGGCCGTGGAGCTGGTGACCTTCCTGGACAACCACGACCTGCCCCGGGTGACCAGCGCCTGCGGCGAGGAGCTGGCGAAGGTCGAGGCGGCGCTCACCTTCCAGCTCTCCACCCGCGGCGTGCCCAGCGTCACCTACGGCACCGAGGCCGCGCTCACCGGCGCGGAGGAGCCCCACAACCGCAAGGACATGACCTTCGACGCGCCGCACCCGCTGGCGGAGCCCATCCGTGAGCTGCTGACCCTGCGCTCGGAGCACCCGTCGCTCAGCCGCGGCGTCGTGCACCTGACCCACCTGGACGACGGCCTCTTCGCCTACACCCGCTGGACCGCCGAGGAGGGCGCGCTCATCGCGGTCAACACGGACGACGAGCCCCGGGTCGCGGCCCTGCCGGCGCACTGGATGGGCGCGCCGGTGAGCGTGTTCAGCGGGGAGGCCACCGCGGATCGGCGGGGTCTGGTGGTGCCTCCCGGTGAGGTCGGCGTGGCCTTCGTTACGTCGCCGCGGCCCACCGCCGTGCTGGCGAACCGCGCCCGGGTGACCGTGAAGGCCTCGGGTGCCCCCGTGCCCGAGGGCGGACAGCTCCGGCTCGTCGGACCGGGCCACCTGCTCGGCAACTGGGATCCATCCGTGGCGCCGGTCATGGCGGACGGGGCCCTGGAGCTGCCGTGGGGGCGGCACGAGGTGCTGGAGGCGAAGCTGGTCATCGAGGACGCCGAGGGGAACTTCCGCTGGCAGGAAGGTGTGAACTTCTATGCATTGATCAGCAGTGATTCGTCACACGTGTTGATCTGGTAGACGCACTTCTCTTTACTGAGGGGTGCGTCACACCGATACGGACCCGCATGTCCCCTCTCCTTCTTCTCATGCTCGCCGCCTGCGACGCTCCAGCGACCGACGCCGGCGGCCTCGCGCTGGAGCTCTGCCATGTCCAGGGCGTCGGCACCGAGACCTTCTGCGGCGTCTTCGAGGTCTATGAAGACCGCGAGGCAGGCGCCGGCCGCATCATCCCCCTGCGCGTGGTCCTCGTCCCCGCGGTCAGCCCCGACCCCGAACCCGACCCGCTGTTCTTCCTGGCCGGCGGCCCGGGTCAGGCGGCCAGCGAGCTGATCGCCGCGGTGATGCCGACCTTCAACGGGATCCACAAGTCGCGGGATCTGATCTTCGTCGACCAGCGCGGCACGGGCAGCTCCAACCCGCTCGACTGCGAGAGCGAGGCCGGCGACACCCTCGCCGGTCAGTTCGCGAGCTCGGAGATGGATCCGGAGGCCATGGAGCGCTGCCGGGACTCGCTGGACGCCGACCTGACGAAGTACACCACGCCCTTCGCCATGGACGACCTCGACGACCTGCGCGCGGCGATGGGCTACGACACCCTGAACCTCTACGGGGCGTCCTACGGCACCCGGGCGGCGCTGGTGTACATGCGGCGACACCCGGAGCGGGTGCGCTCGGTCATCCTCGACGGGGTGGTGCCGACGGAGATGGAGGTCTTCCTCCACTTCGCCCGGGACGGCCAGGACGCCTGGGACGCGCTGGTCCGCGACTGCCACGATCAGAAGAAGTGCGCCGAGACCTTCCCCGAGCTGAGCGCGACCCTCGACGGGCTGCTCGCCAGCATGGAGGAGGAGCCCATCGCGGTCACCGTGCGGCACCCGCTGACCGGCGCCCCCGAGGCGATCGAGGTGGGCCGCGACGCCTTCGCCGCCCACCTGCGCGGCCTGCTCTACGCCCCCCAGATCACCCCCCTGCTGCCGCTGGCGCTCACCCAGGCCAGCCAGGGCGAGTACGAGCCCTTCGTGGCGCAGTCGGCGGGCATCTCCGGCGGCACGTCCGACACCATCAGCCTGGGCATGATGCTCTCGGTGGTCTGCGCCGAGGATCTGCCGCGCATCACGCCGGGCATGCGGGAGGACGCCGCGAAGGGCACCTTCCTCGGTGACTCGCTCGTCGCCATGATGGCCGGCGCCTGCCAGGACTGGCCCATCGGAGACCTGCCCGAGGGCTACAACGCGCCCGTCCAGTCCGAGGCGCCGACGCTGGTGCTCTCCGGCGCCCTGGACCCGGCCACCCCGCCCCGCTGGGGTGAGCAGGCCCTGCGCGGCCTGCCCAACGGCGTGCACGCGATCGCGCCTGGCGCGGGCCACAACGTCTCGCCGCTGGGCTGCACGCCCCGGCGCATGACGGACTTCATCGAGGCCGGCACCGCCGCCGACCTGGACCTCTCCTGTATCGGGGACATCAAGCGCCCCGACTTCTTCATCGACTTCGCGGGGCCAGCGGAATGATCATCGCCACCGGCCTCCAGAAGCGCTTCGGCGACGTCGTCGCGGTCGAGGACGTCACCTTCACCGCCGAGGACGGGAAGATCACCGGCCTGCTCGGCCCCAACGGCGCGGGCAAGACCTCGGCCATGCGCATGCTCTACGGGCTCGTCGCCCCCGACAACGGCACCGCCATCATCGACGGCCACGACGTCCGCAAGGATCCGCAGAGCGTGCGGCGCGTCATCGGCGTGCTGCCCGACGCCCCCGGCATCTACCCCCGGCTCACCGCCCGGGAGAACATCCGCTACTTCGGACGCCTCCACGGCATGAGCGGGCCGCGGCTGGAGGGTCGCATCAACGATCTGATCGACCTGCTGGACATGGGCGCGGTCGCCGACCGGCGCACCGCCGGCTTCTCCCAGGGCGAGCGCATGAAGGTCGCCATCGCCCGCGCCATCGTGCACGACCCGCGCAACGTGATGCTGGACGAGCCCACGAACGGCCTGGACGTCATGAGCACCCGAGCCATGCGGCACCTCATCAACCGCCTCCGCGAGGAGGGGCGCTGCGTGCTGTTCTCCAGCCACGTCATGCAGGAGGTCAGCGCGCTCTGCGACCGCATCGTGGTCATCGCCGCCGGCCGGGTCGTCGCCCAGGGCACCCCCGACGAGCTGCGGGCTCAGGCGGGCACGGACAGCCTGGAGGACGCCTTCGTCTCCATCGTCGGCGCGGAGGGACTCGTTTAGATGCTCAACCAGATGATGGCCATCCTCCAGAAGGAGCTGCGCGACGGCATCCGCGACCGGCGCTCGCTGATGAGCGCGCTCCTCTTCCCGCTGCTGGGGCCCATCCTCTGCGCGGTCCTGCTCAACACAGTGGCCAACAGCTCCGCGCGCAGCAAGCCGCTGGAGCTCTCCGTCGTCGGCGCCGAGAACGCGCCCTCTCTGGTCGCCTTCCTCTTCACCAACGGCGTGGAGATCCAGGCGCCGCCCCCGGACCCCGAGACGGCGGTCCGAGACGGCAAGCTGGACGTGGTGCTCATCATCCCCGAGGACTACGGCGAGCGCTTCCGGTCCGGCCAGAGCGCTCGCGTGGAGCTGGTGGTCGACAACTCCCGCTCCTCGGCGCGGCACAACATCAGCCGCTCCAAGAAGATGCTCCAGGCCTGGTCCAGCCAGCTCGCGACCCTGCGCCTGCTGGCCCGGGGGGTGAGCCCCGAGCTGCTACAGCCGGTCAAGATCGACGAGGTGGATCTCTCGACGCCGCAGAAGCTCGCGGCCAGCCTGCTGGACATGATCACCATGTTCGTGATCCTGGCGGCCTTCTTCTGCAACATGTACCTCGCCATCGACGCCACGGCGGGCGAGCGGGAGCGCCGCTCCCTGGAGCCCCTGCTCATCAACCCGGTCGATCGAGACGTGATCGTGCTCGGCAAGTGGGGGGCCACCGTGATCTTCGGCGCCGCCGGCGTGATGATGACGCTCGTCTTCACCACCATCACCATGGGCTTCGTGCCGCTCGAAGACATCGGCGTCCGCATCTCGCTCGGCCCACCGGTCATCGGCGCCATCCTCCTGGTGACGATGCCGCTGACCTTCCTGGCCGGCGCCATGCAGCTCCTGGTCGCGAGCTTCGCCCGGAGCTTCAAGGAGGCGCAGACCTACATCTCGCTCATCCTGTTCCTCCCCATGCTGCCGGGCATCGCGCTCACCATGAGCCCGGTGAAGACCGAGGACTGGATGATGATGGTGCCCATGCTGAGTCAGCAGCTGCTGGTCTCGGACATGATGCGCGGCGACCCCACCGGCGTCCTGCGTCACGCGCTGGCGATCATCTCCACAATGGTAATCAGCGGCTTCTTCCTCTGGTGGACCGCCCGCCTGTTCCGTAAAGAGACGATCGTCTTTGGAAGATAATCCAGCTTCGCCGTTGATTCTGGATCGTTGCTTGTTGTAATAGTGTAGTCACACCTCCCGACAGGCCCGCCTCGGGGAGACAACATCGAGCTCGATCTTCAGAACCTCCTGATGGTGCTGATCTCTGCCTGGCTTGCGGGCAGGGTCATGAACCGAGCCGGCTACCCCTCTGTGCTGGGTGAGCTGCTGGTGGGCATCGTGCTCGGGCCACCTCTGCTGGGCGTGCTGCACGGCTCCGCGGTGCTCGCGGTGCTCGCGGAAGTCGGCGTGCTGCTGATGATGCTGTACATCGGCATGGAGGTCGATCCCCGGGAGCTGCGCAAGGCGGCCTGGCCCGGGCTGCCGGCGGCGCTGGCGGCCTTCGTCGTCCCCTTCGGCCTCGCCTTCATGGCCGCCCTGGGCTTCGGCTGGGATCCGATGGCCGGCATCTTCCTCGGCATCGCCGCGGGCATGACCTCCCTGGCGACCGGGGCGCGCATCCTCGCGGAGATGGGGGTGCTCGACACCCGCATCGCCTGCGTGATGATGACCTCGGCGCTGGTCGCCGACACCCTGGCGCTCTTGATCTTCGCCGGGGTCGTCAGCGTGGCCGAGCACGGCGGGATCGACCCGCTGGGCATCGGGCGCATCGCGCTGGGCGTGGGCGCCTTCTTCACCCTGGTCTTTCTGGTGGGCACCCAGGTGCTGCCCCGGCTCTGGGACTGGCTCAGCCGCGCGGGCCTCACCGCGCGCACGCCGCACTTCATGCTGGTGTTGATCATCGCGGTGCTCTTCGGTGAGCTCGCGGAGATCGCCGGCCTGCACAGCATCCTCGGCGCCTTCGTGGCCGGCATGTTCCTTCGTGAGAACGTGCTGGGTCGCAAGCTCTCTCACGAGCTGATGGGGGTGGTGCGGGAGTCCAGCCTGGGCTTCCTGGCGCCCATCTTCTTTGTCACCGCGGGCTTCCGGGTGTCCTTCGACGGCTTCCTGGAGAACATCGGCCTGTTCGCCGTCCTCCTCGCCATCGCCTTCTTCGGAAAGATCGCCGCGGTGACGGCGTCCTATCTGGCCACGGGCCACGGCTGGCGGGAGGGGGTGGTCGCCGGGGCGGGTATGAACGGCCGCGGGGCCGTGGAGATCATCATCGCGGGGTTGGGGCTGGAGATGGGGCTGCTGGATCAGCGGCTGTTCTCCGTGCTTGTTGTCACATCACTGTGCACCACGGCGTTGACGCCGCTGGTCTTGAAGGCGGGGGTGGCGTGGCTCAAGGGACGCGATGAGCTTGTGCGATCGGCGGACGCCCGGGAGGGCACGCTGATCATCGGCGCGGGGGCGACAGCGCGGGCGCTGGCGCGGGCGCTGATGGGCTCGCAGGAGGTGTGGCTCGTGGACTCCAACCCGGAGCGCTGTGCCCGGGCGCGGAAGGATGGGCTGACGGCGATCTGTGGGGACGCGCTGCAGGAGGCGGTGTTGAGTCGGGCGCAGGCGGGGCGGGCGGCTTCGGTGATCGCCATGACGGCGAATAGTGGGGTGAACGTGCTGGCGGCGAAGCTGGCGCGGGAGGTGTTCGGCGCGCCGGAGGTGATGGTGATCAACGCTGGGCGGAGCGGGAAGCGTGGGTTGAATACGGCGCTTCGGCACCTGAGCGCGCGGCAGCTGTTCAATCGATCGGTGGCGCTCAAGCAGTGGGATCAGTGGATCGGGGATGAGGAGGTCTCCCACTCGGTCGCGCCGCTGCCGGAGATACCCAGCCGGCCGGACGCCTCGGATGAGAGGACGGATGATGATCCGAGCCTGATCCTGGCGGTGCGTCGGGGGAAGGGGATCCGGGTGTACGACGGGGAGACGCGGCTGGAGAAGACTGATGAGGTGATCATGCTGACGCGAAAGGCACCGTCTACTACCTGAACAAAGCGCCCGCTTCAGAGCAGTAGCAACCGCGCCGCATGGCGCGCCAACTGCGAATGCATACCAGGCTCGTGTCGTCGCGCCATCGCGCCCCTCTCTGAGCCCGCATCTTCCGCCAGCACGCGCCGGACGGCGCGCGCCAACATCGAATGCGTACCTGTGAGAAACGCGACGTCCCAGCGCCCCACACTAGAGGGTGTTGCGACGTCAGATGCCTCGCCGCAAGGCGACATCAGGAGGCAAGACCTTGCGAACACGTGGACGGTTTTCGACGGAGACGAGCTGTTGTTCTTCTGCCATCCCACGCTGTAAAACCGGCCAGGTTTCGCAATGGATGCAAACCCAAGTGGGCTTGCCAGACGACCCGAGAG
>Ga0316204_10010922_pt1 | contig 11538 bp, 11 predicted proteins | sample 6monrhotite_MG_2_FD_205661 | JGI IMG/M metagenome (GOLD analysis project Ga0316204, IMG submission 205661) | Microbial mat bacterial communities from mineral coupon in-situ incubated in ocean water Damariscotta River, Maine, United States -... | ecosystem: Environmental > Aquatic > Marine >...
GTCTGGTCGTGCTCGGTTTCCCGTCCAACGACTTCATGGGCCAGGAGCCCGGTACCGAGGAGGAGATTCAGGAGTTTTGCCGGCTAACGTACAAGGTGCAATTCCCGATGTTCGAGAAAGTCACCGTCAAAAAGAGTGATGCGCACCCGTTTTTTGAGCAACTGGCGGCCGCATCCGGCACCTACCCGACCTGGAATTTTCACAAGTTTCTGATTGGCCGAGACGGCAAACTGATCACCGAATTCAGTCCGCGCACGAAACCTGATAGCAAGGATGTTGTTGCTAAAATCGAGGCGGCGCTGGGAAGCTGACAAACTGAAGCTGATCGGCTGCGGCGCAAACTTTAGGCGTTACCCTCTTCACTCTGCTGTGACAATGATGCGATAGTGTTTGCTGGCTTTTCGGGGGCAGGAAATGACACTAAAGCTTCGCTTGATCGTGATGCAGTTTTTGCAGTACTTCATCCTGGGGTCCTGGCTGCTCACAATCGGTGCTTACTGGTTTCAGACCAAGGAGTGGTCCGGAACGGAATTTGGTGCCATTTTTTCAACCATTGGCATCGCGTCACTGTTCATGCCCGCGCTCGCCGGAGTGATTGCGGATCGTTGGGTAAATGCTGAAAAGCTCTACGGCCTGTTTCACCTGGCTGGTGCTTGCACGCTGCTATACATCCCGCAGATAGATGATCCAAGTCTTATGTTTGGGGTAATGCTCCTCAACATGGTGTTCTATACGCCGACTATCTCTCTTTCCACGGCACTATCGTATTCGGCAATGAAAGATGCCGGCATGGAGATTGTGAAGGACTATCCGCCCATTCGAGTCTGGGGAACAGTGGGTTTTATCGTTGCGCTGTGGACGATTAGCCTTAGCGGCCTGGAAACCTCGGCAACGCAGTTTATTGTTGCCGCATTTGTGTCGTTTGCTCTCGCAATATTTAGTCTTACCCTGCCCAAGTGCCTGCCTTTGGGAAAAAGCATAGGCGGCTCGTGGGTCAATAATCTCGGACTGCAGGGCTTTACGCTTTTCAAGAACACCAATATGGCATTCTTTTTTCTTTTTACGATGCTGCTGGGTGCCGCGCTACAGGTCTCCAGCGCCTACAGCGACACTTTCCTGCATGACTTTGCGGCGATCGATGCCTACAAAGACTCTTTCGCTGTAAGGCACCCCGCCGTAATCCTGTCGCTATCGCAGATCTCGGAGACACTTTTCATTCTTGCCATTCCGTTCTTCATGCGCCGTTACGGCATTAAGACGATCATGCTCATCAGCATGCTTGCCTGGGCATTGCGCTTCGGCTTGTTTGCCTACGGCGACCCGGCTGGCGGCCTATGGATGATTCTCTTGTCGTGTGTGGTTTACGGCGTGGCGTTCGATTTCTTTCACACCTCCGGGTCCTTGTATGTTGCAACCCAGGTCGAGCCCAGCATGCGCGCCAGCGGGCAAGGGCTGTTTTTTATGATGAGCAACGGCTTCGGTGCTCTTTTTGGAAGCCTGATCAGCGGCATCGTGATCGACAGATATTTCGTGATCGATGGAGCGTTTAGCTGGCAGGGAATCTGGTTGTCTTTCGCGGGGTTTGCGATCGTGACCGCAATACTATTCGTAGTTCTTTTCAAGAACCCCAAAAATGTAACTGCTTCTGCAAGCTAACCCGACATAGCCGCCGCGAAGCGGCCTACTCGCCGATGCGGCCTCGTTCATTTTTCTTGGCTTTCTTGGCGGCTTTCTTTTCCTTCGGTGTCATGCCTGCCGGTTTCTTTGTTTCCTTGTTGCTCTTCTGTTCCCTACTCATAGACTTTGTCCCTGTGTGAGATCTGCTTTGCAGACCTTATCGGAACATAGTACGCCTGCTCACTGCTGATTGTTCGACTGCGTGCTGTGCCGCTAGTTACGCAAGCGTATGCTCTTCCAGGAACGCCTCAGCAGCAGCGAAAATACGCGTCCGTCGCTCACTATCCAGGCGATCAAGCGCCTTCGGCATCAGTGCAAGCCGCGGATTGCCGCTAAAAAACTCGCGGTGCTTGTCGATAAAGCGCCAGTAGAGGCCATCGACAATGTCGCACCATGGGCCCTTTTTGTAGTCGCTCATCTTGAGCAAATAGTTTGAACCGCATATGTACGGCTTGGTGGCGAAGATACCGCCGTCGCTGAACAGCCCCATGCCGTAAACGTTCGGCCCCATGACCCACTCCGACGAATCAATGAACATCTCCATGAACCAGCGATGCGCACTTGAGGGTCGAATCTCGCAAAGCGTCATCAGGTTGCCCAGCACCATAAGGCGCGGTATGTGGTGCGTCCATCCAAGTCGTTGTGCCGTGCGGATGGTGTCGTCCAGCGGCACAATGCCGGTCGTCGCATCGTGCCAACCGGGTGCCATCTCGCGCTCATGCGACCAGAAGTTACTGGCTTCCTGCTGCTCGCTGTAGTTCCGGTAGATGCCGCGCACAAACTCCCGCCAGCCAATAATCTGACGCACAAACCCTTCTATGCTTTGCATTGGCACATCGTCGACGCGGCTGAGCGCGGCGTCGATAGCCTCGCGCGGTGTCAGCAGACCGAGGTTGAGGCACGGCGTCAGTACACTGTGAAAGACCGTCGCTGATCGCGAGCTCATGGCATCTTCATACGGCCCAAAATCAGCAAGGCGATTAGCGACAAATTCCTGTAGCCACGCGCGTGCCTGAGCGCGTGTCGTCGGCCAGGCAAATTCTGTGGCATCGCCCGGATGGTCCTTGAACTCACGCTGCACCAGTTCAATGACAGCCTTCGCATGCGGGCCCGGCGTCGTCCAGACCAACTCCGGCGGCTCGACATTGCGTGGCAGCTTCTTGCGATTGTCCGCATCGAAACTCCACTGCCCGCCCAGTGGTCGTGAATCCGGGTCAAGCAAAACATCAAGACTGCGCCGTTGCTGCTTGTAAAAGTCGGCCATCAACAAACGTCGCTTGCCGGCTGCGAACTCGCGGAATGCATCGCGCGAACACAGGAACATGGGTGACGGCAATTCAATTCTGTCGAGGTCGTTGCGGCGCGCAAACTCAATCAGCCTGCTTTCCATCGGCTTGTCTTCGATCTCAAAGTGCTGGATGCAGCTTGCGCCGCATTCTTTGAGTGCTGTTTCAAGCTTCTGCTCGTAATTTTCGTTCCCGGATGTGTCGAGTTGGTGATACGTGACCTGATAGCCAGCGCGCCTGAGCTCATCGGCGTAGTGACGCATCGCCGCCAGGAACAGGACGATCTTTTGTTGGTGATGGCGAACATAGGTACACAGGCCCAGGTCTTCCGCCATGAATACAGGTGTGGTCTTTGCGGCGGGCAGATGTTCAGCTGAGAACAGCTGGTTACCGAGAATGACGAGCATGGCTGGCATATCGCGGGCGTTATTCAATGCGGCTGCGCAGCTTTGCAGCCAGGTCCCAGCCACTGCGGAATGCAGCTTCCACCCGACCATGGCGAAACCAGTCGCCGCAGCCGGCAAGCTGCGTTTCCGCATCAACCAGGCAGGCAGGGCCGGACGCTTTGTCGGCGTTCGCATAACGCCATCGTTGCAGTTGGCAGAAGGCGGCCTGCGCACAGTCGCTGCCGATTACCGCAGAGAGCTCTCCCAGCAGGTGATCCTGCACTGCGGACAGCTGTGTCTCGAGATTTGTATCCGCGTAGGCGTTGGTGGAATGCGCCACCAGCGTAAATCGATCAGCCCTTTGTGGCTTACTGCTATTGACCGAGATCCAGCTGATATCGGCACCAGTTACCAGCGCCGCCTGCCATGGCAACGATAACGGCCTGTCGAAGCCGAGCATTAAAGCGAAGCAGGCCTGCATTTGTGCTTCGCTCGCGCGTCGATGCAGGCGCGAATCGGCAGGCGCCAAAGCTGCGGTCTGGGCAGCGGGAAGCGCGCAAACGACCCAGTCAAAATGGCCCAGCGCGTTGCCGTCCTTGTCGCTCAAGTGCCAGCCGCCGGCTTCGCGCTCAAGCTGTGCCACGCTGGTTTTTTGCCGGACAGTGAGGCCATTTGCCAGATACTTGCCGATTGCGTTCATGCGCGGTGCACCCACGTAGTGCGGAAAATCGTCGCTCCAGTTGGCTGTTGCAGTAACGGTATTTCGCTGTAGCTCGGCAAATCTCGCGCGCCAGCAGTCAATCACGCCGGCCTTGATCAAGGGCTGCAGAAACCTCTGGAATTCCGGAGATCGAGCAGTAAAAAACTGCGCACCGTGATCGAACTCAAAGTCATCTGCATAGCGCGTTGCCATGCGGCCACCATAGCCTCTGGACTTTTCGAATACCGTTACCTCAGCGCATTCCTGCAGCTGGCGCGCAGCGACCAGTCCGGACAATCCGGCGCCTATGACTGCAACACGCGTCACTGCGACAAGACGACCAGCAGAGAAACGATCGCAATCAGCGTCGCGACGCTGCGTACGCGAACGTACCGCAGAGAAATTGCGTCAGTGTTTCTCAGGCGGCGATCGATCAGCAGCAATACAACAAAGGCGAAGATCTGTACGCCAATCGCTGTTTTCACACCGGCGCCAACATACGCAAACCAGACAACCAGGAAAATCGCATTGCTGATGATAAACAGGTTCAGCGAATCAGGGCAGCGGCCGGCAAGATAGAGACCCCAGTGGGCCCCAGCCAGGAAACACACGATCGCGAGTCCATAGGACAGCACGAGCTTCTGCAGCGAACCCAGCAACGGCAGCGCGTCATAGCCGAGCAGCGGCAGCAAAGCTGCAGCAATGAAAGGGATGGTGCCGGCTATCGCCAGCGCTGAGTATGTTTTGCTGTTCTGCATGATCAGCTGTCTGTAAGAGTGATGTATGTTTATACCCGGGAATGCTGAAGCATGCTTGCCTCAAAGTCTGTTTCGACTTGTAACAGATGTTGATACGACTTGTTACATCTGGACGCTGGTGTCGGCGCTAAAAACAGCCGAAACTCAAACTATGCATGCAAAGCAAAAACTACCGCAGAAAATTTGCGCGACGTGTTCACTAAGCTTTAGCTGGCGACGCAAATGGAAGAAGGACTGGGAGAGCGTCAAATACTGTTCTCGCCGTTGCCGTATGGATCGCAGCGCAGATGCCGGAAGGACCTGAAATTCGACTGGCGGCCGACAAGGTCGCGAAGATCCTTGTCGGCCAGAATATTGTCGAGGTGCAGTTCGGCCTGGCGCGCTTGAGTCACTTTGCAAAACGCCTCACGGGCGCTTCCGTTACCGCGGTGGACACTCGCGGCAAGGCTATGCTGACTCGGTTCGACAACGGTCTGACGCTGTACAGCCACAATCAGCTGTATGGCAAGTGGTTTACAAGACGCAGGCCGAAGCTGCCAAAAACCACGCGGCAGCTGCGTGTAGGACTGCACACCGAGACACACAGCGCCCTGCTGTACAGCGCATCCGATATTGACGTTTTGACCGCGCGAGAGCTGCAGCAACATCCGTTTCTATGCCGCGTCGGACCGGACATACTCGACCCCGCGCTGAGCGTGGATGCGATTGTCGATCGTCTCGGAGCGGCGGCGTTTCGCAATCGCGCACTTGGCAACCTTTATCTCGACCAGGCCTTTCTGGCAGGCAATGGTAATTACCTGCGATCCGAAATTCTATGGGCCGCGGGTGTCGATCCGACGCGAAAGCCATCGCAACTGAACGCGACCGAGCTGCGCGCAGTCGCGACCGAAACGCTCGCGATCAGTCGGCGTTCGTATCGCACGCGTGGCGTCACCGCGCCCTCGCAGCAGGCGCAACAACGCAAGGCGCTTGGCATGAGCTATCAGCAGTACCGTTTCCAGGTGTTCGGCCGGGACGGGTTGGATTGCTATGCCTGCGGCGCAACCATAGAACGCCGCACGCTGGCAAGCCGCAATCTGTTCGTGTGCCCGGGCTGCCAGTAGCAGCGGACAAACCTTGCCTTGGCGGCTCCACTGCCATAGCTTGGTCAAACCGGACGCGGATAAAACCTTATGCACAGCATCGCCTCAATTACCAAGACTTTGGGTGAAGCCCTCGCCGCAAGGGCAGCGGATGGCAGGCAGATCGCGGAAGTGTTTCTGGTTGCCTGTGGCGGCTCGCTGGTCGATCTCTATCCGGCCAGGTTTTTCCTGGTAAGCGAAAGTCGACGCTTGCGAACCGATCTCTATACTTCCAACGAGTTTGTTCACGCAGTACCAAAAGTGCTCGGAGATCAGTCAATTGTCATTATCTGCTCGCACGGTGGCGAAACGCCGGAGTCGGTAGAGGCGACCAGGATTGCGCAGGCAAAGGGCTCGCTCACCGTGACGCTGACTCACAATGAGTCGTCAAAGATTGCTGCGTTCTCGGATCACAATGTCGTGTACGAGTGGGGCGACGAGTCGAGCGTCGAGAACAACCCAATGGCGATCACGCTCTCGCTTTGCCTCGAAGTTTTGCAACAGGTAGAAGGATATCCTTACTACAATGAATTCCGCAGCGCATTGCAGCAGATCGACGCCGTCGTTGCAGCAGCACGCAATAAGCTGCGGGAGCGCGTTGTAACATTCGCCGAACGCTATCAGAGCGAGAAAATGTTCTACATTTTGTCGAGCGGCGCGAGCTATGGACACGCCTACGGTTTTGCAATCTGCTCATTAATGGAAATGCAAAGGCTGGATGCGAGCGCTATTCACTCGGGTGAATTCTTTCACGGACCTTTTGAGGTCACCGACAAGCAAACAAACTTTATCGTACTCATGAATGAGGGGCGGACGCGACCGCTGGATGAGCGAGTCGTTGCGTTTCTTGAACGTTACGCAGAGCGATATGAAGTCGTCGATGCCCGGGAACTTGGCATCGGCGTGCTCGCCGAATCCGTCGTCGATTACTTTAACCCGGTGCTTTTTTACAGTGTGCTCTGCGACTATCGGCAAGCACTGGCAGAGATTCGTGATCACCCACTTGAGACACGCCGTTACATGGGCAAGGTAGCTTATTGATGCCGGTCGCAGGAGCAGCGCTTTGAGGCTCATCGGCATTGGCGACAATACGATCGACAACTATGAGCACATCCGCACTCTATTTCCGGGTGGTAACGCGCTCAACGTGCCGGTGTACGCGTCAATGTTGGGCTGCGAGTCCGCCTATCTGGGCGTATTTGGAAGCGATGCTGCGGCGGAACACATGCGACAAACGCTCGGCGAGACGGGCGTGGATATTTCACGCTGCTGCCGCGCGGACGGTCCCAGCGGCCAAGCCAGCCTGACCATAAAAGATGGTGAGCGCGTGTTCACTGGCTCCAACGGTGGCGGGGTCCGCACGTCGGTGTCGATGGAGTTCATTTTTAATCATATCGACTACCTGCAATCGTTCTCGATCGCGCATACCAGCACCTACAGCTATATGGACAATCACCTTGCTCGTTTGCAGCCGCTGCTACCCTTGCTCAGCTATGACTTTTCGGATGACTTCGATATCGGGCATGCGTTGTCGCTTTGCGAATACGTAGACATCGCTTTCTTCTCCTGCGCCGATTGCACCGAAGCGGCGAGCATGGATCTCCTCGAAAAAGCTGTCAGCCGGGGCTGTCGACTTGCGGTAGCCACTCGGGGTCCGCACGAGGCCATTCTGTTCGACGGCCAGTCGTGGTTCAGACAGGCCCCGCACGCCATCACACCCATAGACACGCTTGGTGCAGGAGATGCCTTTATCAGCGGCTTCCTTGTGTCTTATGTGGCCGGTCAAGCCGCTTCCGAAGCACAGCGCGGGCCTCTGATTGAAATCTCCCTCGAGAGAGCCGCTGCCTTCGCCGCAGAGATTTGCCAGCTGCAGGGTGCTTTCGGCCACGGGCTACGCTATTGAGGTGGGAGCTTCCACACACGTACGTACTCCTGTTCGTGATGATCATGCTCGTCGCAGTCCTGACATGGATCGTGCCAAGCGGCGTATTTGAGCGACAGCAGTTGACGACGGCAGGCGGCAATATTGCGAGCACAGTCGTTGCGGGGACGTATCAGGCAATTGACAAAGTTACCGATGAGCGCGATTTACGACAGGGGCCGTTCGACGTTCTCAGTGCGCCTGCCAAGGGCATCGTGCATGCAGCGGACGTCATCGCCTTTGTGCTGCTGTTAGGCGGAGTGTTCGGCATTATCATGCGTACCGGCGCGCTTGATCGCGGGCTGCACGTGCTTGCGACGACGCTTGCGGATAAGGGCATCTTTGTCATACCGATAATGATGACGCTGCTCAGTCTCGGCGGATCTACCTTCGGCATGAGCGAAGAGGCGCTCGCCTTGTATCCGGTTGTTATTGCGCTGATGTTTCTGCTGCGTTTTGACTCGATGACGGCAGTACTGATTTTATTTCTCGGCACACAAGCCGGCTATATCGGTGCCACCATCAATCCGTTCTCGGTATTGCTCGCACAGGCTGTCTCCGGCATATACGGCAATCCGCTACTTTGGCTGCGCGCAATCGCCTGGGTTGTTTTTACCCTTTTAGCGATCGCTTACACGATGTGGTACGCGCACGGAGTCCGGAAGAACCCTGAGTCCTCGCCTGTCTTCAACTCTGACAAAGAGCTGCAGTTGACGTTCGCGCGTTCCGACCAAGATAAGCCCAAATTTTCCATTTCCGATCGCATCATTCTTGCTGCTTTCATCGTTACCCTGACAACCATCAGCTGGGGTCTGCTGGCACGCGGCTGGTACATGGCCGAGATCGGTGCGGCCTTCCTGGCGTGCGGACTGGTTTCCGGTGCCGTTGCGAAAATGGGGCCCAGTAAGATGGCCGAACACTTCGTCGACGGTTGTAAAGATTTTATCTATGCAGCGTTCATCATCGGCCTGGCACGCGGAATTCTAATCGTCGCAGAACAGGGCATGATCATCGATACGATTCTGCATAGTCTGAGTGGCTTTCTGAGCAGCGTTCCGACCTACACTTTCACAACCCTGAACCTGCTGGCCCATAATATTGTTACTTTTTTTGTGCCGTCATCGTCTGGTGAGGCGGCTTTGACGATGCCCGTTCTCGCACCGCTCGGAGACCTCGTTGGGGTCAATCGTGACTCCCTGGTGCTCGGCTACCAGTTCGGCAACGGACTAAGCAATCTCATATCTCCGACAAACGGACTTCTGCTGGCCGGGCTCGCAATCGCGAAAATCCGCTTCAGCCAATGGTTCAAGGTCATATTCCCCTTTTTCCTGATGGCCTGGTCGCTTGCAGCGATCTTTGCATGGGGCTCTGCGTACGTATAAGGCGCGCACTAGTCCAGGTCTTCATAGCGTTGCAGCAGGAATCGCGGCGTACAGATAGCCAGAAAAATAAGGTCATCGTCCCCCGTATTGGTAATTCGCTGGCTTGCGCCTTGCGGAATAATGACGACATCCTGTGGCTCCACCGTACAAGCCTCAAGCCCCTCGACCTCCATATGTCCGCTGCCACTGAGAATGACATAGCGCTCAACCGTATCGATGACGCGATGCAGCGCCGTCGTTACGCCAGGCTCAACGCGGGCTCGGGCAATAGAAAGTTCAGAGTCCGACGCCGAATTCGATAACTCCAGGATGTGGCAACGCTCTTCGGTGTAGAACTCATCCGAATGAGCGGCTCGAAGAATCTTTGCTTGCATGCACAGCTACCGTCTAAAAAATGGATTCTCATCATACCGACTCTTGATAGAGCTGGCGTTGAGTTAGTCGCGGTTGCGGCTCAGGCGCCCCCCCTCCAGCACAGGTACAACCCAATAGTGCAAATCAATATCCCCAAGCTGCGCACGCAGCGAATCGAGAAAATCACCCAGCCGCGCATGCTCTAATACAACCTGAATTTGATGGCGGCGCTGTCGACCGAGAACTTGCTCGGCGATACTGAGGTGCTGGTAATTCGTACTGTGCCCATGCACTGAGTTGCTCGTAAACCCGAGCTCATCCTCACGCGACAGCAACCAGTCGATGAGTTCGATTTCGTTGGCGGGTGAACTCGTAAGTACGACAAGCACCTGGTTTTCGGTTACCTCATTCATGTTGATCAATCCGCTGCTGCGCCGTAGCGCCGGTAGAGTATTGGTAGAACGATAAGTGTGAGCACGGTTGCAGATATCAGACCGCCAATGACGACGATGGCAAGCGGTCGCTGAATTTCGCTACCGGGGCCGCTCGCAAACAGCAGCGGCACCAGACCGAATGCCGCGATACTTGCGGTCATCATCACGGGGCGCAGGCGTCGCATGGCACCCTCAATGACAACCTCGTGCATCGGCAGCCCACGCTCGCGCAACTGGTTAAAGTAACTCAGCATCACAACACCGTTTAAGACGGCAATGCCAAGCAGTGCGATGAACCCAACCGATGCAGGTACCGACAGATATTCACCGGTCAGCGACAAGGCGAATACTCCGCCAACCAGTGCGAACGGAATATTCGAGAGCACCAGCAAGGCTTGGCGGATCGAGCCGAAGGTTGAGAACAACAACAAAAATATCAAGCCGAGGGCAACTGGAATAACGATAGCCAATCTTGCGGATGCGCGTTGCTGGTTCTCGAACTGCCCGCCCCACTGCAGGTAGTAGCCAGGTGGCAAGTCCACTTGTTCTGCAACCAATTGCTTCGCTTCATCAACAAAGCCAACCAGGTCGCGGTCAACGACGTTGCTGCGGATAACTGAAAATCGCTGGCTGCGCTCCCTGCCCACCGACACTACGCCCTCAACACGGGCGAGTTTCGCCACCCCGGCCATTGGCACCCAGCCTCCGCCCATGATCGGAATCGGCAGTCCAGGCAATGCCCCGGCAGAATTTCTGACGGACTCGCCGGCACGAATGACAAGCGGAGTGCGACGAATGCCTTCCTGGACGATGCCGACCGGCAAACCCTCAATCTGTGCTCGCAGCATGCGCTGCAGATCGTCAGTATTCAGACCGAGCCGACCGGCTGCGGTCTGATCGATCTCCACAGTCAGGTATTGCACGCCTTCGTTTCTCGAGAGAAAGACGTCCTCGCTACCGTCGAGTGTTTTCAGAACGGTGGCAATCTCCTCGCCTTTGCGCGTCAATTCGTCGAGGTCGCTACCGAACAATTTGACCGCCACGTCACCACGGGTACCGGTAAGCATCTCAGAGGTACGCATCTCGATAGGTTGGGTAAAGCCATAGGCCAGACCCGGAAACTGCTCCAGTACCTTGCGAATTTCTTCGATGAGCTCGGACTTTGCATGCATGCGCCACTCATCAATTGGCTTGAGCACCATGAACATGTCGCTTTCGTTAAGGCCCATCGGATCCATGCCGATTTCGTCCGAGCCCACGCGCGCGACAATACGGGTCACTTCCGGCACCTGTTCGAGAATTGCGCGTTCCACCCGCAGATCAAAGTCGACCGATTCAGCCAGCGTTATGGACGGCAGTTTTTCCAGCTGCACGATGATGTCACCCTCGTCCATTGTGGGCATAAAGGTCTTACCGATGAACAGGTACGCAATCGCGGCCAATACCAGTGAAGCAACGGCGAAGCCCAACACATGGCGCGTATTATCCAGACACCAGCGCAAGATCGGCTCGTAGGTTT
>Ga0316204_10010924_pt1 | contig 11537 bp, 14 predicted proteins | sample 6monrhotite_MG_2_FD_205661 | JGI IMG/M metagenome (GOLD analysis project Ga0316204, IMG submission 205661) | Microbial mat bacterial communities from mineral coupon in-situ incubated in ocean water Damariscotta River, Maine, United States -... | ecosystem: Environmental > Aquatic > Marine >...
ATACAGCATCCGGATGTCGGCGCGCGGCCGGGCACATTGGTCATTCGCGCAGACGCACCGCCGCCAAAAATCCATGTGATGCATTTTACGCGCGATGAGTTTAAGGAAGAGGACGTCACTGATACCGATCAACTCCACGCGGCCTACGACTCGGACACGATCACCAGGGGCGACGTCTAAGGATTCGGCGATGAACCAATGATCCGCCTACGCCATTTTTTACAGAATAATCGCCGCCTGTTATCTCGCGTCGGTCGCAAATCGTCAAAACGAAGTCATGAAGGTGTTGACGATTACCGCAGCGATTTTCTTCCGCTGACTTTCATGGCCGGCGTTTACGGCATGAACTTCGAGTACATGCCTGAATGACACGTCCCCTGGGCCTATCCCGTGATTTGGACTACCATGTTCTTCGTGGCCGGAAGCATGTTATTCTACTTCTACCTTAAGGGCTGGATTCGGAATCGCGACGACGACGAGGGGATTCCCGGAAAGGACGGCGAACCGTGATGCGGGCGGGCGAGATAATCCTCCGCCAAACGGGAAATGAATTCCAACATCCAGGAGTAAACCGATGATCGATGGCAAACGCCAATTCTCTATACAATTCTGGGCGTTTGTATCGATGTGGCTGTTGTCTTCCACGGTCACGTTTGCTCAATCCGATACGGACCGTATCCTGCGAATCGGCACAAAAGAAGCGGCACCATTTTCGATTCTCAATGAAGATGGAACCTGGAGCGGAATCAGTATTGAATTGTGGCGCGGCGTCGCTAACCAGATGGGGCTTCGTTACGAATTCGAAAACCTGCCGCTCGATGAAATCCTCGCTGGAGTGGAGTCAGGAAAACTCGACGCGGGCATCGCCGCGATTACGATCACGCATGAACGTGAGCAAAACCTCGATTTTTCGCATTCCTACTTCAATTCCGGACTGGGCATTGCCGTTGGGCAGCGTCAAACGACCAATTGGTCGGCGGTGGTGAAGCGAATCTTTTCCACGGTATTCTTGAAGATCGTGTTCACTATCTTCCTCGTGTTACTGGCCATGGGCACGTTAGTTTATCTCTTTGAACGACGACGAAACCGGACAGATTTCGGAGGCAGCGTGATAAAAGGGCTATCGAGCGGCATCTGGTGGGCCGCCGTTACCATGACCACCGTTGGTTATGGTGATAAGGTACCCAAGACTCCGGGCGGACGAGCGATTGCCGTGTTGTGGATGTACACCGCGATCATCATTATCTCGATATTTACTGCGTCGGTGACATCAATACTTACGTTGTCACAACTCGAATCGAACGTTCGCGGTCCGCGCGACCTGCATAACGTCCGATTGGCGACCGTGGGGGATTCGACCAGTGCCGAATACTTGCGACGTCAAGGCATTGCTTTCAAATCGTTTCCGACGGTCGATCAATGCCTTGCTAGTCTAGAAAGAAACCAATTCGACGCGATTGTTTATGACGCACCGATTTTGCGGTATATCGTGAAGAATGAATTCCCAGGCCAAATCCAAGTCTTGCCGGCGACGTTTGAAAAACAGGATTACGCAATCGCGATTCCGCCCGACAGCCCCTTTCGCGAATCGCTCAATCAAGCCGTATTGCAGGTGATCACGACACCACAATGGGATGAGACATTGCGGCGTTATCTGGGCGACTGACATGCCGTGGATGATGTTGTTGTGAGAGTTTTACGACACGACAGGGAGCCGTAATACATTGGCGACTTCAACTTTACTCTTAGTTTTACTCGCACTGGGGCAAGTCGACCCAGCGGAAACGCAGGACGGCGGTGCGGCCGAAATAAAACCACTCGTCGTAGCGACGAAGGAAAGCCCGCCCTTTTCGTTTCGTGACGCGGACGGGCAGTGGACGGGGATCAGTGTGGAATTGTGGCAGCACATGGCCAACGAACTGGGCCTCAAATACGAATTCCGCGAAATGCCCTTGGACCAAATGTTCGAGGGGGTGGAGAAGGGGAACGTTGACGTCGCCGTCGCAGCCATCAGCGTCACAGCCGACCGCCACAAACGCGTGGATTTCTGCCATCCCTACTTCACCACCGGTTTAGGAGTCGCGGTTGACGCTGAGCACTCTTCGGGTGGTTGGAGAGTGCTCCGCCGGATCATCTCGACACGTTTGCTCACGATTGTCGGCATCATGATCGGCATCGTCTTGGTCTGCGGCATCTTGTTTTGGTTCTTTGAACGTCAATCCAACGAACAGATGTTCGGTGGGAAACGCCGCAAGGGCATTGGTATGGGGATGTGGTGGTCCACGATCGTACTGCTGGGACATAAGGGAGTTTTTCCGGTCAGCATTTCCGGTCGGGTACTGGCCTGCGGCGCGATGCTGGCCAGTATTTTGCTGTTTTCGATCCTGACCGGCGTGATTACATCGGCACTCACGATCGGACATATGGACGTGGGAATTTCACATCCGGGGGATTTGCGGCGCATCAAAACGATTACGGTTGAACCGAGCACGAGCGCCGATTATTTGCGGGCAAAACGAATCCCATTTCGCAGTTATCCCACGATCGCCGAAGCGGCGCAAGCGCTTGCCGGAGTCCGCTCAGAAGCTTTGGTCTACGATGAAGCGCAGTTGAGGTACTTGGCGAATACCGAGTACTACGGACGGATCCACGTCCTGTCCGTCTCGTTCCACACCCAAGATTATGCCATCGCCTTACAACCCGGCAGTCCATTGCGCAAGCCGTTAAACCAGTCGCTGTTGAATTACCGAGCCAGCGAAGGTTGGAATGAATTGGTGTATCGTTATCTGGGAGAAGAAGTTGTGGATTGAGATTTCACGCCCCAGCCAGATGGATAATCACCAAGTCGCCAGGTTGGGAACGCCTACCGCAACGACCGATTCAACCGCGTGCGGTGGTATTCGGCGCGCTCGGCGGAGGTCATCGATTTGAAATCGGGGGCCTCGCTATTTACCGCCGTAGCAGCGGCGCTGGTCGGTGTGGACGTCGGCAAACTAATGGTTGTCCCATTACCGGCATAACTCATCACGGCGGTTTGCAGCGTCAGGTCTTCTTCCAGCGATCGATTGGGGCGGATGCTTAGTTTTTCCAGCACCGCATGATAGGCCCGGACGGCTTCTTCGGGGCCGATGTCGCCGTTGACGATCAGCCGCAGGAATTGCACGAAGGCAAGTTGGCATTCGGCGTTGTTGATTTTGCGGCCGAACAGGGCGATCCTGGCCCCGTATTTCTGCGCTTCGGCGATCAGCTTAAACGCATCGAGCGTCGTACCCGCACTGCCGCCCAACACGCCGACGATTAAATGCGGATCGTAGGTGACCAGTTCTTCCATTGCCTGCGGGCCGTGGTACACCATTTTCAAAAAGATGGGGCGGCCAGCCGTGGCGACTCCGGCCAACGTACGGGCAATCAGATCATTGATGAACCCGGACTGCATTTCGGGGGCGACGGCGCCGGGGACGTTGGGGTCGAAGATCTCCAGAAAATGCCGAAAGCCTTTCCGCTCCGCTTCCTCGCGAAACAGTTTGTATTGCTCCAGCGTGTGCAGGTCCAATTGGAGATCGTTGTTGAATGTGACGGAGAACAAACCCAAGTTCGCCCCGCGCGAGCGTTCCTCGGTGTTGCAGTCGAGATGTCCGCATTGTATGTGATCCAGCGATGCCGAACGAAACGGCTGCGCGGGTTCCTGATACACCGCGCCCCCACGCACCACATGCACGTCGGTTGTGTCATTCGCGCGGGCGGCGGGGGTGATGGCAGAGTTGTCGAACAGCCGTTCGTTGATCGTCAGAGCTTCGCTGGTACTGGCCGACATCAGCATGATGTCGACGACGCCCTGGTGTATGATTTCACGAATCTGCTGACGGTATTCGGCCAATGTTTTGAATCGCACTTCACCATCATGCCGCTCGGGCGATTTTCCCGGTGCGCCGATGCCGAACGCCATATCTGCGTCCTTCGCGTCGGCGATGATGAATTCTTTGCATCCCGACGGATCAGCATGGATAGCGGCGAGTTTTTGATCCAGCGATTTTTGCATAATAGTAGCAATCAATTCCCAAGCCGACGGCTTCGCCATCGTTAAGGGCAGTGTTTTTGATGACGTGCGATCACATTTGGAAATTTATCCGCATATGAACGTCGTGTACGACGGCGGAGTCGTTAGTTTGGGACGAGGTTGGACTACGACCCGGCGAGGACTTTGTCGATCGTTTCGCGGAGTACGCGGGCGGAGTTGGCCAAGCCGGTTCGTTCTTTGGGCCACAGGTCCAATTCCACATGCCCCAGCACGCCTTCCCGTCCGACGACGGTCGGTACAGAGATACAAACATCGCGCAACCCATAGGCTCCGGTCTGCAACGTCGAGACCGGCAAGATGCGGCGTTGGTCCAAGGCGATGGAGTGCACGACTTCGGTGATCGCCAAGCCGACGGCGAATCCAGCACCCCCTTTTTTCTTGATGACTTCCGCTCCGCTGCCCCGCGTCCGTTTCTCGACGTCGCTGACGAGGGAAGGGGAGTAGCCGGGCCATTTGTCCAACGGCAGTCCCGCTACCTGCGCGGCGGACCAGATCGGCACCATGCTGTCGCCGTGTTCGCCGAAGATCAGCGTCGAAACCTGCGTCGCGGGGACGTCCAACCGATCGGCCAACATGCTGCGCAAACGGATGGTGTCGAGTTGCGTGCCTAGGCCGATCACTTTTTCCGGTGGCAAGGACAACTCGCGCGTCGTTAAATAGGTAAGCACGTCCACGGGGTTAGAAACGACAAAAACAATCGCACCTGGTTTGGTGCCGACATTTCGCAGATCGGCCAGGATGTTGCGGAAGAGAGCCACGTTGCGATTGATTAAATCGAGGCGGCTTTCGTCCGGTTTCCGTCGCAGGCCGGCGGTGATGATGATCACGTCGGCATCGGCGCTTCCTTCGGGACCGGCGGCATAGATTTTCTGGTCCGCCGTCACGCAACTGCCGTGCAACAGATCCAAGGCTTGCCCACCGACTAGGTCGGCGTTGATATCCACCAGGGCAATCTCGCGGACAATGCCGCCGCACTGCAGGGCGAATGCCGCACAAGAACCAACTAAACCGCCGCCGCCAACGATACTGACTTTCATGATGCTATAACCCGTTAGTATTCGTGTAGGGCCGTTGTATTCGGCCGGAACGTTATTTTGAAAGGAGAACTTTTGTCATGCCGAGTGCGCGGGCAGGAGGCCTGCGCACAACACGGATCGACTAGCTCTTGCCGATTGCCGCCATGACTTCACTGGTGATGGCTTTGACGAGGGCTTCAATATCGCCGCCGTTTTGGCCGCCGCCATTGGTTGCGGGGCCCGCATTCGTCTTCAGGTAGCCGGGGAATTCCGGCGGGGGGTTGAACGCGCGAGTTTCAGGAAGTTTTTCCTCATAACCTTTGCGAAACGCGCTATTGCCGCACAGGTCGCAATCGTCTGCGTGAAAACGGGGATCGTCGAAACCGAGTTTTTTCTTCAGGTCCAATAATTCGCGGCTTTCCCGTTCGTCGAGGTAACTCACCGGACCGAGTTGTTTGGCGAGCAACAAAATCCGGCAATAGGCGTCGACGATTTCGGTCTTCCAGTACGCCTTCTCCAGATCGACATCAAAACTGACCGTACCGTGGTTGTTGAGGATGATCGTATTGGTCCCCTCACCCAAAAACGGCAAGACCGTATCCGCGAATTTTTGTCCGCCGGGCGTTTCGTAAGGTGCCATCGGGACTTCGCCGAGAAAGACTTCGATCTCTGGCAGAATGCATTGTGGAATCGGCTCACGGGCAACGGCAAAGGCGGTCGCGTGCGGGGGATGACAGTGCACGACCGATTTCACTTCAGGCCGGGCTTTCATGATTGCCAAATGCAACAGGATTTCACTGGTCCGTTTGCGTGTCCCAGCGATTTGGTTCCCGTCGAGGTCGACCGCACAGATATCTTCGGGTGTCATGAACCCTTTGCAGATCATGGTTGGCGAACAGAGCACAGCGTTTTCGCCGACGCGGATTGAGATATTGCCATCGTTGGCAGCGGCAAAGCCCTTGTCATAAATCCGTCGCCCAATCTCGCAGATTTGCTCTTTGAGTTTGCGGTCGTTGACACCGGAGTTCCATTGGTTTTGCATGGTGGGTATTTCCTATCGGGTGTTGGTTATCGATTGTATTCGGTGTCATGCAGAGCATGACCTTCGGGTTAGATGTTGATCGTGTCTAAGATGGCGGTATTGTAGGCGTCGATTGGTTTGACGCCGGGGTGGAATGGCGCGGCGGCTTCGGCTCCTTCGCTAACGGCGATGCGGCTGCCCTCAGCGGCTCCGCGTTCATCGAAGACCACAAACGGTTCGCCGCGGCCTGCTTTGTCGCCACCAATTCCTTTCAGCGACAGCGATGTCGCCACCAGCCACGTGGCGCCGGTTAGTTCGGGGTGACATTTTGACAACGTCACTTTGCCGATCACATCCGCAATTCGCATGGCTGGTTCCTTAATGGTTTGGTGTTTTTCGTAGGGTCTATCCTACGTGATGCTATTTTGATACGGGTTACCACAGGCGGCTGGTTGTTTCCCAATTTGCCGGTGGTTGCGGTTTTTGTTTGCTAAAACGTTGTAAAAGTGTCTTCAGTGCGAACATGCCGATGTTGGCGGGATCGAGGGCAATCACATTGGCCCCGATTTCGTTCATGGCTGCGGAGACATCCTCGCTGTGGTTGACGACTGTGCCACGGATTTTGGGAGAGCGATTCGCTAAACAGGCTGCTAGACGAGGCTGCCCGCAGACGATTGCCACACCGGCGTATTCCCCGCGACTCACCGCCGAAACGGCTATCCGTGCTGCGCTGGCCGGACTTTCCAGCAAGTCTAGCTTCCAATCGGCGTCCAGTTGTTCCATGGCTCCCATCACTTGCGGTCCGGCGGTGACCACAGCCGCTAAAAACGTTGCGGACGTCAAAGTCGAAGCCGTCGTAACACGTGTCCAGGTTAAACCTTGCTCGCGAATTAGGTCCCGCGCCGAGGGAGTCAAGATCGCCTTGGCGGAAATTTCAAACCGCCGGTCGCCGTTGATTTGTTCCTTGAGTAGATCCGCTGTGATAATTGCTTCCGACAGATAGGTCACACGCGCCGCCGAATCGGCCGTCTCGGCAGGGCGGATTTCGACCGGGGCCGCTAGGTGCTTTTTCACCACAGCAGCAACAATCTGTTCGAGTGTCTCTTGATCCGTATGCATCAGTCGGGAAGTCCAATCACCGCCCAGCGGACTGGGCATGTTTCATGTCCCACGAGATCGCGAATCGACTTACCATCGCTGCTCAAAATCACTTGATCACCCCGACCGCTCCCCAGTGGGTCGATCGCTAACTGCGGTTCTCCATCCGGTCCGCCGGCGGCGTCCAACATTTGGACTACAGCCAGTCGCCAACCAGCCAGCGATTCATGTTTGACCGTGGCAGTGGCAGTGCCCACGACTTGTGCCAGGTTCATCAGTTGTTTATCCGAGGCAAAAAAATGTTTCCCAATCCGACGGCTTTGCCGTCGTCCTTAGCGACCCCATCACAGTTAAATAATCCGTAAGTCATCAACCAAGGCACAGCGGCGTTGGCGTGTGAATGTCATCGGGCTGGTCACCCCTTCGCCAGTCGGGGTGGCGATGCTGAACGACAAATAGCCTTCGCCTCCCAGTCCCAATCCCGCGGAACTCGGCCCGTTTTTGACAAACAGCGTTGTGTCCATCTCCCGGCCCATCGTGGTCATATTCCGCACGTCGCGGGTATGAATGATGCTCGTGTGTCGGAAGTTGTGTTCATGTTCTTTGGCCAGTTCAATCCCGTGCATCGCATCCCGGCACCGCACGAATGGTACGAAGGGCATCATCTGTTCTTCGGGGACGAAAGGATTGCTTTCATCGGTTTCACCGTACAACAAGTCCGTGCCCGCAGGAACGTGAACGCCGATCAACTCGGCCAAGACCGATGCATCCTTGCCGACCAGATCGCGGTTGAGCGTGTGGTGATCCGAGCCGTCTTTGGGCGGATCAAAGGCCAGTTTTGTCAGTTGGTCGATTTGTTGGCAGTTCAATTGAAACCCGCCGTGGCGCGGCATGGCGGAGAGGAGTTCGTCGAAGATCGATTCCACAGCGAAAACTTCTTTTTCACCAATGCACAACAGGTTGTTATCAAAGGCTCCACCGGTGATGATCGAGCGGGCAGCGTTGTCAATGTCGGCCGTTTCGTCGACGACCACCGGAGGATTCCCCGGTCCGGCGACAATCGCCCGCTTGCTGCTGGCCATAGCGGCGCGGGCTACGAATGGTCCACCGGTTACGCAGATGAGTCGTACGCCGCGATGCGCGAAGATCTCGTTGGCAGTTTCGATCGTCGGATTCTCAATGATCGTGACTAGATTCTCCAAACCGGTCGCTTCATAAATCGCCCGGTTGATCCGCCGCGCTCCCTCGCAGGCAATCAGACGCCCCGCGGGATGCGGATTGCAGACCAACGTATTGCCGCCGGCAATCATCGAAATCGCATTGCTGGCCAGTGTTGGCAGCGAGTGTGTTACGGGGGTGATTTTGCCGATCACGCCAAACGGGGCATATTCGGTGACAGTTAAGCCGTGATCACCGCTAAGGGCGTCGCACTTGAGAAACTCGACGCCCGGTACGAGTTCGATGATTTGCAGCTTTTGGATCTTGTGATCCAACCGGCCGATACCGGTTTCTTCAAGTTCCAACCGCCCTAGTTCTTCCGCCTGGGCCGTGCAGAGTTGCTTGATGCACTGCACGATTTTGACGCGATCGGATACCGGTCGCTGGCTGAGCGCTTTGAATCCATCGCCCGCAGCGGCGACGGCATCGTCGACAGTTTGGAATACGCCCCAATCGCCGTTGCGATGCGTTCCGTTAGTGGTCCGCCCCCCGTTTCCGAGTTGGGCCAGGACTTCTTGCACGACTTGCCGGATTGCTTGTTCGGTGGCTTGCATGATTGGAATTCTCTATAGAAGTTAGCTGTATGATTCAGATTGTCGTCGGTCAATCGCCTGCGTTAAATACCGACTTTGATTTCACATGGACCTGATCCACGATGCCGATGATTGCCGCGTCGATGGGCAATGTTTTAGTTTGCGGTGTGAAACGGGCGCTGGAACCCTGCACGCAGAGCACTACTTCGCCTTCGCCGGCTCCCACTGTGTCGACCACAATAAACGTGCGGCCGGTTGGTTTGAGGGAGCTTTGATCTTCTTCGTCGACACGCAATGGCTCGACGATCAGCAGCTTTTGGCCGACCATTTCCGCAACCTTCTGCGTCGAGACCACGCTACCGGTGATGCGTGCCAAAAACATGGGAGTTCCTTGTTAGTAAATAATGACCGTGTGTTGATGGAAAAACATTCGTTAGGAAATCGCTTCAGCCGCTTGGCGGGCGACGATGATTTCTTCGTTGGTCTGCAGTACCCAAATCTCCGTTGCACTGCCGGCCGTTGAAATCTTTGTTTCTCCGTCCACCTTTTGATTCAATTCCGTATCCAACTCGATTCCCGCCCAGGCCATGTTGTCGCAGACCTGCTGGCGAATCAGTCGGCTATTTTCGCCAATGCCTCCGGTAAAGACGATCGCATCGGCGCCGCCCAGTACCGTCAAATACGCGCCGATGTATTGCCGAATCGCGGCGACGAAGACGTCGAGCGCCAATTGCGCCCCCGCATGTCCTTCGGCAGCCGCTTCTTCCAAATCTCGCACGTCTCCACTCAATCCACTCACGCCCAACAAGCCGCTCTTGTTGGCCAAATCCTCCAGTAACTCTGCCAAACTTTTTCCCGTCGCCCGCATCAACACCGGCAAGGCAAAGGGATCGAAATCGCCGACGCGATTGTTGTGCGGCAGGCCCGACTGCGGACTCATGCCTAGGCTGTTGGCCAACGAGACACCGTCCTTAGCTGCACAGAGCGAATTGCTGCCGCCCAAATGGCAAGAGATGACCCGCAGGTCGCCCCGGCCAAGGATTTCAGCAATCCGCGTGGTGATGTAACGATGACTGGCACCGTGAAATCCCCACCTTTGAACTTGATAATCAGTTCGCCAAGCCGCCGGAACCGCATAGCTGCGATTGGCCGGCGGAATCGTATCATGGAAGCCTGTTTCCAATGCCGCCACAAGCGGAATTTCCGGACACGCCTCACGCAATTGCCGCATGGCTTTGACATACGGGGGATTGTGTGCGGGTGCGATATCCGACAACTCCTCCATCGCCGCTAACAACTCCTCATCCACAACGCGTACACCGCTAAGCCGTCCGGCGAAGACGGTCTTAAACCCAATGACCGCCACCTCACTCACCGCGCCCAAGCAACCATGCTCCGCGTCAGTCAACTGCTCTAAGCAGATTTTGACCGCCGCAGCGTGATCCGGAATGTGCCGAGTGGCTGTGTCGGAATAATCTCCGATTTCCACTTGGCACGAACTCTCCGCCGAACCGATCCGATCAATCCCGCCCCGCGCAAGTTGCACATCGGACGACAAGTCAAACAACCGGTACTTAAAACTCGTAGAGCCGAGATTGGCGACGAGGACTTTCATGGACTCGAATCCGTTCTTATTAGTAGGCAGTAGACGGTAGACAGTAGGCAGCCACTTCGCTTGTCCTAGCGCGGCCTAGACAAACATTTTCATGACGGCGGCTTCGGGGCGGGCGATGACGTGGGCGCTGACGAGTTCTCCCGAGCGTCCTGCGACTTCGGTACCGGCATCGACGGCGGCCCGCACGGAACCAACGTCACCTTGCACGACGGTCGTAATGTAGGCTCCGCCGATTTGGATTTGCTTTACCAAAGTCACGTTGGCCGCCTTGAGCATGGCATCCGTTGCCTCAATTTGGGCCACCAGTCCCTTGGTTTCGATCAAACCGATTGCTTCTCCACTCATGGTCTTCACTTGTCCTAACAAAATTTTGTGATTGAATCCGCCGCATCATGCATAGATGCCGAGGCGGAGATTATTTGGTTGCTTTGGTCGAAGGGAGAATTCCCGTCAGTTCTTCGTGCGGACGCGGAATGACTTGCACGCTGACGACTTCACCGATTTTGCTAGCAGCACTGGCACCGGCATCGACGGCGGCTTTGACCGCAGCCACATCACCTACGGCAAACACCGTCACCAAACCACTACCGACTTTTTCCCAGCCCGCCAACTCAACGTTGGCCGCTTTCAACATCGCATCCGATGCCTCGATCAGGGCGATCAACCCCCGTGTTTCGATCATGCCTAAGGCTTCCATCGCTTTCGCCATCTCTCTCATCTCCTCGTGTTGTGAGACTAAGTGCTGCGGATCCAATGATCCGCGGTTTCAAAACAATTAAAAACATCCGCTTCAGTGTGTGTGTATTAAGTGGCGCGTTTCATCGCCATATTCTCATTAATGCTTGCAGGCGCAGTCATCCGGTTTTGCGTGCGGGACGATCAATTCGACCTTGGCAGCCCGATCGAGCGAGACGGCGTTTCCTTCGTCGGTGTCGAGGTGGACTTCCAACTTCACGTC
>Ga0316204_10010925_pt1 | contig 11537 bp, 15 predicted proteins | sample 6monrhotite_MG_2_FD_205661 | JGI IMG/M metagenome (GOLD analysis project Ga0316204, IMG submission 205661) | Microbial mat bacterial communities from mineral coupon in-situ incubated in ocean water Damariscotta River, Maine, United States -... | ecosystem: Environmental > Aquatic > Marine >...
AGACCCTATTCAGATTATCCTTTATATAATTATAATCCGCCTCGCTAATTTGATGCCTTGCTATTTTATAGGTAATAGGCCCACCAGGTAAAGGAGCCGGCGGCCCATCAACAAGCGAATACCCTAAACTTGAGATTTCACGTTCAAAAACAGGAATAGGAATAGAAATAGGTGTAAAATTATAATCTTCAGAAACCTCAAAATTCTCTTTGTATAAGGAATTTACGACAGCACTATGTTTAATTGATAGATCTTTATTTAGCGTAAAGTCAATCAACCGATCTTTAGTTATATCAAAATTTTCTTCTTCAACTACTAACTTAATATCATTAAAAACAATTCTATTAACTGGCGGTGTAGTCCCGGACTTAGCGGCAAACAATTTTAAATTCAGTTTGCCATTATTAGGTAAATAAATATCTTTAACTTCTAATTTTCCAATCAAATCATAAACACTAGCAAACCCTTCTTGCTTTCCTAAAGTCAATACATGAAGTGCTAAAATCTTTGGACTCTTACTCGAATTATTTGAAGCAAGCAGATCTGTATCTAACAATAAATCATATAAAAAAACTTCTTCAAAATCACCAGCTTCCAAAGGCGTTTTTAAATCGATATTCGCCGTACTAAAATCAAACCACACCTTGAAATTAATTGTCAAATCAACGGTCCGGCTGCCATCCAAGGCACCCCTCACTAAAACAGGACTTTCAAGGGTTATAAAGTTAGGCGCTGTATTACTTTCTTCACCCAACAACGTTAACCAAAACGGCTTAAAAGAAACGCCCTGTGCTGTAATATAAGTTTGATACAATCCAGCATCGAACAGATCATTGTTTTTTACAGCATAACCATCAAAATAGTTCTCATAGGACGACAAAGCCAATTCATAAGTTGTAGGATCTGTACCGTTTTTTTTCCAGTACTTCACCGGTATCGTCGTACCGGAAACAGTATTGAAATTTTGATCAGCAATATCTTCAGGTAGCAAATTTGTATTTTCATCGATATCCCAATTAACGGCTACACTTTTAAAAGAGGTTGTTGAATCAACTATCGGCGTTGCCTGAAAAACGGCCTTTGTACTTTTCCGATTCAAGGTACTACTATCAACATATGCACCGGAAGCATCAAAATTATTAGTTACAATAGCAGCCGCGTTTAATCTATTAAAACCAACCAAATACCATTCGCCGTAATACTGAAATAATTTACAACCCAATGATGCTACAATATATTCGAGTATTTGATATGCTGTATCTCTTTTGTCCTTAGAAATATACACACTCGTATTAATTTCTAAATCTGAAATTTTCAAATCTTCAGCGAAAATATTAAGCATACCTAAAGCCGATTTTATCGGCAACTCATTACCCGTTAAACGCAAACATTCAGCAACAATAACAGACACCGGCATTCTTTCTTCATAAAAAGAAGCCCCTAAATATTTATTTTTCAATCTAGCAATACCATCAGTAAAAATAAAATCAACAAAAAATGGGCTATTGGTGTACGGCTCACTAAATTGCTCAGGTAATAAAAATCCCTGCCATACTTTTATAATATTTAACGGATCACTACAATCACTCAGCACACATTTATACCTACTTTCACTACCTGTAAACAAGTGCAAAAACTTTCCATCACTAGCATCATTAACCAAAACATTAAATGATAACTCACTAGTTAATAAATTCGTAAAATATGTATCATCACCATTATACCCAAGCTTTGGAGATCCAATTGCTGTTAATTCATCAGACAACACCCTCGAGTTCGTTTGCGTATCTATTACCTCTATAATAAAACTATCTAAACTCATGATCGGCGGCTTTTACGTTCATCAGCTCTATTCAATATAAGCCGTAGCTTATCACCAGCGATTTCGGCACTCGCTATATAAGGCACTTCTCGTACACCACCGTTATTAGGACTAATAAATTCTTTTAGTTTACTAAGAGGTGAAATAACTTCAGGATCAATAGAGGCCCTCGGATTATCACCAACGAGCGCCAATGTAGGACCAAACGCCAAACCACCTTTTGCCAATGCCGGCGCACCACCACCTTTAGAACCGCCAAAACTACTACCCAAACCCTTTAACAAACTTCCTACCAATACCAAAGCAGCACCGGCAGCGATAGCCGCCAACGGATTTTTGAAACTAAGCTTCACCGCTTTCATTGCAACACCAATACCAATAGCAGCTTTACCAATTTGTATAGCCACATCACCCAGGGTACTGAGTAACAAACCGAAGATATCACCCAAACCAGCATTCCCTTGAATAATTGCGGCACCTATCTCAGCAAATCCCGAAACAAAACTTTCAACAGTCCCTTCAAGTATAGATCCAGCTTCATTATTAAAATCTAATAAACGACTTTGAAACGCAATTAATTCTTCATCAACCGGAGCCGTAAAACCCTGAAGTGAATTAGGATCTAAAGCATCAAAACCACCTACTGAAGTAGCACCAGCTGAAGGTGCTGCATTAATGGCAGTCGAAGCAGCCGCGGGCTTTCTAATTCCATTAACAACAGCTTCAGCTATTTTTCGTTCAATAGCCGATGCATCAACATTTTCATCTTTTAAAACAATCTTAGCACGTGTACCGGCGCCCTCAATCGATTGTTGCATATTAGCGCTCAGATCTACTCCTAACTGCTTAAAATCTTCATTTAAACCACCAAGCAAGACACTAAAACCATCCTGAGTACTTGTTACAACATCGATCAACGCCTCTTTAAGAGCGGTACCATTAAAAGTTAGTGCCGCCTTTAATATTTTACCAACATTCACGAAGGTGTTTTTTATCCTGGTACCAACATTTGAAATGATTGTACCCAAGGCACTAAATACAAATTTACCAATGGACCACAAATTTCGAAAACCCAAAACAATACTATCAACAGACACACGAAATAGCAAACTCTCGTTATATAGATCTATAAAGTAATTTGCGATATCAACTAAAGTCTGTTTTATTGGCCGCCAATTTTTATAAATGATCACACCAATAGCAGTAAGGCCAGCAATGATTAAACCAACAGGACCAGCCAGCAAGGTAAACCCTGCTACTATCGCCGGTAAAACAGTACCAGCCAACGCTAATAACGGACCAATAGCCGCCGCAACACCAGCCAGGATCACTATAAATTTTTTAGTTTCCGGTGATAGATCACGAAACCGCTCGGCTGCTTCTTTTATCTTTTGTACAAAAGGCAACAAAGCTTCACCGATAATCGCACCAAAATCTTCAGATAGATCACCTAAAATATTTCCTAATTGTTTAAACGGACCTAAACCAGCTTTTGCGGCCGCTTCAGCTGAGCCACCATATTGCTTTTCAAGTTCATCTAAAATAATGGTTTGAGCTTTGGCTAATTGATTTGTTTTAACCAGGGAATTAATGACCTTTTTCTGATCAGTAGAAAATTGAATACCTGAGCGACTTAAGGCTGATAAATTAGCCACCGGATCATTCAACGCTTTACCTAATTGAATAGAAGCACTTTTTAAATCACCATCTAAACGAGTAGCTAGATCTAAAGCAGCTTTTTGCGTTCGCTCAAATTGCTCGTTTGCAATATTTGTAAAAGTTAACAGCTGCGCAGTTACATCTTTTAAAACAGCTTCATCACCAAACAAAGTAACACCCTGCAAATCAGTAGCCATTTTTTGCAACTGATCACTCGTAAAACCAACAGCGTTACCGGTTGCTTTTAAACCGGCATTTACCTGAGCAATTGCTTGCTCTTGTTGATCCCAGGCGCGAACACCCACAGCAGCCAAGGCCAACAAAGGCGCTGTTACACCTAGCGTAAGGCCCTGGCCAAATTTGCGCATTTTTTGAGAAGCCTTAGCAACACGCCTTTCAACGTTTTGCATCTGCGTGCTAAATTCCGTTAACGGAATCTTAAATTTAAGATTTATGGACGCTAAATTTCTCATTAAATACTACTTCTTATTCTCTTTGAATTCGATTTTATCCCAACTTTCAAAAAGGTTTTTTACTTCTTTTTTAGTCATTGCCTTTACTGGTTTTTTATCTTCAGATTCTTCTTTTTTATCCCATTCAAAGGGCAAAAATTCAGCAACACCAACATGCTTTTTACCTTTCTTTTGAGGTATAGAACAATACACTTGATGCGCTATTATTCTAGCCCGTTCCCAGCTTGCTTTTAGTTCGTGATTTGCAGCTTCTAATAAACGCGTTTGTTTATCATTATATCCTTTTGCAATGTTTTCAAATTCACGAGGCGTTAAGCTGTAAAAATAATCGAGATTCAAACCCATTTCACCGCAAGCGATACGCTCTAAATCATCAAAATCAGGATCAAAAACTATTACTTTTTCTGACCCTTCTTTTGCTTTCCCGTATCACCTTCACTTTCTTGTTTTGGAAATGAAGCCGCAAAGGCACCTATAATATCACCGAGCGCTTCCATATTGTGTAAAAAATAATCGACGCAATCATCACGATCAACAGGAATTTGGTGAGCATCTGATTTACCAGCACACAACACACCAGCCAGGATAATATCACCTAGTTTTTCATATACTTCCATTTCAGGTTCTTCACCTGGTTTAAAACCAAGCTTTCCAAATTCAGCGCCTAATTGCGATAATTTTGAAATTTCCCACTGATCAGCTAAAAAACGATAGGCTTTATATCCAAACTTTACAGGGTAAACTTGACCCTCAATTTCAACGGTTAGTGTTTTCATATTACGCTACGGTTCCAACAGTTAAATCACCCGATCCTAAAAATGTAAAAGACCCAGTAACTTCTTCATCATTCGTTGAAGAAATATTACATTGAGACACATACGCCTGGCCACTAAAAACGATATCACCACTAACTGAAGTGGAAAATTCAATCGTAACCAGAGTTTTAGCTAAATGGTCCTGAAATAATTCAAGCCCATCAGCTTCAGCTGCACCGGCATCATTAGCAATTAATTTATCGCACGTGATATTCCATGAATGGCTTCCTGGCGTTTGTATTTTACCGCCGGTATCTTTACTGGCAACCTCTTTAAAATCCAGCGTTGAATCTAACGTTGCGTTTGTTTCGTGAAAAAGGGTATCTGTACCCTTTTTTATTCTCATTGTAGTACCTTGTAATAATCCCATCGTAATTATGTATTAAATTGTTATGTTAAATTTTTGCTCGATATAATGTTCTTTTTCATCTTCGGTGATATATGGCTCTTTGGTACCTTCAGAAAATTTATAAATGTTCTCAGGCGTACCCTGTAGTAAAGCTTTCATTGCAGCTTTAATTAAATCAGATCCTTCACACGCTTCGTTATATGTTTTATGATAATTTTCAATTCGTACTTCATAAACTCCAACACCATCTTTAGAACCACTATTTAAAAACCGTACCGAATACGTGATATAATTCACCGGTGTTTTTTGATCTGCCAACAACGGAAAAACCCGATCACCAAAAATCGCAACTAAAGCAGATGCGCCGGTTAAACCTTGAAATATGATTGTTGATAGTTTAAGCATTCGATAATCTATTTATTTGTTTTTGTATGTACTTTACTGTGCGAGCTTCAGCATCAGCGGTAACCCTTCCTTTTGTTTGGTTGAATCCTTTTGCACTAAAATCATTGGCCTGAATATTTACGGTACCACCGGCAATAAAATGACCATACCAACCTTTATATCTTCCTTTTAATTTCGGACCAACATATATAACCGCATCTTTTCGCTCCCTTCCTTTTCGGCCCGTTCGCTTACCTATTGACTTTCTAAGGTTCCCAGGCTCAGCATTATCACGTGTATGCTTTCTTTTTCCAACCGGTGTAAATGATCGAACAGCTTTTACCGTAGGATTTGCCACCTGGCCCAATATTTTCAACATTTCACGGCGCTTTACACGATCCGGTAACTGTGAAATTTTACGTTTCAATTCAGCAAAGCCAGTGATTTCAACTAGCTCTTTACTCACTTTTCGTACATTTTAAACTGATCATATGCATCCGGCCAATAATACCAACATGATTTATATTGTAATCACCATCGATATCACGTACATACATCGTTGTACCATTTTCTACTATTTGCGTAGAATAACGCATGATATATTTCCGAACGTTCTCAGCTTTTTCTTTACCCTCATTTTCTTCGCCACCTGATAGATCTATTCTTTTAGAACTCACCTTACCAAGAACAGTTAACGCTTCAACAGAATCACCAGTTAAAGGATCTTTTGTTTTCGTAATTGAAAGTATTTCAATGACCGTATCGAGTTCACCTATTGATATGCTTTTTACCATTGTTTATATGGCCTTAATAGCGTTTGACTAGCTCGTTCTTTTTGATCAGGTGAATCATCACGATGTTTATCTAAATAACCGATCACTAAATTCACAGCACTCAAAATACGTTTGGGTATTTCACCAACCTTATAACCAACTTTACCGGTGATTTTTACCGCTCTGTCATCATATAATAGATCAGGCAAATCGGGTTCATAGTGCAAATAGCTATCGTACATATTTTTACTATACAATTGATATAAAGCGACATCGAGCGTTTGAGTAGCACCATTTTCATCCTTATATTCTATCGATGTAATAGCGTTTATCGGACTAAATTCACTCTCCACTTCAGAAATAAAAGAACTGGTTTCGATAACAATATCTTGCTCGATGATGATCCGCTCCAAATAATCCTTGGCATACCCAAAAGCTTCAGCAATAATTTCAGTTATACGATCATTTTCATGATCAACTAAAGGATCAATTTTTAACTGTTTTTTTGCCTGGTCCAATGTTATTGGATAGGTGATATTGCCCGATATGGTATAGTGTTTACTCAATTCAATTACGCTTTTTCAGCAAACTTCGCTTCGATTAATTCTTTTGCCTGAGCGACCGAAACTGGAGCCGTATCTTTGACATTGTACGCCAACTTAAAAGGTGAAACCGTTGGTGATTTTAAAAATCTAACTTTTACCGTTTTCGGCGCAGCAGCAGCTTTATCAGCTTTCGCTTGAATTTTACCATTGATTTCAGTAATTGCAGCAGTTTCTTCAGCTGTCATTTCGCGCTTTTCAGTCGCTACTAAATCAATAATTTCTTGTTTTTTTTGTTCTAAGGACTTGCCCATATTTTCTAAATTTTAAATGAATTTTTTAATGAAAGGTTAAAGAAGAAGAAAAGCCTGCCCTAACAAAACAGGCTTTTCATCACTAACCAAATAATCAACAAATTATATTATGAAAGATCCCAATCTTTAATTACAGCAAAAGCTTTAGGCTGTCTAACTAAAATATCCCAAAAAGAATTTGTAGTGATCTTAATTAAACCCTCATCGGCCAAGGTAACTTCATCTAAAATCATAGAAACAAAGCCCCAATTTCCAATCAATAATTGATTAAAATCACCGAAAATACCAGCATTAGCAGCACCGGCCAATGTACCTTTTGTAAGATCATTAGGCACCAAGTTGCTAACACCTGCTTTGTAACCATTTATCTCATTATTACCGTTCATCAAATAACCAGCGTTATTTGCGGCGTGCGGTGTTTTCTTTAAAAATCCTTTCGTACCGTAATTGATTAAGTATGCTAATTTTGCCTTTGTTGCATTTTCAATCATGATACTCGTTTCAAGATCCACAATATGAGGCCAAGTTGGTGCTGCACCATCAGTACCACCAACAACAGCATTCACATCAGCATCATTTAAAATACCCGTAACACCGTTGATCGCTCTAAGGTCAACAGCATTTGCGATTTCAGCATTGATATCTTCCATCGTTTGACTCTCTAAATTGATATTAGATTGAATCAAATTCTGTAAACTAACAACCGTTTTAGCAGCCAAACGATTTGGCGCCATAGCTTTTTTACCATAAGCATTACGAGTTCTTCCAACTTTAGCAATCTCATCTTCCCAAGTAGCTGTGACACCACCGTTATTAGTTGGAAATGCTAAATTTCCTGTTAGACCTCTCAATACTCTAGCACCTAAACCTTCCAAAACAGGTTCAGGACGTAAATATTCAATCAACGGTTGGTGCTGCGTAGCAACTAAATTACCACCAAAAGCACCAGCTTCACCCGTAACAGTTTGTTCATCAGCACGCGTATCGAAAGTTGGCATCATTAAACCCTGAGCCTCAACACCAGCAGCACGAGCTTGTTTTTTAGCTTCTTGATGCATTTCTAATTCAACACCATCTAGCGGCTCAGTACTTGAACTCAAACTCTGACGCATTGCCTTATGCGGTGAATATCTTTTTTTGATTTTATCCTTTTCATCACCTTCAGAACGACCAACAGGCGCACCGGATAAGCCAGCAGCACGAGCTTCAGCTTTTTCTTCAGCTTCACGTTCAACAATTTGACCATCTAAAGCCTCAATTTGAGTGTCTAGACTTTGAAAGCTTTCTTTTTCTTCTTTGGTAAAACTTCTTTTTTCAGTTTTACGAGTTTCTAACAAAGAGCCTTGTTGTTTTACTAACGATGCTCGTTCTTGTTTTAATTGCGCACTAGTTTTCATGTTATTTATTATTTTTATTAAACATATATTGAGCATCGAATTCATCCATTGAATCCACTCTTTTTTCTTCTATTATTTCAGCGCCCTCTACATCAGAATTATCAGCCGTAAAAGCATCAAAACTTCGTTTAGCAACACTAGTATCTTGATACGCTGGGTACGTAACCGGCGCCACATCATAGAGGCGTTCTACTTTTTTAATTTGACGTAAATCCTTTTCACCTTCACGCTCAATCCAAATACTTTCTTTTACCCGAAAAGCAAAGCTGCTTTGACTCACATCACCGGTAGCAATGGCATCTTCTAAATCTTTTGCGTAACTTCTGTTTGGTGTTGTGTATCGATATTTCAAACCTTCAGTATCAACAATCAACTCCAAAGTTCCCTTACCCTCTACACTACGAGCTAATACGAAATTTGGATTGTGATTAAATAAGCAACGCACATCATCTTTTAAAACATCATCAAAAGCACCTGGTAAAATCTCTTCTTCCATCCAACCCAAATCAGTACGCTTATTAAACAATGCCGCAGATCCTTCGATTACTGAATTTGCATCGTCATCATCGGCACGCGTTTGAACAACTACCGGCGCAACGAAAAAACGGCGCTCAGCTGTACCATCAATTTTTTTTATGTAATCACTTGACTTACCCATACTAATCTTCTTTTTTTAAATTCTTTTTTAACTGATCTTCAGTAAATACATTTACCGGTGTTAACCTGGTATCACCATCATCAACAGGATCCATATCCTGTAATTTTCTAGCTTCGTTCACGGTATAAATACCAGTTAAAACCATTTTAGAAAGGTGATCTGTTTGCGTTTTTGTATCAGCACGTAATAAACTTTGAATATTGTATTTATAGAAGTGTGTTAGCTTTTCAGAAAAAGAAAAAATCTTACGATCAAATTCCTGTTCCGTTCTTAAAACCCACGGTAAAATACTATCACCAACATGCTCAATACTTTGATGTTCGATATTATTATTGGTCGCATGGTCCAGACTTTTTAATTTATGTAATGGTAAATTCAACCAACGCGCACACTCTTCAACAGCATGTTTATTTGTTGCTAAAAAATTAGCCTCCTGAGCTGTAATTTTAAGAGGCGTAAAAGTCATACCCTCATCTAATACAGGAATATGCCAAGCCGATACCGTTGTCATTACATCGCTTACAGCTTTACTTACCTTGCCTTTTGCAGTTTTATTTAGATCTCTAGGGCTTGTAATTATACCCGATCCAACTCCCTTACTTTCGTAATATTCAGCGCTAAACTCTTGGCTTGACAAAGCGACACCCAAACTTTTAGCGGCCATTTTGATTACCGAAATACCAGTAATACCATTTAAACTAAAACCAGGTATATGAATCACATCAGCAGCGAGGTATGTTTTGCCTTTGAATTTGTAAAAAAGTTTTTTATTGAATTGACGTACTTCAACTTCATCAGGATTCCATACATCGAACCCGATAGGATCACCGGTATTTGAATTTCTATCAATACCAGCATAAAAATTGCCTTTTAAAATAGCAATGATTGGTATCATTTTATGAAACATAAAACCGGACTGAAGAAAATTCGGCTCTTTTGACAGTAGATAATCTAAAGGATGATCGGTTAAGCGTGTTCTTTTATCGCCATCCTTTTTAAAAATACCTTTTCCCAGTTTAGCAATATCATTACCAATTAAATCAATACCATTAAAAAAAGCGGATAAGGTTAACGCAGTAGTTTCATTTACAACAGCGCCATTTTTAGTAGTAACACCACCTAAAAAACCACCTAACCAGGTTTGATTTATAGCACCGTTACCAATAAAACGTTTCTCAGGTGTCAAATCAGCCAAAGCCAATCCGAATGCCTGAGAAATTGTACGTTTATTTTGAAGAGTTTTTGTAGCCATATGCTTTTATACATGGCTAAATTATTTATGATGAAGATTTTTATTGTGTAGGTTTCCTACAAAATGTAATTATTATGAATTTTTAAGATCAAAATAATTATCATTCATCATCAGCAGCGTTCAATTTTTTTAGGACCATAAAACCAAGAAATACTTCTAATAAAATCAGCAAATAGACGAGTGCCACGCGGACAAAATTTGATTTAATTAATTCTAAGTCTAATAAAAAGCTAGTGATAAATAACAATAAGAAAGTACCAATGATCACTTGTATTTTTTGCATGTTACCCATAATCATTTTTGAGATTTTAACCAATTATTAACGGACCATCTGAAGCTATTATACCCACCACTAAAACGAGGCTCACCAAAAAAATCTTCATACTTTTCATTCAAGGTATCAAACGCTTCTTTTTGCGTGTCGCATTCCTTTAACATCACATTAAAATAATGTTCAAAAAAACCGTTACTATTTCCGATTTTTCGCATCAATTTATTTTCAGCTTCGAGCGCCTCTACATCTACAACCGCCATAATTACTCAGCGTTTTTATCAGGAGCTTCACCGGCAGCATCGACAATTTCAGGAGCATCAATTTCAGTTAATAGATCTCTATACTTTTTAGGTAGTTTTTTACCCTCAGCTTCAGTAAATTTTGTGGCCGCAGCTTCAGTTTTTACCCAGGCTCTCGTTTTAGATAGTAGCACTTTTAAAAATTGATTCTTTTTGTTTTTTACGATAAAGGTTTTCATATGTATGTATTTACGTTAATAGTTAATTTTTAGATTTAAAATAGTTGCTTATCTAATTCACTTTTACTTTGAGAGTATAATTTATCAGTGATCAAACGATACGTTTTAGCATTTGAAAAAGTTGTTAATTTAAAATCTTCAAATAACATTCCTTTTTCTTTTATCTTTTGCACATGGCTTAAGATTCGAGCTTCAAAATAAGCTTGTGAATAATCATCATATTTTGTAAGTAAAAAATATCGATTGATCTCATTTTTAATAATACTATCGATGATACTAAGCGGCTCAGCATATCCGTTGTAATACTCACGAATATTTGAGATTTTAAAAAAAACACTGGCCGAAGC
>Ga0316204_10010926_pt1 | contig 11536 bp, 7 predicted proteins | sample 6monrhotite_MG_2_FD_205661 | JGI IMG/M metagenome (GOLD analysis project Ga0316204, IMG submission 205661) | Microbial mat bacterial communities from mineral coupon in-situ incubated in ocean water Damariscotta River, Maine, United States -... | ecosystem: Environmental > Aquatic > Marine >...
TCCGACCGAGTTCGGCGCCCTCGTGCTACGGGGCGGGGAGCTCGTCGCCGATGGGGCGCGGCCGACGATCTACCACGCGGCGGGGGCGGCGGAGTGGGGCGACGCGCGCTTCGAGCAGCGCTCCTTCTTCTGGTTCCGCGGGCGAGGGGCGACGCTCGCCGCGCAGGGCGTCCGCGTGACCTTCGACCAGGACGGGCTACCGGCGGTGCTGGAGCCGCTGGAGGACGTGAGCGGGCTGACACCGCTGTTCGTCAGTGACCACGTCGAGGAGGCGGCGCGCGAGCGCTTCGGCCCGCCGCTCGAGGGGCGGCGGTTCGCGGCGGAGCCCGATCTCGCCGAGCGCCCCGACGTCGTCGTGGTGCGCACCCTGAGCCGCGGGCCGGAGCCGCTGGGGCCGATGGTCTACGACCCGGTGGACGGCGCCGACGTGGTCAACCTGCACTGCCGCTGCAACCCTTCGCACATCGACGCGATTCGCACCACGGTCGAGTACGACCTGCGGCCCTTCGGCGGGTTGCCCGACGAGGTTCGCGTGCTCGTCCGCGAGCGCATCGGAGGCGTGGAAGGGGAGGTGCCGGGGTTCCCGGCGGCGGACTGGCCCCTGGTGAGTCTGCGCCTGCCCGAGCTGTTCTGAGCGGCTCTGCGAGCACGGGGCCGGCGTCGTCGTTCTGTAGCTCCTGGGGAGTCACGTAGAGCGCCGTCTCAGGAACGACTCGAGGGCTGCCGTCCGCGTCGCGGACGGCAGCCCTCGTCTGCTTGGTTGGCTCGGGTGGCGCTACTGGGCGCGCTCGAAGCTGCGCTTGAGAGCGCGACCGAGCTTGCCAGCGGCCTCCGAGATCACGGCCTGCAGGTTGTCGCCCGAGTGCTCGACCGCGAGGGGCTGGCGGCCCGCGGGCCGCGCCTCCATGGTGACTCGCTTGTCGTTGGCCGCGGACTTGGTGGCGCTGTTGTCGTCGTGGAGGTGGATCTCTACGCGAGTCACCCGATCCTCGAAGTGCGCCAGCTCCTTCTGGACGCGGTCGTTGACGTATTGGTCGATGGCGTCGGTCTTCGTGACGGAACCGTAGTTCACTTGAATCAGCATTGCGCTCCTTGCCGGTCGCTACTTGCCTGGAGGGGTGGATTGGACCCACGGGGGTCGCGTTCCAGTGTAGCCTCTGGGTCGGCCCTGCGCTCCGCTCTGGTGGGGCCATCACGTGGCCGGAACACCCCTCGAGACCCCGTCCTGATCATGATTCGCAGTCGCTCGGCGCGCTTCGGTGCTCTCCTCCTCGCGTTCGCGTCGTCGGCGTTCCTGGCAGCGTCCGCGCCCCAGGACGGTGGCGTCGTCGAGGCCTCGGCAAAGCGGGGGCCGAAGGTCCTCGATCCGGCGGCCTGCGGGATCGGCGAGCGCGTGTCACGACTCCCCTGGCGGGACCTGCTCGGTCGGCCGGGTCGCCTCGGCGAGGTCGGGGCGCGCAAGGGGCAGGTCGTGGCGTTGACGGACACCACCTGCCCGCTGGCGCAGAAGCTCGCGCCGAGCCTGGCGCGGCTGCAGGCGCGCTGCCGTGACGAGGGGCTCGAGCTCGTGCTGCTCAACACGAGTGAGGAGGAGGAGCGCGCCGACGCCCTTCGCTGGGTCGAGCAGCACGGCATCGAGGTGCCGTACGTGCTGGATCCAACCGGGGAGCTGGCGCGCGCGCTCGACGCGCGTACGACCACGGATGTGTTCCTGCTCGACGCCGAGGGGCGTCGGGTGTATCGGGGCGCGATCGACGACCGCATCGGCATCGGCTACACCCGCGAGGTCGCCCGCGAGGAGTACCTGGAGGCGGCGATCGACGCGCTGCTCGAAGGCGGCGCGGCGCCGGTCCCGGCGACCTGGGCCCCCGGCTGCGTGCTCGATCTCGAGGAGCCCGAGGGCGCCTCGGAGCTGACCTGGCACGGTCGGGTCTCGCGCATCGTCGAGCGGCGCTGCGGCAGCTGTCACGTCGAAGGCGGCGTCGCGCCGTTCGCGCTCAGCGCGCGCGCCGACGTCAAGCGACGAAAGGGCATGGTTCGGTTCGTGCTCGAGGAGCGGCTCATGCCGCCGTGGGGCGCCGAACCGGGGAGCGGCCCCTGGCGCAACGACCACTCGCTGCCCGAGCCCGAGCGCGCCGACCTCCTGGCCTGGCTCGAGGCCGGCCTGCCGGAGGGGGACCCGTCGAGCGCCGCGCCAGCGCGCGCCGCGGTCGACTCGACGGAGTGGCTGATCGGGACGCCGGACCTCATCGTGGAGATCCCGCGCGAGCAGAGCATTCCGGCCGAGGGCTACCTCGACTACATCGAGTTCGTGGTGCCGCTCGGCCTGACCGAGGATCGGTGGGTCACGGCCGTCGAGATCCAGCCCACGGCGCCGCAGGTCGTGCACCACGTCGTCGTCCACGTCTTGACGGAAGGGGGGCTGCGCGAGAGCCGTAGCACTCTGCCCGGCTTCATGGCCGGCTACGTCCCGGGCAATCGATCGAACGTCCTGCCGCCGGGCTTCGCCCGCAAGCTCCCCGCGGGTTCACGGCTCTTCTTCCAGCTGCACTACACGCCGAACGGCACGCCCGCGGTCGACCGCACCCGCCTCGCGTTGGTCTTCCAGGACGAGGCCCCCGAACACGAGGTGAAGAGCATCGGGATCGCGAACAAGCGCTTCGAGATCCCGCCGGGCGAGGCGCACGTCGCCGTCGAGGCGGGGTTGAAGCTCCCGAAGTCGATCGGCGTGCTGTCGCTCATGCCGCACATGCACCTGCGTGGTGAGGCCTTCCGCATCACGGCCGACCCGCCGAAGCGCGCTCCTCTCACCCTGCTCGACGTACCGCGCTACGACTTCAACTGGCAATTCGCCTACCGGTTCGAGGACCCGGTGATCCTCCCGAAGGGGACGCGCCTCGGCGTCACGGGCTGGTTCGACAACAGCGACGCCAACCCGGCCAACCCGAACCCCTCGAAGACCGTGCGCTGGGGCGACCAGACGTACGAGGAGATGATGATCGGGTACGTGGAGTACTACGTGCTGTGAGGCCGCGGGTCAGCCGTCTGTCCGCGGCTTGCACTCGCCCTTGGCGTCGCCGGTGATCTGCGAGCGCAGGCGCTCGGTGTGCTCGATCCAGGCGGCCTGCACCTCGGCGGGGAGGTCGTGGTCGGCCATCGTCTCGCGCAGGATCTGGGTGCGGCGGTCGAACTGACCGCCGAGGATCGGGTGCGGGGCGTGGGCGGACGGGAGCGGGCGGCCGGTGTACTCGACGTCGGAACCGAGCAGGTGGAGCGCGAGCTCGAGCTCCATCTGCACGAGGTGGACCTTGTCCTTGCCCTTGAAGAAGAAGCCGATCATCACGTCGTCGAAGACGCGGTCGTAGAAGTCTTCTAGCAGGGGCCGAAGGACGGCCTCGCCGCCGGCGAGCTCGTGCAGGGGAGTCGGTGCCGTCATGGGCGGGACACGGTAGCGTCGCCCGTCCGGAGAGGGAACCTCGCACGACTTGGCCTGCGAGCAATCGCGCGCCGTTGCACGGGATCGCGGGGGGGCTCATCTACGAGGAGCGCCAGGCCGCCCACCGTTCACGGGGGTGCGCGGAAGCCGCTCGCTGGTGGTCGCGTGCGGGCTGTCGGCGCTTTCGTCAACGGGGCGGATGGAGGCAGCCGTGGCGGCTCGTTGTCAACGCGTTCGGGGTGCGTACGCCGCGCATCGCTGCCGGCAACGGGGCTTCGGTAGAGGAAGGGCGGGCGAGGTCGGAGTGAGAGTTCGACGGTCGCTCACGCGAAGCGCTCGCTTTACGCGTCTTACCAAGTAGGCGTGAGGTCACGAACGTGTTCGCTCACGGGTTCGTGCGTTCGAGAGATTGGAGTGGGCGTTCATACCGCAGGTGCGATTCGCTCCTCGCAGGTGGACTTACACGCTGACGTGTTCGTGGTGTGTTGATCGCGGTAGCCGGTCGAACGGCGATCGCTAGGTAGCGAGTTCGCGTTGGTGAACACCGTGCCACGGCAGCTCGAAGATGGCTTTCGAGACACAGGTACGGCGCCGGCGCTTCCCCCAATCGCTTCCGTTGGAACCTCACCCAATCGCACCCATGCAGGCTCGCCACACGTTTACTTTGTTCGCGCTATCGATGCTCGGTGCTGCTGCCTCCGCGCAGCAGTCCATGCAGTCGCAGCCCCTGACGTCCCCGTTGAAGAACGCGGGCACGTATCACATGTCGACCGGGACCTGGACGCGCGGTGCGTCGCCCGTGGCTCTCGCTGGCCCAGAGGTCATCTACGACAACACCTGCATCACGGGGATCAGCGTGCCGCCCCCGGGGACCGTCGTCGTCGACTCGGGGCGGCTCCCGAGCACGAACTCTCCGAACGGGCCAGCCTCCATGACCGGCCTCTACGACGACTACCTGGTCAACGGCTTCTCGCTCGCCTACTGCAGCGTGACTCCGAATCAAACTAGCTTCACGATGGCCTTCTACGACTGCTATTCGGCCTGTGCCGCCGGTCCGCTGCCCTCTCCGGTCGCGGCCTTTGCCATCGCCAACGCGCCCGCAGGCACGGCTGCGGGCTCGAACGCCTGCTGGGTCGTGACACTCGATCTGCAGAACACGACGTTCTCGTTCAACCTCGGCGGTGACTGCGACGGCGTGTACGACAACGTCGCCGCGACCGACAGCTTCGCCTGGTCCTGGGTCGAGACGACGGCGGGCAACGGCACCGCGCTCGTGCTCGCCGGGGATCCGCTCGGGCTGATCAACGCGAGCTGCGGTGGTATCGGTGACGGCACCACGTTCCCGACCGCGATGGCCGGACCGGGCAGCGGCATCGGTCAGCTGGATCAGGTCGAGGGCATCGGCGGCTTGCAGGGCTGCTTGACCCTCGGTGGCTACTCGGCGACGAACCCGTGGTCGGGCTTCTACCTCGTGCTGCGCGGTGATCAGGGCAACGTGCCGCCCACGCCCGGAACGGCCTATTGCTTCGGCGACGGTACTGGCGCGGTCTGCCCGTGCGCGGCGTTCGCTGGCGCGGGGGAAGGTTGCCTCAACACGACCGGTACGAACGGAGCAACGCTCAGCGGGTCCGGTGTCGCCTCGCTCAGCGCGGACACCTTCCAGCTGGATGTCGTTGGCGTTCCTGGCAACAAGCCCGGGCTCATCCTGCGGGGCGCGAACCAGATCTCGAACCCGGCGGGCGACGGCATTCTGTGCACGACGGGTCAGACGGCGCGCTCGCAGGTCCAGGTGACCTCCAGCGGGAGTACGACCTACACGCAGTTCCTCGGCGGCGGCTTCGGCGCGATGAGCTACGGCGTCGGGACGACGACGAACTACCAGTTCTGGTATCGCGACACGGGCAACGTCTGCTCGGGAGCCGGCTTCAACTTCACCAACGGCTGGGCAACTCCTTGGCAGCCCTAGGCCATCGCGCTACGCCGCGGATTTGAGGCCGGCTCGCTTCGAGCGGGCGTTCCCCACGCGGCTGACGAGGCCACATCGATCTCGGGAACCGGGGCGCTCCTCACCGCATGCGGTGGGGGGCGCCTCGACTCGATCCACGAGAGATGGATGGGAGACTGGACAGCGCGGGGTGCGTCACGGTTTGATCCTCGCTCGATCCTCACCCTGGAAACTCCATGCGCCTCGTTACTCGCCTCGTCTGCCTCCTGCTCCTCGGCTCCGCCTGTTCCGCCCCCGAGTCCAGTGGACCGGATGGCCCCGCCTCCGCGGACCTGGTCCTCCTCGACGGTCGCATCGCGACGGTCGATCCTGAGCTCGGCGAGGTCGAGGCGCTCGCTGCGCGTGACGGACGCATCATCGCCGTGGGGACGAGCCAGGAGATCGCGGCCTTCGTCGGGGAGGGCACGCAGATCGTCGACCTCGAAGGGCGCCGCGCGATTCCCGGCTTCATCGAGGGGCACGCGCACCTCGCGAACATGGGGCACGCGATCCAGATCCTGAATCCGGGCAACGCGGCCAACTGGGACGAGGTGATCGCGATGGTCGAGGCCGCGGTCGCGGAGGCCGAGCCCGGCGAGTGGATCCTCGGCCGTGGCTGGCACCAGGAGAAGTGGGACCGCGTTCCGGCCGACGCCGTCGAGGGCTTCCCGGCGCACACCGCGCTGAGCGCCATCTCACCGGAGAACCCGGTCGCCCTGCGCCACGCGAGCGGCCACGCGAGCTTCTACAACGCGAAGGCCATGGAGCTCGCCGGCGTGACCGGGGCGACGCCGGACCCGGAGGGCGGCGAGTTGATGCGACTGCCGGACGGCTCCCCGAGCGGCGTCTTCGTCGAGACGGCGATGGGGCTCGTCGATCGTGTCTACGGCGAGCAGCAGGCGATGCTCTCGGAGGAGGAGCGGGCGGCCGACATCCGCCGCGCCCTCGCGCTGGCCGACCGTGAGTGCCTCGAGAACGGCATCACGAGCTTCCAGGACGCCGGTTCGAGCTTCGAGGTGGTCGACGTCATGCGCGACATGGCCGAGAAGGGTGAGTTCGGAACCCGTCAGTGGGTGATGATCCGCGAGACCAACGAGGGTCTGCGCGAGCGCATCCTCGACTACAAGATCGTCGACGCCTACGACCACCACCTGACGGTCAACGCGTTGAAGCGGACGCTCGACGGCGCGCTCGGCTCGCGCGGCGCCTGGCTGCACGCGCCGTACACGGATGAGCCCACGACCAGCGGCCTCAACACGAAGCCGGTTCCGTACGTGGAAGAGACCGCACGCATGGCCGCCGAAGCCGGCTTCCAGATGTGCGTGCACGCCATCGGGGACCGGGCGAACACCGAGACGCTCGACCTCTTCGAGCGTCAGCTGAAGCAGCTCCCCGACGGCCGCGAGCGGCGCTGGCGCGTCGAGCACGCTCAGCACCTCGTGCTCGAGGACATCCCGCGTTTCGCGGAGCTCGGCGTGATCGCCTCGATGCAGGGTGTGCACTGCACGTCGGACGCTCCGTTCGTCGAGCCGCGCCTCGGTGAGCGTCGCGCGGAAGAGGGCGCGTACGTCTGGCGCAAGCTGATCGAGTCCGGCGCGATCGTCACGAACGGGACCGACGCGCCGGTGGAGGACATCGATCCGCTCGCGAGCTACTACGCCTCGGTGACCCGACTGCAGGCGAGCGGCGCGCCGTTCTACCCGGACCAGCGCATGACGCGCGAAGAGGCTCTGGCCTCGTACACGATCAACTGCGCCTACTCCGCGTTCGAGGAGGACCTGAAGGGGAGCCTCACGCCGGGCAAGCTCGCGGACATCACCGTGTTGTCGCGCGACATCCTCGAGGTGCCGGACGACGAGCTGCTGGGGACGGAGGTCCTCCTGACGATCGTCGGGGGCGAGGTGCTCTACGAGGCAGACGACTGGGAGTGATTCGGAGCGGGGAGCCCCACACGGCTCCCGGAGCGGGGCTACGATGCGAGGCATGAACGGCTCGACCCCCGCCCGCCTCCGCCAGTGTTCCTGGGCTCTGGCCGCCCTCGCCTGCGTGACCACAGAGGTTACGGCCCAGGTCACGGCCGAGCTCGTCACCAGCGCGCTCGACGACCCGCTGCAAGTGCTCTCGCCGCCCGGCGACGCACGACTCTTCGTCGTTCAGCAGGGCGGCCGAATTCGAATCCTCTCGAACGACGTCCTTCTCCCGACGCCGTACTACGACGCCTCGCCGCACGTCGCGGCGGGGGGATACACCGGCCTGCGCGCGCTCTGCTTCCACCCCGACTACGCGAACAACGGCTTCGCCTATGTTGCGTACGACACGGTCAGCTCGGGGGCTGGGGACGTGGTCGTGGACCGCCTCACGGTCTCCGCGGATCCGAACGTGCTCGACCCTGCGAGCCGAGTGGAGGTGCTGCGCTTCACCCAAGAGGCCGCTTGGCACGGTGGTGGCAACATGCACTTCGGACCGGACGGATACCTGTACGTCGCCTTCGGAGACGGCTACGGCCTCGGCGGAGATCCGAACTGCAACGCGCAAGACGGACTCAAGATCAACGGGAAGATCCTGCGGATCGACGTGGATGCAGGCGCGCCGTACGGCATCCCCGCCGGCAATCCATACGTCGGAGACGCGAACACGTTGGACGAGGTGTGGCACCGGGGCCTGCGCCATCCTTGGCGCTGGAGCTTCGATCGCCTGACGGGCGACATGTGGATCGCTGACGTCGGCCAATCAGCCCAGGAGGAGGTCAACTTCGTGCCCGCAGGGAGCTCCGGCCACAACTTCGGCTGGAGCGTGATGGAAGGCACGTCCTGCTTCAACGGGTCGCAGTGCACCCAACAGCTGCCCTGCAACAGCCCTCAGTACACCGACCCGATCCACGTGCTGAACACGAGCCCGCACTGCTCGATCACCGGGGGCTTCGTCTATCGAGGCAGCGCCTGTTCCTCGGAGTACGGCAAGTACTTCTTCGGCGACTGGTGCACGGGGGACGTCTGGAGCCTCGAGTACGACGGCAACACCGTGTCCGGCGTCACCAGCCGCAACGCGGACCTCGGAGTCGTGTTCAACGGGTTGACCTCCCTCGGCGAGGACGCGAACGGGGAGCTCTACTTCGTGCAGGGCGGCTCGGGTCGCCTTTGGCGGATGGTCCCCGAGTGCGGCTCGACGAGCTACTGCACCGCGAACGCGAACTCCTCCGGGAACACGGCTCAGATCTCCTCGACGGGCACGCCGAGCGTGGCCGCGAACGACTTCGGGCTCAGCTGCGTCGGGGCTGTACCGAATCGTCCGGGACTGTTCTTCTACGGGCCGAGCCAGATCTCCGCCCCGTTCGGAGAGGGGGTGCGCTGCGTTGGCGGCTCGCTCTACCGCCTGCAGCCCCCGGTCGTCACAGGGCCCCTCGGGGACGCGGTGCGCTCGGTCGACTTCACCCAGCCCCCCGCGAACGCGGGGAGCGGTGCCATCAGTCCCGGCTCGACCTGGAACTTCCAGTTCTGGTACCGCGATCCTGCGGGCGGGCCCGGGGGGTTCAACCTCTCGAACGGCGTCAGCACCCTGTTCTGCCCCTGAGCCCGGTGCACGCTGGCGACCGAGGCCGTACCCTTCCGTCCATGAAGACCAAGATCGCAACGCTCATCGCGGCCGGGCTGCTGTTCGGCTGCGGCGCGAAAGACGTCCCCGAGAGCACGGCCCGTACCGAGACTTCACCCAGCGCATCCGCGCCCGGCGATCCCGCTCCGGCGGAGGATCCCGCCGCAGAAGAGCCCGAGGAGGTCGTGGAGGAGCCGGCTGGCGACCCGCTGCTCGACCCCTCGCTCGCCACGGCGACTGCGCCCGAGACCTACCGCGTTCGCATGACGACCACGGAGGGTGACTTCGTCGTTCAGGTGAACCGCGCCTGGTCGCCGAGGGGCGCCGATCGCTTCTACAACCTGGTCCAGGTCGGCTTCTTCGACGACATCGCCTGCTTCCGCGTCATCGAGGGCTTCATGTGCCAGTTCGGCATCCACGGGGATCCGAAGGTGGGCCAGGCCTGGGTCCGGGCTCGGATCGAGGACGACAAGGTCGTCGAGTCGAACAAGCGCGGGACGATCAGCTTCGCGACGGCCGGGCCGAACACGCGCACCACCCAGCTGTTCATCAACAAGGTCGACAACGCGATGCTCGACGGTATGGGCTTCTCGCCCTTCGGCCGCGTGGTCGAGGGCATGGCGATCGTCGACAAGCTGCACGCGGGCTACGGCGAAGGCGCGCCCCGCGGGCGCGGGCCGGATCAGGGGCGCCTGCAGCGCGAGGGCAACGCCTACCTGAAGGCGAGCTTCCCCGAGCTCGACTACATCACGGGCGCGACGGTCCTCGAGGACTAGAGCGGCGTCGGCGCAGCCCGGTCCCTGGACTCGGGTGCGCCACATCGAACAGAGAGAGGCCCCGACCGCGCGCAGCGGTCGGGGCCTCTTCGTTGCCAGGGAAGCGTCGGGCTAGAGCGTCGTGCCTCGCAGCTCGACGTCGTCGACGTCGCCGCGCTCGTTGTTGCGGTTCGCGTTGGTGCGGAAGCGAATCTTGAAGGAGCCGTTGTCGTCGGCGTCGGCGCCGAGCGACCAGTCCGGGTAGCCCCAGCTGCTCGAGCTGGTCGTCTCCAGGGTGACCCAGCTGCCTCCGTTCCAGTACTCGACCGTCAGGACTTCACCGCTGTCCATGTTGCGTGTGCGACGCGCGTAGGAGAGCGTGATCGACTCGTACCCGGCCGTGCTGACCGACTTCTCGATCCAGGAGGTCCTCTTGATGCGCGCGCCATAGTTGCCGCCCTGGTCGGCGCCAGTGGAGTTCTGAACGTTCCCGTTCGTCGCCCAGCCCTCGGCCGCGAAGCCGCTCTCGAAGCCGCCGAAGAAGATCTGCTCCTCGACGCCGCCTCCGCCGCCGGGGGCCTGCGGGGTCGCGCTGGCCTCGCTCGAGGTGCCCGACTCGTTCTGCGACGTGTCCTCGGCCGTCACGACGTAGTAGTACGTCGTGCCGTTCGAGACCGAGTTGTCGGCGTAGGCGCTCTGCGAGATCAGGCCGGAGATGTCCGAGTAGCCCCCGCCGCTCGTGGTCGAGCGATAGACGCGGTACCCCGCGAGATCGCTGTCGCCGACGTTGGACCAGTCCAGGCTCACCGAGCCGTCGCCGGCCGTTGCGCCGAGCCCGCCGGGGGTCCCGGGCGGGGTGGTGTCGGGACCGCCGCCGCCGCCGCCGTTCAGCGCGGCGTAGGCGTTCAGGTCACCGCCCGTCGTGCACTTGCCGCTCAGGTCCGAGTTCGGCGTCACCGTGGCGTACAGGCGGTTGATCACCTGGGAGTAGCTCCAGCCGGGGTTCTGGTCGTAGAGCAGGACGACGACGCCCGTCACGTGGGGAGTCGCCATCGACGTGCCGCTGGACCAGACGTAGCCGCCGGCCGACCAGGTCGACGCGATGTTCACGCCGGGCGCGCCCAGGTCGACGCTCGTCGCGCCGTAGTTCGAGCCCCACGTCGATTCGTTCGCAAGGCCGCCTCGGTTGTCGGTGGCCGCGACCGAGACGATGTTGTCGAGGTTGTAGTTCGACGGGTAGTGGGGGATCGAGTCGTTGTTGGTGCCGTCGTTGCCGGCGGCTGCGACGAACACGTGCCCGATCGACTTCGAGGCGTTGATCGCGCTGTACAGCGCCGACGAGTAGCCGCCGCCGCCCCAGCTGTTGTTCGAGGCCTTGATGCCGTTCGTGGTGCAGTACTCGACGGCGGCGATGCTGTCCGACGTGTAGCCGCCCTGCGGGCCGAGGAAGCGCAGCGGGACGATCTTGCAGCTCCACGCGACGCCGGTGACGCCGGTCCCGTTGTTGCCGACGGCGCCGACCGTGCCCGAGGTGTGCGAGCCGTGCCCGTCCGAGTCGTCGGGGTTCGCGTCGTTCGAGTAGAAGTCCCAGCCGCGCACGTCGTCGACGTAGCCGTTGCCGTCGTCGTCCTGTCCGTTGCCGGGGATCTCACCGGGGTTGGTCCAGATGTTCGCCGCGAGGTCGGGGTGATCCCAGTCGACGCCCGTGTCGATGTCGGCGACGACGAAGTTGGAGGCGTCCGTCTTGATGTCCCAGGCCTCGACCGCGTC
>Ga0316204_10010927_pt1 | contig 11535 bp, 5 predicted proteins | sample 6monrhotite_MG_2_FD_205661 | JGI IMG/M metagenome (GOLD analysis project Ga0316204, IMG submission 205661) | Microbial mat bacterial communities from mineral coupon in-situ incubated in ocean water Damariscotta River, Maine, United States -... | ecosystem: Environmental > Aquatic > Marine >...
AAAAGGTACCCCGCGCCAGCGCCAGTTATCAACATACAGTTTTAGGGCTGCATAGGTTTCAGTCACACTGTTAGCTTCGATGTTATTTTCTTGCTGATAGCCTGGTACATTTTCATTACTGATGGTGCCTGCGTTGTACTGCGCGCGAAAGGCATGTGCGGTGACAGCACTACTATGGATGGGACGAATAGATTTAAGGACTTTAACTTTCTCGTCTCGCATATCATCTGTATCCATAGATACAGGAGGTTCCATCGCAACCAGTGCCATCAATTGCAATAAGTGGCTTTGTATCATGTCGCGCATGGCGCCTGTATTGTCATAAAACTGCGAACGCGAGCCTACGCCTAAGGTCTCAGTCTGTACGATCTGAACATGGTCAATAACATTACGGTTCCATAGTGGCTCTGTAATCATATTGGCAAAGCGTGAAACCAGTATATTCTGCACCATGGCCTTTCCCATATAGTGATCTATACGATAGGTTTGATGTTCTTGTAAGTGTTGAGAGATGCGGTGTTGCAGGTTGGTGGCGCTTTCTAAATTTTCACCAAAGGGTTTTTCAATAACCACACGTCGCCAATGAGGGTTCTCGTTTAGCATGCCCTGATTGCCGAGTGATTCAATAGTGAACCCATAGGCCGAAGGGGGTAGAGAAATGTAGAAAATATGATTGGGTGGGTAGTCAGGTTGATCGAGCAGGGTTGACAGGGCTGTATAGGTTTCAGAGTCTGCCAGATCTCCACGAAAGTAAAACATGCGTTTACTGAAACGCCTGAATACTTCATCATCAACCTCATTTCGGGAATATTGCTTTAGGCTCTCAAGTACATAATCCTTCCAGTCAGCCTGACTTTTTTCGTGTCTTCCACAGCAGACTATTTTTAGCGCACCATCAAGTAATCTGGATTTGTCCAGATGATAGAGTGAGGGCAATAATTTAAGTTGCGCCAGGTTTCCCGTAGCACCGAATATGATAAGAACACTAGGGTCAGTCATCAATAGACTCCTCATTTTTATCACTGGTCCAGTGGGTGTGATAGGTCTTATTACTGGGGTCGTTTAGGCGTTTATAGGTATGGGCACCAAAATAGTCACGCTGCGCCTGCAATAAATTGGCGGGTAGGACCGCGCTTCGATAACCATCATAGAAGGCCAGTGCAGCACACATCGTCGGTAGAGGGATGGCTTGCTGTATGCCAAAGGCAACGGTATCTCGCAGGCCTTGATCTGCAATTTGAATGGCTTCGGCAAAAAAATCATCAAGGAGTAAGTTTTTTAGATCAGGTTTCTTTTCGTAGGCTTGTTTTATATCGTTTAAAAAACGGCTTCGAATAATGCAGCCTGCACGCCACAATAAGGCAATATTGCCAAATTCAAGATTCCAGTCATATTCTTTTGCCGCTTCTCGCATTTGCATGAAGCCTTGCGTGTACGAGATGATTTTCGCAGCATAGAGTGCATGTTCAATGGCAGGGAGTAGCGCTTCTTTTTTTTCGCTTTTTGCCTCGGGTCGGCCACCAAGTTTTTGTGCTGCTATTCGCCGTTCATCCTTCATGGATGAGAGTGCACGCGCATAAACGGATTCACAGATTAAGGTAAGCGGCACGCCAAGCTGCAGTGAATCAATGGCTGTCCATCGCCCGGTGCCTTTTTGACCTGCGGCATCTAAAATATTTTCAACACGTGTGCTGCCGTCTGGGTCACGTACACGCAAAATATCAGCTGTAATCTCAATAAGGTATGAGCTGAGCGTTCCTTGATTCCATTGTGAAAAGATATCAGCCAGGTCATCTGCCGCTAAACCAAGTCCATCTCGCATCAAATGCCATGCCTCGGCAATCAGTTGCATGTCGCCATATTCGATACCGTTATGCACCATTTTCACATAGTGTCCGGCACCACCTTCGCCCACCCAGCGGCAGCAGGCCTGACCATCATCGGCCTTTGCTGCAATGGACTGAAAAAGTGATTCAACAAATGGCCAGGCCTCTGGGTCACCACCGGGCATGATGGATGGCCCCTGTCTTGCACCTTCCTCACCACCCGATATTCCCAAGCCGAGGAAGCGAAAGCCTCGCTGCTTGAGTGATTTCCAGCGCCGTTCAGTATCCTGGTAATGAGAGTTCCCGCCATCAATGATAATGTCGCCCGGTGCAAGGTGTGGAATTAAGCTGTCAATGACTTGATCAACCACTTTGCCAGCGGTCACCATAAGAAAGATTGTGCGTGGTAAGGCAAGTGACTCGATCATTTGCTCAATATCGTAACAAGCGGTGATCTGTTGTTCTTTGGTTGTGAAACTTAGGAAGTTATCCACACGGCTGGTCGTATGGTTATAAACTGCGACATGGTGACCCTGATCGGCCATGTTCAATGCGATATTTCTTCCCATGACGCCTAAGCCATATACAGCAATATCTGCGCTCATCATGCATTCTCCAGAAAAGACTTGTTCGTTTTTATAGACCAAGCAAAAATTGTGCAAATTTTGCCTTTGGCCGCAACAGGTGAGGATTTATTTCATCGCACTGAATTGGATGCCGTATTGGCTTGTTGTTTTACTGCAATCATCATTCGAGATCGGCTGCTTTGTACGGTCATGGTGCAGAAATAGTACTGTCGTTGGGCGAGCCATGAGTCCGTACAGGTCACTTAAGCCTCTTTGCACAACTCATTGAGCTTCCATATTTCTGCGTTATATTCACTGATGGTTCTGTCGGTTGAAAATCTTCCTGAATTTGCTGTGTTCAATATGCTCATTCTGGTCCAGTTCGCTTGATCCTGCCATGCGAATTCAACACGCTCCTGAGCATCAATATAGCTGCGGAAGTCGGCCAGGGTAAGCCAGGGATCATAAGGGTCTTTTAATGAGGCGATGAGTTTGTCGAACTTTCCGGGCTCCACGGCGTTGAAATGGCCTGATTCGAGTAACATCATGACCTGGCTCAGGTCATCATCTTGATCAATATATTGCTGAGGGTGATAGCTCCCTCGTAGCTGTTTTACCTCTTCAGCATGCAGGCCGAAAAGGAAAAAGTTTTCCTTACCTACTGCCTCCATGATCTCTATGTTGGCACCATCATAGGTGCCGATAGTGAGTGAGCCATTCATCATGAACTTCATATTTCCTGTACCGGAGGCTTCCTTGCCTGCAGTCGATATCTGCTCAGAGAGGTCTGCTGCCGGACAGATCTCCATCATCTTGGATACGTTGTAGTTGGGTATAAAGGCGAGTTGAAGTTTATCTGCAACATCAGGGTCGGCATTGATTACAGCCGCAACATTGTTGATCAGTTTGATGGTTTCTTTTGCCCGCACATATCCTGGAGCAGCCTTGCCGCCAATCAATACGCAACGGTTGACCCAGTTAGCTGTGTCACCACGCTTTATGCGCACATAGAGGTGGATAACATGCAGTACATTGAGTAGTTGCCGCTTGTATTCGTGGATACGTTTTACCTGAACATCAAAAAGGCTGTGAGGGTTAAAGCGTACGCCGGTCTTTTTCTCTACCAACTTGACTAAACGTTGCTTGTTTTGAAAACGTATCTCCAGCCATTTGTTATGAAATGCCTTTTCTGTTGGATTGGCAAATGCACTCAATTCATTTAAACGGGACAGGTCACTTTGCCAGCCATCTCCAATGGTTTCGGTGATCAGTCTGGATAACGCGGGGTTGGCACTGGCCACCCAGCGGCGCGGGGTGACGCCATTGGTTTTGTTGTTGAATTTTTCAGGTGAGAGTTCATAAAAATCCTTGAAAAGACCTTCTTTCAAGAGCTTGGAGTGTAGCTCTGCAACACCGTTGACTGAAAAGCTTCCGACAATGGCTAGCCACGCCATTCGTATCTGTGGATTTACGCCTTCTTCAATTAATGACATGCGTTGTACACGAGCAACATCGCCAGGCCAGCGTTGACGCACGGTATTAAGAAAACGTCCATTAATCTCATAGATGATTTCTAACAGTCGTGGCAATAGGTTTTCAAACAGTCGCACGGGCCATCGTTCAAGCGCTTCAGGTAATAGTGTGTGGTTGGTATAGGCCATGACACTGGATGTGATTTCCCAGGCGTTGTGCCAGCTAAGGCGTTTGATATCTAGCAGGATACGCATCATTTCAGCGACGGCAATACTCGGGTGAGTATCATTAAGCTGGAAGACGTTACATTGAGCAAAATCATGCATGGGGGCATTGCCCCATTGACGAAATACATCTTGCAGGCTGGCAGAGGTAAGGAAGTATTGTTGGCGGAGGCGCAGGTCCTTGCCATTTTCACTGGTGTCATTGGGGTATAGCACCATAGTGATATTTTCAGCTTCGTTCTTGGTTGAAACCGACTCGGTATAGTCTCCCGCATTGAAGTCGTGCAGGTTGAATGCATTGGTGGCGCGGGCTGACCACAGCCTTAGTGTATTAACCACATTGTTTCGATAGCCACTGACTGGGACATCATAAGGTACAGCCACGACATCATCGGTGTTTACCCAGCGAACCTGGTGGTTACCTTGTTGATCATGAAAATGCTCGGTGTGACCACCAAACTGGATTTGCTGAAGAAACTCAGGGCGCTCGAGTTCCCATGGGTGTCCATCTTGTAACCAATGATCGGGATCTTCAACCTGATTGCCATCATCAATATGCTGGTGAAACATGCCGTATTCATAACGTAAACCGTAGCCAATGACAGGTAAGGCCAGGGTGGCACAACTATCGAGAAAGCAGGCAGCAAGTCGCCCCAGTCCACCATTGCCAAGACCCGCGTCTGGCTCGGCGGTTTCCATTTCCTCTAGATCAATGGCCATTTTATTTAGCGCATCGTCCACGGGTGCCTGCAGGTCTGCATTAAGCAGATGATTGCCGAGCGAACGGCCGATCAGGTATTCCAGGGAAAGGTAGTGTGCGCGTCTCGTGCCGTTGTCTTGATACTGTATCCAGGTATTGCGCCAATCCGTCATCAATTGGTCGCGCACAGTGTATGACATTGCCTGCCACAGGTAGCTGTTATTGCAGCCAATGAAGCGCCCCAGGTGATATTCCAGGTAGCGTCTAAAGTCAGTGCTGATGGCTTCAGACGACCGAGGTAGTTGCTCCATCGGCGGGAGTTGACATTGATTTTCTGATACCTGTTCAGCCATATTGTGCTCCTGCCGATAGTCTCAAAATTATTGGTTATACAGCCTTAAATAGGCATTGGCGCTTGACTCCCAGCTACTGTCTCTCTGCATGCCAGCTTCAAGTATCTGATGCCAGTGCTCCTTACGGACGCGTTTCATGCGTAAAGCACGTAATAAGGCATCACGTAATGACGATACATCGGCTGAATCAAAACTGAAGCCATTCGCGGTTCCATTCGATAGATTTTCTTCATTGGCATCAATCACTGTGTCGGCCAGTCCGCCGGTCTTGTGAACGACTGGAGGAGTACCGTAACGTAGACTATAGAGCTGATTTAGGCCACAAGGCTCGTAGCGAGATGGCATGACAAAGATGTCACAGGCAGCTTCCAGTAAATGCGCGATTTTTTCTGAATAACCAATGAAGGCAAATACACGTTTTGGATATTCTTTTTGTAGTGCCATCAGCTTTGCCTCTAATTCTTTCTCTCCTGTACCTGCCAGCACAAAGTATGCCGATGTCGATTCAATCAGTTCGGGTATAAGCTCAAGCAGCAGATCAACCCCTTTTTGATGTACGAGCCGGCCAATAAAGCCGATTAAGGGTGCCTTGCTTTTTTGCGCAGAGGGCGGGGCTTCTATTGCCTGTAATAAAGCCTTTCTATTCGCTCTTTTTGACGACATGAGTTCACTGCCAAAGACATAGTTAGTGGCAAGTTCCTTATCGGTGGCTGGATCCCAGGTACTACTGTCAATGCCGTTGAGGATGCCAAATAGCTTGTGTTTATTGGCCTCCAGGACACCGGAGAGCCCATAGCCAAACTCACTCGTGCGAATTTCTTTGGCATAGGTAGGGCTGACGGTGGTTATTGCATCTGTTGAAACAAGACCGGCTTTCAATAGTGAAAAATGACCATAAAATTCACCATGCTCTATTGACCACCAGTGTGCCGGCAATTTTAGCTGTTGGAATGTTGGATAGTCGACCAGGCAATCATAGGCGATGTTATGAATAGTAAATATGCGTTTGGGTGGGTTGGGGTCTTTTTCGAGAAAGGCCGCTACAAGGCCAGTCTGCCAATCGTTTGCGTGCACCACATCGGCACGCCAGTCCAAATTTAGTGCATCGAGTGCCATTAAGGCTACGGCCTCACTGAATGCTGTGAACCGTTTGGCGTTATCAGGCCATTCCTGACCATTTTCCTGTTGATAAGGATTGCCCTGACGATCAAACAGGCCAGCTGCATCGACCAGCCAAAGTAACATTTTGAAAGCAGGATGATAGGCCTGCAAAATTCTTAGATCACCATGTGCTTTGGTTTTTACCCAGCCGAGTATTTCTATGTCTTCGACTTTTTCCAGTACCTCGCGGTAGGCGGGAAGCATGACGCGTACGTCGGAGCCATGCTCAGTCAGGGCATTTGGCAGAGCGTTGGCAACATCGCCAAGCCCGCCCGTTTTTGCAAGCGGCCAGGCTTCACTGCTGGCAAACAAGAGTTTTAGATTCGTTTTTTTTATGTGTTTTGGCATAGATTGATTGTGTTTAATTCATTTTCTTGAGTATTAGCATAGCAAGAGGAGGCAGTGAGATGACTGCGGATTGTGGATGCCCCATATAGCTTGTGTTTTCGCAGGAGATGTTTGTATTTCCGCAGTTAGAGCCTGCGTAGAAGTGAGAGTCAGAATTAAATATTTCTTGATAATGGCCCGCTTCGGGTAAGCCGATACGATAATGGTTTCGCGTCACTGGGGTAAAGTTAAATAGGCAGAGCAGAGACTCATCCTGACTTCGCCGAATAAATAACAGTACTGAGTGTTTATCATTGTCACAGTCCAGCCACTCAAAACCATCCTGAACAAAGTCGTGTGCATGCAGTGCTGTCTCATCACGATAGAGATGATTGAGATCCTTGATTAAGGTTTTAATACCACGATGATTATCATGTTCAAGGAGGTGCCAGTCTAACGAGCGGCTTTCATCCCATTCTTGCCATTGCGCAAACTCAGCCCCCATGAACAGCAGCTTTTTCCCTGGATGCGTGATTTGCCACGCATACAATAAGCGCAAGTTGGCAAATTTTTGCCAGTGATCGCCTGGCATTTTATCCAGCAGACTGTGCTTCATATGCACAACTTCATCATGTGATAGCGGCAAGACAAAATTTTCACTGTAGGCGTAGAGTTGGCTAAAGGTTAATTTGTTGTGATGATAAGCGCGATGTACAGGATCGTTTTGCATGTATGAAAGGCTGTCGTTCATCCAACCCATATTCCATTTCATGCTGAAGCCTAGCCCCCCCATCGATACAGGGCGAGAAACCATAGGCCATGCGGTTGATTCCTCGGCAATGGTCAGGCATCCAGGAAATCGATCATGTACGACACTGTTCATTTCCCGTAGAAAATGTATGGCTTCGAGATTTTCACGGCCGCCAAATTGATTGGGTAACCATTCATTCGCCTTGCGTGAATAGTCGAGGTACAGCATGGAAGCAACGGCATCTACCCGAAAGCCGTCAAGATGAAATTCTTCAAGCCAGTAAATGACATTGCTGAGTAAAAAATTTCGTACTTCATTGCGTCCATAATCAAAGATCAGTGTGCCCCAATCGGGATGCTCTCCTCGTCTTGGGTCAGAGTGCTCGTAGAGAGTGTCGCCTGTGAAGCGTGCAAGTGCAAAATCATCCTTGGGAAAATGACCGGGTACCCAATCTAAAATTACACCGATACCATGACCATGGCAGAGGTCGATCAGGTAACGAAGATCGCTGGGTTCACCATAGCGGGCAGTTGGGGCGAAATAACCACTAACCTGGTAACCCCATGATTCATCCAGGGGGTGTTCCATGATCGGCAGTAGTTCGATATGGGTAAAGCCCATTTCGTTTACATAGGGCACTAATTGATCGGCAGTTTCACGGTAATTAAGGAACTGCCCATCAGCTGTCCGTCGCCATGATCCCAGATGTAGCTCGTAGGCATTCATGGGAGAGTGTTGCCAGTTCCAGTTTTTACGCCGTTCAAGCCATGCCGCATCTTGCCAGTCGTAATCATTACCTGGGCAAACTCGACTAGCGGTATCTGGCCTTAGTGTCATTTGCTGTGCATAGGGATCTGTTTTCACCAGGATCTGGTTATGTTGATTGAGTATTTCGAATTTATACAGGTCACTAGCTTGCAGACCGGGGATGAATATTTCCCATACACCACTGACACCACGAGAACGCATTGGGTGGCGTAGTCCGTTCCATGCATTAAAGTCACCAATCACGCTGACTCTTTTTACACCGGGAGCCCACAATGCAAACTGCACGCCTGAGATGGCGTCTTTCGTGCAGGCGTGCGCTCCAAGATGACGATAGATGTGCAGATGCTTTCCTTCAGCAAAAAGATAAAGGTCATCATCTGGAATAAATGGTTCAAATGAATAAGGGCTAACGACAGAATAGGATTCAGACTGGCCTGCCTCTGTCCAGTTAATTCGATGGTGTCTGGGTAGCTTTGAGGCCTGTGCGGTCGTTAAATTAATTGTAAATACGCTTGTTTCCGGAAGGCGTTGCATTTGCCCGATGGTATCAAGTTCAACAAGCTCTGCACTGGGTAGCAGGGCGGTGACTGTGATGCCTTTATCCGCATGGTGTTGGCCCAAGAGTGCAAAAGGATCGTGACATCGGCCCTGATTTAATTGCTCGATTCGGTGCCTGTTAACGTCCTGCATGGAGGATTCCTTGTTTGATGGACTGCAGTCGGGAGTCTGAAATCATCCCCCAGTCAAGGCGCCACTGCCAGTTGTCACTTGTAGTGCCAGGTGTGTTGAGACGGGCCTCTTCTCCCAGGCCAAGAACATCCTGCATGGGAAAAATTACCAGACTGGCCCGGCTGTCCAGTAAGACCGAAATAAATTGTTGAGCCGGATCTGTAATGTCCGATAGCTGTAGGATATCTGAGACAAAGCTGCGCTGTGCAAAATCGAGATGGCTAAACCAGCCATTGGTCGTGTTGTTGTCGTGTGTTCCGGTATAAGCGACGGTATTTGCAGTGTAGTTCTTTGGTTTGTGCGGGTTATCTTCGAAATGGTCAAAAGCAAAGTGTAATACCGCCATGCCTGGTAGCCCAAACTGTTGACGCAATTGCCTCACTTCTTCTGTGATGAAACCAAGGTCTTCGGCAACGATCGGCAAGTTGGGGTAGTCATCTTGTAAGGCTGTAAGCATGGCCTGGCCAGGTACTTTTTCCCAGTGCCCATTGACTGCCGTTTCGCTGTCCTGAGGAATCATCCATACCGCCTCCAGACCACGGAAGTGATCGAGTCGAACAATGTCGAACCATTCAAACATGCGTTTTAGGCGTAAACGCCACCAACTGAAATTATCATGACGCATGCGTTCCCAGTTGTAATGAGGGTTTCCCCAGCGTTGCCCTGTTTCTGAAAAATAGTCAGGAGGGACGCCTGCAACATAGCGGGGTTTGTGATTTTCATCGAGTAAAAACTGATCCTGGTTTGACCAGACATCGGCACTGTCTAATGCCACAAAAATCGGCATGTCACCAAATATTTTAATGTCTTTCGCATTGGCTTTACTGCGAATATCCTGCCAGCGTTTTTGCAGGCGAAACTGTTCTTTAATAATACCCTGAATTTTTTCAGATTCTTCTTGCCTGATCTTTTGTAGGGCATTACTTGAGCGATTGCAATAGACAGGGTCCCATTTATACCAGGGTAAACTGTTGAAGCGGTCTTTCAGTACAGTGTAGAGGGCAAAATCAGCTAACCAGGCGGACTCTTGCCCGATAAAAGCTTCGACCTCCGATGCGTCAACAGGCCTACGCCTATCTTGATCGGAAAGAAGCGCTGGATTGATCGCGAAAGCAGAACAGCTCTGGTACGGTGATCCCGTTTCATCAGGGATCACGAGTGGGAGTATCTGCCAAATCTTGACGCCGGTGTTTTGCAGAAGATCGAGCCAACGCTCAACATCACCATCAAGACAGCCTGATGGTAATGATGTTGGATGCAGTAAAATACCAGCGCGTCTATCGAATATTGGCTTAATGGTCTTGGCCTCGGCGCATGGTTCCTGCATTCGCAACACTGTCGCTGCTTCCGCCCGATATGGGCTCGTACAGGTCATCCGGTATCGGTTGTTGCAAAAGTGTATAGAGATTACGCAACTGTTGACGGAACAGCGTATCGAAGTCGCGTACACTGCCGGATGGATTGTAATCTCCAAACCACCAGAACCAGTCAGAACCTTCACAGATAGCCAATTGCATGCCTGCTTTTTCAATCTGTTCCTTGTTTAAGTCCTCACTCTCAATGACCCGGTCATAGGTTTGCTTGGCTTCTATTAATTTTTCCCAACCTATATTTTTACCCTGTTCACCGATCCATGTAGAGAATGAACCATAGACCCAGCTTCCGGCGCATAAGCGTGGCAGAGTGCGGACGGGGCAGCAGTGCACTGCCTCGCTGAACGTGGTGACCTCGACGATATCACTTTTACTCAGCTGTTCGTACAAGGCTCCAATAAAATGGAAGGCGTTGTTGGGATAATATTCCCAGGCATTTTCTCCGTCGAGGATAACGCTAACGACGTGCTCGCCAGCTTTATCACCGAGATAGCTGGCAATGTTGCTCAAGTGTTGCATGAAGTCTGCTACGGCATCGTCGGCGTGCCAGTCCTGGTATTCAAAACCAATTAAATCCGATAGGCCGTCATCGCGAAAGAATATGTGCGTATTTGTGTTGTCTAGTTGATGTGGGCCGAATAAGCCGTGTCTTGCACTTGGATTGTTGTGGTCGAGCTCGGACAGACTGTAGCTGTTATGCCATACGCCTTCACCCGAAGCTGTCCATTTCAGATTAAACGCTGGCAGCATGGCTATGGCTTCTTCACTGATAGAACCTTCTGATAGCCAGGTGCCTTGTGGTTTTTTGCCAAAATATTTTTTGAACACGTCTATGCCGTGCTGTAAGTGCCAATGTGCACGTTCGCTACCCTTAGGATAAGCCGCGTACTTAGGCATGGGGCTTTCTGGCAGGGCGCAGTGCATGCTTTCCAAGTCTATTAGCAGAGGCATGATTGGATGGGCATAAGGTGTAAAAGATAACTCAATTTGATCTTTGTCGGCGAGAGCCTTGTAGCGAGGTATGAGGCCTGAAAATAATTCGCTCATCAGATGCAATAAGGCATGGCGCTGTTTAATCGAAAATCCATTGCCCTGAGCCATCAACTCCATCGCCAGCGGCGATTGCTTCACCGAATGACCTAACCACGCCAAATGGTACCAAGTCAGTAAATCGAGGAAGAAACCGTCATTAAGATAATGCAGTTTTTTAGCATCGGGATTTTTCGACTTTTTGTGACAGGCAAGGTCAAGTAATTCGACGTAGGCAGGGTGGGGTTCGATCAT